>Ga0209532_1000148_pt1 | contig 63949 bp, 52 predicted proteins | sample COG_02_FD_184746 | JGI IMG/M metagenome (GOLD analysis project Ga0209532, IMG submission 184746) | Pelagic Microbial community sample from North Sea - COGITO 998_met_02 (SPAdes) (version 2) | ecosystem: Environmental > Aquatic > Marine > Neritic zone/Coastal water | place: Helgoland, sampling... | reverse complement strand
GTTGTAACCGCTTCTTCTGCCTGCACCTTTGGTTTGCGTGTACGTGTACGTGATTTCTTAGGTGCTTCTTCAGGTTTGTCAGCAACAACGTCAGTTTCAACAGGTGCTTGCGCGTCTGGTGCGTTTGCAGTTTCCGCATCAGCCGATGTTTCTGTCGTTGCAGCAACCTGTGCATCATCATCTTTACGACCGCGACGACGACGACGACGGCGGCGCTTTTTCGGCTTATCTTCGTCATCTGGCGTTGCGGGTGTATCAGAAACGGGAGTTTCTGATGTGGATGCTTCTGGTTCAGATTTTTCAGCGGCTGGAACTTCGATGTTTGCCACGGCTTCCATTTCACGCGCTGTTGGCATGTCGAATACATCGGCAACAATGCGCGACGAGGTTTTGCGTTTGTCCAAGTTGAACTCGGTGCCGATCATAACGGGCGATGCTTCGACAATGATGGACAGGCCATATTGTGTTTCAATCGACGCGATGTTGTCACGTTTGTGGTTCAACAAGTAGTTGGCAATGCCAACAGGAACCGTCACACAAACCTCTTTGGACCGTTTGCGCACTGCTTCTTCTTCGATTTCACGTAGGATCGACAATGCTTGGCTGTCGTCAGAACGTACCAGACCTGTGCCCAAACAATGCGGGCAGGGTGCTGTTGTTGCTTCTAACATGCCAGGTCGCAGGCGTTGGCGTGACATTTCCATCAAACCGAAACCTGAAATGCGGCCAACTTGGATACGGGCGCGGTCAGATTTCAATTTGTCTTTCATGCGTTTTTCAACAGATGAATTGTTGCGACGCTCTTCCATGTCGATGAAATCGATCACGATAAGGCCAGCCAAATCGCGTAGGCGTAATTGACGTGCAACCTCTTCGGCAGCTTCAAGGTTCGTGCGAAGTGCTGTTTTTTCAATCGAGCTTTCTTTGGTCGCTTTGCCAGAGTTCACATCAACGGCAACCAGTGCCTCTGTTGTGTCAATCACGATGTAACCGCCAGATTTCAGCTGAACTGTCGGGTTAAACATACCAGCAAGATATGTTTCAACCTGATGACGCGCAAACAATGGCATACGTTCGGTGTATTTTTTCACACGATCCAGATGTGTTGGCATCAGCATTGTCATATATGCCTGTGCCGCTTCAAAACCGCGATCACCTTCGACGATGATTTCATCGATGTCACTGTTGTACAGATCGCGGATCGAACGTTTGATGATGTCGCCTTCGGCGTAGATTTGCGAGGGCGCAATGCTTTCTAATGTTAGATCGCGAATTTGGCTCCATTGGCGCATCAAATATTCATAGTCGCGCAGAATATCGTCGCGATTGCGTTTTGCACCGGCTGTGCGCACAATTAGGCCTGCACCGCGTGGTACTTCTAATTCGTTGGTGATTTCTTTGATATTCTTACGGTCTTGGGCATTGGTGATTTTGCGAGAAATGCCGCCACCGCGCGCAGTGTTTGGCATCAAGACACAGTAACGACCAGCCAAAGACAAGTAAGTTGTCAGTGCCGCGCCTTTGTTGCCGCGTTCTTCTTTAACAACTTGAACCAACAGAATTTGGCGTACTTTGATAACTTCTTGGATTTTATAACGACGTGGGCGTGGCTTGCGTGGACGCACTTCTTCTTCGACGTCTTCGTCAGCAACGGATTCAATTCCGTCATCAACACCATCATCGTCTTCGCCATCGGCATCTGTATCAACAGGCTCTTGTGTTTCAACGGCTTCCTCAGTGTCTTGAACAACTGGTTCTTCAACGACTTCCGCGGGTGCTTCTTGTGTTGTTACTTCAACTTCGCTTGGCTCAGTTGTTGGTTGATCGTTGTTTTCAGGAACCTCGACTAAACCAGTATCGGTTTCTTCGGTTTCGATAACTTCGGATACAACAATTGCATCTTCTGTTGCATCAGCGGCTACAGTTTTTGGTTTACGACGACGCGAGCGCGAACGTTTGGGTTTTTCTTTTTCAGCGTCTTCGGCCATGGATTTAGCATAGGCCTCTTCTTCGGCCATTAACGCTTCGCGGTCTGCGACAGGAATTTGGTAATAATCTGGGTGAATTTCGGCAAAAGCCAAGAACCCATGACGGTTTCCACCGTAATCAATGAACGCGGCCTGAAGGGACGGTTCAACGCGGGTGACTTTGGCCAGATAGATATTTCCGGATAGTTGACGTTTATTTAGGCTTTCAAAATCAAATTCATCGACTTTGTTTCCTTCCACGACAACAACGCGGGTCTCTTCCGCGTGGGTCGCGTCAATAAGCATTTTCTTTGACATAGTTTTCTTTCGTCACGCAAATCGGGCCGCCTTTTGTATAAGGGGAGGTATGAATTTGGGTGAATAGTTGTGGCGGAAACCGATGCATTCGCGTCAGAGCAGGAGGCAGATGCCCCCTGTGGTAACGTCTTATATTTGCACACGCGTTTCATCGCGGTTTTCTCCGGCGACCTTATCGAGGTCGCTGATAGGGCTGTTCTTGCGCATAAGCGCAATAAAGCTGTTCTTTTGGCCACATGGCCTGCTAGTGGATCAGGGGCGGACTTTGGCGTGGAAGTTCCAACGGCCTGTCGCATGATACGCATCCAGCGAATCTGAATACACAGGGTGATAAACCATCCGTGTTCTTTATAGTTAAATCGCCAATCAGATAATTACAATCTGTTTTTAGTTTGTTATGACAGATTAAAAGAAAGCAGCCATGAAACGTACTCAGTATCTCGTTAAAATATTTGCCGCGTTTTGTGTATTGTTTGCAAGCAATGCACAGGCCCAAGAATTGCGTGCATTGTCCAATGTAGACACAGAAAACAGCAGTATTTCAGACCGGCTGTTTGGCGGCGTTTCTATTAAGCTTGCATTATCACAGGCAATACCGTTTCGCATTTTCACGCGATCAGCACCAAATCGTGTGATTTTGGATTTTCGCGAATTGGCATGGAACAGCGCCGCAGCAGAAAGTATTGTTGATTCTGAGGTGGTTAGCAATTTACGGTTTGGTGTTTTTCAACCAGGATGGACGCGTTTAGTATTGCCTATTTCGCAACCTTTGTTGGTTCAAAGTGCACATATGGAGTTAATAAAATCAGACGGTACGGCAAAATTGTTTATCCGGTTAGGCAAAACTGATCAAAAAAAGTTTGATGCGGCATCAACTGTCAAACCCGATACCGAATGGACCCAAGAAGAAGTTCAGTTCGAAACAGTTTCACGTCAACGCCAAACAGGCGATCGCCCCATTCTGGTAGCAATTGATCCAGGGCATGGTGGAATTGATCCCGGTGCGGTTGTGAGTGGTTTCAATGAAAAAGATTTGGTCTTAGCTTTCGCAACTGAACTGCGCGAAGCTTTGTCAAAGACTGATCAATTCGACGCGTTTCTAACCCGTGACGGTGACTATTTTAAATCATTAACTGGGCGCATTTCCACCGCGCGCAAAGGTGACGCCGATATCTTAATCTCGTTGCACGCCGATGCCTTGGCCGAAGGGCGCGCGTCAGGTATTACAGTTTACACTGTTTCAAACAAAGCTTCTGATGAAGCGGCGGCACAATTGGCATCACAGCTGGACAGGTCAGATTTGTTGGCTGGTGTTGATTTGTCAGAACAAGACGAACCAGTGACATCCGTTTTAATGGATCTTGCGCGTGTGGAAACCAATGCGCGGTCAATGGAACTGGCTGGTAAATTGGTCGCTGGGATTGCGCAATCCACACAGCGGTCACGTTCGCGGCCTCAATTAGCAGCTGCGTTTACAGTATTAAAAGCGCCGGATATTCCGTCCGTTCTGATTGAATTGGGTTTTTTGACAAATAAAACTGATCTGCGAAACCTGTTAAATGATAAATGGCGCGTAATCGTACAGCGTGGCATTATACAGGGATTGATGGACTGGAGCGTCGAGGATGCGGCACAAGCGCGTCTACTTCGTAAATAATAGTCTCAATTCTGGTTGCGCTATTTAATTTTTCACTGATTGACCATAAATAGATTGAAAGAGTCGGCGCCTTGTTGCTGATAAACTGAATGGCGCCGTTGGACCATTGGGTTTTGAATGTTATACAGTCGATAAGCCAATAGGAATTACACTTGTGTTACGTTTTATATTTTCGTTTTTCGGATCAATTTTTGCACTTTTAACACTGGGTGGTGTTTTAGGGGCAGCATTGCTGGCGGGTATCTTTTTTGCCTATGGCAGCGACCTGCCAGATCACGAGCAATTAGCCAGTTATGAACCTGCCACAATCAGCCGTGTTTATTCGATTGATGGTCAAGTCATGGACGAATTCGCACAAGAACGCCGCTTGTTCACACCAGCAGATGAAATACCAGACATCATTAAACAGGCTTTCATATCTGCCGAAGATAAGAATTTTTATGAACACGCGGGTTATGATCCTGCCGGTATTGCCAAGGCAATCATTGATGCCGCGCGTGGCCAAGATTTGCGCGGCGCATCAACGATCACACAACAGGTGATGAAAAACTTCTTGTTGGATGGATCACGAAAGCTGGATCGCAAAGTTAAGGAAATCATTCTGGCGACGCGGATCGAAAGTTCGATGTCAAAAGATAAGATTTTAGAATTATACCTGAACGAGATTTTTCTGGGGCAAAATTCATATGGCGTAACCGCGGCCGCAGAAACCTATTTTGGTAAAACGCTGGAAGAAGTCACATTGCAAGAGGCGGCATATTTGGCATCCTTGCCAAAAGCGCCCAGCAATTATCATCCCGTCAGACAAAAAGAACGTGCATTGTCGCGTCGAAATTTCGTTTTGCGCGAAATGGCAGAAAACGGATATGTAACGGCTGCCGCTGCATTGATTGCAAAAAATCAAGATTTGGAAACAGTGCAGGGTGGTCATTTGGCATCCGTTCGGTCCACACGCCCGCCACGCAATTATTTCACCGATGAAATCCGCAGACAGCTGTCTGCTTCTTTTGGTGAAGAGCAATTTTTCACTGGTGGCTTGGCTGTGCGCGCGACAATGGATCCCGAACTTCAGTCCGAAGCCGAACTTGCGTTGCGTGATGGTCTGGAAAAATATGACCGTGCGAACAGCCCTTGGCGTGGCCCATTGGCGACTTTGGATGCTGCCTTAATCAAAGATGGCGCATGGCGCGATGAACTGTCCAAAAAGGAACTGCCACGCGATGTTGCCGATTGGCATTTGGCAGTTGTTGCCGAAGTTGGGGCAAAGTCCGCGCGTATAGAAATCGAAGGGTTTGCAACCGACGAAACACAAGTGTTGTCGTTGGATCGGGAATTGAAATGGGCCAAAAAACGCGAGCTTGAAGATGGAAAAATTCTGCGCATTCGTAAGGCCACGGATATGTGGTCTGTGGGTGACGTCATTTTGGTAAAACCTGCACGTGACAAAAGCGGTGTAATTACGCGTTGGACATTGCGTCAAATTCCCAAAGTCCAAGGCGGGTTTATGGCAATGGATACGGACACAGGCCGCGTTTTGGCAATGCAGGGCGGGTTTTCATATCAACATTCGGTCTTTAACCGGGCAACACAGGCACAACGTCAACCTGGCTCTTCATTCAAACCGTTCGTTTACGCATCCGCGCTCGACACTGGTTACAGCCCCGTGTCGATCATTGTTGACGCACCAATTGAAATCAACACGCCCCAAGGTTTATGGCGACCAAAGAATGCATCGAACAAGTTTTATGGCCCCGCGCCGTTACGTGTTGGGATTGAACAGTCACGCAACTTGATGACCATTCGTTTGGCACAGGACGTTGGCATGGATGTCGTCGGCAGTTATGCGGAACGTTTTGGCGTTTACGATAATATGCAACGTGTTTTGTCTGCATCGCTTGGCGCACAAGAAACAACTTTGTTTAAGATGGTTTCATCCTACGCGATGTTTGCGAATGGCGGAGAACGGGTTGCACCGACGTTGGTGGACCGTGTGCAGGATCGGTTTGGTAACACAATTTTCAAGCACGATCAGCGTGATTGTCTTGATTGTCAGTCGCCGATTATTGAACAAGGGCGTTCGCCACGTATCGAAAACAATCGTGAACGCGTTATGGACCCAGTGACGGCATACCGTTTGACATCGATGATGCGTGGCGTTGTTGAACGCGGTACCGCCCGTCGCGTTGCGATGAAAGGCGTTCAGATAGCAGGTAAAACAGGCACAACAAACGAAGCAAAAGACGTTTGGTTCATCGGGTTCACACGCAATATGGTTGCGGGTTGTTATATTGGACATGACACGCCAACCCCGTTGGGACGCGGCGCGTCTGGTGGTGGTATGTGTGGTCCAGTGTTTAAACAGTTCATGCAAAAGGCCATCAAAAAATATGGCGCTGGCAAATTCACCCCACCTGAAAATACATATTTTGCAAAATTTGACCGCTTTTCAGGCGCTCAGCTGTCGGATGGCGAAACTGGCGACCACGTCGTTTCAGAGCTGTTCCGTCTGGGCGAAGATCCCATTTTGGATGGCTTGATTACTGTTATTGATGGCGGGTTTTCAGCCAGTGCTGACATTGAAATTTTCTCTGACTTCTTGGCGGGTAATACGTCAGAAACGGCTGATCAGGTCGTGATCACAGCCACAGGTGAAACCAAAAAGATTTCGGGCAAAGCAACGTTTGGAAGTTTGTCCAGTGGTGGGCAATATTGACGATGACGTTGATTTAATATTCACGCGTTGACGTCTATTAGACTTTACCACGCGTCACTGGCTTTGTAGAAACCTATTGGAATATTTGGGACATTATACATGCGTGCAGAAATAGAAAACATCGTTGAAGAAGTCCGTAAATCATTGGATTTACTGCGCCAACGCATGGATTGGGATACGGCTGCGCATCGCATGGAAGAATTTGATGCCATGTCAGAAGACCCAAAATTGTGGGACAATCCCGAAAAAGCGCAAAAACTTATGCGCGAACGTCAAATGTTGGCTGATGCAATCGCAGGCTTTACAGAGCTGTCACAAGGCCTGCAAGACAACATTGATATGATTGAACTTGGCGAAATGGAAGAAGACGAAGAAGTCATAAAAGACGCCGAAGTCTCCATTCAAAAAATTCAAAAAGAAGCCGCCAAACAAGAGCTGGAAGCATTGTTAAATGGCGAGGCGGACGGAAATGACACGTTCTTACAAATTAACGCAGGCGCTGGTGGCACCGAAAGCTGTGATTGGGCGAACATGCTGGCGCGGATGTATGTGCGTTGGGCAGAACAAAAAGGCTACCAAGTTGACCGTATGGAAGAGAGTGCAGGCGACGAAGCTGGCATAAAATCCGTGACATATCAGATCAAAGGCACAAACGCCTTTGGTTGGTTGAAGTCAGAAAGTGGTGTTCATCGTTTGGTGCGCATTTCGCCCTTTGACAGCAATGCCAAACGCCACACATCGTTTTCCTCGGTTTGGGTGTATCCCGTTGTTGACGATAATATCGAGATTGAAATTAACCCGTCTGACATCCGCGTGGACACCTATCGTTCATCTGGGGCAGGCGGTCAGCACGTCAACAAAACGGATTCGGCCGTTCGGATTACCCACGCTCCAACCGGTATCGTTGTCCAAAGTTCCGAAAAATCCCAACACCAAAACCGGGCCAACTGTATGGCCGCACTTAAATCTCGGCTGTATGAACTGGAAATGCGCAAACGCACCGAAGGCATACAAGAAGCACATGATAATAAAGGCGACGCAGGTTGGGGTAACCAAATTAGATCATACGTTTTACACCCATACCAAATGGTCAAAGACCTACGAACAAATGTGGAAACTTCGGACAGTCAGGGTGTATTGAACGGCGATTTGGATGCATTTATGGCCGCGACATTGGCGTTGGATGTATCTGGCAAAACCCGCGCAGAGGCGCAATCAGAACAATAGGGGAATAAGGTGTTTAAAATCGACTTCACATCAGCTTGTATTTTTAAGGATGCTTACGCTGATGTTGATTTTGATCATTTCATCGTGACGATCACCAATATTGTAGCGCAGGATGGATACAACGTAACGGTCGATCAGCGAAATGATAACACGTCATTGGTGCTTGGTGTTGCTGACTGTCAAATCAGATTGCACTTTAGTCGTAGACCATTGGCTGCCGACGGGTTTAGGAACCCTTTGGGGTCACGGTTTTTACAACAACAAGACGTCGATTTCGGTGGGATTATTCAATCTCATACACAGCACATTTTGATCACTGTTTCGGCGACTGGATCTGACGGCAATAACTTTGATCTCGGAAATATTTTTGATACAGATACAAACGATGCTTTGGAAAACGCCGAGACGACAAAAGAGGTGGCGTTGCGATTACAGATTTTGCACATGGCAACCTTGTATATCTGTAATTACGCAAAACCCGATTTAATCCATTGGACCCAGTCAGAACAGATGTTCACTGGCGAAGGATATATGGATTTTATAAATGAAGAATTACCCTTATCTGTTCTGCTGCACCCTTACATTCTTGACGAAGAGCAAGAGGATGAAATCAGTGCAGTTATCGTCGGCGCTGAACACGCACTTGGTGTTTCTTTGTATGTAAACCCAACGTCTCTTTCATTCGCGGATCTTCACACAATGGTTTGTGCTTTTGTAAACAATTGCCGCGATCTTGGCAAAATTCCAAACCACGGTGATACGGTGCGACTTGCAGACCAGTGGACAATAAATGTCCTTAGAACGGTTGCACAAGACAGCAAACACCCAGAACAAGTCGCCTTGACCGTTTTAGACACAAGTCCGGTACAAACGCCCCGCCAACCCATTAAGGTGAAGCGCGATGTCACAAATGAGCTGTCGGCCGAGAACCCACAAGAGATGGTTCGAAACGCCTTTTTGAACAAAAAACAGGGCTCTGGAAACTTGCTCGGTCGAATGAAACATATTTTGAGCAAAAAACGTTAATTGTTTTTGGCCCCGCCAGATCAACAGTTTCCAAAATATTTGCGCTGCGTTTGTCCAAAAAAAAGCCCGCCAAAAGCGGGCCTTCTTTAGAATTTAAAATCGTTTATTCAGCTGCTTTAGATGTCAATTTTGGCTTCGTTGCAGTTGAATTCAATGGGTCATCTTGGCGGGTCACAGAACCTTCAAAATGCGCACCACTTTCGATAGCGATTGTTTTGTGAATGATGTCACCTTCAACACGCGCAGTCGCTGTCAAACGTACTTTTAAGCCTCTAACACGGCCAACAACACGACCATGTACAACAACATCGTCTGCTACAACTTCGCCCTTAACTGTTGAACCTTCGCCAACTGTCAAAAGATGTGCGCGAATGTCGCCGTCGACTGTTCCAGAAATCTGAATGTCGCCAGTTGTTTTAAGGTTGCCCTTAATGTGAAGATCAGTCGCCAACGTTGATGCTGGTGGCTTTGCCTTTGTCGCAGCAGGCGCCGGGCTCATCGATGACGATGGTGTGGTCGTTGCTGGTGTTCCAGATGGCTTTGCGGCCGATGCTGGTGGTGTGCTTGTTGGTTTAGTAGGTTCTGGTTTCTTAGAAAACATCGTTTGCAGCCTTCATATAGTTTCTAGCATTAATTGGCTTACCGCCAAGTCGAATTTCGTAGTGAAGATGCACTCCAGTGCTTCCGCCCGTATTGCCCATACCACCTATCTTCTGCCCGCGCGAGACTTTTTGTCCGGATTTAACATTAATTCTGTGAAGATGTGCGTAATAAGTTTCAAATCCTTGGGCGTGTCTAATTTTTATAAGATTTCCATATCCGCTTTGACGTCCAGCAAATGTCACCACACCATCACCTGTCGCGAGAATTGCTTGGCCACGTGATCCTGCCATGTCTGTTCCATTATGCATGCGACGACCACCGCTGATTGGATGTGTGCGCATACCAAAACCACCGGTGAAACGATATGAACCGGGGACAGGGTGCCCCAATGGAACTTTGGATACCGCCAATTTCATCAAATTAACGCGGTCCAATTGGCGTAATAACTTATCCGCCCGCGACGATACTTCGTCGGCTAAAACACTCTCTGACGAAATCTCAAGCGGTGTGATCGCACCGCCGGTTCCAGAATATCCACGACGCACCTCGTTTACCAATGCCTTGGTATTGATGCCGCGGCGGTCCAGCGCACTGGCCAATGGAGTAAGTGCCACATCCACTGCTTCTTCTAGTCGGTTGAATATTTGGTTTCCGCGTTCTTGTAGTAACGCTGCATCCAATTCCAATTCACCAACGCGATTCTTCATGTAAACGGTTTCGCTGTTTAGCGCGTCACGCTCGACAACAGTTTTGTCCAACGCAGACGTTAAGAACGAAAGGGTGGCTTGAGTATCGTTCGACGATCCAAGTTCAGAATTTAAATTGCCGGTGACCGATTGTAGATCCGTCAACAATGCATCAGCACGGTTTTCCGCAAGGTCGCGTGATTTCACGGCGTCTTGCAACTTGCGTTGCATGATATTCAAACCCTTGCCTAGTTCACGGCGTTCCTCTTCCAACTCCAGCAATTCGGATTGCTGTGCTGAAACTTGGCGTAATGCGATATAAAAGCGATCCAGAGACGTTTGTGCTTCTAACGAGCGCTGATCGCGCTCGCCTGCAAGTTGTGCCAAGCGGTCTTCGTAAGCTTCTTGTAATACCGATGCTTGTTCTTTTTCAGAGTTGGCTGAAATGGCTTGAACGGCTAACGCAACCGAAGCAACAATCATCCAACAAAAGGCCAATGCAAAACTGGTTCCCATGATTGTTTGAATCAATGGAGACAAACGTACATAACGTGTTGTCTTGTCAGAACGCAGGTAAATACGTTGTTCAGGCACATGTTTGCCCAAGACACGATTCACTACTCCAAATTTGGCCGTCATTTACTTACCCCGTAACGGTTTGTTTCCGCTAAATCGAATTTAAAGGTTTAAGTATGCCAAAGGCAATGATTTTTACGCCAACGACCGCTGGCTCGGCAAGAAGTTGCGAAAAGTAGCAAAAAACTGCCAAAAACATCTAACTCACTGCGATTGGCCAGTAGAAATCCAATGGTATTCCTGCTTCTGCCCGTTTTTCATCGTTGAATGGAGGTTTTAGGTTCCCTTTGAAATAGGTCTGCACCAATTCATGAAAGGTTACTTTTGGATCAAGCTCGTGACGGCCACATAAAAAGTGGAACCATTTAGAACCATAGGCGACATGGCCAACCTCTTCTGCGTAAATGATTTCAAGCGCGTCCACGGTTGATTGGTCATCCACACTTTTAAAGAGTGTTATCATTCCAGGTGTAACATCCAAACCACGAGCCTCTAAAACCATTGGAACAATGGCAAGACGGCCCAAGAAATCTTCGGCTGTTTCTGATGCTGATCGCCACATTCCTGCATGAGCTGGCAACGCGCCATAATGTGATCCCATTGCTTCAAGTCTGTCGCATAACAAATTGAAATGTTTACTTTCTTCGTCGGCTGCCTTGACCCAATCATCATAATATCCGCTTGGCATTTTGATATGTGCGAACCGTGGAATGATATCCCAATGCAGATCAACTGCATTCAGCTCGATGTGCGCAATCGCATGTAGCAACGCAATGCGCCCCTTTGGCGAACCTGGTTTTCGTTTGGGCATTTTTGTAGGTGACAACAACTCTGGTTGTGATGGACGCGATGGGTCAATCGGTGGTTTTGCGTTGCCAATAGCAAGCGGCGTTCCAGCTTTTACACTGTCGAACCATGTTTTTGCATGTCGATGTGATTTCGCCGTCTTTTCACGACCATCAGCAGTGTTCAAAACATCCACGGCCATTTTGGTCAATGTCATCATGATTGAATCTCTTTTACATGGGAAAGAACTGTGTCCACATGATTTGGAACCTTAACCTTGCGCCACGCATGTATAAGAATGCCATTTGGATCAATTAAAAACGTCGATCGAACAATACCCATGAACTTTTTCCCGTACATGGATTTTTCAGTCCAGACGTCAAATGCCTCGCACAGATCATCATTCTCGTCAGACAATAGGGGTATGGTGAGTTCGCGTTTTTGAATGAACTTTTCGTGGGATTCCACGCTGTCCTTGGAAACTCCAAGTATAACCGTATTGGCACGGCTAAAATCATCGCGAGCGTTGCTGAAATCAATAGATTGCGTCGTACATCCCGGTGTGTTGTCGCGGGGGTAAAAATACAAAACAACGTATTGTCCCTGAAAGTCTGACAATCCTATTTCCTGCCCACCAGAAGCAGGAAGTCGAAAATTGGGCACTTTTTCACCAATGCAGAGCATAATAAACCTATTCGCTAGTTTTCTTCTTTTCTTGCGTATAGTGAAAATACACAACTCTCAATAGAACAAAGCCTGAAGGGCATAACGCAGATAATAATGGCTAAGAAACCCAATCGAAAACTATGGCGCGTATGTCGGCGCATCCTAAGCATCACCGCGACGTTTTCGATATTCTTGGTGCTCAGCCCATTTGTGTTGTTGGCAGTTGTACACAGTCAAAAAGACGGCAAGATTATTTCAATCCCCAAATTGAACAGCTTTATCCAACACCAAGTTTCGAAAAGCGCACCCAATTTAGAGCTGGAAATCGCAGCCGGCGGATTGTCCAAAGGTGACCGTTTCCTCAACCCAAAAATTGTGTTTAACGATGTTATCGTCCGTCAAAAATCAGGCGCTCCAATAATCACCGTTCCAAAGGTGTCCGCTGATTTCAGTATTATATCGGGTTTAGGGTCGTCCAAGGATAACAGCAACTTTCTAATAGAAGACGCACGCCTATTCCTGTTAAGAGATGGCCAAGGGCGGTTTAACCTGATCAATCAAAACGATGACCAAGACATCGCGTTTTCAGGCACGATTGACCAAGTTATCGACCAGTTTTTCGAATTGCCAATCGCGAAAAATATCAAAACCTTTGGAATGAATAACATTTCCCTAAGTTACATAGACGGGCTTACGGAAAAGAGATTTCATCTTAATCAAGGTAATGTTCAAATTCGTGCCGTTGAAAACGAACTCATGATATCCAGTGCATTTGAATTACCACGTGACGACCAAGCGCCATCATTAATTCGATTTTCTGGCCGGCGAACACGGGGAAATCCCAGCACGGACGTGACATTCAAAATTGACAACGCTGACCCGCTCAGTCTTGCAAACCAAGTCCCAGCATTGGATTGGTTACGCAATATAGAAGCAGAGGTAAGCGCCTCGTTTGTCGTGGAACTCAACGAAGACGCGCGTCCAAAACAAATGAGCGGTGTGTTGGATTTTGGAGCAGGGCGCCTTCGTGCAACACCCAGCAGTTCCGCAGCTGCCTTTAAACAAGCAAAAGCATATTTTGAATTCGATGCAGTCGCCGACGTATTAGAATTTTCAAACTTCTCGATGGATACCAGCTTGGGTGTTGTTTCCGGCTCCGCTTCATCGCAATTAGCAAGAGACCTTGCAGGCCACGTGATCGGCGCCACAACGGATTTGAAAATTGATAGACTCTCGCTAACTCAACCCAAATTATTCCAAGACGCGATAACCTTTGAAAATGGGCGTGCAAAAGTAGAAATTTCATTCGAACCCTTCCACGTCAATCTGGTTAAGGGCGTGCTCAATCACCGGGACCTTAGCATCGTTGCAAATGGTGATTTATGGGCCCAAGAAAAATATTGGCAAAGCAAGTTTGACTTACGTTTGGATCAAATATCAGCGAACCAAGTGAAAGAATTCTGGCCGCTCACATTTATCCCTAAAACCCGTAAGTGGGTCAGTCAAAACCTTCAGCAGGGTCAAGTCCAAGACTTACACGGCTTTTTCAATCGCCAAGACGGGGTCGCCGAATTTGATTTTAGCTTTGCATTTGACGACGTTAAAACGGGTATCGTGAAAACAATGGAACCCGTACACGGTGCCCAAGGTGAAGGCAGCTTAAACCAAGATCAACTTACGCTCAATCTCGCGCAGGGGTATCTGACGCCGTTAAATGGGACACAGCTGGATTTGTCGGGCAGTTTGTTTCACATTCCAAACATAAATACGCGACCAGCCATTGGTCAAATCACACTGGCAGCAGCGGGCGATTTACAATCCGCACTTAAGGTTTTGGATATCCCCAAATTTCGCTACATCGAAAAGTTTGGTCAAACCACGGACTTTGCCAGTGGGCAAACATCTGTTTTAGGATGGCTCGAGGTCCCACTGACCAAGGACGTCAAAAAAGGTCAAATCAAGTTTAACATGTCAGGAATCGCAACAGACGTCAGTAGCGACAAGTTGGTTAAAGGGCGCAAGCTGCGCTCAAAACAAATTGCATTCCAAGTCAGTGACAAAGGATTGAACCTGTCTGGCAATGCCACCCTCGACAGCGTTCCGGCCAAATTTAACTGGTCACAAGCATTCGTTGATAACCCCACACAAGTAAGTCAGCTCAACAGTTCGTTGACATTAAATCAACAAGCATTGGATGTTTTCAATGTCTCCCTTCCAGATGGCAGTTTCAGTGGGTCCACGCCCGCATCATTCAACGTTAAATTATTGCCCCAAAAGCCAGCGGCGTTCGATTTAACGTCAAATCTAAAAGGCGCAACACTTCGCATCGACTCTCTTGGTTGGCGCAAGGGTAAAAATCAAAAAGGAAGTTTGAAAGTTGTCGGCAAATTAACCGAGCCAATTCAAATTGACAGCATTCAGGTGAATGCCAGTGGGTTGACCGCAAAAGGAAATATAACGCTTCAAAAAGACGGACAGTTTCGCGAAGCCAATTTCCCAACAGTTAAGATTGATAAGTGGCTATCAACATCGGTCACATTAACTGGGGTTGGCAACGATGCGACAACACGTTTGCAAGGCGGTGTAATGGACTTGCGTAAACTCGATATTGGCGGCAGCGGCGGTGAAAAAGCTGGTCCGCTGGACATCGCGTTGGATCGTTTGCGTATAACTGATGATCAGTCACTGACCAGTTTCAGTGCATCAATAAGCCGTAACGGCGCGCCAACTGGACGTTTCAGCGCCCGGGTAAATGGTGGTGCGCGCATAAAAGGTGAAATCAAACGTGGTAAACACGGCGCCCAAATCATCGTCTCGGGCCAAAGTGCTGGCGCTGTTTTAAAGTCAGCTGGGTTTTTCGATAATATCGAAGGCGGAGTGATGCGAATGGTTTTAGAACCCACAGCAGAAACCGACGTCTACACTGGCAGCTTCGAAGCCGTGAACTTACGGATGAACCATTCAAACTCGATGGCCGCATTGTTGGACAGCATCAGCTTGGTTGGGCTTTTGCAAAAACTAGAAAAGGGCGGCATACAGTTCCAAAAGGCCAAAGGTTGGTTTGACCTTCGCCCCGAAGGTGTCCAACTCAGAGAAGTAAGCTTGGTTGGCGTCTCAATGGGCATAAGCCTAAAAGGATGGTATGCCTCGAACACCAAAACGGTCGACTTTGATGGCGTCGTTACGCCAATTTATGCGGTCAATGGCGCGCTGGAACGTATCGGTGGAAAACTATTTGGACGTCAAAAAGGCGAGGGTTTATTCAGTTTTGTCTACACAATGAAGGGTCCAGCAGCACAACCAAAGGTCCGCGTTAAACCTTTATCGATCCTTACACCTGGCGTTTTTCGCCAAATTTTCCGCCAAGATATCCCAGCACCGCCCAAGTAGGGCTTGCTTAATGGAAATAAAAACGACTAAAGCGCCGATATGAAACTGTCTGATTTTGATTTTGATCTGCCAAACGACCTGATTGCGCTACGCCCATCAGTTCCGCGCACCGCTGCGCGTTTGCTTGTCGCCGAAAATGGTGAAATCTCAGACCGTCATTTCACTGATATATTGGATTATTTGCGCCCCGGTGATCGGTTGATACTCAACGACACCAAGGTCATTCCAGCACGGCTTCAGGGCATGCGCATTCGCCAGTCTGACAACGGCGAAACACGCGCCGCAATAGGCGTAAACCTTTTGTCACTTAACGACCAAGGGCAGTGGCTCGCCTTGGCAAAACCATCCAGACGCGTAAACATCGGTGAAACAATCGCGTTTGGCTCAGATCTAAGCGCCGTGGTGTTAGATAAATCATCAATGGGTTTGACGTTAGAGTTCAACAAATCGGGATCGGAATTCGACACCGCCTTGCAACAGGTCGGTCAAATGCCACTGCCGCCTTATATCGCGGCTCAACGCCCTGCGGACGAACGCGACAATGACGATTATCAAACAGTCTTTGCCAAACAAACAGGTGCAGTTGCTGCACCAACTGCATCACTTCACTTTGACAATGATCTGTTGGATAGGCTCGCTGAAATGGGCGTCCAAACCACCACAGTAACTCTGCATGTTGGCGCGGGTACATTTCTGCCGGTCAAGGTCGACAATATTACTGACCACAAAATGCACTCCGAATGGGGCGAAGTCAGCCCCCAAGCAGCTGCTGAAATTGCAAAAACGAAACAATCGGGCGGGCGCATTATTCCCGTCGGAACGACCGCTTTGCGATTGATTGAAACCGCCGCGCAAAGTGGCCAAATTAAATCCTTTGTTGGTGACACGGATATATTCATTCGTCCCGGATTTGAATTCAACGTGACAGACGGTCTGATAACAAACTTCCATTTACCAAAATCAACACTATTAATGTTGGTCAGCGCGCTGATGGGAATGGATAAAATGCAAAATTTATACGCCCAAGCCATTGAAAAACAATACAGATTTTTTTCTTACGGCGACAGCTCTTTATTGCTTCCATAAATTAGAAACGACTTTATAAGCGTCGCGAATGCGCAAGTCATAATAAATGATTCTGCTAGTATTCTCACATAACATTCAAGGATAGCTGATGTTTTTCGTAGTGAAAAATTCCTGGGCACTTTTGCTAGGTATGATGTTGCTGATGCTCGGCAACGGTTTGCAAGGTACGCTGTTAGGCGTGCGTGGCTCAATCGAAGGCATGTCGCCTCAGACAATGTCATGGATTATGACCGGCTATTTCGTCGGCTTCTTGTTTGGCTCGCAAATGGCACCAAACATGATCCGTCGTGTTGGACACGTCCGTGTTTTTGCGGCTTTGGGTTCTATGGTTTCGGCCTGTTTAATCCTCTTTGCCGCTTGGACTGACCCATATTTTTGGTTCTTCTTACGCGTTGTCGTTGGTTTTTGTTTCTCTGGTGTCTACGTGGTTGCCGAAAGCTGGCTCAACGATTCCGCAACAAACGAAACGCGCGGCCAAACCTTGTCTGCGTACCTGATTGTTCAAATGATGGGCATTGTTTTGGCACAAGGCGTATTGAACTTTGCGGACCCATCTGGATACACACTGTTTATCATTATCTCAGTGGTTGTTTCGCTATCATTCGCGCCAATCTTGCTGTCGGTCAGTCCTGCACCATTGTTTCAAACGTCAAAACGGATGACATTTCGCGAACTTTGGCAGGTTTCACCGTTGGGCGTTGTCGGTCTGTTTTTTCTGGGCGCAGTGTTTTCCGCACTGTTTGGGATGGCATCCGTATTTGGCACCGAAAAAGGGATGAGCGTTGCTGACATTTCTCTGTTTGTTGCCGCAATTTATTTTGGCGGCATGATGCTGCAATACCCAATTGGCTGGCTATCAGATCGTATGGATCGACGTATGTTGATTGTAGGAGTATGTGCTATTGGGGCATTCTTCTCTTTTACTGCTGGCTCTTCTGATAACTTTATCTGGTTGTTAATTGTCGCGTTCATGATCGGTGGAGTGGCCAACCCGCTGTATTCTTTGTTCATCGCTTATACAAATGATTTTCTTGACCACGACGACATGGCCTCTGCGTCTGGCGGGTTGATTTTCCTAACAGGTGTTGGCGCAATTTTTGGCCCAGCTGTGGTTGGTTGGATGTTAGAAAAATTTGGTGCCAACAGCTATTTTTGGTTCTTGGGCGCAAATATGGCCATCATGGGCGGTTACGCGATGTACCGTATGACACAACGTGCAGCAATCGCTGTCGAAGATACAACAGCATACGCACCTGTGAACCCGAACTCGACACCTGTTGCCATGGAGCTAGCACAAGAATACGCTATCGATATGGCATTAGAGGAAGAGGCGGAACAAGATGAAGCAGACACCACAAACAATAATTAACTTTTGGACCAACGAAGTTGGGCCCAAAGGATGGTACGAAGCCAACCCAAAGGTTGATACAGAAATCATTAACCGATTTCTCGACAGCTACGAGGCCGCGGTAAATGGTACGCTCGACGATTGGCGCGCGACGGGGCAGGGTTCTTTAGCGCTTCTTTTATTGTTGGATCAGTTCTCGCGGAATATGTTCCGCGGGGATGCAAAATCATTTGCAGCCGACAAAATGGCGATCGAGATTGCGCGCAATGCAATTGCCAATGATCTTGATTTGGACATTAAGGGCGCGGAACAGCAGTTTTTCTACCTTCCATTTACGCACTCAGAAACAATGGACGACCAAGATTTTGGTGTTGAAATGATCCGCGCACGTTCAATCAGCAACACAGATGATGCCTTGCATGCACGTGCACACAGACAAATAATCAAGACATTTGGGCGATTTCCGTTTCGAAATCAAGCGCTTGGCAGAACCAGCAGCGACCAAGAACTGACCTTTATGGAAAACGGCGGTTACGGAACAATTGTGAAAGCTTTACAAGCAAGCGACCAATAATCCCCATCTTGTAAACCGCATGACATTCGGGCATTATATATATAGTTCAATATTAAACTAATAGTGAGGGTTCATGACAACGACCTATGATATGATTGTAGTAGGGGCAGGCCCCGGTGGTTATGTAGCAGCAATTCGTGGGGCTCAACTTGGCCTAAAGGTCGTGATCATCGAACGCGAACACATGGGCGGCATTTGTTTGAATTGGGGCTGTATCCCCACCAAAGCATTGCTACGTTCCAGCGAAGTATACCATTTGATGCACCGCGCGGCCGAATTTGGCCTCAGCGTTGATAACATTGGATATGACTTGGACGCGGTCGTGAAACGTTCACGCGGCGTTGCAAAACAGCTCAGTGGTGGCGTTGCTCATCTGATGAAGAAAAACAAAATCGACACGATTATGGGAACCGCCACGATCACTGCCAAAGGCAAGGTTTCAGTCAAAACCGAAAAAGGCACCCAAGACGTGTTGGGCAAGAATATCATTTTGGCAACAGGTGCACGCGCACGCGAATTACCTGGCCTAGAGGCAGACGGTGATCAAGTTTGGACATACAAAACGGCCCTAACACCACCACGCATGCCTAAAAGATTGCTGGTCATCGGATCAGGCGCAATCGGCATCGAATTTGCCAGTTTCTATAACACACTTGGTGCAGACACGACTGTCGTCGAAGTGATGGATCGCATTTTACCTGTCGAAGACGTCGAAATCGCAACTTTCGCCAAAAAATCCTTTGTAAAACAAGGCATGAAGATCATGGAAAAAGCCATGGTCAAAAAGTTGGACCGCCAAAAAGGCAAGGTAATTGCTCATATCGAACAAGACGGCAAAGTTGAAACCCAAGAGTTTGATACCGTTATTTCAGCGGTTGGTATTGTAGGTAACGTCGAAGGCTTAGGCCTTGAAACTATGAAAATCAAAGAAGATCGAAGCCACGTGGTAACCGATGAATACTGTCGTACAAACGTTGATGGTATTTTCGCAATTGGTGATCTGGCAGCACCACCATGGTTGGCGCACAAAGCATCCCACGAAGGTGTCATGGTTGCGGAATTGATTGCTGGCCAAAAACCACATGCCGTGAAACCAGAAAGCATTGCAGGTTGCACATATTGCAACCCACAAATCGCGTCCGTTGGCTACACCGAGGCTGTCGCGAAAGAAAAAGGGTTCGATATCAAAGTTGGCCGTTTCCCGTTTGTCGGCAATGGCAAAGCAATCGCCTTGGGCGAAGCACAGGGCATGGTGAAGACCGTGTTTGATGCCAAGACAGGTGAACTGTTAGGCGCCCATATGGTCGGCGCCGAAGTCACAGAACTGATCCAAGGTTACGTTATCGGGCGACAGCTTGAAACGACCGAAGAGGATCTGATGCAAACTGTATTCCCGCATCCGACCTTGTCAGAAATGATGCACGAAAGCGTTCTGGATGCCTATGATAAGGTGATCCATATCTAGTGTCGGTGTACGGATAGTGTACAGCCTGTGTACAGGTTGTGCACGCCGATTTAGGCGAACATCAAGCCCACACCAAACGCCACAGCGGCACAAACGCCACCCACCAAAACTGTCTCACCGATGCAACGCCACAGCTTGCGGCGGATCACAGTAAATTGCAAAACACCAAGCATTATCAACGCGGTAAACGTCGCAGTTACCGACAGATAGAATGTCGATTGGATTGGCTCTAAAAAGAAGTAGGGCGACAACGGGATGGACCCAAAAATCAAAAACGAGATGAAAGTAGCTATCCCATTCAAAGCAGGGCTTTCTCCATTAGGATCAGCCATTTGGATCTCATAAGCCATCATAAAATCGGCATAATGTTCGGGATTTCGCGCTAAAATATCGGCCACAGCGTTTGCATCTTGTTCCGAAAATCCACGGTCATGCAAAATTTCCATCGTCTCCGCACGTTCCATTTCTGGGTTGTTATGGATTTCATGCAATTCTTTCTCTCGAACAGAATGATAAAGCTCTTGTTCAGAACGCCCAGACAAAAATTCGCCTAACCCCATCGCAGTGGCATCAGCAAATAAATTAGCCAAACCAAACAAAAGAACAGCTAAACCACCAACTTGAGCCGCGCCATCCATGCCTGCACCTGCAAAGCCTGCGACAATCGCAAACGTGGTAACAATGCCATCGTTACCACCATAAATGATTTGTTTGATAAACTCGCCCATTGGGCTGATGTGATGCTCGCGGCCTTTGTGTTCGGCCAATGTCTCGAATGGATATGTCATAGGTCTTTTTACCAAGCTTAAATACAAAGAACCACCCCGAAGGGTGGCTCTGAATTGATTTATGATTGTGTTCTAAGCGACGTCGAAACGATCCAAGTTCATAACCTTGGTCCAAGCATTAGCAAAGTCCTGTGCAAAAGTATCTGCAGCATCGTCTTGTGCATATACTTCGGCCAAAGCACGCAACACTGAATTCGAACCAAACACAAGATCAGCGCGTGTGCCTGTCCATTTTACTTGGCCAGTTGAACGATCCTTACCTTCGTAAACACCTTTGACGTCAGTTTCTGTCCATTGCGTTGCCATGTCCAACAGGTTGGTAAAGAAGTCGTTGCTGAGCTGACCTTTACGTGTTGTCAGTACACCATGCGCGCTGTCCGCAGAATTTGCGCCCATGACACGAAGACCACCGATAAGAACAGTCATCTCTGGTGCCGTAAGGGTCAGTAATTGCGCACGGTCCACCAACAAGTGTTCCGCAGGAACGCTGAAGTTAGCAGCAGAATAGTTTCGGAAACCATCTGCTTTTGGCTCAATGACATCAAAGGATTCAATGTCAGTCTGTTCTTGGCTTGCATCCATGCGACCAGGGGTGAAAGCGATGGAAACAGAATTCCCCGCGTCAGCGGCGGCCTTTTCAACAGCGGCATTTCCGGCAATTACAATCAGATCGGCGATTGAAACTGTTTTGGCGAAATTTGATTGAATATCAGTCAACGTTTTCAACACGGTATCTAATTGAGCAGGATTGTTGGCTGCCCAATCTTTTTGTGGTGCCAAACGAACACGCGCACCATTTGCACCGCCACGTAAATCTGATCCACGGAAAGTAGAAGCAGATGCCCATGCTGTGGAAACCAATTCTGAAAGACTTAAACCAGAAGCAAGGACCTGCTTTTTCAATTCTAGAACGTCTTGATCTGATACCAGATCGTGATTGACCGCAGGAATAGTATCTTGCCAAATAAGATCCTGTGCAGGAACTTCAGCGCCAAGGTATAATGACTTTGGCCCCATATCGCGGTGTGTCAGCTTGAACCATGCACGTGCAAACGCTTCGGCAAACTCGGCAGGGTTCTTGTGAAAACGGCGTGAGATTTTTTCGTAATCAGGATCCATACGCATCGCCATATCAGCGGTCGTCATCATGATAGGAACGGTGGCATCCGAACCGTCAACTTGGGGGGCGTGATCACCATCTGATAAACCTTTGGCGTGCCAAATCTGTGCGCCAGCTGGGCTTTTGGTCAGCTCCCAATCGTAGCCAAACAAAACATCGAAAAATCCCATGTCCCATTGTGTCGGATTTGGTGTCCATGGGCCTTCAACGCCACTGGAAATCGCATCGACGCCGTGACCTGTTCCATGTGAACTGGCCCAGCCAAAGCCTTGTTGTTCGATTGACGCACCTTCTGGCTCTGCGCCAACTTGGCCTGCATCACCTGCACCATGTGCCTTGCCAAATGTGTGCCCACCGGCAACCAATGCAACTGTTTCTTCGTCATTCATGGCCATGCGACCAAAGGTGTCGCGAATGTCTGCACCTGATGCAACTGGATCTGGGTTTCCGTTAGGACCTTCTGGGTTTACATAAATTAGGCCCATTTGAACTGCCGCCAATGGGTTTTCTAGGTCGCGTTCACCGCTGTAACGATTGTCGGCCAACCATTCATCTTCTGTACCCCAATAGATATCTTCTTCGGGCTCCCACACATCTGCGCGACCGCCAGCAAAGCCAAATGTTTCAAATCCCATCGTTTCTAATGCGACGTTACCTGTCAAAATCATCAGGTCGGCCCAAGAGATTTTATTGCCGTATTTCTGTTTAACGGGCCATAACAGGCGACGTGCCTTATCTAGGCTGACGTTATCTGGCCAGCTGTTCAATGGTGCAAAACGTTGAGTGCCGGAGCGCGCACCGCCGCGCCCGTCAGCGGTTCTGTATGTGCCGGCTGAATGCCAAGCCATACGGATAAAGAAGGGGCCATAGTGGCCATAGTCTGCAGGCCACCAGTCTTGACTGTCAGTCATAACGTTCGCCAGGTCTGCTTTGATTGCTGCTAGGTCCAATTTTTTGAATTCTGCTGCGTAATCAAAATCAGCGCCAAGTGGATTCGTTTCGGCACTATTTTGATTCAAGATTTTCAGATTTAACTGATTTGGCCACCAATCTTTGTTTGTGCGTCCGCCCGTATTTGTATGCATTACGGGACATTTTCCCGCACCATTTTGTTGATCAGCCATCATGTTCTCCTGAAAAATTGAATTGCCTGTGTTCAGTCTAATCAGACTTTAGTTATTATTGGAAATTGTATTTTGTTTGGATAACGATTAGTAAAACTTATGAAAATCACGCTTAGACAATTATCTTATATTACGGCTCTTGCGAAGCATCGCCATTTTGGGCGTGCCGCTGCTGCGGTGTATGTAACGCAGTCTGCTTTGTCCCAACAAATTAAGGAACTGGAGACAAACTTGGGCGGTGTGTTGGTTGAAAGAGGGCGGGGCAGTGTTACCCTTACGGCACTTGGCCGCGACGTCGTCTTGCGCGCAAAATCAGTTTTGGATCAAGTGAGTGATATAGAACAAGCAGCGCGGTTTTCTACGGATATGCCAACACGACTAAATATCGGCCTTATACCGACGATTGCGCCTTATTTATTACCCTATGCCTTGCCAATCTTACGTGCTGATAACATTGGGTTGGAATTTGGCGTCCGAGAAGCACAAACACAGGTTTTATTAAAGGAACTGGCTGAAGGTCAATTGGATGCCGTTGTTGTAGCTTTGCCCTCACTTATGGATGGAATGGTCGAAACACCGTTATTTAACGATAATTTCTTACTTGCAGGATCAAAAGGCCCGCTTGATTTGTTACCCAAGGCGGGATTGGAACCTGCGCTTGTGCGGCCAGAACAATTGCTTTTGTTGGACGATGGTCATTGCTTGGCTGACCAAGCCTTGGCTGCTTGTAAAATATCACCAACAGCGCGCATTGATCTACGCGCATCATCATTAACAACGCTGTGCCGTTTAGCATCAGAAGGTTTTGGGTTTACACTGTTACCGGAATTGGCTGCAGTAAGCGAATTACGCGCATCACCAAGTTTGCGTGTACATCGATTTGGTGGTGTTCAACCGCACCGCAGTATTGGGTTAGTGCGACGTGAAATGACTGGGGAAAGTAGTTGGTTCTCTGTGTTGGGAACCGCCCTAAAGACGGCAGGTGATCAAGTTATTTCTGAGTTTAGAAACGATATGGCCAATCCCAGTTAACAGAACTGGCCAACGTTTTTGTTAGTCTTCTGCCCGTGTAATTCCCATCCGGAAAACAAGACCAGCCAGTGCACCACCAATCAGCGGTGCAATTATAAATACCGGCAACTGCATCAATGATTTAGAACCTGTGAACAACGCAGGGCCGATGGAACGCGCAGGATTAACCGACGTTCCCGTGATGTTGATACCGACCAAGTGAATAACAACCAACGTTAAACCAATGACCAATCCTGCCATCGCCGCCGGCGCGTTTTTCTGTGTTGCACCCAATATTACGGTCACGAACAAGAACGTTGCGATGACTTCAAATAAAACCGCTGAAGTTATGTTGTATTCACCTAAATAACCTGCGCCATACCCGTTTTGACCCAAACCGTTTGTCGCCACAGCGTAATCTGCGTTTCCCTGTGCAATGATCATAATTGCCAGCGCCGCAATAATTGCGCCCACAGTCTGTGCAATCCAATAACGGATCATTTCAGAACTGGTCATTTTACCAGCTATTTTCATGCCCATGCTGACTGCGGGATTTAGGTGCGCGCCAGAAATATGGCCAATTGAATACGCCATTGCCATGACTGCTAACCCAAAGGCAAATGATATTCCAAGCATCCCAATTTCTGCGCCCATAAAGACTGCTGAACCGCAACCAAAGAACACTAATGTGAAAGTCCCAATGACCTCTGCAATTTCTCTTCTCATGATATTCCCCAATTAAAAGCAGCTATAAAAGCCGTGTGTAATTCAAATGGTCATGAATATTTGTGATACAAGGAATACAGCATATATTCTTACGAGACATTGTGTTTGGCAAAGTATATATAGGTTTAATAACAAGGATAGTACGATGCGTGATCTTAATATTCCGGCAGAACGCCACCCAGAAAAAGCAAATAAGCCAGACAATGCACAACCCAGCAAACCGTCTTGGATTAGAGTAAAAGCACCCGTTTCTGAAGGGTATAAGCGCACGCGAGATATTATGCGCGAGAACAAATTGGTCACGGTTTGTGAAGAGGCAGGGTGCCCTAACGTTGGCGAATGTTGGTCTCAGGGCCATGCAACAATGATGATTATGGGCGAAGTTTGCACACGCGCGTGTACTTTTTGTAATATCGCAACCGGCAAACCACCCGAAGATTTGGACGCATTCGAACCGGGTCGCGTTGCTGTTGCGGTTAAGAAGTTGGGGTTAAACCACGTTGTCATCACATCAGTAGATCGTGATGATATCAAAGATGGTGGTGCGGAACATTTCGCACAGACAATTCGCGCTATTCGCCAACAATCACCCGGAACGACGATCGAAATTTTGACACCAGATTTTATCCGCTGCGATGAAAGCGTTTTAAAAATTGTTGTTGATGCAAAACCTGATGTGTTTAACCACAATCTTGAAACTGTTCCCGGATTATATCCCGAAGTACGCCCAGGTGCGCGTTATTTCCATTCGTTGCGGCTACTTCAGCGTGTCAAAGAATTGGACCCAACAATGTTTACCAAATCTGGCATAATGGTTGGATTGGGTGAAAATAAACAATCCGTCGTCCAAGTTATGGAAGATATGCGCGCAGCCGATATCGATTTCCTGACAATCGGGCAATATTTGCAGCCAACACCGAAACACCATGCTGTCGATCGCTTTGTGACGCCTGATGAGTTCGCGACATATGAAAAAACGGCCTATAATAAGGGTTTTTTGATGGTGTCTGCATCACCTTTGACTCGGTCTAGTTATCATGCTGGCGACGATTTCGCGCAACTGCGTGCCGCAAGAATGGCTAAATTCGGCGGTTAATCGGGAACGCTACAGTTCCAAATGATATCTGTGACACCAACGAAGCGTGCCATACGATCAAGTTCTGTATTTAACTTTTCCGAACGCGATTTAGACCACTTTACGCCGCCCTCAACCCAAAGGTTGTGGATTGTCATTTTGTCTTTTGCACGCTCTGCTTTCACTTCTATACGTCCGATAAATTGGTCGCCTTGTAAAATTGGGTACACATAGTATCCCCATTTTCGTTTCGCGGCAGGGACGAACATTTCGATTTTATAGTCAAAGCCAAACAACCGTTTTAGACGTTCGCGATCACGTGTTGCGGGGTCGAATGGGTTAATAATACGCATTCTTAAATTGGGTGTCGTTAATTTCGTAATTTGATGTTCAATATCGGATTTGGCAAATGCGTCGGTCCAATTGCCGTCTGATGATTGAACGCGTACGTTCACTAAGTCCGAACCCTCAACCCACTCACGGGTTTCCTTGATTTCCATTGCCTCCCAAAACCTGTTGATTTCCTTTGCCGTTGCAATGCCAAGACGGTTCATTGCTTGTTGGCATAACCAATCGATTTGAACGTTGTCGTCATGTGATTGCCCATTCAAATCCTTTGGGAAGACACGTTCTGGAATATTGTAATACTTTACGAAATTTTCACGATAGCAAGTCGCCAGCTGTCCTGCGTACCACATGTAATCCAAAGCTTGTTTATGTGGGGGGCGGGCCCACATCTTACCTGAACCATTTGATTTACTGTCAAACGCATGGGTCGACAGGGCTCCTTCGTCACGGATGCGTGCCACAATTTTTGCGCGCTCCTTTGTATCCAATATATTACTAAACCAGCTAGACTGTTCTATTTGCTGCGCTTTTCTTTGGAATTGGCGTTTCCACATGGGCAAAAAACCCATTGGAATGATCGATGCATCATGTGTGAAATGTTCAAAAACATGGCGTTCATTATAAAGGTTATCGAACATAGGTTCGCGGTAATTTTGGTTTCGGCTCCATAGAATATGATGATGCGCCCGCGCCACAACTTGAATTGTGTCCAATTGCACAAAACCAAGTTCACGTACCAAAGCAGGTAAGTCCAATGGCCCTGTCGGTGATCCCGACAAAGCATTTACGTTTAACCACAGACGACGGGCATTTAGGTTATTGATTTCAAAAGGCACGATAGGTCCGAGATAAGTTGTTTAAACTCTAATCATACACGCCACTGAAAAGAAGCCTAATTGCGACGTGGAGAGCGTCTGCCACCTTTGGGGCCACCGCGTGGTTTACCATCACGTGGTCCAGATCCGCGTTTTGAATTTGCACCACCACCACGTCTACGTGGCTCTGGTTTTTCAAAAGTAGGGATCGTGTTTTGCGTCAGACCTTCCATTTCGACCACTGGAATGTCCATTTTGATCACTTTTTCGATGTCCCACAATTGCTTGTGCTCATCGGGTGCGCAAAATGCAATCGCGCGACCTTCGGCACCGGCACGTGCAGTACGGCCAATACGGTGAACATAAGATTCAGGAACGTTTGGAAGATCGAAGTTAATTACAATTTCGATCCCAGGAATATCGATACCACGTGCAGCAATGTCGGTGGCGATCAATACATAAGTTTTACCCTTTTTAAAGTCATCTAACGCGCGTTGACGTTGACCTTGGGATTTATTGCCATGAATTGCGTCGGCTTTGATATCTTGTGTACCCAGCCATTTAACCAGCTTATCAGAGCCGTGTTTTGTGCGAGAAAATACAATAACGCGTTTTTTAGGGTTATCCGAAACAATGCGTTGCAGTGCCAAACCTTTGTTTTGTTTTGACAAATGCATCAAGGTTTGTGTGATTTTTTCAACTGTGGAGTTTTCCGGAGATACCGAAACCTGAACAGGGTCTTTTAGATATGTATCAGTAAGCTTTTTAATCTCTTTTGACATTGTTGCAGAAAACAGCAGTGTTTGACGCTCTTTGCTGACCAGCGAAACAATTCGGCGAACGGCAGGAAGAAAACCAATATCAAGCATTTGATCAGCTTCGTCCAAGACCAAGAATTTGGTCATATCCAAGCGCAGGCCTTTTTGAGAAACTAAATCCTCTAGTCGGCCCGGAGTTGCGACCAAAATATCGACACCTTTTGCCAAATCGCGCATTTGTTTGCGAATGGGCGCACCACCGATTGCGTGGGTGAAGTTCAATGGTAGGCGTTTACCGAAGCTTAAAAATGCATCGTGAATTTGTAATGCAAGTTCGCGTGTTGGTGACAAAATAACAGCGCGTGCTGAGCGAGGCTTCAGAGCTTCTGGTGTCATCAACAACTGATGAATAAGGGGCAAGCCAAAGGCAGCAGTTTTACCGGTACCCGTTTGTGCCAAACCGACCAAGTCGCGACCCTGAAGGACAGATGGAATTGCTTGTTCTTGGATAGCAGTTGGGGTGGAATAGCCAAGGAAGCTAAGTGCTTTGACGATTTCGTCATCTAGCCCCAAATCAGCAAACGCGCTAGCGTCGCTTTTGGGTTGTTCAGCACGTTCTTTCTTCTTTTCTTTGAGTGTCTTTTCGTGCGGCGATGCGGTCGTTAAAACTGCTGCCTCTTCTTTACCCAAAACGGTCACTGTTGAAGCAGCTGTCTTGCCGGTTTTTTCATCAGTGGCCAGTTCATAGGCTAGTTTATCGCCTTCTTTAACAACCTTCATGCCCGATGCTTTCAATGCAGACATATGCACGAAAACGTCGTCGCCGCCTTGGTCAGGCTTGATGAAGCCAAGACCTTTGACGGGATTATACCAAATAACAGTACCAGTAAGCATGGGAGGAGCTTTCATATAGATTTGGGCGCTTCTTTAGCGACATTGGGTTTAAGTCAAGCTAATTCGGGTCAGAAACGGGGTATCCGAACTCGTGGGTTGCTATCAAGTGTCAGAATTGCAGGCCAACCAAAGAAATGTTCATAAACGGCCAATGCTATACAGGCTATAACTACACAAAAGATGAACTTTACGTATCGCGGAGAGGGCGGTCGTGCGGCCCATCGCTTCATACGAAAGAGCCACATTAGGTTCATTTAAAAACGACTTTACCGATGTGATCTAGGTTTCGGTTGCGTTGTGCGTAATCGATCCCATAACCGACAACAAATTCATCTGGAATTTCGAACCCGATCCAATCCGCGGAAATATCGACTTCGCGGCGTGAAGGTTTGTCCAGTAATGCGCATACTTTAAGGCGTGCGGGGTTACGCGATTCCAGTAACCTTTTAACGTGGTGAAGCGTATGACCCGTGTCTACGATATCTTCGATGACCAGAACATCGCGTCCTTCAATTTCACCGCGTAGATCCTTTAATATACGAACTTCGCGAGAACTTTCGGTTCCATTACCATATGATGACGTTTCTAAGAAATCTACTTCGCAGGGTAAACTAAGTTCGCGCGCTAAATCGGCAATGAAGACAAACGAGCCGCGCAAAAGACCGACGACGATTAGTTTGTCAGTGTCATGAAAGTAATCTGAAATTTCACCGGCTAATGTTTCGCAACGTGCGGCGATTGATTTTGCCGATATCATTGGTTCGACTGTGTAGTTTGAATGATCCATTGCGGCCCCATACGAAGTGTTTGAAACCTAAATACTACTATGTCAGCCTAAATCAAAGGGAGATCATCAGAAAAATCGTCATTGTCGGTATTTAATTCGTCTGGATTGACAATACTGTCAATGTTTAGCAATCCATCGATATTTGTCTCATTCGTTTGATCGGTTAAATTCAGTCCGTCGTTTGAAATTCCGTAGACTCCGTAATCCAGGAAATTTACGTCCTCTGATATTGGATAATCACGGGTCCCTGAACCTAATACAAAGCTATCTGAACTAAGATCATCTTGAATTGGTTTAAAGAACTTGGACACGCTTTCTTCTGGCAACAACTGTTCCGAAACTGGGTTATTGTCAGTAAAAAAGGTTGGAAGCTCTGCTACGCCTTTAGAAACAGGATACGATTCAGCCAATGGTTGATGCTGTTCTGTTTCAGATACTGGCAAGTCGAAATCAAAAGCGACAGGCTGGGCCTCTGAAACGGAGTCAGAATCATCAATATCCTTTGTTACAATTGGATCAGACGTATCAACGTCAATATCATTTGGATCATCGCGATCACTGATGGGATCGTCGTCACGGTCCGAGACTGGATATTCTACATCAAACAAAGTCTCTTCTGGTTCATCTGCATCTATCACCTCCTGCACGAGGTGGTCCAATGGCGTATATTTCCATTTTCCGTCCATCAACTGCCATTCAAATTGTTCTTGAGATGAGTGTGTTCGCGGTTCTTGTGCCATTTGATAAATCCCAGGTCGTTCCCGCTGGTTTTTAAATATCAAAGTAAAGAAGTTGTTTACGGTTGTTGAATTAACAAATAGCCTTTTAGAAAAATTATCTTTTTCTACAGCACGTGATTTTCGGGGTGACGCCGTCAATTTCTACGCATAGATAGATTTTATGCCAACCCATGCAGAAAAACGATCGATGCCTTATAGTGCGCAACAGATGTATAATCTGGTTGCTGACGTTGGTTCGTATCCTGATTTTTTACCATGGTGCGCTGCTGCGCGTATTCGAAAGCAAACCGAATATGAAAATTACGTGGTCATGGATGCTGACTTAGTTATCGCATTCAAAGTATTTAGAGAACGCTTTGGTTCACGTGTAACATTAGATTCTAATGATACAAAAATCGTGGTGGAATATTTGGATGGTCCCTTTAAGTACCTTAAAAACAGCTGGCATTTTGTAGACACGGAAAATGGTTGTGAAGTCGATTTTTATGTTGATTTCGAATTCAAATCAAAAATATTACAAACACTCATTGGTGTTGTTTTTGGTGAGGCGATGAATCGGATTGTGCGTGCTTTTGAAGCGCGTGCCGATGAAATGTATGACGCTTAATTATTGCATGAAAAGGCCGCCCGATTTAAGCGACCCCTTTGTTTATATAGTTTACGTTACGATGCCATATCGTAAGCACGTTCGCCATGAGAAGCTTGATCCAGTCCTGTGATCTCTTGCTCTTCTGAGACACGTATTGGGCAAACGAGGGAAACCAGTTTCACCAAAATATAAGTTACGACAGTGGTAAACAGACCTACCACAATCAAAGCACCGATTTGTTCTGTCCAGCCAGCATATCCGAAAACTGCCAACATAATTATACCAAATATACCACCAACACCGTGCACAGCGAATACGTCCAACGTATCGTCAATTTTAAACCATCCTTTGATGACTTCGCACATGAGTTGACAGCCAACGCCAGCGATGGCGCCAATTAACATTGCCTCTACTGGTGACACCCAACCAGATGCCGGTGTTATGGATGCTAAACCAGCTATGGTGCCTGTAACCAAGCCAACCAATGACGCTTTGCCGTATTTAACACGCTCGTAAAGTGCCCAAGTCAAAGACGCCGTCGCCGCAGAAATATGTGTAACTGTGATCGCCATAGCCGCACCACCATCGGCCGCCAGTTGCGAACCGCCATTAAAGCCAAACCAACCAACCCACAACATCGCGGCACCCAACATAACGTAGCCGGGGTTATGTGGAGGTACGTTTTTATTACGACGAGGACCAAGTGCAATTGCAACAATAAGTGCTGCGATTCCGGCAGTTTCATGAACAACGATGCCGCCTGCAAAATCTTTCACACCATTTTCAAACAATGCGCCCTCGGCGCCTGAAAGCAAACCACCACCCCAAATCCAATGCGTTACTGGCGCGTAAACCAACAGCATCCACAAACCTGAGAAAACCATAACAAACGAAAATGAGATGCGTTCAACATAAGCGCCAACGATTAGGGCAGGGGTTATGATGGCGAACGTCATTTGGAACATGAAAAACAATACTTCGGGTAGGGTGCCAGAAACAGTATCGGCGTCAATGCCTGCCAAAAACATCTTGCCCAAACCGCCCCAGTAAAGGTTACCGTCGCCAAATGCGATTGTGTAGCCAAATGCAAGCCATAGGATAGACATCAAACAGGCGATGGCGAAGCATTGCATAAATACTGATAGTACGTTTCGTGCGCGCACAAGGCCGCCGTAAAACAATGCAAGTCCTGGTAATGTCATAAACAAAACCAAGGCCGTTGCGACCATAATCCACGCTGTATCAGCACCATTCATTTTACAAATCCCTTTTTGTTGCGTCTTTATTGAGAGATCGAGTCGTAAAGTGAACGTTTCTGAGGTGTGCGTGCAATTTTAAAGCTGATTTTGCCTATATATTGAGCAAATTTAAAATCAACGACTAAATTTAGGTCACTTATTTATAGCGGAAAAAACCATGCCTAACGCATGTTCAACCGAACGTTTACGCACATTTTCGCGGCCGATTGCACCAAACTGAACAGTTTGTGTCGAAAATGACCCGGATTCATCAGTACATCCAAAACAAACTTGTCCTTCGGGCTTATGCTCTGACCCACCTGGGCCTGCGATGCCAGTCACAGACACCGCGACATGTGCATTTGAAGCCTTTAGCGCACCAAACGCCATTTCAGAGGCAACTTGTTCGCTAACCGCGCCGTGTGCTAAAAGGGTTTTAGGGCTTACATTCAACATGTCGATTTTGGCATCGTTTGAGTAGGTGACAAAACCGCGATCAAACACATCAGATGAGCCAGCAATCTCGGTTAATGCACCTGCAATCAGGCCACCGGTACAACTTTCTGCAGTTGCAATGCGCCAGCCTTTTTCCCTGGCGGCAGCCAGCGTTTTTTCGGCTAATTGTTTCATAGAAAAAACATCTGTAAAAATATTATTCCAATCAAAACGAGCGCCGCAATCAAACCGGCCAAGACATCATCCAGCATTACACCAAGTGGAGTCGATTTTTTATCTGCCCAACTGATAGGCCAAGGTTTGACGATGTCAAACAAGCGAAACAGTGCGAATGCCAATGCAAAATAGACATAGAATTCTGTGCTGTGGAACCCGCTTCTTTCCGACAGGAAGAACATTGAATAGAATAAGAAATGAGGGCTTAAGGCCAACCATTGACCAACAACTTCGTCGATAACGATCTCGCTTGGATCGTGATCATCTTTGCCTTTCGTTTCTTCATAAGTGGCCCACCATCCAAGGAAAAACACCGCAGAACAGGCCACCAATAGGTGCCAAATGCCCCAACCTAAGAACAGCATAAAGTAGGCAAAAGGCAAAGCGGCCAGCGAGCCCCATGTTCCAGGTGCGGGACGTAATAAGCCCACATAAAACCAAGTTGAAATAAAGCGTGTCATGTTTTCACCAATGTTGCTGTTGCTTGTGTTGCAATTCCTTCGCCGCGGCCAGTGAACCCTAGCTTTTCTGACGTTGTTGCTTTTACAGAAATGCGTTCGATGTCGACGTTAATTATTGTCGCTAAGTTTTCCCGCATTGCTTGAGCATGCGGGCCTATTTTTGGTTCTTCACATATTATTGTGCAATCAATGTGATTGATTTTGAAGCCACGTTCAACGCAACGCTCAACTGCTTTTCGTAAAAAGATATCCGATGATGCGCCTTTCCATTTCATATCTGAAGGCGGGAACCATTGACCGATGTCACCCTCGCTTAGTGCGCCAAAAATAGCGTCGGTAATTGCATGCATAGCAACGTCCGCATCGGAATGGCCGATCATTGCCCGATCATGTGGAATTTTGATGCCGTTTAAAATTACATGATCGCCATCACCCAGCGCATGTACGTCGTAGCCATTTCCTACTCTTACATCCATCTTCTCTCCGATAAGGCGTGTGGCCAACTTAAAGTCGCTGGCATGTGTAATTTTGATATTCTCGTCTGCACCCATGATTGGTGTTACATTCACACCAAATGCGCGCGCCACTGCAACATCATCATCCGCAGGTCGGTCTGACTGGGAATGAGCCATTTTGATTGTTTCAGTGCGAAAAGCTTGGGGAGTTTGTGCACGCCACAGCGTGTCGCGTGGTTGAGCCGTAGTCGCCAAGCCATCTGAAACATCCCATAAGGCGTCTGTCACTGGTAGGCCCAGAAAACAGGCGTCAGTATCGCGAACGCCATCTATGACACGGATCAGCGCATCATTAGGCAAAAGTGGGCGGGCACCATCATGAATTAGAACAAAATTTGAATTAACTGTACTCAACCCATTCAGCACGCTTTTTGATCGCGTTTCACCACCAAATACAGGAGGCGTAAGGCGTTCATCGGTTACGGCATTCGTCGCTTGGTGATACAAATCCAAATCGTCGTGGTGAATGACACAAGTCACGTTTGTAATTTTAGCGTTTCTCAACATGACATCAATTGTGCGGGACAAGACAGGTTGGCCAGCCAATTCTCTGTATTGTTTTGGCAATCCACCGCCTGCGCGTGTTCCACGGCCTGCAGCGACGATAAGGGCAGTAAAAGATTCCATATCCTTGTTATAGATCGCCAATACCGCGTTGCAAGACCGATTGGGGTTGCGCAGAGATGTTGAATTGCTTATTTTTTAGACATGAGCACAATTATGATTGGAAAACAGGCAATATCTCCACCGGTATTGCTGTCACCTTTAGCGGGTATTACGGACTTACCGTTTCGCGACCTTGTATCCAGCTTTGGCGCAGGGTTGGTTGTTTCGGAAATGGTAGCTAGTCATGAAATTATGCAAAAGGGACAATCCGCACATGCACGTGCCGAATTGGGTTTAAACGCAAAATCTACATCGGTTCAAATTGCTGGTCGTGATGCATATTGGATGGCTGAATGTGCAAAGTATGTCGCTGGTAAGGGCGCGCAAGTTATTGATATTAATATGGGGTGTCCTGCCAAAAGCGTTGTGAACGGTGCCGCGGGTTCGGCATTAATGCGCACTCCTGATTTAGCATTGGAGTTAATCGAAGCTGTTGTGAAGGCTGTTGATGTTCCCGTAACGCTTAAAACACGTTTAGGCTGGGACGATGATGATTTAAACGCACCAACATTAGCCGACAGCGCACAAAACGCCGGGGTTCAAATGATTACCATTCATGGGCGTACACGGTGTCAGTTTTACAAAGGTTCTGCCGATTGGCGTGCAATTAGGTCCGTTAAAAAGGCCGTAAATATTCCTGTAGTCGCCAATGGGGACATTACAGATACTGAAACAGCGCGGTTAGCATTAGCCCAATCTGGCGCGGATGGCATTATGATAGGGCGTGGTGCACAAGGTAAACCTTGGGTATTGGCACAAATAGCAGCCGACTTATATGGTTTGAAGCCACCTGTAATTCCTCAGGGTGACGATTTGAGGAATATGATTTCGAGCCATTACAGCGCAATGATCGACTTTTATGGGCCCGAATTAGGCAACAAAGTCGCACGTAAACATTTAGGTTGGTATATGGATGGTTTAGAAATCACATCCATAAACAGGCGCGCATTACAGACACAAAAGGACCCAGCAGTTGTGTTGTCAATGATCGCCGATATGCCAGACAGAAAAATTGATGCATAATGAGTTTTGGTTATGATCAAATCTGGAATAACCTGCCATTTCCGGCTTTGGTAGTGGATCGTAATCAATGTGTCATTCATGGCAACGCGACGGCCGAGCAGTTTGTTCAGACATCTCAAAAACAGATGATGGGGAAGCCTTTGGCCCGCTTTTTTGGAGGCAATTCTGTAGTAATAGATACGCTCCAGCAAGCTCAGGTACAAAAGTCATCCATTGCACAATATGGCGTGAACTTGGCAACATCTAGACGGGCTTCATTGATGTGTGACCTTCATGTCAATTTTCTTGACTTGGAAAGTGGCGAAATGTTGTTGGTTATTCAACCAACCGGCGTTGCACAAAAAATGAATGAATCAATCACACACAGTTCTGCGGCGCGATCGGTTACAGCGATGGCATCTATGTTGGCGCATGAAATTCGAAATCCATTGGCAGGAATTTCCGGGGCCGCACAATTGTTAGCTATGGATGCCAATGACGGTGACGTTGAGTTGGCCGAAATGATCGGACAAGAAGCCAAGAGAATTGGAACATTGGTAGATAGATTTGAACACTTTTCTGATGACCGCCCTGCAGTGCGTAATGCCTTCAATATTCACGACATTTTAGATAGAGCCGTGAGAGCGGCGAGCGCAGGGTTTGGAGAAAGTATTCGATTTAAAAAAGAATACGACCCATCCTTGCCTGATGCATCCGGTGACAGTGATCAAATGCTACAGGTTTTTCAAAACCTTTTGAAAAATGCTGCCGAAGCTGTCGATCCAGATCGCGGTGTTATTCGGTTACGTACTTCGTATCAGTCAGGTGTGAAATTTGCTGTATCAGGTGCAAAACGCGAAACATTACCGTTGCAAATACAGATACAAGACAACGGAAAAGGAATTCCAGCTAATATTAAAGATGAAATTTTCGAACCCTTTGTTTCGTCAAAATCAAATGGCACGGGCCTTGGCCTGTCATTGGTGTCTAAAATTGTCACAAATCACGGTGGGTTAGTGGAATGCCACAATTTAGAGCAGGGTACGGCATTTACACTGCGCCTGCCAATTTGGAAAAGTAATAACACGGAGAGAACTTAATGGACGGCACTATTTTAGTTGCAGATGATGATCGTACAATTCGAACCGTATTATCCCAAGCGTTGACACGTGCTGGCTGTAAGGTACGCGCGACTGGTAGCGTTCATACACTTTGGCGCTGGATCGAAGAAGGTGAGGGCGATGTCGTCATTTCTGATGTTAATATGCCAGATGGCGACGGATTAGATTTGTTGCCACAGATTAAACGAAAACGTCCCGATCTGCCGGTTCTTATTGTATCGGCACAGAACACCGTAATGACCGCGATCAAGGCGTCAGAACTGGGTGCTTACGATTATCTTCCAAAGCCATTTGACTTAAAAGACCTATTGGCAAAAGTTAACAGAGCATTATCGCAAAAAACGATGGGTGAGTTAGATACAGTTATAGATGAAGCGCCTGAAATGCCCTTGATCGGATCAGCGCCCTTGATGCAAGATGTTTACAGGTTGCTGGCGCGCGTTTTGAATACAGACCTGTCTGTTATGGTCACTGGGGAAAGTGGTACCGGTAAAGATTTACTTGCACTGGCCCTGCATAACTTGGGCCACCGGGTAAAAAATGATTTTGTTACGATCAATGCATCAACAGCGACAACACAACGTTTAGATGGCATTCTGTTAGGTGAAAAGGGCGATTTTGAAGTCAGTCAAGCCCCAGAAAATGCAACTATCTATCTTGATGAAATTGGCGAGATGTCACCTAGTTCCCAATTGCATTTGTTAGACATTTTGCGCGATGAAAGACTTAAGGTACGAAATTATCGCATCATTTCTTCCACACGACAAAACCTTGATAACCTTGTTAACCAAGGTTCTTTTCGCGAGGATCTATTCTATCGCCTAAATGTTGTATCCATTGCTCTGCCTCGTTTGCGCGACAGGGTAGGTGATATACCCGAATTGACACGCCATTTTCTTCAAAAATCAGCAACAACTGGTTTACCTTTGAAGTCTATTTCTTCTCATGGTTTGGAGTTAATGCAGAATGCTCCGTGGCTCGGAAACGTTCGAGAATTGGAGAATTTTGTCAGTCGATTGGTCGTGTTATGCGCTGAAGATGAAGTATCTGAGCTTTATGTAATGCAAAATTTGCAAAAAATCCCACAGGCTCCATCATCAAACTCGATTTCCGGTGATGGAAAGCTATCTGGGGCTGTTGAAAAACATATTAAACGGTATTTTGATTTACATGGCGACATCCTGCCTCCGCCTGGTCTGTATAATCGCATACTTCGTGAAATCGAAATGCCACTTTTGGCGCTATCGCTTGCGGCGACCCGAGGCAATCAAATTAAAACGGCTGAATTGTTGGGCATAAATCGAAATACTTTGCGCAAGAAGATCAAAGAGTTAGATATTGTCGTGACACGCAGTAAGAAAATGATGTAAACATGTCACATAACTGAGGCAAATACGGAACAACATAGTCGTGAAAAGCGTTCCGCTGATCAATTTAACCCTTAAAATAAGCCGCTGGCGTCGAACGCGCCGCGTGCAAATGGCGTTTGCTTGGCTATTGATTATTCTTGGCCCAGTGCTGGTTGGACTGACCGTTTACATCACCCAAGGTGGCCTGGGTGGTCGTGCCACAGGAATGGTGCGCGGAATTCTTCTTATTGATGTTGTCTATCTCTTGGTCGTTATATCGCTCATCGGATATTCGGTGATGCGTATATTTGCAGCACGGCGCGCCCAATCTGCTGGATCACGATTGCACCTTCGGCTGAGTGGTGTTTTTGCAATTGTTGCATTGATACCAACAGTTTTAGTAGCTGTGTTCGCTGTTTTAACTCTTAGTATTGGCGTTGAAGGATGGTTTTCCGAGAACGTTAGGAATGTGGTTGGTTCATCTTTGTCCGCGGCTGAGGCTTATAAAGAAGAACAGCGGAATGACCTAAAGACGGATATTAGTTTTATGGCCTTCAATTTGAGCCAGTTAAAGCACGATAAGCCATTCGTTTCGGATGCGGAGATTCGCGTTCAAGTAACACAGTTTCAAAACCTTGTTCAAAGAGGGCTAAAAGAGGCCTACGTGATCGATGGTGGCGCACAAATACGTGCACGTGGCGAGTTGAGTTATTTGTTTGGCTTTGAGAAACCTGACACGACCGATATGAGCCGTGCCATCGAAGGGAAACTGGTTGTAATCGAAGACTGGCCAAACAATGAATTTCGCGCGCTGATACGTTTGACTAACTATGTCGATCGGTTTTTATACGTATCGCGAGACGTGGATGGCAATATTTTGAATTTGTTGGACGAGACTGCGGCAACGGCAAAAACTTACAACCAAATGGAAACACAACGTGATCAAATATTGTCCTATTATGGTCTTCTATATTTAGGCTTTGCGACATTCGTTATTCTATCTGCCATTTGGTTGGGAATGCTGTTCGCAGAACGATTGTCACGCCCTGTTGGGCGCTTAGCCGGCGCGGCACAACGTGTTGGGGCCGGGGATTTTGACGTTCAGGTCCAAGAGGACAACGGCGACGATGAAATTGCCATGCTGAGCCGCGTTTTTAACCGCATGACAAAACAAGTGAAGCGGCAGCGCGACGATTTGATTTTAGCAAACGAAGTGACCGAGCGACGCCGCCGTTTATTTGACAGCGTTTTGTCTGGCGTAACTGCAGGGGTTGTTGGGTTGTCGTCAGACGGGAAAATTGGATTTATTAATTCAGCTGCTGAAAGCCTGTTAAACCTTGATGCTGTCAAAGATGAAGGCAAGGATATTAAGTTAGCAGTGCCCGAATTCACAGCCCTGTTTGAAGCGGCAAAAGAGTCAAACAGTGTTAGCCAAGAAGAGATAAGTTTAACGCGTGCTGGGAACGCGGAAGTCTTATTGGTTCGCGTTTCGTCACGCTATGAGGAACAAGGTGATATTGAGGGTTACGTTGTCACATTTGACGATGTAACTGATTTGGTTTCAGCACAACGGATGGCTGCTTGGGGTGACGTTGCACGTCGGATCGCGCACGAAATCAAGAATCCACTAACGCCAATTCAATTGTCAGCGGAAAGATTGAAACGCAAGTTCGCCCCGATGGTTGGTGATGAAGCCGATAATTTGATCCAGTATTCAGATGTTATTATTCGTCAAACAAACGACTTACGGCGTATAGTTGACGAGTTTTCAAAGTTTGCACGCATGCCAGAGCCAGAAAAAAGGTCAATGAATTTGACATCATTGCTGTCGGATGCGGTGTTGCTGTTTAAGAACGCTTCACCTGAAACTTCTATCACTTTTTCAAATGAGGTCGGGTTGGTGCGTGGCCATCTAGACGAAACGATGATAAATCAAGCCATAACAAACTTAATTAAGAATGCCGGAGAAGCCATTGATACTCATGTAAAAAATGGAGTTCCAAAGTCATACAAACCGGAAATTCGTGTTCTATTGAAATCGCACAATACTGGGGTGCAAATTGTAATTCAGGACAACGGTACTGGCCTCCCTTTGGAACAACGCTCTCGTTTATTTGAACCATATGTAACTCATCGTGAAAACGGTACGGGTCTTGGATTATCAATCGTAAAAAAAATAATTGAAGAACATGGAGGAACTTTAGAGCTGATGGATGCTCCTAGATTTTCCAAAACAAAGCATTTCGGAGCAATGGCTTGCATAAAGTTTCCTAAGCTTACGATTACAAACGATACAAAAACAGCCACAAAAGTGGCGTAAAGGAGCAGAGATATGGGTGATATATTAATTGTAGACGATGAAAAAGACATCCGCGAATTGGTGTCCGATATTTTGGTCGACGAAGGTTATTCAACACGACTTGCGGCGAATTCGGATCAGACATTTGAGGCAATAAATGCGGAAGCACCGATGCTCATAATTCTCGACATCTGGCTTAAAGAAAGCAAATTGGACGGCATCGATATCCTAAAACATGTTCGTTTAAATAATCCAGATATCCCAGTTGTTATAATTTCCGGTCATGGCAATATTGAAATTGCTGTGGCTGCAATTAAACAAGGTGCTTATGACTTTATTGAAAAGCCGTTTAATATCGACCAGCTAATGGTCGTAATATCGCGTGCGATGGAAACATCAAGATTAAGGCTGGAAAACGCATCATTGCGGGTAAAAGACGTGACTTCTTCCGTGATGATTGGAAACTCCGCTGTATTCAAAGGACTTAAGCAACAGTTAGATAAAGTGACTGCAGGCAACAGCCGCGTGATGCTTACGGGCTCATCAGGCGCTGGCAAGGAGGTTGCCGCGCGTTATATCCATGCTCATTCAGATCGGAATACAGGTGCATTTATCTGCGTAAACTCCGCATCAATTTCTTCAGACAAGATGGAGGAAGTCTTGTTTGGCTCAGAAAGCCGCGAAGGTGGCGTTCAGATGGGCCTATTGGAACAGGCTCATGGCGGGGTGTTGTTTTTTGATGAAGTAGCCGACATGCCAAGTGGTACACAGTCCAAAATTTTACGCGTTCTTGTAGAGCAACAGTTTTTACGCGTAGGGGGAAAAGACAAAGTACGTGTTGATATGCGCGTGATCTCATCAACCAACCGTGATTTGAAAGCAGAAATAGAAATTGGAAACTTTCGTGAAGAGTTGTTTCATCGACTAAATGTAGTACCTATAACTGTTCCCTCTTTGGAAGCCAGACGCGATGATATTCCACTGATTGCCGACCATTTCATTTCAGAGTTGAACAAAACACAGGGCCTTCCAAAACGAAAGCTTGGTGATAAAGCATTGGCGCATCTTCAAACGCGTGATTGGCCTGGTAATGTCCGCCAACTTCGTAACGTATTGGAGCGTTCACTGATCTTAGGTGCTGAGGTCGGAGATATTAGCGTCGAGGAGCTACAAGTGAAGGAAACATCTGCCCAAGAGAACGCTCCTGCGCTTGGTGGAAATTTAGTAGGATTGCCTTTGCGCGAAGCGCGAGAATTATTCGAACGTGACTATTTGGTTACGCAGATTAATCGGTTTGGGGGTAATATATCTAAAACCGCTAATTTTGTTGGGATGGAACGTTCAGCATTACACCGAAAGTTGAAAACGTTGAATGTTGTAACGTCTAGTGACTCTGGTGCGCGTATTGCTAAACTCGACGACACCGAATTAGGATGAAAACTTGGGCGTTGACCAAACGTGGCCTATTTGACAAAACTGATCGAATTGCGAAGTGATCCCAAAGGGGAGATCGAAGAATGAAAGTTATCATTTGTGGCGCCGGTCAAGTAGGCTGGCAAATTGCACGACATTTGTCGTCTGAGAGAAACGATGTAACGATCGTAGACAACAACGCAGATTTGGTTGCACGGGCATCCGATACCTTGGATGTTAACGGTATTGCAGGTAACGCCTCATACCCTGACGTTCTTGCGCGCGCGGGTGCTGCCGACGCCGATATGATTATTGCGGCAACTTATTCCGACGAAGTGAATATGGTGACTTGTCAGGTTGCGCATTCCGTTTTTCAGATACCCCGGAAAATCGCTAGATTGCGTGGGCGTTCTTACTTAGACGTTATTTATTCTGATTTGTATCAGCGCGACCACATGCCCATTGATGTCGTCATCTCACCTGAACAAGAAGTTGCAGTTCAAGCTCTTCGTCAATTACGATCACCTGAGACTTTTGATTCAGAGCCTTTCATGGATGGAAAAGCCGAATTAATAGGCTTAACTTTGAACGATGAGTGTAACGTTTTGAATACACCGTTACGACAGTTGTCCGAATTATTCTCGACGCTAAGATCAACGGTCGTTGCCATTCGTCGCGAAGGCGTTTTGTTTGTACCTGAACGAGAAGAACAACTATTGGCCGGGGATCAAGTTTATATTTGTACGAATGCAGAAGATAAGCCACGTTGTTTAGAGATTTTTGGTAAAACGAGCAAAGAGCAAGAGCGTTTCATTATCATTGGAGGCGGCAACGTTGGCCTGATTGTCGCAAAGTCGTTGGAAGATGGTGACAAACGCGTACATGCAAAAGTTATAGAAGCAGACCGAGATTGTGCTGAAAGAATTGCAGACCAATTGGAACGCACCATTGTCCTCCATGGCGATGGCTTGGATATGGAATTGCTGGAAGAAGCAAATATTACAAAATCCGACGCTGTGTTAGCTGTGACCGATGATGACAAGACAAACCTTCTTGCTTGTGCACGCGCCAAGGCAGTTGGTTGTCCGATGGTAGTGGCACTGATAAACGACCCCACTTTAACAACGTTGATGGAGCCCTTGAATATAGATTCATCCGTTAACCCACGTGCGACAACAGTTTCTTCAATTTTGCGCCACATTAGACATGGGCGCGTACGTGCTGTTTATTCAATTGGCGATGCGGAAGCCGAAGTCATCGAAGCACAGGTTATGTCTTCCTCACCTATTGCAGGGTCGTTAATACGTGATGTGGACTGGCCAGAAGGATCGATAATTGGTGCTATCCAAAAGAATGATGGTGAGGCAATGCGACCTGCGGGAAACACAAAGATCGAAGAGGGTGATGTCGTAATTATTTTCACACTTTCTGATGATGTTCCAGAGGTCGAACGATTATTCCAAGTTAACATCGATTTTTTCTAAATGAATACTTGGCTGAGAACTCAACCTTTGTTTGTTCTACTTTTGGGCATATCATCACTGTTGATGTATTTCCCCATGATATATTCCATGAGGTTAGAAGATTGGTTATATGCCCGAACCTTCTTTTATCATGGTACGTTTTTTCTAATTTTAACCAGTATAATATCGATCGCGTTCTTGTCGCGAAAACCAAGTACAAAATCCGTAAGCCATATATTGGATTTATTTTGTAGTTTCATATTTATTCCAGTGTTTCTGGCCATTCCATTAGATTACTTGGTGCCATCGATAAATTTGTTTGATGCATACTTTGAAATGCTTTCCAGTTTGACGACGACTGGGGCGTCTCTGTTTCGTGATCCAAAAAATTTACCCGATGTACTACATTTATGGCGTGCGATCATTGGATGGTCCGGTGGCTTTTTGATGTTGGTTACTGCGTTGGGTTTGTTTCAACCAATTGGTCTTGGTGGGTTTGAGGTTTATGATCAGTCCCATAAAATTACATCCCTAGAAACACGCATTAAGAGAGCCGATATGCGCGTTCGCATGGGAACTTATACGGCAAGCATCTTTCCTATATACGCAGGGCTTACTGTCGTTATGAGTTTATTGTTGATCATTAATGGTGATCGCCCATTGGTTGCAGTTATCCACGCAATGAGCACGTTTTCCACCAGTGGGATAAGCAATGTTGGTGGGATGTCGGGCTCTCACTCTGGTGTGTTTGGCGAGATTATAATTGCGTTATTTTTGATTTTTGCGGTTTCAAGGTTTATGTACCAACAGGATTCAGACGGGCATGGTATGCGTCGCTTACTTCGTGACAAAGAAGTAAACCTTATGCTGATTTGCGTAACAGTTATTCCATTTTTACTATTTGTTCGGCACTGGAGCAGTGCAATAGAAATTTCCAATCAAGTAAACTTCGTAGCAGCATTAAGCGCACTCTGGGGCGGTGTTTTTATGGTTTTGTCATTCTTGACAACCACTGGTTTTGAAAGCGAATACTGGAACGCATCACGTGCTTGGTCTGGTTTGGGAACCTCTGGTCTAATTCTAATGGGGTTAGCTGTAATGGGAGGTGGAATTGCGACGACTGCGGGTGGCGTGAAATTGCTTCGCCTATATGCCTTGTATAAACATGGTATTCGAGAGATGCAGAGATTAAGTTTTCCAAGTTCGGTTGTGGGTTCTGGGAATGCAGCAAGAAGCTTTCGCCGAGAAGGCGCTTATGCAGCATGGATATTCTTTATGCTGTTTTTAATTAGCCTAGCAGTTATCATGCTAATGCTTTCTTTAACAGGAATACCCTTTGAAGATAGCATCATCTTAGCCGTCTCTGGGTTGTCTACCACTGGGCCATTAATCTATGTGGCGGGCGAAAGCGGATTAGATTACGCATCCATATCTACGTCAGCCAAAGCCATTTTTTGCGTAGCTATGATTCTTGGTCGACTTGAAGCCTTGGCAGTAATTGCTGTTCTTAATCCCAATTTTTGGCTTAAATAGAGTATTTTCTCCACTTAGTACTTATTAAGGCGTTTTTTACTGGTACTTCACCATTTCGAACTTCATATTAACCTCCAACGATAACAGAACCCGCCCATTAGCGGACGGGACGACCAAAAAGAGGGCTAGGGACAATGGCTGCCGATAACCGTAACTTACAAGATGCATTTCTTAATCACGTCCGTAAAACAAAAATATCGGTCACGATCTTTTTGATTAACGGTGTTAAGCTTCAGGGGAATATCACATGGTTTGATAACTTCTGCGTTCTGCTACGTAGAGATGGTCAATCACAGCTTGTGTATAAACATGCAATTTCCACGATCATGCCAGCACAACCAGTTGTGCTTTACGATGGTGAAGAGGCTCAAGCCGAATAGATGATGCGTGTCAGCGTCCTCCACCCGGACATTGCCAATCAAACGAAACGTCGCTCTGCACAGCATTCGCTGGAAGAAGCTATTTCGCTTGCTAATGCTCTGGATGTCGAGATTGTTCACAGTACCGTTGTACCTCTTAGGAAGCCTAGTGCTGGAACGTTGTTTGGCTCTGGAAAAGTTGAAGAGTTAAAACAGATATTTGAGTTAGAAGAAGTAGGGCTTGTCGTAATTGATGCGCCGTTGACGCCCATCCAACAACGTAACTTGGAAGAGGAATGGGGATTAAAGGTTTGGGATCGAACTGGACTAATCCTTGAGATTTTCGGAGATCGTGCGCAAACTCGTGAAGGTGTTTTGCAAGTGGATCTGGCTGCGCTTATTTACCAACGCTCACGGCTTGTTCGTGCGTGGACGCACCTTGAGCGTCAACGCGGTGGTTTGAGTTTTGTTGGTGGAGCTGGCGAAACCCAAATCGAAAGTGACCGCCGTCAAATCGACGATGCAATTGTTCGTCTTAAGCGTCAGCTCGAAAAAGTTGCAAAAACACGAAGTTTGCACCGCGCAGCGCGTAAAAAAGTACCTTACCCAATCGTTGCATTGGTGGGATACACTAACGCTGGTAAGTCAACGTTGTTTAACAAAATGACCGGTGCTGATGTTTTTGCAAAAGATATGTTATTTGCGACACTTGATCCAACAATGCGAGAAGTAGAATTACTTTCTGGGCAAAAGATCATATTGTCTGACACAGTTGGTTTCATTTCAGAGCTACCGACACAATTGGTTGCTGCATTTCGCGCAACATTAGAGGAAGTATTGGACGCAAACTTAATATTGCATGTTCGCGATATTGCACATCCAGAAACACAGGCACAAGCCGGCGATGTAAAAGATATTCTGGAAGAATTGAAAATTACAGATGACGCCAAAGATGGAATGATCGAAGTTTGGAATAAAACTGACCTATTGTCGGAAGGCGACTTGCTGAATGCAATGAATACATCAAACCGTCATGACAAAGTTCAGGCAGTATCTGCAATTACTGGTCATGGTGTAAATGATTTATTGGATGAGATCGAAGTCTGCCTTCGTGAAACAACAATGGACGAGATTGTAAGGTTAGCATTTTCAGAAGGAAATAGGCGAGCGTGGCTTTACAAGCAAGGCGTCGTTACTTCGGAAGATACCAAAGATAACATGCTTGAAATTTCAGTGACCTGGACACCAAAGCTCCAAGCTCAGTTCAAGAAAGTCTAATTCTTTGAACTGAGTTGTGTAATTCCGACCGCGCCGGCTCTAGCCAATTGTGGATCCAAAACCATTGGAATGTATTCACCACGACGCCATAATTGAGACAAGTCATCATAGTGACGCGACAGTGGGTGACCAGATTGCCCTGTGGATACAATGTAAAGAGAGCTTTCGAGGTCCGAAAAGTCAATCAACGCGCGGAACCCTGCGGCGTGAACATTCGTATATGGATTTTTACCAGTGTTACTAATCTGCGCGCGCATCAACGTGTGATCACCACCTGACGTCGGTTGGCGTATATTTGACACCCAATTAATCAACGGCATTTTTCCGAATACTTGATGATCATGATGTGCTGTATGGGCTTGCCCCCACTGCCAGCTGTCAATTTTATCTCCAAACTGTGCAGATAGTTCTTGAAGAGCCGCGTCGAGTGATTGTTTTGCAATGTCAGTGCACGTTTCAATCCGCGTTGATTGTTTAATATCGCACCACTGCGCGGCACCATCGATATTACGCATAACGCGTTCAAGGAATATGGGGTCTACTTGTAAAAACGATTGTGAAAGGGGACCTAATTCATCGCGTATTAAAAATGATTGCAAGTTACGCATCCAAGCTGCGTAGACTAAAGGTTCGGGTATATGCTCGTTCATATCACCATTCCAATTGGCCAATAATTCAAGCGCATGTTGTCTTAGGCGTTCACGCGTACCTTCCAACGCAGGTGTTCCTGTAAACCACAGTTCCTTCGCAATCAGCGGTAAGACGGCCCGCGCCGCAAAAGAAACATTGTCCAATTGCGCCTCCATAAAGCTGTCACGCGTATGTATTTTTCGTTCATTCATAAGTTTAGACAACCGCGCAATTCGAAAACTGTCACCCCATTGATGCGCAATATGTTGAGGGAAGGGTGCATTTGTCGTTTTATTGTTTGTGTTTGCCACCAAACCGCTCGTTGGATTTAATTCGAATGGGTTCTTACTATAAGGGAAATACCCGATCCATTGATTACGTTTAAGCCATCCTTGTGAAGGAATTCGGCCTTGGCCGACATGGTCAATATTTCTTTTCGGTAGCTTTCCAATAACCTGAAGAGCAACATTGTTTTTATCAGCAAGCACAAGATTATATTGTGGTGTAACATATTCTGAAAATTGTGCCTGAGCTGATTGAACGGTATCCTGAGTCATCATGTTAAATAGGGCGCTGAACGACTTGTCCTGCTCTACAAGGGTTACAGATCGTAAACTTGGGACGTGTCCTACTGGTGTAATCTGAGTTAGCCCAAAAGTATCCCCATCCAAAACAGGTCCATTAGTGGTCCAACGCAGGTCAATTGATTGACTTGCAGCGTCCTTTATTTCGATTATGACGCTTTCGGATTGAAAGCGCATAAAGCCAGACGGTGTCAAATATTCGTCTTTGGCTTCAGGATTAAGTTTTTCAATAAACACATCTTGATCATCCGCATTACTGGCGGCAAGGCCCCAACCAATTTTGGTCGAACGACCCGACATAATAAGTGGTATTCCCGGCACCGAAGCCCCAATCACGCCACCGGTAGATAATTCCAAACGTGCCAGAGACCAAAATCCAGGGGCAGACAAGGCATTGTGTGGATCGGCCGCCAATATGCTTGCTTTGGATGCTGTGCGATCTGCTTGTGCGGCCCAGACATTCGATGCGGTTTTAAATCCTCTGGTTGGAACCAAGTGCAGTGCATGGCGTGTCGGAAGCGTTTGTATTGGGGATTTGGGAACCGGAAATAGTGAGGCATATTCAGGCATGGAAATAATACCTGAACTTGGATCATCCGGTAGAATGTCGCGCATCAGATCAGCACCGACAGTCAAAGACGTTCGAGCCCTAAGAATATCCGATTGCAAATGATCGCTTGATCGCAACGCCATCAGTTTCAAAAGAGCCAAGCTGTCCGCTGGAACCCAAGGGGCAATTTCAGGTTTGAACAAAAAGAATTCAGGGGCACCGCGGCCCAATGCTTCTATCTGTAAATGTTTAAGCCAAGCATTCACGCCCGCTGAGTAAGATTTCAACGCCTGATGTGCCTGTTCCGATTGGAAATCGACAGAATTTTGGGCAGCGCGATAAATTCCTAACCGACGTGCAAATATGTCAGCTTGAAGTGTCTCAGTTCCGAAAATCTCTGAAAGTCGGCCTTGTGCAGATCTGCGCATCAGCGTCATTTGCCAAAGACGGTCTTGTGCATGGGCTAAACCTAAACCGAAATAAATATCGTTGTCAGATTTACCAAAAATATGAGGAACACCTTTATTATCCCTAACGATCTCTATCTCGTCGATCTTATGGTCAACCGAAATTTCAGTATTGTAATCCGGTATCGATCCAGACGCGAAATAGTAAAGTAGGGCAACAAAAAGAAGGAAAATAACACTGAATGCTATGAATAACCTAAGAAGCCATCGAAATAATTGAGCCATAGCTTTTCCCGTTCGTTGATTGATTTAATACCAGCACAGTTCAAGGGGAGCAATGGAAATGCTTATGGACTGGCAGAGCTTTGCCGCTTAAAGAAGGATAAAGCCTCACTAATGCAAGGAACTGCCATGCCTGCCGTATTCAACCCAAAACGCCCTCTTAATATTGCACCATCAATCCTGTCCGCAGATTTCGCGCGCTTAGGTCAAGAAATCACAGATGTGGAGGCGGCTGGCGCCGATTGGATTCACGTAGATCCTATGGACGGTCATTTTGTACCAAACCTAACAATTGGCCCTAATGTGGTGGCTGCAATTCGTCCGTATGTAAAAACGGTAATGGATGTGCATTTGATGATTTCACCTGCTGATACCTATCTCGAGGCTTTTGCTAAAGCAGGGTCAGATGTGCTGACAGTGCACGCGGAAGCAGGCCCTCACTTGGATCGCTCCTTGGAGGCTATTCGTAGCTTTGGCGCCAAAGCGGGCGTCGCATTGAATATCACAACCCCACTATCTGTAATTGAATATTGTCTAGATAAAATTGATTTGATATTGATTATGACGATCAACCCAGGCTTTGGCGGACAAAAATTCACACATTCGATGGTCGACAAAGTCGCAGAAGCGCGCAAAATGATTGGTGATAGACCAATATGGCTGGAAGTTGACGGTGGTGTGTCACCTGAAACAGCGCCATTGTGCTGGGAAGCTGGAGCCGACGTCATGGTTGCCGGGTCCGCAGTTTTCAAGGGTGGTACACCCGCCGATTACCAACGCAATATTGCAGCAATAAAATCATCCTGTAATCAATAAAATGAATGGGTTAGCCAAACAAGCTAACGCAAATATTATCGTGTAATTCGTGAGTATTTAGAACCTTCAAGAGTTGCGCCGATGTGCAATCCTTCTTGACTGAAGACGACACCATATACTTCGTCTGACGATGTATTTGTATCAATATCAGCGGCGTCGCCCTGATCCCATGCCGTGTACTCAATATCGGCACCAATAGTCCAACCGTCACGACGGCGGAATTTTGCTAAACTATGTTCTGAAGTGAAGAACAACGCTGACGCATACTGCTGAATACCAATTTGAAACCCAAAGGACGCTGCAGCAACTGAGTAGTACTCAACCGGTGCACGCCCAATCAAAAGCGCGCCTTCGCCGTATGCTGCTCCGAAACCTAATCCTGCGCGACGTACGCGCGGCATCAAAAGACAACCAGCACTCGTGTCCAAAAGGTTGGCCAAAGCGGCTGATGTGTTTTCTAAATCACTGATGGCCGTGTCAATCCGTCTGTCAATCTTACGACGACTTGCGGCGGCGGCGGGGAAAGCTGTAGTTACACCAATCAAGCTCGCGCTCGATGCTGCAATGAATTGCCTGCGTGTTGAATAGCTCATGATAAAGCTCCTGTAAAACTGCCTAGAGTTCACTCTGCGGCGAACTTCTAAGGTAAATATACAGTATTTCTAAGTTACTGTCACGTGCACAAAAAGTGATCGGCAATTTTCTGCACCAACAATGAGGCAACGATTAAATTGGCATTCCGCTATCCAGCATTTCAGCCATATCAACTGCATGATAAGTAAGGATACCAGCACAGCCAGCGCGCTTAAAGGCCATTAAACTTTCTGCGATTACTTTGTCCCTGTCGATCCAACCATTTTGAGCGGCGGCTTCAATCATCGCGTATTCGCCGGAAACTTGGTATGCAAAACAAGGTGCGCCAAGTTCCGTTTTCACACGCTGGCAGATATCCAAATAAGGCATCCCTGGCTTAACCATAACCATATCTGCGCCTTCTGAAAGATCACGCGCAATCATTTGAATCGCTTCATTCGAATTCCCTGAATCCATTTGATACGTTTTCTTATCACCTTTTAACGCACCGGAAGCACCCACTGCATCGCGAAAAGGTCCATAATACGCCGACGCATACTTGGCTGAATATGCCATTATAGCGACGTTCTGAAGTTCGTGGGATTCCAAAGCTTGACGAATAATAGCAATTCGACCGTCCATCATATCCGACGGACCTAGAATATTTGCGCCCGATTCGGCCTGAACAAGAGCTTGCTTTTCAAGTACCATCAATGTTTCATCGTTGATTATTTCGCCGTCACGAACGATGCCGTCATGTCCATCAGAGTTGTATGGATCCAGTGCGACGTCTAACATAATACCGATATCGGGAACAGCTGCACGAATGGCACGGGTTGCACGGTTTACGAGGTTATCAGGATTAAACGCTTCGTCAGCAGTCGGTGTTTTCAATGCTAAATCTGTGTACGGAAACAAGGCAACTGCTGGTATCCCTACGTTGGCTGCGTGATTGGCACGCTCTACAGCCAAATCTACGGACAGTCTGTTGACGCCAGGCATAGAAGGAACTGGCTCGCTGATATTTGTGCCCTCTACAATAAACATTGGATAGATAAAATCGTCAGCTGAAATTTTTGTTTCACACACCATGCGGCGCATCCAATCACTTTGGCGCAAACGACGTGGGCGTGACATTGGAAAAGGAGCAGTTACATAAGCCATGATAATCTCTGTTTTGTTTTTTGTTTCTTTCGCTTAAGTTTATGTGATTAATCAAGTGAAAACCATCGTTTGTTCATGAGAACGTGTTTTCCATAACAAGGAACAATCTCTGATGGATTTCGATTTGGCGCGACTGATGAATTCAGAAAGCTTCAACAGTTTTTGGTTCTGGTTGATTGTTGCTGTTTCGTGGTCAAGGATGACACATTTCTCTCTTGGTGCTGGATTGCATGACGTTCGAGATGCGATGCGAAATGGTGGAGCAGATATGGATGATCTAGAATCTATGATTCATGTAAATTCTCGTAAACTTACAAATACATTTGATAAATATGGCGTTTGGATAAGTTCGATAGGAATGTTCCTTATCGCTACAATTGTGACCCTTGGGTTCAAATTTAATATCGAGATGATGCAGGCGCTCGGAATGCTCTTAATTGGGCTCTTAATTGGCAACATTTTGGCGCTAAGATTTGCATATCGCGTTATTTCTAATAATCTTCGGGGATCAGAATTATGCACGGGGTTTACGAAACTTAGGATGGCAAAACAATTTGTTGGGATAGTGGCGATATTCGTCACAAGTTTTTATGCTGCCTATTTCTTAGTCATTCTCCGTGGAATTTAATGAGCAGGGGTTGCACCTAAAACTGCCTATCGATATGCCACATTCATGATATCATATTCGGAAAATATAACTAATCTCTCCGGCGTTCCTGAAGGATTCGATGCAAAGGTAATTGTTCAGAGTTTAGAAAAAACTCAACGCTCAATACTCCACATTTCCCGTGATGATAAAAGGCTCGAAGCATTGAAACGTGCGCTTTGGTTTTTTGCGCCCCAAGTTCCGGTTTTTGTATTTCCAGCTTGGGATTGCTTACCTTATGATCGCGTATCACCAAACAGTGATGTATCTGCAGCGCGCATGGCCATTTTAGCGGCTCTGGCTGCGGGATTTGACAAACCTTTCCTAATTCTCACCACACTTAATGCTGTCACGCAATACGTGCCAAAGCGCGAAGTTTTAAGAGACAGTAGCTTTGTTGCGACCGTTGGTCGTCAGGTGGATCAAAAACGACTACGTCAATATTTCACGCGAATGGGTTTTGTTCAAACGCCGACAGTCACCGAAGCTGGCGACTATGCTATCCGTGGGGGAATAATTGATGTTTTCCCCCCAGGAGAAGTAGGTCCTGTTCGCATGGATATGTTTGGTGACGAACTGGAAAGTGCCCGGCGTTTTGATCCAATTACGCAACGGACCGTTGAAAAGCTTAAGAAAATCGAATTTGCACCAGTATCAGAAGTTGTTTTAGACGAAGAATCCGTTGCACGGTTTCGAAACAGATACAGAACCGAGTTCGGCGCTGCTGGGATTGATGATCCTCTTTACGAAGCCGTTAGTGCAGGTCGTAAACATCAAGGATTTGAGCATTGGGCACCCTATTTTCACGATAGCATGGAAACATTGTTCGATTATGTGGGCGATGCGGCTGTTTTTATGGACGAGAATCTAGTCCAAGTGCATGACGGACGTTGGGATAGCATCGTTGATCAATACGGCGCCCGCATGGAAGCACTTAAGGCCAAATCTCGCATGGATACAGTCTACAAGCCAATTGCCCCAGAAACGCTTTATATGGCGCCAGAGGTGTTTGAGACAGTTTTAGGTAACCGCGATATCAATAGATTAGTTGCCTTACCACAACCAACAGGCCCAAATGCACTAGATATGGGTGGGCGCATAGGACGTTCATTTGCACCCGAACGTCAAAACGAAGAAATCCGCTTATTTGAAAGCCTTGCTGATCACATATCCATGAAAAGGCGTGAATCGGCGGTGGTCATTGCCTCTTTTTCAGAGGGGGCACGCGAGCGTTTAGATGGTTTATTAGCAGATCAAGATGTCGCCGGTATGACCAAGGTCGCCTCATGGTCCGATGTTGATCAAAGGTCTGGATCACTTTCGTTAGTTGTTTGGCCCTTGGATCAGGGTTTTGAAGCTAAAGGGCTTTGTGTCATTTCTGAGCAAGATGTTTTGGGTGAAAGATTAATCCGTGGCTCAAAACGTCGCAAGCGCGCAGAAAATTTCTTAACTGAAGCATCCAGCTTATCAGTAGGCGATCTTGTGGTCCATGTTGATCACGGTGTTGCACGGTATCATGGCTTGGAAACTGTAGTCGCCGCAGGGGCACCGCACGATTGTTTAGTTTTAGAATATGCTAGCGAAACGCGTCTTTACCTTCCGGTAGAAAATATTGAGTTGTTAAGCCGCTATGGTCACGAATCCGGTATGCTGGATCGCTTGGGCGGAGGTGCATGGCAAGCCAAGAAAGCAAAATTAAAAGAGCGAATTCGCGAAGTGGCGGACAAGTTAATCCGTATAGCCGCGGAAAGAGCGCTGCGTAAATCAGAAGTAATGGAAGCACCACAAGATTTATGGGAAGCATTTTGCGCACGTTTTCCGTATTCCGAAACCGATGATCAGTTAAACGCCATCGAAGACGTATTAGAAGATATGGCATCAGGCAGACCTATGGACAGGTTGATTTGTGGTGATGTTGGATTTGGAAAAACAGAAGTAGCGTTACGGGCGGCGTTTGTCGCCGCAAGCTCTGGCACCCAGGTTGCAATAATTGCGCCAACAACTTTGTTGGCTCGCCAGCATTTCAAGTCTTTTGAAGAACGCTTTCGCGGGACGGGTATACGCGTTCTTCAATTATCTCGCTTTGTGACTCCAACGCAAATGAAGAAAAACCGCCAAGCCTTAAGGGACGGTGCGGTTGAGATTGTGGTGGGAACCCATGCTTTATTGGCCAAAGACATAAAGTTTGCAAACCTTGGATTGTTGATTATCGATGAAGAACAAAAGTTTGGCGTAACCCACAAAGAGCGGTTAAAGCAATTGCGTTCAGACGTGCATGTTTTAACGCTAACAGCGACACCGATCCCAAGGACGCTTCAATTATCGCTGTCAGGTGTGCGAGAATTATCAATTATCGGCACACCGCCTGTAGATAGATTAGCAATTCATACTTACGTCAGCGAATTTGACAGCGTTACATTGCGCGAAGCGCTGTTGCGAGAGCATTATCGTGGCGGCCAAAGCTTTTTCGTTGTGCCCCGTATCTCAGATTTGGGTGAGGTAGAAGCGTTCCTTAAGGAACAAGTTCCAGAAGTAGAATATGTCATTGCCCACGGCCAAATGGCGGCGAGTGAATTAGATGACCGCATGAATGCCTTTTATGACGGAAAATACGGCATTCTGGTTGCCACAACAATTGTGGAAAGCGGTCTTGATATACCAACGGCGAATACAATAATCATTCATCGAGCAGACATGTTTGGCCTGTCTCAATTGTATCAAATCAGGGGCAGGGTTGGTCGTTCCAAAACACGTGCTTATGCGTACCTGACGACGAAACCACGGCAGAAACTTACACCTTCAGCAACGAAACGACTTCGGGTTCTGGGATCGCTGGATAGCTTAGGTGCTGGGTTTATGTTGGCCAGTCAAGATTTGGATATTCGCGGTGCAGGAAATCTGCTGGGCGAAGAGCAATCTGGCAATGTACGTGAAGTTGGTTACGAATTGTATCAAGAGATGCTGGAAGAGGCGATTGCCAAAATGAAAGCCGGTGAAATGGAAGGATTGTCTGATGATGGCTCTTGGTCACCACAAATCAACCTTGGCGTGCCTGTCTTGATCCCTGCAACATTCGTGCCAGATCTAGATGTCCGTTTGGGCTTGTATCGCCGCTTGTCCAGTCTGGCGAAAAAGGTTGAGTTAGAATCCTTTGCTGCCGAGTTGATTGACCGGTTTGGAAAATTGCCATCTGAAGTCGATATGTTGTTGCGGATTGTTCGCATTAAAGGAATGTGCCGCTCAGCTGGTATCGCAAAACTGGATGGTGGCCCAAAAGGTGTCGTCATTCAATTCCATCGCGATAAATTCAACAATCCAGCTGGCCTAGCCAAGTATTTGGCTGATTCACGCGGAACAGCAAAAGTTAGAGACAACAAAATTGTTGTGCGTCGCGAATGGGTCAATGACGACCTAAAAGTCAAAGGTGCCTACGTTATCGCACGCGAGTTGGCCGTTTTGTCCAAAGCGATGAAAAAAGGCTGAATGTCAATTTAACATAGTGCGTTCTTTATGTGTCGCTAATCTACGCTCCGTGGATTGAATAGATTTATAATCAATGAAATGGAGCACAGAATTGCCGTGGACAGTATGAGAGGCATTCCAGTTCCATTGAACATCATGCCAATTGGAATGGCGATAAAGACACAAATTGCGGTGGCCGTAGAGCCAATAATAGATGCAGCCAAGCCTGCAATATGCCCCACTGGCTCCATTGCCAACGAATTCAAATTACCAAAGCACATCACATTAAAAAAGAAAAACAAACCCGACCAAATAATAAAAGCCGGCAACATTAAATGATCTGGTAATATATTTTGCCAGATCAAAAACGCAAAAGCCAACGCGATTATTGCGTTTGAAAGAAGGGCAATCGTAGATATCAACCACATACCTACACGTTCGACATAGCGTGCATTTACGGCATTAGACACAGCGCCAAAAATTGAAATTATGCCAAAATAGAGAGGAAACCTTGCCTCGGAATCTAACCATATCGCAAAGTTTTGTTGCGCCATCGAAAGATAGGAAAACAGTGTCGCATACACCAACGAAACCGTCAGCATAGAAATCATAACGCGTTTATTTGTAAACACCTCTAAGTAACCTTGCCAGATCGTTTCAAAACGAAACGGACGGCGATTTTCGATCGCTAATGTTTCTTCTTGTCTAATAAATAACCATAAAAACGATACCAATGAAAATCCCATTATTACAACAAAAATCATACGCCAATTGAATGTAAGCATGACGGTTTGTCCGATAAGTGGTGCGATTGCAGGTGCCACAACAAATATCATCATTGCCAACGACATCACACGTGCCATTTGGCGGCCTTTGTAGATATCTCGAACCAGAGCAATGCCAACTGCACGCGGCGATGATATGCCCAGTCCTTGGATAAACCGTGTCATTAGCAGAGTTGTGAAATCGTCGGTGGTTATTGAAAAAATGCTGGCAACAAAAAACAACAGAATGCCACCACCCAAAACGGTTTTGCGACCAAAAGCATCTGATAGTGGGCCTGCGACCAGTTGCCCAAGACCTGTTCCAAGAACAAAAACTGTGATTACCAATTGTGCTTGATTGGAGTCTGGCAATTGAAAATCGTTGGCAATCAACCCCAAGGCGGGCAGCATAGCATCAGTTCCCAGAGCAATCAACGCAAACAACAACGCAATCAAAGCTACAAACTCTGGCAGTGCTAATTTCTTACCCATTCTAGGCGTTATTCTCAGTAATTTCTTGAATTATATTGTTCCAAGTTTCCATTGGTTGCGCACCTTGAACAACATATTCGTTTGCAACTACAAATGCTGGAACACCTTGGATTCCTTTGCGCCGCGCATCTGTATCACGTGCGCGAATATCGTCCGTATCTGCATCGGATTTGAGAAGTATACGCGTTGCATCTGCATCCATTCCCGCGGCACTGGCAATGCGAACCAAAACGGAATGGTCGGATATATCTCTACCTTCTTTAAAATAGGCTTTAAACAATCGATCAACGACTGCGTTTTGCTTGCCATCAATTCCCGCCCAATGAATCAAGCGATGTGCGTCAATTGTATTTGGCGTTCGTTTGATGCCCGCGAAATTAACATCCAGCCCTGTTTCGCGTGCAACTTGGTCAATTTGCCCATAAACTTTCATCGCGCCGTCCTGGCCGCCAAACTTGGCCTCAAGGTACTCTCTGCGATCCATTCCTTCGGAAGGCATCGTCGGATTCAGTTGAAAGGGATGCCATTCAATAATGAAATTGTGGCTTGGGTTTACTTCTAGCGCACGGTCTAGTCGTGTTTTACCAATGTAACACCACGGGCATATTGGATCGGAAATAATGTCTATTTTTGTCATGGGGACTGTGTGCGCCAAATGATCCGAAGTTGCAAGATTGGAAAGCTTTCGATATTGCATAGCGTCATGGAACAAAACCCACATATAATTCGCATCGCCCGCGCCGACAGCGCAGAATCGGCTTCTGCCGTTCCCTTAAACTTAGGTCAACGTGTTAGAGAGCTACGCAAAGCACGTAGTTGGACTTTAGAGCAAGCCGCTCAAAAAGCAGGATTGGCGCGTTCGACATTGTCGAAGATCGAAAATGAACAGATGTCGCCGACCTTTGATGCTGTTAAAAAACTGGCAACTGGCCTAGGAATTTCTGTTCCTCAACTATTTACTGCTCCAAAGTCTGAGCAAGTTCTGGCTCGGATGGCGACCACCGTAAATGGAGCAGGAAAGGCCCACGTTACCCCAACATATGAACATGAAATGTTAGGTGCTACGTTAACGTCAAAAGCGATGCTACCTTATCGAGCACGCATCCGTGCGCGTAGTATCGATGAATTTGATGGCTGGGTTCGCCATGATGGGGAAGAATTTTTATACGTTCTGTCTGGTAAAATCCGTCTTTATACAGAGTTTTACGAACCGGTGGATATGAACCGTGGCGACAGCTGCTATTACGATGCTGCAATGGGACATGATGTTATTTCAACAAGCCAAGAGGATGCGATGATCCTATGGGTTACGTCTGTTGCGTAAACAAAACTTTTGCTACACCTAATGCAACCAACATGCCAATGATCTGGCAGGCAATGAACATTGGTGCATTCATTGGATTTATACCTGCAAAACTATCAGACAAAGTACGGGCAATCGTAACCGCTGGATTGGCGAAACTCGTCGATGCGGTGAACCAGTATGCGGCAGTGATATAAACGCCAACCAATGCAGGCACCGCGTCACCTCGGTGATGGTTGCCGCCAAAGATGACCAAGAGAAGACCAAATGTTGCAATAATTTCCGAAAACCCTTGAGAGGGGCCTGCACGTAGCGTTTGGGAGGTTTGCATAATTGGTTGATCGAACATGATATGTGCTATCCAAACGCCGATTATTCCACCCATTACCTGAAAAACGATATAGGGCGCTGCATCACGCATCGATATTTCACGACGTATCAAAAATGCGATTGTGACAACGGGATTGAAATGGGCACCTGATATGGGACCCAATATTGTAATCAGCACGAATAAAATAGCACCTGTTGCAATCGTATTACCCAGCAAAGCAATTGCCGTATTTCCGTTGGCTAAAGTTTCCCCCATAATCCCTGATCCGATAACAGTGGCCAAAAGGAAAGCTGTACCAATAAATTCAGCCAGATATGTTTGTGTTCGAGTCATTTTACACCAATGGTAGAAACGTTGTTTAACAACGCTTGTAAGTTAACAGTACTCATGGATTCAATGGGCTGTGACAAAAATGCCTGCGCACGTTGGTTCAAGATATTATATGCGCTCAGAAAAGCTCTGTCGATTTCAATTTCTGAACCGATGGCGTTCGCTGGATCGTCCACGCCCCAATGTGCCCGCAAGGGATTTCCAGGCCAATAGGGACAAGTCTCATCGCGTGCATTTCCACAGACGGTTATCACGATGTCCATATGGGGCACATTTTCAGTGGAAAACGTATCCCATGATTTAGAACTGTAACCATCAATTTGGACACCAATGTTGGACAGTAGTCGCAATGATGCAGGGTTTACCGATCCCGTGGGCTTTGAACCAGCCGAGAATGACTTGATACGTGGATCGGTTCCCAAAATATATTCCAGCAAGATCGATCGCGCTGAATTACCGGTACATAGAACTAAGATGTTCATCAGTCAGCCTTTCTCCAAATTTTGGCAAAAAAAAGCGCCCTCACGAAGAGGGCGCCAAGTATTGAGGCAGGTTTCATACAGGCAAGAAACCTATCGAGCAGTGAGTCACTTATATCCCCATGGCGCCCTCTAGGCCAAGGAAAAAATTGATTTTTTATCTCAAAGCCTTAGAAAGTAGGGAAAGATAGAACAAACAAAGAGAGATGTTGCGCAGATGACACGAAGAACGAGCTTGGCGGCGGTTACCCTGTTTTTAGGTAGTATATTGGGATCAATTGCATCGGCGGAACCTAAACATGGCATAGCTATGTATGGAGAACCTAACCTTCCACTAGATTTTGTGTCTTTACCCTACGCAAATCCTGCTGCAACGCAGGGGGGGCGCATAACCCTTGGTGAACGCGGAGGATTCGATTCGTTAAACCCCTATATTCTAAAAGGCAAAGCGCCGTACGGTGTTCGCGCGCACACTGTAGAATCTTTACTCGGACGCTCATATGATGAACCTTTCACTTTATATGGCCTCCTTGCGGAAACTGTTGAAGTCGGTGAAAACCGAGAGTGGGTTGAGTTTACTTTGCGTGAAGAAGCCAAATTTTCGGATGGATCACCCGTTACTGTTGAAGATGTTATCTGGTCATTCGAAACACTGGGAACAATTGGTCACCCGCGTTATGTTCGTTCGTTCAAAAAAGTAACAAAGATTGAGCAAACGGGACCACGTTCGGTACGATTGTCGTCTGTCAGTGGGGACCAAGAGTTACCTCTGATTTTAGGCCTACGTCCTATTCTACGAAAAGCAGATTTTGAAGGCCGAGACTTTGCTGAAAGTGGTTTGAAAGCACTAACGGGAAGTGGCCCATACATCATTGATAAGTTCGAAGCTGGTCGTTTTATTCAATTCAAACGGAACCCTAATTATTGGGGTAACAACATTGGATTCAACAAAGGGCGTCATAATGTAGCCGAATTGCGATATGACTACTTTCTTGATGGAAATGTAATTTTCGAAGCATTTAAAGCAGGTGAAATTTCTTACTATCGTGAAGGAAACGGAGCCAAATGGGACGAAAATTATAACTTCGACCGCATCACATCTGGTCGAGCAACTAAATCACTAATCTCACATAAACGCCCGTCTGGAATGAAGGGGCTTGCTATGAATACCCGTCGCGAAAAATTTGCTGATTGGCGTGTTCGAGAAGCTTTAATTCAAGCATTTGATTACACTAACTTCAATGAAAAGGTTTATGCAGGAACCAAAACACGATTTGGTTCGTTCTTTTCGAATTCAAAGCTTGGGATGTCTACCAAGCCCGCTGAAGGACGTGTTAAAGAGTTGTTGCTTCCATTTACCGACAGTCTGTTGCCGGGCACACTGGAAGGTTATTCATTTCCTGTAAGCGATGGAAAACGTAATCGCAAAGGTTTACGCCAAGCAACAAAGCATTTATCGGATGCGGGTTGGCACTTGGATTCTGGGATTTTAAAAAATGATCAAGGTGACGTTTTTGAAATTGAGATTCTGCTTCAAACTGGCAGTGCAGAAAACGAAGCAATTTCAAATATTTATGCCGACGCCTTAAAGCGGCTTGGCATAACAGTTAGCATCAAATCGCTTGACGCTACTCAGTTTCGCGAGCGTAAAAAGACCTATGATTACGACATGGTTCCAAATTTATGGTGGTTAAGTCTATCGCCTGGGAATGAGCAAAAGTTGTATTGGGGTCCCAAAGGCGTAACTGATCCAGGTACGCGCAACTATATGGGAGCAAAAGATCCAGCAATTGAGCCTTTAATTGATCATATGCTTACAGCCACAGACCAATCCGAATTTGTAGCGGCGACAAAGGCTCTAGATCGTGTATTAACAACGGGGCGTTATGTCGTACCTTTTGGGTATGATACGGTTAGCCGACTAGCACATGATAGCTCCATGAAGTTCCCACAGACACTGCCAATGTATGGTGATTGGACTGGGTTTTTACCTGATGTTTGGTGGATAGATTCAAAATAGTGTCAAATGCGGGCTTAGGCCCGCATTCTTAAAGTGACATAACCAATCCAAAAGCAATCACAAACATAACGACAGCAATTCCGATGTCCAATGCGCGCCACATTTTGGCAGACTTGAAGTATGGGGTCAGAAAAGAAGCACCATAACCAAGACCAAAGAAAAACGAGAATGATGCCATAGTTGCACCCAAAGCAAAGGCAACTTTTTCAGAGGTTGGTTCATACTGAGCAGAGATAGCACCAAGTAATGCCAAAGTGTCTAAATAAACATGGGGATTCAACCAAGTAACTGCAGCAAGCGAAACGATCACAGCTCCCAACGACTGGGCTTTACCTTTAATGTCACCTTCGTATTCACCAAAGTACGCGGCATATAATCGTTTCAATCCATAAAAAACCAAAAACAGAGTACCACCGATTGTTAGGAAAAGGGGAAGGCTAGGAAAGCGACTACTTGCCAACGAAAATCCAGCCACACCCAAAATAATCAAAATAGCATCACTTAACGCACAAAATAAGCAGACCCAAAAAACATGTGATCGCGCCAAACCTTGTCGTAAAACCATCGCATTTTGGGCACCAATTGCCAATATCAAGGCAAAGGATGTTGCGTAGCCAGTCAACAAGGCAGATGTCATGCTGGCCCTGATTTTGTTGTTTTCACCTTAGGAAGTTCACTGCGCGTTGGTGGCTCAACAATACCCGCAGAGATAATTAATTTTGCGGCTGCCTCGACATCCATATCCAGTAAAATCACATCATCTTGGGGAAGGAAAAGTAAAAAACCAGATGTTGGGTTGGGTGTGGTTGGCACGAAAATACTGTACAAGCTTTTACGACCCGATTTATCCAGAATTTCGCCGCCAGTTGACGTTGAAATAAAACCAATCGCCCAAATTCCTTTTCGTGGATATTCAAACATACAAACTTTGTCGAAATTGTTATCAGAAGACGACGTGATCGTTTCTACAATTTGTTTCACGCCATTATAAATGGAGCGCACAATCGGGACGCGATCAACAATACTTTCACCTAAACGAACTAATTGACGTCCAAATAAACCCTTTGTTAACGCGCCCATAAACGTAGTGAAAACCAGAAATATTCCAACACCGACACCACGAATATTGAAATCAACATAGCTCAGGGGATTATATTTATCGGGAACAAGTGGCAGCACACGATCATCTACAAAGCCGATAAAAGACCAAACCATCCAAATGGTAAGTGCAACAGGAAGAACAATAACCAATCCAGTTAAAAAATTCCCGCGCAAACGGCCAATAAAACTGGTTTTCTTGCGCTCTGGTTTCATATGTTTTTCGTTTTTCAACATAGACAGAGTGTTATGTTCACGATCACACTTTGTAAATAGGGTGAACATTTTCGTTTACTTTTTTGTAATTTAGTTTGTGAACAAATCTCAAAACTTGGTTTCTGCTTTTTGGAAAAGAGAAATTAATCGTACTTTCAATCCTAAACTCGCTTAGACGTCAAAACCAGATTCACCGAGTGCTTTTTAGAGAAGGGAACTATCCATGACTATAAGTGAAAAAATCGTGTCTGACCTTGTTGAAAATGACGTCAGTTTTGTCACCACGGTGCCATGCAAACAGTTGGCTGGCGTTATTGATGCAGTCGATGCAGAGCAAAGCATTTACCATATTCCATCAAACAAAGAGGATGAGGGCATGGGTCTGTGTGCCGGTGCGTATATGGGCGGCAAGCGGCCGGCGATAATTATGCAAAACACTGCAATTGGAGTGACTATCAACACACTAGTTACGTTGACGCAATACTATCGCATGCCATTACCAATGATTATTAGTTATCGCGGTGAGTTGCGAGAGCCCGTTGCATGTCAGGCAGAAATGGCCGTGCATACAAAGGCTCTACTCAACCAGTTGAATATCCCTACATATCATTTTCACGAAGAAAGTGATGTCGAAGAGTTCGATGCGATTTTGAAATACACCTTCATGTGTAACAAGCCTGTGGCGATCCTAACGGATGCGTCGTTTTGGGGAGGGTATGGCGAATGATACGCTCAGATATATTGAAGGACATCTTACCAATTTTGCGCGACCAATTGGTTATTTGTAACATCGGTTTACCAAGCCAAGAGTTACACATGATGGATGATCAACCAACCAACTTTTACATGTTAGGAACTATGGGCCTGTCTTCGTCCATCGGTCTGGGCGTGGCATTGGCACAGGATAAAACTGTGATTTCCATCGATGGTGACGGTTCAGTTTTGACCAACTTTGGAACCTTGCCAACAATTGCCAACAATGTGGCCAATAACTTCATCCTATTGATCATCGATAACGGCAGTTATGGATCAACAGGTGATCAGCCGACTTATGCTGGCAAGAAGACATCGTTGACCGCTGTTGCTAAGGCCTGTGGTTGTCAAAACGTTGTGGAATGTAAGGCCGAAGATACGGCTAAGGTTTTGCAAGCTGCAATTGATAGCAAACAGATGACCATTATCGTGGCCAAATGTGAATCAGGGAACATCAAGGTGCCCGTTATTACCAAAGATCCAGTTGTGATCCGTGATCGTTTCATGAACGCAGTCAGAGCTTAAGAAATAGGGCAGGGGCGTTTTGCCCCTGTCACATTTATTGTTCAGGGATAAGAACCAATTTACCCGTGTGTTTTTTGGCAACGAAATCTGCCTGCGCCGTATGTATCTCACTCAAAGGATAAGTTTTAGCCACCAGCGGACGAATTTCATTTGCTTCGATATATGAAATCAAGTTCTTGAACACGATAGGGTGTAAGCGGTGCGGCGACCCCACATACCATTTAGATTTCTGATATGCGATTCAACCCGTTCATAGATTTGAAGGGAGTTTCTCAATGGTAGCTAGTAACGA
>Ga0209532_1000145_pt1 | contig 65163 bp, 50 predicted proteins | sample COG_02_FD_184746 | JGI IMG/M metagenome (GOLD analysis project Ga0209532, IMG submission 184746) | Pelagic Microbial community sample from North Sea - COGITO 998_met_02 (SPAdes) (version 2) | ecosystem: Environmental > Aquatic > Marine > Neritic zone/Coastal water | place: Helgoland, sampling... | reverse complement strand
TCCGCAATGATGTGTATTACATTATTTGATTTGATGTGATACTCTTCTATAAACTTCATTTCCATTTGAACTGGAGAACCTTTTACAAAAGGGGCAATGCAATCGTTGTAATATTCATCTTCTAGTGTAGTGATATCAAATTCTGATATTGCTTCTTCATATTTCGCTGATGTGTGATGGGCGTCTTCTATGATGTCTTCAAAAATATGATTAATGGTAAAAACACCAGATTCAAGGATGTTTTTGTAAGTATCTCTTGGAACTGTTGTTGGTCTTAAAATAAACCCCAGAGTAGGGGGGTTAGAGCCCAAATGAGTTACAGAACTAAAAACAGCTACATTAGTGATTCCTTCTTTAGAAATTGTTCCTATTAGGTTAGCAGATTTATAGCCTGAGCATGAATTGATTAAGTTAATTTTCTTAATCTTTTCAAGGTCATTTATTTGATCTCTGGTATAATGCATTTATAGTTTTTTGTAATTATTAATTTTAATTTTATTAGCCTTTAAGTCGAACATTAAATTATAAAGACCAAAGAAAGTTCTATTAATATAAATAAAATGTTTTGAACCTCGGTTTCCATTCATTTTTCTCAATTCAGTACTCTTACTGTATCTTTCTCCAAGTTCTGTAATTTTATTAAAAAATTCAGGGTCAGAAAAATCAAATACATCTTGATTAAATGGTTTTGTAAACAGACTTAATAATTCATGAAATAAATCTTTGAAAAATATAATTTCTTCATTTGAGTCGTCTGCTCTTAAAATTTCTAATTCATACAGTTTTTTTGTAAAAAAATCTGGATTCTTTAAGTTGGCTTCTACTGCTAATTCAAAATAAGGGATATAAAATTCTGTAGGGATTGATTTCATACAGCCAAAATCTAAGGCTATTAAGTCACCCTCTTTTGATACTAGAAAATTACCTGGGTGTGGGTCTGCATGAACTTTTCTTAAGTTATGAAGCTGATGCATATAAAAATCCCATAATGCCTGGCCAAGTTTGTTTGATAACTCTATATTGCTATTATACGCATTAAATTCTGACAAATGTTCACCTTTCATCCAGTCCATAGTTATTATTCTATCTGATGAAATTTCTTGGTAATAGTTTGGAAATTTTAAGTTTGGAATATGCTTACATTTTTCCACAATTTCCTTACTTTGATCTAATTCAAGTAAATAATTGGTTTCTTCTACCAATTTATCTTCTACTTCCTTAAAATATTTATCAGAGTCTTTACCTCTGATGTTGAACATTTTAATAGCTATTGGTTTTACAAGGGATAAATCTGATGCTATACTATCTGCAACACCAGGATATTGAATCTTTACAGCTAGTTTTTTTCCATATTTTTCAGCTGCATGAACTTGGCCGATACTTGCTGCATTTACTGAGGTTGAATTGAACTTGTCATAAATTTGATCAGGGTGCTTACCAAAATATTTTTTAAATGTCTTAATCACTAAGGCAGGAGATAACGGTGGAACAGAAAATTGTGCCAATGAAAATTTTTCAACATAAGCTTGAGGTAGAATACTTTTTTCCATACTCAACATTTGAGCAACCTTTAATGCACTTCCTTTCAATTTCTTCAAACCATCATAGATGTCTTCTGCATTATTTTCATTAAGACGTTGTTTGGCCTCTTGTTCAGTTTTTGTTATTTTATCGCCATAATATTTTATATAATTTACACCAACTTTGGCTCCAGTTTGTACCATTCTTGTTGCTCTTTGAATTTTTGATGTGGGGATATTGTCTATGGTTTTCATTCAGGTTAATTGTTGTGAATTTTTTCTTTAAACAAAAACTTACCAAAATCAATAATACTTTTTAGAGGAGTGGTGTCTATAAGATCGAAGCTTGCTTTTACAGATTTTTCAATAAAAATATCAGTTTTTTCAAAAGAAGATGAGGTGTCATCTAACCAAAATTTCATTGTAACCAATAGTTGCAACCATGCAGATTCTTTTAAGGATCTTAACTGTAGTTTTTCAAGACGTTCTTCTTTAAGATCAATAGTTTGAATATTTAAATTTTCAATGTACTCAGAAAAAGATTTTTTAAGCTCTGTCAACGCAGCCATCGATTTGAGTTGATTTTTATTTCCAGCTATTGCATGAACAACATAACTCCTATTTGCAGTCAAGTTTTCAAAAAAAGTATAGTAAAAACTTAGCAATTTGTTACGTGAATCAAATTCTGCGTAGTCTTCACTATTATTTAGAAGTGTTATTGTGTTGTTAAAAAATGCTTTAAATACACCTCTTTCAATGGCCTCAAATGAACCATAATAGGTGTAAAATAAACTTTCTTCAAAATTATTTTCTTTAGCGAAGCTGTATACAGAAGAAGGGTTTTTGTTGTGATTTAAGACATAATCCATATACCATGAAGTAATGTCTTTTTGTGTGATTTTTTTCTTTTTTGCCATGACTATATATTACGCCATAAAAATACTAAATGTTTAACGTTTCAAGCAAAATATTAAACAAAATGATTTGTTAAAGTTTATAAATAATCTAAAGTATAGTGTTCTAAATTGTTGGAATTTATAAAAGGTAATTTTTCAAGGTAATATTTTGTGTTAGTAGGTATCTTATGTCTAGATATGTAAAAAAATAAGCCTTGTAAAAACAAGGCTTATTTTGTCGGGGTGGCAGGATTCGAACCTGCGACCTCCTCGTCCCAAACGAGGCGCGATGACCGGGCTACGCTACACCCCGATTTTGAATCGGGCTCAAATTTACTGTATTATTTCTATACTCTAAAATTATAGCCTTAAATAACCGTTTTAATTTGTGATTTTTTTTCTTTTACTAAACATAAAGTTAATAATTAATGTAAAGATTTAATTAAAATACATCTTTTAAAAAAATCAAAAAAATTATATTTGTATCTCTAAAAATAGAATAATAATGTCTGAAAGTATTGAAAAAATAAAATGTTTAATTATTGGCTCTGGACCAGCAGGTTATACTGCCGCTATTTATGCAGCGAGAGCAGATATGAGGCCCGTAATGTATACAGGTCTTCAAATGGGGGGTCAATTAACTACAACTACAGAAGTTGATAATTTCCCTGGCTATGCAAATGGTACAGATGGAACGGCTATGATGGAGGATTTAAAAAATCAAGCAGAACGCTTTGGAACAGAAGTTCGTTTTGGTATGGTTACTGAAGTAGTTTTCAGTAAAGAAATAGGTGGTCTTCACCATGTTACCGTTGATGGAACTAAAATTATTGAGGCTGATACTGTTATTATATCTACAGGAGCTACTGCTAAATATTTAGGAATAGAAAGTGAACAACGATTAATTGGTGGAGGAGTGTCAGCATGTGCGACTTGTGATGGGTTTTTCTACAAGGGACAAGATGTAGTAGTTGTTGGAGCTGGAGATACGGCTGCAGAAGAAGCAACATATTTAGCCAATATTTGTAATAAAGTTACCATGTTAGTTCGTAAAGACTATATGAGGGCATCAAAAGCGATGCAACATCGAGTTAATAAAACTGAAAATATTGAGGTATTATACAATACTGAATTGGATGAGGTATTGGGAGATAATGTAGTTGATGGTGTAAGAGTTGTCAATAATATTTCAGGAGATAAAAAAGAGATTTCTGTAATGGGTTTATTCATTGCTATTGGGCACAAGCCTAATACCGACTTGTTTAAAGGAGTGTTGAATATGGATGATACGGGTTATTTAATAACTGAAGGGAAAACTACAAAGACAAATATTCCTGGAGTTTTTGCTGCTGGAGATGTTCAAGATAAAGAATACAGACAAGCAGTTACAGCTGCAGGAACAGGTTGTATGGCTGCTCTAGATGCAGAAAGATATTTAGGCGCTTTAGCCTAAGTTTTTAAAATCTCTATAAATCCTTTTTACATCAATAGAAGTACTTAGAAATTAAATAAATGTATATTGTTGTCGAAAATAACATGTATATATAAATGATTAAACAATTTTAATTATGTGGACAAAAATATCTTTAGTTAGAAAATCAATCTTTACTCTTATTTCCCTTTCATTATTTTTTATTAGTTGTAATAATTCCGAATTAGAGTATACCATTGAAGCTACTTTAAATCCAAACAATATTTCACCATTAACTGCAACTCTACAAATAAATACAGACAAACCTTGTAGTGTTCGCGTAAAAGTTTTAGGAGATATTCCAGTTGAACAATCCATTAAAGATGTTAATACTGCTACTACTGTTTCTGTTTTGGGACTATATCCAAACCAATTAAATAAAGTAGAAGTCACTCTAGATTTTGATGGAGGCCAACAGGTGGATGTAATAGAAATTCAAACCGAGCAATTACCTGATTATTTTCCTACAGTTAACGTAGATAAGTTAGAAAAGGAAGCTATGGAACCTGGTATGCATGCATTAGATATTCATTTTGCTAATTTTGGAAAGTTTCGTTCAGCTCCAATTATTTTTGATGATCAGGGTAATATTAGGTGGTATTTAGATTTAAGTTTTCACGGAGCGATGTTAAGTCCATTCCAAAAAATTAAAAACGGAAATATTTTAGTTGCAGGAAGAAGAACAATTTATGAGTTCGACATGATGGGTAAACAAATGGATAAGATTCAAATTGATAATAATTATGGAATTCATCATGATGTTTTAGAATTACCGAACAGAGATTTGTTGTTGTGTGTTGGAACTAGAGATGCCTATATAGAGATAGACGGTAAAACAATTTTGTCTGATAGCGATTTTATGATTCATTATGACAGGAAACAATCTAAAGTTGCGAAAAAATGGGATCTAGCAAAACATTTAGATGTCAGTAGAGATGACTTAAACTTCTTTAGAGGAGGTGATTGGTTGCATATGAATGCATTAGAGTTTGATCCTAGGGATAGTACTATTATTGTTTCAGGACGAAATCAGGGATTAATAAAAGTATCGTGGGATGATAAACTAAAATGGATCATGTCACCAAAACAACATTGGGGAAAATCTGGAAGAAAAGGTAATGGATATGAAACCAAACCTTATCTATTAACTGCTGTTAATAGTAAGGGTTTACCTTATGCTAAGGATATTCAAACAGGTCATAAAAGTGCAGAAGATTTTGATTTTCCCTGGGGGCCACATGCTCCATATTTATTGCCTAGTGGTAATATCATTGTGTTTGATAATGGTCCTTTTAGAAATTACAATAATGAAAATAATTATTCAAGAGCAGTAGAGTACGAGATTAATGAGGTAGATAAAACTTTTAAACAAGTTTGGCAATACGGTAAAAATAGAGGAATAGAATTATTTTCTTCCATAGTAAGTGATGTGGATTTCCTTCCTAAAACAAAAAATATTTTGATGACTTCTGGTTTTGTAAGTCCTAAAAATATACACAGAGCAAAAATTGTTGAAGTGTCTCCAGAAAATAACAAAGAAGTTTTTGAGGCTACTGTATTCTTTAAAAGCACTAATAAAGGAAAGAAGCGTGGCTGGGGTCAAACAGATATTCTGTACAGATCTGAAAGAATGGAATTACAAAATTAAAATCTTTACATAGATCTTACATGTATTTTAAGAGGTTGTTTAAACAGCCTCTTTTTTTATTTAAACTACATTCTGAAAATAAAAAAAACCGTCAATACAATGACGGTCTTCTTAAACAAAAAATTAAATACTTATTTTTTTATTCAGAGAATAGCTATTAAAAACAGTACTTATTTTCAGTGCTTAATTTCTCTGCTATTTTATTCCTTAACGCTACTACATTTGGATAATTAGTATACTTAGTGTATCGCTTTAAACCCATTAACATCATGCGTTGCTCATCACCCTCTGCAAAAGAAATGATTCCTTCCTTTCCGTTTTTTATAACGATCTCAACTGCATTATAAAGGTAAAGTTTTGCCATGGCTATTTGAATATCTTGAGCATCCTCTCCAAATCTTTTAGCATTTTTTTCAGCTCTCAGTAGCGTAGATTCAGACATGTAAATTTCATTTAGGATATTTGCTGCTGCCATCAGTAATTGTTGATGCTCTTCTAAATTTGCCCCGTATTTTTTAATCGCAGAACCTGCTACCATTAAAAACACTTTTTTCATATTTGCAATCATTTCTTTTTCTTCTGCAAATAAAACCGAATAATCAGGGGTGTCAAAAGATGGAATACCCATCAATTCCTCTCCAACAGCTGTAGCTGGTCCTAATAAATCTACATGGCCTTTCATTGCTTTTTTAATAAGCATACCTACAGAAAGCATTCTGTTGATTTCGTTGGTTCCTTCATAAATTCTAGAAATTCTCGCATCTCTCCAAGCGGCTTCCATAGGAGTTTCCTCAGAAAATCCCATACCACCAAAGATTTGAATACCTTCATCTGCACAGGCTTGTACGTCTTCAGATACGGTTACTTTTAAAATAGAACATTCAATGGCATATTCTTCTACACCTTTTAATTCTGCTTCACTGTGAGAATTACCATTGGCTAATCTGGCATTAATTCTATCTTCTATATCTTTTGCTGCCCTGTAACTAGCGGCCTCACCCGCATAAGTGTTGGTAGCCATTTCAGCTAATTTTGATTTAATGGCTCCAAAATTTGATATTGAAGTTTTAAATTGTTTTCTCTCAGTAGCGTATTTTAGTGCCGTTTCTGTAATTCTTCTTTGTGAATCTATACAGGCAGCTGCTAATTTTATTCTTCCAACATTTAAAGCGTTTACGGCTATTTTAAATCCTCCTCCTCTTACAGAGAGCATATTTTCTATAGGAACAACGGTGTCATTAAAAAATACCTGACGTGTAGAACTGGCTCTAATTCCTAGTTTATGTTCTTCTTCACCTAACATAATTCCATTGGAGTCTGTTGAGTCGTATTCTAAAATAAATCCAGTTATATTTTTGTCATCTTCAATTCTAGCGAAAACAATCATCAAATTGCAAAATCCTGCATTTGAAATCCACATTTTCTGTCCATTAATTTTATACGACTTTCCATCTTCAGAAAGAGTAGCAGTTGTTTTTCCAGAGTTGGCATCAGAACCTGCTCCAGGTTCTGTTAAACAATAAGCACCCATCCATTCTCCACTGGCTAGTTTTGGAACATATTTTTGTTTTTGTTCTTCAGTACCATATAATGTAATAGGCATAGTTCCAATTCCTGTATGAGCACCAAATGCAGTGCTTAACGATCCATTTCCACTAGAGATGTACTCACATGTAATCATTGTAGAAACAAATCCCATACCTAAGCCTCCATATTCTTCAGGGACAGCTACACCTAAAAATCCAAGTTCTCCTGCCTTTTTCATCACCTCTTCGGTTAGCTTGTAATCTTTGGCTTCAAAACGTTCTCTGTGAGCTACAATTTCTCGATCGTTAAATTCTCTTACCGCATCACGCATCATTACTTGTTCCTCTGTAAAATCTTCAGGAGTAAATACGTCCTCACATTTAGATTCTTTGACCAAAAATTGTCCTCCTCTTAAAATAGCTTTTTCTAAAGTTTCCATATTATATTTTTACTTTTTTTTAATTTAAAAATTCAAAGATACCTGCTGCACCTTGTCCTGTTCCAACGCACATGGTTACCATTCCATATTTGTTTTTCATATTTCTTTTTCTCATTTCATCAAATAGTTGAACAGAAAGTTTTGCTCCTGTACAACCTAACGGGTGGCCTAGGGCTATGGCACCACCATTTACATTGATAATTTCTTTATTTAAATCTAATTCACGAATCACCGCCAATGATTGGGAAGCAAATGCTTCATTCAATTCAATTAAATCGATATCATTTTGTTGTAAGCCTGCTTGTTTAAGTGCTTTTGGAATTGCAGCTACGGGACCAATTCCCATAATTCTTGGTTCAACACCAGCTGCAGCGTAATTTACCATTCTTGCTATAGGCTCTATGTTTAATTCTTTAACCATATCTTCACTCATCACCATAACAAAAGCAGCACCATCACTCATTTGAGACGAATTCCCTGCGGTTACACTACCACCCGCTGCAAATACTGCACGTAATTTGGCTAAAGCTTCTTTGCTAGTTCCTGCTCTAGGTCCTTCATCTTTTGTAACGGTATAGGTTTTAGTCGCTTTCTTACCATTAGCATCTAAATAAATTTGGTCTACAGTAATTGGAGCAATTTGTTCTTGAAAACGATTTTCAGCTTGAGCTTTTAAGGCTTTCATGTGCGAATGATATGCAAATTCATCTTGATCTTGACGAGAAACTTTAAATTGATTTGCAACCGCTTCAGCCGTATTTCCCATACCCCAGTAATAATCTTCGTGGCCTTGTTTTACTGTATTATAGTTTAACTCAGGTTTATAACCTGTCATTGGTACTGCACTCATACTCTCGGCACCACCAGCGATAATACAATCTGCCATTCCAGCCTGGATTTTAGCAGTAGCCATTGCAATTGTTTCTACACCAGACGAGCAAAATCTATTTACAGTTACTCCTGGAACATCTACACTATTTAATCCCATAAGAGAAATTAAACGTGCCATGTTAAGTCCTTGAGACCCTTCAGGCATCGCGTTTCCTACAATGACATCATCAATACGTTTAACGTCTAATTCTGGAAGTTCTTTCATCATGTGCTGAATGGTTTCAGCAGCCAATTCATCTGTTCTTTTAAATCTAAACAATCCTTTAGGTGCTTTCCCTACGGCTGTTCTGTATCCTTTTACTATATAAGCTGTTTTCATTTTTTTAGTTTCTTAATGGTTTACCAGTTTTTAACATGTGTTGAATACGTTCTAAAGTTTTTCGTTCTGTTGTTAAACTTAGAAACGCTTCACGTTCAATATCTAAAAGATACTGTTCAGTGACCTTTGTAGGTTCTGATAAATCTCCACCAGCCATCACATAGGCGAGTTTATTTGCGATTTTTTTGTCATGCTCTGAAATGTAATGACTTGCTTCCATAGAATCTGTCCCTACTAAAAACATTCCCAAAGCTTGTTTACCTAATACAAGTACATCCTTACGAGCAGCTGGCTGAGTATAGCCCGATTCTGCCATTAATAAAGCGTGTTGTTTTGCTTGAGCAATTTGTCTTTCTTTGTTTACAACGACAACATCTTTTCCTTTTTGTAGTAATCCTATATCAAAAGCTTCATATGCTGAGGTAGCTACTTTTGCCATTCCTATTGTTAAGAAGTGTTCTTGTAAAACATTTAATTGAACATCTCCTTTTTGGAATAAATCTGATGCTCGAAGCGCCATCTCTTTAGAACCACCACCACCAGGAATAACACCAACACCAAATTCTACTAAGCCCATGTATGTTTCTGCTGCTGCAACTACTTTGTCTGCGTGTAACGAGATTTCACATCCACCACCTAAAGCCATTCCGTGAGGAGCAGCAATCGTAGGAATTGAAGAATAACGCATACGCATCATGGTATCTTGAAAGTATTTGATAGCATAATTTAGTTCATCGTATTCTTGTTCAACAGCCATCATGAAAATCATTCCTATGTTGGCTCCAACCGAAAAGTTTGCAGCTTGATTTCCAACAACTAATCCTTGGTAATTTGTTTCTGCTAAATCGATTGCCTTATTGATAGCTGTTAAAACATCAGCACCAATAGTATTCATTTTAGATTGGAATTCTAAATTTAAAATCCCGTCACCAATATCTTCAATAACTGCACCAGAATTTTTCCAAACTTCGTTGGTTTTTCTTATGTTGTCTAAAATGATGAATGAGTCTTGTCCAGGCTTTTTAATATGAGATTTTGCAGGAATATCATAATAGAAAGTAGCGCCTTCTTTTACAGAGTAAAAAGAAGTTTCTCCTTTTGCTAACATTTCTGTAACCCAGCTAGCGGGTTCCTTTCCTTCAGCTTTCATAATTTCAACTCCTTTGGCAACCCCTATGGCATCCCATATTTGAAAAGGACCGTGTTCCCAACCAAATCCAGCTCTCAGTCCATCATCAATTCTGTAGAGTTCGTCAGAAATTTCTGGAATTCTATTTTGAACATAAGCAAACATTGCTGCAAAACTTTTTCTGTAGAATTCTCCAGCCTTGTCTTTACCAGCAACCAATACTTTAAATCGATCCGCTACATTATCTATAGATTTTGTTAGCGCTAAGGTTTCAAATTTTGCAGGTTTTTTTGCTCTATACTCTAGTGTATTTAAGTCTAATGATAAAATTTCTCTCTTACCATTCGCATTTTTTGTCATTTTGTAAAACCCCTGTTTGGTTTTACTGCCCAACCATTTGTTCTCCATCATTGTATTTACATAGTCTGGAATCACAAACTGATCTCTCATTTCATCGTTAGGGCAATTATCTTTAACTCCATTGGCTGTATGAACTAAAGTATCTAAACCTACAACATCTATAGTTCTAAAGGTAGCAGATTTTGGACGCCCTATTACCGGCCCAGTTAACTTATCAACTTCCTCTATGGTGAGTCCCATTTCTTTAACAACATGAAATAGACTCATAATTCCAAAAATTCCAATTCTGTTTCCAATAAAAGCAGGAGTATCTTTTGCTAATACAGATGTTTTTCCTAAAAACTTATCTCCATACATCATTAAAAAGTCAGTGACTTCTTGGTTACATTTTGGACCAGGAACTACTTCAAATAATTTTAAATATCGAGGAGGGTTAAAAAAGTGGGTTACTGCGAAGTGTTTTTGAAAATCTTCACTTCTTCCTTCATTCATAAACTTTATTGGAATCCCTGATGTATTCGACGTAATTAACGTTCCTGGAGTTCTGTATTTTTCAATTTTTTCAAAAACTTGCTGCTTTATATCTAATCGTTCCACAACTACCTCCATAATCCAATCTACATCTTTAATTTTGTGTAAATCGTCTTCAATATTTCCTGTTGTAATTCTATCAGCAAATTTTTGAGAATAAATAGGGGAAGGTTTTGATTTCAACGAAGTCTTTAGCGCTTCATTAACTAATCTATTACGAACCACACTGTCTTTTAATGAAAGCCCTTTTGCCTTTTCTTTTTCATTAAGTTCTCTGGGTATAATGTCTAATAATAGGACTTCTACACCAATATTGGCAAAGTGACAAGCAATACCGCTTCCCATAATACCGGAACCTACTATTGCAACTTTTTTAATTCTTCTAGTCATGTTTTTTGATTTGTTTATACAGCTTTATTAACAGTATCTTCTTTATATATTAATTTATCTGCTATTAATTTGTTTATGGTTGAGGTTACTTTAAAGAAAGCCTCTAATTCTTTGGGTGATGTATGTTTCTTGACAATGTCATTAAAAATAATAACGGATTCTCTTGAGATTTCACGCATCTCCTTTCCAAAGTCAGTAAGTTTAATAATAACACTTCTGCCATCACTAGGGTTTTTTTCTCTAGATATTGCTCCCTTATCTTCCATTGTTTTTAAAATTCGAGATAGGCTAGTGGGTTCCATTCCCATTAATGGGCCTAAAGCGGTAGAAGGTGTTCCTTTTTCATAATCAATATTTAAAAGTACGAATGCTGTAGCCATGGTACTATCATGTTTAGCGGCACGCTCATTATAAAGTTTCGCAACAGCTTGCCAGGTAGCTCTTAATTGATGATCTATTGATTTATTTTTATCCATTATGCCAAAGATATAAAAATTTACTATGCATGCATAGTAAATTCATAAAAATTATGCATGCATAGTATTTTTACATAAAAAAATAGACTTAAAAATTTGAATTAAATTTTAAAACTGCGAATTATTGTAAAAGAGCTAAATTTTTTTAAATCAATTTAAATACAAAAATTTGTTGTGTATAATGTATATTACAAGCGAATTATATTTATCATAAAATGAAGCAGTATTATGAGTAAGATTTTAGTGATTGAAGATGAAGCAGCTATTAGGAGAGTCTTAATTAAGATTATTTCTGAAGAGAGTGATTCCTATGTTGTAGAGGAGGCTGAAAACGGCTTAGAAGGTATTGAAAAATTTAAAGACAATGATTATGACTTGGTTTTATGTGACATAAAGATGCCTAAAATGGATGGAGTAGAGGTGTTAGAAAAAGCAAAAAAAATAAAGCCTGAAATTCCATTTGTTATGATTTCTGGCCACGGAGATCTAGACACTGCTGTAAATACAATGCGATTGGGTGCATATGACTATATCTCAAAACCACCAGATTTAAATAGATTGCTAAATACAGTTAGAAATGCTTTAGATAGAAAGGTGCTATTTGTTGAAAATAAGCGATTAAAGAAGAAGGTGAGTGAAAATTATGAGATGATTGGTGAGAGTGATGCCATTATTCATATTAAGGAAATGATTGACAAAGTAGCTGCTACCGATGCACGAGTTTTAATTACGGGTCCAAATGGGACAGGTAAAGAATTGGTGGCGCATTGGTTACATGAAAAATCTAATCGCTCCAAATCGCCTTTAATAGAAGTGAACTGCGCTGCGATACCCTCTGAACTTATTGAAAGTGAGCTTTTCGGTCATGTTAAAGGAAGTTTTACTGGTGCTAATAAAGATAGAGCAGGGAAATTTGAGGCAGCAAATCATGGAACTATTTTTTTAGATGAAATTGGCGATATGAGTTTATCTGCTCAAGCAAAAGTTCTTCGTGCTTTACAAGAGAATAAAATTCAAAGAGTTGGAAGTGATAAAGACATCAAAGTAAATGTTAGGATTATTGCGGCGACAAACAAAGATTTAAAGAAAGAAATTGCCGAGGGAAGATTTAGAGAAGATTTATATCACAGATTAGCTGTGATTTTAATTAAAGTGCCAGCTCTAAATGACCGAAGAGACGACATTCCGCTTCTAATACATTATTTCACAAAAAAAATAGCAACAGAACAAGGGGTTCCCAAAAAAGAATTTTTACCCGAAGCTATTGCTTTATTACAAGAATATGACTGGACAGGTAATATTCGGGAGTTAAGAAATATTGTTGAGAGATTGATAATACTTGGCGGACAGGATGTTTCTGTGGGTGATGTTAATTTATTTGCAAGTAAATAGTCCCAATTTATTTATCTAAACCTAAGTAGAAGATTGCCCTAACTCTTAAGTCTTAATATTTTCATTAACTTGTGATGTTGATTAATTTCTTTTTATGTTAGAAAATAAAATTCATTACAGAACTTGTAATTTATGTGAAGCAATGTGTGGTTTAAAGATCACATACAAAGAAAAAAAAGTCATTTCAATTGTTGGTGACAAAAAAGATCCCTTAAGTAAAGGTTATATCTGTCCTAAGTCCCAGGCATTAAAAGATTTGTATGAAGATTCAGATCGGTTAAAAACACCAATAAAGAGAACAGAAAATGGCTGGGAAAAAATTTCTTGGACAGAGGCTTTTGATGAAGTTGAACATCAAATAAAGAAAATTCAAGAAAAATATGGCAATGATGCAGTTGCTACTTATCAAGGAAATCCTAACGTTCACAATTTAGGAGCATTGTTATATGGAGGCTCATTTTTAAAAAGTTTAAAGACGAAGCAAAAATATTCTGCTACTTCTGCAGATCAATTACCTCATCACATCGCTTCTTTAAAAATGTTTGGACATCAAATGTTAATTCCAATTCCTGACATTGAAAGAACAGATTATTTATTGATATTAGGAGCTAATCCAGGAGCTTCAAATGGAAGTTTACTAACTGCACCAGGGTTTTCTCAAAAAATAAAAAATATTCAAAAAAGAGGTGGTGTGGTTATAAATATTGACCCTAGATACACCGAGACCTCTAAAATTTCTAGTGAACACTTTTTTATAAATCCAGGAAAAGATGCTCTTTTATTGTTGTCTTTATTGCATGTGATTTTTGAGCAAGGAATAGATGAAAAGACACATCTTTCCAATCATTTAAAAGGTATAAATGAAATTAAAGAAATTGTAAAAAAATATTCGCCTCAAAAAACAGCCCCTATAATTGGTATAGATGGTTTTGAGCTGCAAAAAATTGCAATAGATTTTATGAACTCTAAAACAGCGGTTTGTTACGGAAGAATGGGAGTTTCTACTCAAGAATATGGAGGGATTTGTCAGTGGTTAATCAATGTTCTAAATATTGTTACAAACAATATGGATAAAGTTGGTGGAGCAATGTTTACAAAACCAGCTATTGATTTGGTTTTTATGACAGGTATGCAAGGTAAGGTTGGTAATTTTGATAGATATCGGAGTAGAGTTCATGATTTACCAGAATATTCAGGAGAATTACCAGTTGCTACATTAGCAGACGAAATGATCACAGAAGGTGAAGGGCAAATAAAAATGTTTATTTGCACTGCAGGAAACCCAGTTTTGTCTGCTCCTAATGGTAAAAAGTTAGAAAAGGCTCTAGATAAACTAGATTTTATGGTTTCAATAGATATTTATTTAAATGAAACAAGTAAATATGCAAATATCATATTGCCTTCAACTAATGGATTAGAAACGGTACATTATGATTTAGTTTTTCATCAGTTAGCCATTAGAAATACAACAAAACTATCTGAAGTTTTATTTGAGAAAGAGGTAAATCAAAAACATGATTGGCAAATACTAAATGAATTAACAGAGAGAATATCGGGGAAAAAGAATTCTTTAACACCGGAAATGATGTTGGATGGTATGTTTCAATTCTCTCCTTATAAAGAAGCTAATTTGTCTGTAAATAAGTTAAAAGAGAATCCTAATGGAATAGATTTAGGAGCTTTACAGCCACTTTTAACAAAAAGAATTTTTACTGAAGATAAAAAAATCAATGTTTCACCAAGTTTTTTTATTGACGATTTAAAAAGATTAGATCAAGAGTTATTTAATGCTATTGAAGATAATAAAACTGACTACCCATTTGCTTTAATAGGGAGAAGGCATTTAAGAAGTAATAACTCTTGGATGCACAACTCTAAGCTACTAATGAAAGGTAAAAACAGGTGTACTGTACTAATGTGTTCTAAAGATGCAAATACGCTTTCAATTAAAAATCATCAAAAAATAAGAATAACATCGAATGTGGGTACTATAGAATTACCGGTTGAAATTAGTGATGAAATGAAGGAGGGGGTATTGAGTATTCCACATGGTTTTGGACACAATAGAGAAGGAACAAAAATAAAACTAGCAGAGGAAAATGCTGGAGAAAGTATTAATGATTTAACTGATGATTTTAAAATAGATAGACTAACTGGTAACGCAAATTTTAGTGGAACTAGAGTCAAGGTAGTCCTATAAAAAAGCTCTCTGGAATTTAATTACAGAGAGCTTTAAAATTTTAAACTAAATCAAAACGATCTAGGTTCATTACTTTAGACCATGCGGCAACAAAATCATTTACAAAACGCTTTTCTCCATCATCAGAAGCATATACCTCACAAACAGCCCTAAGCTCTGTATTAGATCCAAAAATTAAATCTGCTCGAGTTCCAACAAAGTGTATCTCACCAGTTTTGCGATCTTTTCCTTCAAACAATGTATCGTCTGAAGAAGTTGCACTCCAAGTGTTTGATAAGTCTAAAACATTTGTAAAGAAATCATTGGTTAGGCTCCCTATATTTTCTGTAAAAACTCCGTGATTAGAGCCATCATAATTAGCACCTAAAACTCTTAGTCCTCCAACTAGTACCGTCATTTCAGGAATGGAAAGCGTAAGTAAATTAGCTCTATCAATTAATAAGTTTTCAGCGGCAATATTTAAACCAGATTTCATATAATTTCTAAATCCGTCTGCTAAAGGTTCTAAATGACTGAAAGATTCTAAATCTGTTTGGTCTTGTGATGCATCTCCTCTTCCTTGCTTAAAATCTATAGAGATATCATGACCTGCATTTTTTGCAGCGATTTCAACTCCAATATTACCACCTAAAATAATAAGATCGGCAATAGAAACTTCTTTACTGAAACTGTGTTGAATTGTTTCATAAACGGTTAAAACCTTATTTAGTTCATAAGGATTGTTTACAGCCCAACTTCTTTGTGGCTCTAAACGAATTCTACCACCATTTGCACCACCTCTTTTATCTGAACCTCTAAAGGTAGAAGCAGAAGCCCATGCTGTAGTAACTAATTGAGTTGAAGATAAACCAGAATTAGTAATTAAATTTTTTAGATCTAATAGGTCTGTATCTGTCAAAATATAGTTAGCTGCAGGTATTGGATCTTGCCAAACTAATTCTTCATTAGGAACTTCTGGTCCCAAATAACGATGTATTGGACCCATATCTCTATGCGTTAATTTATACCAAGCTCTGGCAAATGCATCTTCAAAAGCTTTGTGATCTTTATGAAAACGTTTAGAAATTTCTAAGTATGCTGGATCATTTTTTAAAGCCATATCTGCTGTAGACATCATAAGCGCCTGAGTTCCATTTGCGTCTCCTGCTTTTGGAGCTTTTTTTGCGTTGGAAGCAGCGGTTGGTGTCCATTGATGGGCTCCAGCTGGACTTTTAGTTAGTTCCCAATCGTAATTCAATAAAACGTCAAAATATTGATCATCCCATTGGGTTGGGTTAGGAGTCCATGCTCCTTCTAAACCACTGGTAATAGTATGATCTAATACACCACTTTTGTAGGTATTTTTCCAACCAGTACTCATTTCTTCAATAGATGCACCATGTGGTTCTGTACCAACATATGTGTCAGGGTCAGCTGCACCGTGAGCCTTACCAAAAGTATGACCACCTGCAACTAAAGCTACAGTTTCTTCATCATTCATAGCCATTCTCCCAAAAGTAATTCTTATGTCATGAGCTGATTTTAGAGGATCTGGAACACCGTTTGGTCCCTCTGGATTAACATAAATTAATCCCATATGTACAGCACCAAGATGACCTTCTAAGTCTCCGTCACTAGTATCATATCTATCGTCGTTATCCAACCATCCTGTTTCAGAACCCCAATAAATATCTTGTTCCGGCTCCCAAACATCTTCTCTTCCTCCCGCAAATCCAAAAGTTTTGAAGCCCATAGATTCTAAAGCACAATTTCCTGCTAAAACCATTAGGTCTGCCCAAGAAATTTTATTTCCATATTTCTTTTTAACAGGCCATAATAATAAGCGAGCCTTATCAAGGTTCCCATTGTCTGGCCAACTATTAAGTGGTGCAAAACGATGTGTTCCCGTAGAAGCACCTCCACGACCATCGCCAACTCTATAAGTTCCAGCACTATGCCAAGCCATACGAATCATAAAAGGACCGTAATGACCATAATCAGCTGGCCACCAATCTTGTGAGTCTGTCATTAGATTGACAACATCTTGTTTTAATTCTTTATAATTAATACTATTGAATGCTTCAGAATAATTAAAATCTTCTCCCATAGGATTTGATTTTGACGCATTTTGTCGTAAAATATTTAATTTTAATTCATTTGGCCACCAATCTCTATTACTTGTTCCGGCACCAGCAGTCTTTTTTTGAGCGCCACTCATAAATGGACATTTATTGATGTCTCCTGTGTTGTTGTGTTCCATGGTTTTTAATAATTTTCTTTATATAAAGGATTTCCAAATTTACGGACAATCTTTTAATAATTTTAATCTATATTTCTTATTTTATTATAGTTTGTGACTATTGTTTTAAAATGAAAATAAATTAGCGACAACTTTAAGTTTTAAACGATTCATTTTTTTAATAATTTCTTTTAAACGCAGTTTATGTTGTTTTTTTTGCTCAGTAATTCTTGAAACCTTTTGTTTAATTAGTTTAGTATGCTTTGCCTTATTTACAGTATTTTTTGCTTTTCCTTTTTTAGACATATGGTATATTATTGGCTATTTGAGTGCTATTTTTTTATATTTTTGAAGTTTAGAATGATTGTATTCTCCTCCAATTTTTATTCATAAAAAGATGTATAATTTTTAGATATTTTTAGTTAAAATTCTGTACTTTTAAAAGATAAAAATAACCTTTTTATTTATGGAATTAAAGTTGTTAAAACCCATTGTTTTTTTTGATTTAGAAACTACTGGAATTAATATAGGAAACGATAGAATTGTTGAGATTTCTATGCTTAAAATCTTTCCTAACGGAAATAAAGAAAGCAATACATGGCTGGTGAATCCAGAGATAGAAATTCCAGCTGAAACTAGTGCAATTCACGGGATTACTAACGAAAGAGTAGTTACAGAACCAACATTTAAAGAATTGGCACAGACGGTTTATGATATGATTTCTGATGCTGATTTGGCTGGCTTTAACTCCAATCGTTTCGATATTCCATTACTAGCTGAAGAATTCTTGAGAGCAGGTTTAGATTTTGACATGAAGGATAGAAAGGCAATAGATGTACAAGTAATTTTTCACAAAAAAGAGCAAAGGACATTAAGTGCTGGCTATAAATTTTATTGTGATAAAATATTAGAGGACGCGCATTCTGCTGAAGCAGATACTAAAGCAACTTATGAGATACTTAAGGCTCAGCTTGATAGATATGATGACATAGAAAATTCTGTAGAAGCTTTGAGTAACTTCTCTACGCATTCAAAAAGAGCAGACTTTGCCGGATTCATTCTGTTTAATGAAGAGGAACAAGAAGTTTTTTCTTTTGGAAAATATAAGGGAAGAACAGTAGAAGATGTTTTCAAAGAGAACCCAGGGTACAATGCTTGGATTCAAAATGCAGATTTTCCATTGTATACCAAAAAGGTATTAAAAGCAATTAAAGAAAGAATGTCTGTTCCTAAAAAAGGAATGTCTGATTCAGATAAACTTCAAGCATTACAACAAAAATTTAATTTACGTTAAAAAAAATATGTTTGTAAAATTCGAAAATTTACCAACGCATTCAAGGATTTGGATATATCAATCTGACAGAAAGTTTTCAACTCAAGAAGAGGAGTTTATTTCAGAAAAAGCGGTTTTATTTGTAGACAAATGGACCAAGCATGGCTCTGATTTACAAGGTTCTTTTGTTATTAAATATAATCAGTTTTTAGTATTGGCTGTGAATGAAGGTTTTAATAATGTCTCTGGATGTTCTATTGATTCATCTGTCCGATTTGTGAAAGAACTAGAAGAGTCATTAGAAGTTGATATGATGAACAAAATGAATATTTCATTTAAAGATGGTGACCATATTAAGGTGGTAACAATGTCTGATTTTAAAGAATTCACAAAATCAAATCAAATAACATCAGAAACCATTGTTTTTAATAATATGATTTCAACTCTAGCCGAGTTGGAAACTCAATGGGAAGTTTCTGTAAATAATAGTTGGCATAAACGTTTTTTAGTTTCTTAAATTTATATCCCATTTATGTTAAAAAAACTCTTATTTATTTCCCTTTTAGTGATCTATGTGAGTACCTGTGGACAAAACTTGGATCCACTGCGGACAGAGGATTATTATGCACAAGAAAAATGGGTAGATAGTATTTTGAGTCCAATGACCATTGACGAGAAGATTGGTCAGCTATTTATGATTCAGGCATATTCAAACTTAGATTCAGTTCATGAAAATAAAATCAAAGAAATGATACAAAAATATCATGTCGGAAATTTGATTTTTATGCAGGGAACACCTATTAAACAAGCTCAGTTAACAAACACCTATCAATCCTTGTCTGAAATACCCTTAATGATTGGTTTTGATGGGGAATGGGGTTTAGATATGCGTTTACAAAACACATACAGATTTCCTTGGAATATGACTCTAGGTGCCATTCAGGACAATACGCTAATTCGAAAGTTTGGAGAACATCTGGGAAGGCATGCTAAACGAATTGGTATTCATGTAAATTTTGCACCAGTTGTAGATATTAATACAAATCCACTTAATCCAATCATAGGAAATCGCTCATTTGGTGAAAGCAAACAAAATGTTACTTTAAAAGCTATTGAATTTAGTCAAGGAATGCAAAGTGAAGGTGTTTTGGCAAACGCGAAACATTTTCCAGGGCATGGAGATACAGCAACTGATTCACATCTTAAGCTGCCTGTATTGAATTTCAATAAAGAACGCTTAGATTCTATAGAATTGTACCCTTACAAGAGAGTTTTTGATGCTGGTATGGCTAGTGTAATGACTGCACACTTGAGTATTCCTGTTTTAGAATCAAATCCAAAATTACCTACTTCTTTATCCCCTAAGGTAGTAACTGATTTATTGAAGGAAAAACTTGGTTTTCTAGGCTTAATTTTCACGGATGGTTTAAATATGAAAGGAGCTGCAAACTATTCTAGCTCTGCAGAAATTAATTTAGCAGCAATCCAAGCAGGAAATGATGTTTTATTGATACCTCAGGATGTTCCAGCTTCAATTAATCTAATAAAAAATACCATAGACTCAGGAGTTTTATCATTAGAGAGAATTGATGAATCTGTTCGTAAGATTTTACTAGCTAAGTATAAGGTAGGATTACACCTTTATAAGCCCATTGATACTCTAAATTTAATTAAAGATTTAAACACTATTGAGGATGAGGTACTTCATCGAGAATTGGTTAAAAATTCAATGACTATTATTAAGAATAATAAAAAAACACTTCCAATACAAGATTTAAAGAAATATGAAAATATTGCTTATGTGGCTATGGGAGACGATCATGGAGATAAATTTTTGGAGACTTTGAATAAGTACTCAAAAATCCAAAAAGTAAGTAGTGATAATTTAAATGAATTAATTAATACCTTAGAAGATTTTGACCTTGTAATTGTAGGTTTTCATAAGTCAAACACTCACCCTTGGAAGTCTTTTGAGTTTTCAAATCAGGAGCTAGTTTGGTTGCATGAAATTTCAAGAAAGAATACTACTATCTTATCAGTTTTTGCAAGTCCTTACAGTCTCTTAAATATTAAATCATTTAATAATCTAGAATCAGTTTTAGTAGCTTATCAAAACAGTGAAATCTCTCAAGTAATTTCGGCCCAAACCATTTTTGGAGCTATTGAAGCTAATGGAAAACTTCCAGTCTCTATTAAAAATGAATTTCCAGTAGGAACAGGTATCCAAACAAAAAAAATACAAAGACTACAATATTCAATTCCAGAATCTGTAGGAATGTCTTCTCAAAAATTAGCTAAAATAGATTCTGTAGCAGCTCTTGTTTTGGAGGAGAAAATGTCACCTGGTCTTCAGGTTCTAGTCGCTAGAAAAGGAGTTGTTGTGTATGAAAAAAGTTTTGGATTTCATACAGATAAGAAGAAGATCGAAGTAAATAACAGCGATGTATATGACGTGGCTTCTTTGACAAAGATTTTGGCTTCTTTGCCAATGTTAATAAAAGCTGAAGAAGAAAATAAGATAGCACTATCCTCTACAGTAAGAAAAATACTTCCTAAATTTAAAAAATCTAATAAAGATACTTTGACTGTTAGAGAAATTTTATCTCATTATGGACAACTAAAAGCTTGGATTCCTTTTTATAAATTAACTCAAGACAGCTTAACTCAAAAGAATCTAAAGAATTTTTATAGTTCTAAAAAATCAAATAATTTTACAATTAAAGTTGCTGAAGACTTATATTTAAACAGTTCATTTAAAGACTCAATTTTTAAACAGATAAGAGATGCTGAACAGAGAGAGAAACCTGGCTATAAATATAGTGATTTGGGCTATTATATTTTTAAAGAAGCATTAGAGAAAAAGTATAAAAAAGAATTAGACATTTTAGTTGATGAAGAATTTTATAAGCCATTAGGTGCTAACAGGATGTCTTATTTACCACTATCAAAATTTAAAAAATCTTCCATCATTCCTTCAGAAAAAGACAACTATTTTAGAAATCAGTTACTTCATGGTTATGTTCATGATATGGGTGCTGCAATGCTCGGTGGAGTAGGAGGTCATGCAGGATTGTTTTCCAATTCTAATGATATAGCTAAGATGATGCAATTATACCTTCAGAAAGGATTTTATGGAGGAAAACGATATTTTGATTCAGAAACATTTGATAAGTTTAATAAACGGTATTATTCAGATAAAAAAGTTAGAAGAGGTTTGGGTTTTGATAAACCTCAGTTAGATTCAACTGTGATGGCTACGTGTGGCTGTGTGTCTGAGGAGAGTTTTGGTCATAGTGGCTTTACAGGTACCTATACATGGGCAGATCCAGTAAGTGAAATTATATATGTTTTTCTTTCCAATAGAGTTTTTCCAACTATGGAGAATTATGGACTCGTAAAAGAAAATATTAGAACAAAAATTCAACAGATTATTCAAGAGGCTATTTTGCCGGAGTAGGATGGAATTTACTGTAGATTAATACTATTAATATAGAACAGCCAAAATATACAATACTACTTTTTAAGGTAAATATATTAGAAATTATATAGGTGTTTACAAGAAGAAAAGGAATTACTGTTAGAGAACCTACACCGAACTTAAAAGTACTTATGAATTCAACTTCTGTTACCTTATTTTTCACATATTTCCACAACAACCAAGGTATTAAACTATTTAATAATACAAAAGGTCTTAAAAATCTAACTAAATTAACTTTTCTCTCTTTGTTATTAATAATGTTAGTTTGAATCATTGAATTAACTTCATTAACTTTTGTAAAATCAACATTTGCAGAATTTAATTTCTCTAGAGTTTTTTCATAATTTTTAGATAAAGGAATATGTACTGAAAGTACTTTTAATTGATCAGAAATAACATCCTTTATTTTTTTTATATCAGAATTATTTAAATTTGATTTATAAAAATCATTCGCTAATATTGGAGTTCCATAATTTAAGGAAACTTTAAAAGGGTAGCCAGATAAATCTTGATAAGTAATCCCAACAGGTATGATTTGAATTTCAAGTTTTGGATTTCTTTCGATAGCTCCAAAAACTATTCTTGAAAAACCTTTACTTAAGCTTCTTACAGTTCTTCTTTTATCATGGCTTCCCTCAGGAAAAATCATCAATGCTTTGTGGTTGTTTAATAAATTAAAACATTTTTCAAAAACTCCTTTATTCTTATTTAATTGATTAACACCATCTCTCATTCTGTAAATAGGTATTAAATTTAAAGAATTTAGGAACCATCTCACCAATGGTTTTTTAAAACTAGCTGCACGAGTTAGGAAGTAATTTGTTCTTGGATTGTTTGTTGTGACAATTAAAGGATCTATAAGCCCATTGGGATGGTTTACCATAAAAAGAACAGCGCCTTTTTTTGGTATATTTTCTTTTCCGTTAACTATTATTTTTTTTGTCATAAAAAATAAAGAAGTCTTTAAAAGAATTTTAAAAAGATAATACCAAAGTGTTTTCAAAGCTCAATAATTGTAATAATTAATCATTTTTTCTTCCCCAATAGATTCCAAGTAACATACCAGAAAAAATATCCCATATACCCCAAAATGCAGCTAATAAAGCCATACCTCCTAAACCATCAAAAAACTGAAAAATCAATAACAATCCTAGGCCACCATTTTGAATTCCAGTTTCCATAGAAATTGTTTTTTGCTCTCTTTTTTTTAATCCAAAACTCTTTGCTGAATAAAAACCAATAACATAAGCTCCAATATTATGAAAAATAACTAAAGCAGCAACCAAATGGATATATTCTAAAAAAATTTCAATATTTTCATAAAAGGCAATAGTAATCAAAGCTAAAAAAACAATCATTGAAAAAGGTTTGAGAACGGTTTCAATTTTTTTAGCAACATTTTCATAAAAATGATTTAATGCCATTCCAATAATGATTGGTATTCCTAAAATTAATAATATAAGTTTAAATAATTCAAAAGGATTTAATTCAACTGTTTTTAAAATTTCATTAGTTGGTTCGTAGAGCCCGCCGTAGAATTGTAAGTTAAAAGGAGTCATTATAAGACATATAACGGTTGCAAATGCAGTTAAACTTACGGATAAGGCTGCATTTCCTTTTGCCATTTTACTAAAAAAATTTGACACATTTCCTCCAGGACAGGCTGCAATCATCATCATACCGAGTGCAAAACTTGGGTGTGGTTTTATAATTACGATAGCCGCAAAAGTAAGCGCCGGTAATATAATAAATTGAGAAAAAATTCCTACCAGTAGTACCTTTGGATTTTGTAACAATCGCTTAAAATCTGAGAGCTTAATAGATAAAGCTACTCCAAACATAATTACTGCTAAGGCAATGTTTAAAATCCAAAGTCCCTCTGTATCAAAGTTGATTTTTATGTTATCTATTGGGATATTTACATCAATTTCTGAAAGCATATTCAATAATGTTTGATCCCATTTGTAAAGCTTTTATTCGAGTTTCCATGGGGTTATTATGAACAGTTGAATCTTCCCATCCATCGCTAAGGTCTGATTCATAATCATAAAAACAAACTAGTCTTCCTTTAAAAAATAGCCCAAAACCCTGAGGCACCTTTTTATTATGTTCATGAATTTTTGGTAATCCCTTATTAAAAGTAAATGTTTGATTAAAGATTGCATGTGAGAATGGAATCTCTATTAATTCTATTTTAGGAAAAACTTTTTTTAGTTGTGTTCTTATGTATTTATCAAGACCATAATTGTCTGATATATGCAGAAATCCTCCAGAAATTAAATACTGACGTAAATTTTTAGCTTCCTGGTCTGTAAAAAAAACATTTCCGTGGCCTGTCATGAATACAATCGGGAAATTAAAAAGATCACTACTTCCAACTGATACCGTAGTTGGACTTTTTGAAATTTTGGTTTTTATATTCTTATTTGAAAATTCAATTAAATTTGGAATTGCTGTAGGATTAGCATACCAGTCTCCACCACCATTATATTTTAATACAGCTACTTCTTGAGCAAAAGTTGAAAAACTAATGCTTAAAAAAAGAATTTTTACGAATCTTATTAGGCTCAAAATAATACTGAATTTAAGAGCAAGATAAGGATTCTTATTGATTGATAAATGAAATATTCTGAACTGCTACTAATGCTGCTGTTTCAGCTCTGAGCCTTGTATTACCAAGAGTTATTGGAATACATCCTGATTTAATGCTTTTTGATATTTCTCTAGAAGAAAAATCGCCCTCTGGGCCAATTAAAATTGTAACGGACTCTTTTGGTTTTACATGGTTTTTTAGTAGTTTTTTATCGCCTTTTTCACAATGTGCTATATACACAGTATTTGTATACTCTTTTTTTAAAAATTCACTAAATGTAATTACTGTATTGAGTTTTGGTAATTCAAACTTTAAGGATTGCTTCATTGCAGCAAGAATAATTTTTTCTAATCGTTCTGCTTTTATGAATTTTCTCTCAGAATTGTCACAGATTACCAATGTAATTTCATCTATTCCAATTTCAGTAGCTTTTTCTAAAAACCATTCTAACCTATCATTATTTTTTAATGGAGAGAGAACTACATGAAGGTAGTAGTCTCTTAGCTTCTTTTTTTCTTCTCTACTAATAATCGATACTAAACACCTTTTATAATTTGCAATAGTAATTTTACAAATAAACAACTCTCCTTTACCATTTGTGATAAAAATTTGATCTCCTTCTTTTTTTCGAAGTACTTTAATAATATGCTTGCTCTCAACTTTATCAAAAGTGATTTCCTTGGTGTCTTTATTTATTATTGAATTGTAAAATAATTGCATTTATATTAAAGATTATGGTATTTAGAATATAAGCTTAAATGTTTCTTCTGTAGGTTCTTCTTTTTTTATGAGTTTTAGGGTCAAAGTTCTTCCATAATTGATGAATGGCAGTATTGTCCTCTAATTCTGGTGTTCTGATAATATTTTTTACTCCAATAGCATTAAAACTTGTTGTAAAATCGCTAAAAATAATTGCAGTTATCCCTTTATTTTGATAGGCTGGGTCTACACCGATTAAATAAGATGTTACAGTTTTTGCATTATTTTTTGCTTTTAAAAGATGATAAAACCCAAAAGGAAATAATTTTCCATTTGCTTTTTGAAGTGCCTCAGAAAAAGAAGGCATCATAATTCCAAAAGCAACAAGTTTATTATTTTCATCCATTACAAATTTTATAAATTCTGGATTAATAAAACTGATATATTTTTTTTTGAAGTATTCAATTTGATTGTCAGAAATTGGAACATAAGAGGATAGTTTAGCATATGATTCATTGAATAAATCAAACATCTCACCTACAAATGGCAGGATGTCTTTTGTTTTTGTGAAGTTTAAAGACCGAAGTTTAAATCTATGTTTAATTAAATTTGAAACCCGTTCATAATAGGCAGCATTAACCTTTTCTAATTGAAAGCTGTTTTCTAAGTATTCTTTTTCTTTTGTGAAATTTAAGTTTTCCAAATGCACTTTATAGTAAGGCAATGAATACCATGTTACCATAGTTCCAATATGGTTAAATCCCTCAATTAAAACACCAACTTTGTCAAGGTTTGAAAATCCAACAGGACCCTCCATATACTCTAAATCATTTTTTTTTCCGATTTCTTCAACTTTTTGAATAAGTGCTTTTGAAACTTCTAAATCATCAATAACATCATACCATCCAAAACGCATTTTTTTAATTTCTTGTTTTTTTACTTCATACCAATTAATAATTGTAGCAATTCTACCAACAATTTTATTATTCTTTATGGCAACAAAAAAACGAGCTTCAGCATTTTCAAAAGCAGGATTTTTATCTTTATTAAGAGTTTCTAATTCCTCAGCAATGATAGGTGGAACCCAGTAAGGATTGTTTTTATAAATTGAAAAAGGAAACATTACAAATTGTTTCATTTCCTTTTTTGTAATCATTTCTTTTAGTGTAATCATAGTACTAAATTAGTTGTTGTTTTAATTTATTCCTTTAATTATCCTCTTTAACATCATCTTCCTCATCTTTTTGTTTTCTTTTCTTCTTTTTGTTTTCTTTTTTCTTTTTTTTACTTTCTTCTTTTTTTAGCCTCTTGTTATCTTTTTTTACTTCTTTTTCTAGATCTTTTATTTCTTTTTCGAGTTCTTTAGCGTTTTTTTCTGAATCTTGTTTTTCGTCCTTTTCTCTTTTTTTTAGAATATTAAAAAAACCTTTTTTTGATTTATCTTTTTCTATTTTAATTTTTGAGGGGCTAACTCTTTTCCTTAATGGTTTAGTTCGCAACGATTTTTTTTGTGAATTTTCTTCATTTGACGAACTATTATTTTTGATAGATTGAATAGTTTCTTTTTTTAAATTCGATTTTTTAGTTGAAATTCTATTCTGTTTTTTTCTAAATAGATTTTTAAATTTACTTGTTAAATTGTTTAAAAATCCTTTTTTACCAAAAAATCTTTTCTTTTTTGATGACTTTCCTTTTTTGTCTAAATTGATAACTTTATCAACATGTCTGTTTAGCCTGTATGAAGCACCAAATGATGAGTAATATCCTGAAGATTTCCCATCTGCTAATAATCTAAAGGAACTATTTAGTTGTAGATTTCTATTGAATAGAAAAGCGATTCCAGTACCAATATTTGACTGGTATTGGTTCTTGTCAAACATTGTTTGATTTTCAATAAAAATAGACCATCTTGGTCTATAGCTGTATGTGGCTGTAACAATGTAAGATAATTCAGGTAACTCAGTACCAATTCTATCATAAAACATGTTTGTAATAATATTAAAATTATCACTTAAATCGTTTTGAAGAAGTATTCCAACTTTAGGAGAAAAACTGTTTGCCTTATAAATATTTTCTGGAACACCAGTATTTGCTCCGGCATAAATTGCAACTGAGGGGATGAGTCTTTTCCAATCAAAACTATTTCTTGCAACCCAGCTTCTTATTTCTTTTGATTTATCCTCATATTTTTTTTCAAAGACTAAATATTTTGCTGCAACAATTAACTTACTAATTCCTGCTTTTTGGTAACTTGAATTAAAAATATTTTGAAAACCAACTTTCTCATTTTGATAGGCTAAATTTATGTTAAACTCAAGTTTTTCATTTAAAAAGCTAGACCTTAATAAAAAATCTACCCCATAGGATTGAGGTCTGTAAAAAGTTGGATATTTGTTAGTTTCTCTATAAAATAAACTCGTTTCTAACTGGTATACTCTACTGCCAACTGAATAGGGAGATTCAGAGAAACCAGGTCTGTTTGAATTGATAACATTAGTAAACTGAGCTATGGTGGTATGTGTTAAAAGCAACATACAAAGTATCAAAAACACTCTTAGTTTATGTATAAAATAATTTAAAGTCAAAAAAAATAATTTTTGGTTTCTCACAAACATACTCTAAAAATTGGACTCATCAAATGCAATAAATACTTTTTTAATGGAGTTAAATTTTTGTATTCTATTAACGTAACATTTATGTTCAAATTGTTATTTTTGAATTTAATTTTAATTTTAACATGCAACAAGCAGATTTGATGGGTTTATTCAGAACAATCCTTATTTTTTTAATCGTATATTATAGCTTTCGTTTCTTAGCTAGAATATTTGCTCCAATTTTATTTAAAAAAGTAGTTGGCAATATGCAAGAAAAAGCACAGCAAAAACATAAACAAACTCATAATTCATCAACTAAAGAAGGTGAAACTATTATTGACAAAAAACCAAACTCTAATACTCAAGGGAATAATTCTGTTGGAGAATATGTAGATTTTGAAGAAATAGATTAATATGAACTTAAAATTTTTTTCTCCTCATTTAGTCTCTTTATTAGTTTTTATAATTGCTGCATTATTATACTTCCATCCAGTATTAAAAGGAGAAAAATTATCGCAATCCGATATTACTCAGCACATCGGAATGGCAAAGGAAGTAAATGATTATAGAACAACAACGGGTTCAGAACCCTATTGGGCAGAAAGTGCTTTTAGTGGTATGCCTACCTATCAAATTGGAACTTATTTCCCACATGATTATCTATCTTATTTAGATCGTTTAATTCGGTTTCTTCCTAGACCTGCCGATTATTTATTTTTATATTTTTTAGGTTTTTACATTCTATTACTTGCCTTTAAAGTAGATTGGAAATTAGCCATTATGGGATCTCTAGCCTTTGGTTTCTCTACATATCTCATGATCATATTTGGTGCAGGGCACAATGCAAAAGCCCATGCAATTGCCTATATGCCTCTAGTTCTTGCCGGTGTAATATATGTTTTTAAAAAACAATATTTATTAGGTTTTACTTTAACTGGATTGGCAACTGCTTTAGAAATTAAAGCAAACCACCCTCAAATGACTTACTATTTACTCTTCGCTATTTTTATCTTAGGGATTATAGAGCTGATTGAGGCCATTAAAAAAAAGAAAATTACTCAGTTTGCATCTCAATCTTTACTAATAATTATAGCTATGTTGCTAGCTGTTGGAGTTAATTCAACAAGATTAATGGCTACTAAAGAGTATTCAGATTTTAGTACTCGAGGGAATACTGCATTAACAATTAATTCAGATGGAACCCCAAAAGAGGTTACCTCAGGGTTATCAAAAGATTATATCACTCAATTTAGCTATGGGATTTCTGAAACATTTAACTTGTTAATACCAAGATATATGGGGGGTGGTACCGTGGAGCGTTTAGATAAAAACTCGAGTACCTATAAACATGTTTCTTCAATAGCTGGTCCTAGACAAGCAGACGGTTTTATCAAACAAGTATATACGTATTGGGGAGATCAAATAATTGTTGAAGCTCCAGCTTATGTTGGTGCTGTTATTATTTTTCTCTTTTTTCTAGGCGCATTCTTAGTTAAAGGTAAATTTAAATATTGGTTACTGGCCACTACCGTTTTTTCAATAGCAATGAGTTGGGGAAGAAACTTTGAGGTTTTAACAAACTTTTTTATTGATTATGTTCCATTATATAATAAGTTTAGAGCTGTTTCTTCTTTTCAAGTAATTGCGGAATTATGTTTTCCTTTACTAGGAATTTTAGCAATTAAAGAATTTTTCTCTTCTAAAATATTAAAAGAACAGAAACAAGAAGCTTTAAAAAAAGCCTTCTATGTAACTGGCGGATTAATCTTTATAGGGTTGTTTTATGCAGTAGCCTTTTCGCCATTCGAAGGATTAAGAGATGCTAATTATGCTCAATATGAAGGTTTGTTAGATGCTGTTAAAGCTGATAGACAATCAATGTTGTATTCAGATAGCTTTAGATCTTTAACCTTAATTAGTTTAAGTTTTGGAATTCTTTGGTTATTCTCAAAACAACGGATTAATAAAACCAAAGCAATTATTGGTTTTTCACTATTAATTTTATTTGATTTAGTTCAGGTGAATTTAAGGTATGTGAATGAAGATGATTTTAAACAGGCAAGAAAAATTGATAAACCTTTTACAGCAAGTAATGCTGACCTTCAAATTTTAAGAGATAAAACCCATTATAGAGTAGCAAATTTTGCAGGAGACCCATTTCAAGACGGACGAACTTCTTATTTTCATAAATCAATTGGGGGCTATCATGCTGCGAAAATGGGTAGATATCAAGATTTAATTGAGTTTCAATTACAAAAACAAAATATGCAGATTTTTAATATGCTTAATGTTAAGTATTTTATTATTCCTGTAGACAATGGTAAAGAAGAAGCGCAGCAAAATCCTGATGCAAATGGAAATGCTTGGTTTGTAAATGAAGTTCAATACGTAAAAACTGCAAATGAAGAAATAAAAGCTTTGGATAGTTTAAATACTAAAAAAGTTGCCATACTTAAAGACCATAATTCTTATGGCTTCGAAGATTCAAGAAAATATGATATAGATAGTTTAGCGACGATAAAACTCACAAAATATTCGTTAAATGCACTTAGCTATGAATCTTTTTCAAACCAAAATGGATTTGCAGTATTTTCAGAGATATATTACAAGGATGGTTGGAATGCATACATAGATGGAGAATTGAAGCCCCATTTAAATGTTAACTATGTGTTGAGAGGGTTAGAGATTCCAGCAGGTAAGCATTCTATTGAATTTAGATTTGAGCCCAAAGTTATTCAAACTGGAAGTACGATATCTTTACTATCTTATGTATTTTTATTATTAATTCCGTTAGGTTGGTTTTTCTATGATAAAAACAAAGCAACTCAATAGTTCATTGTTCTAATCCATACAATATATTTATGTTAGCTAAACATCATCAAAGAAGATATAATCTAACTTTAAGTTTTTTGCAGAAGGTGCTTCCTGCCCCAGCAACCATTTTAGATTTAGGTGTTAGAAATTCTTTTTCTGAAATTATGGAACAACACGGTTATACCGTATATAATACAAATGGAGAGGATTTAGATCTAGTTCCAGAAATAGTAAAAAAGTATAATGTAGAAGCTGTTACAGCTTTTGAAATTTTTGAACATTTAATTGCTCCATTCAATATTTTAAATGAAATAAAATCGACGAAGCTAATAGCCTCTGTTCCTCTAAATTTATGGTTTGCCAAAGCCTACAGAAGTTCCACAGATAAGTGGGATAGACATTACCATGAGTTTGAAGATTGGCAATTTGATTGGTTATTAGAAAAATCTAATTGGGAAATTGAAAAAAAAGAAAAATGGACAAGTCCAATAAAAAAAATTGGTTTTCGTCCAATCTTGAGAAAATTTACTCCAAGGTATTATATAGTATATGCTACAAAATCTGTTAAATCATGAAAATTGGGATGATTTTAGACGAAGTGTTTCCGCCAGATCCAAGGGTTGAAAACGAAGCAATTACTCTAGTAAATTCTGGGCATGATGTTTTTTTATTCTGTTTAACTTATGGAAACCAACTTTTAAATGAAAGTACTAATGGTATTCAAATTAGGAGGTATAAATCGAATAAACTAACCCATAAACTTTCTGCGCTTTCCTGTGATTTTTTTGCCTACAAAATGATTATGAAACCAAAAATAGATGATTTTATAATAAAAAATTCTATAGAAGTTTTACATATACACGATATTAGAATAGCTGAAGCTGTATTTTTATCAAACAAAAAATTTCACTTAAAAACAGTTTTAGATCTTCATGATAACATTCCAGAAAACATGAAATTTTACCCCCATCTCAATAAATTTCCTGGTAAGTATATTATTTCCCCAAGTAAATGGAGAAAAAAAGAAAATGAATTTATTTTAAAGTCAGATAAAATTATCACTGTTTCTCCAAATTTTGCAGAAGACCTTATTAAAAAAAATAATATTGAACCAAAAAAAGTGGTGGTGGTGCCAAATAATGTCAGGCAATCTTTTTACAAAAAAGCCCTGTATTCTGATGTAATTGCAAATAAGTATTCCAATAAATTTGTCGTCCTTTATCTAGGGGACACCAACATAAGAAGAGGATTACTAACTGCTATAAGAGCTACCGAATTCCTTTCCAAAGAGATAGCAAATTATAAATTAGTTATTGTTGGTAAAAATACCACAGATTCAATTTTAAAAGACGAAACAAAAAAATTAAACTTAGAAGCTTTTGTAGATTTTGAGGGATGGCAAGATGTTTCTTTATTTCCGTCGTATATTGTTGCGAGTAATGTATGTATATCACCACTTTATAGAAGTGTTCAGCATGATGTTGCTTATGCAAATAAAATTTTTCAATACATGAGTTTTTCTAAGCCTGTTTTAGTTAGTAATGCTATTGCTCAAAAAGAAATAATTGAAAAAGCTAACAGCGGTTTAGTTCATGAAGAAAAAAATAAAGATGACTTTTCTTCAAAAGTATTAGAGCTCTATCTAAATAAAGAAAAAGCAGAAGAATTAGGTAAGAGGGGAAAGCAATTTATAGAAAATGAATTTTCATGGGAAATAACTTCAAAAGCCTTGGTAAAATTGTATGATGAGCTCTAAAAAGAAAGTATTAATTATCACCTATTATTGGCCTCCAGCTGGTGGTCCAGGAGTTCAGCGATGGTTGAAGTTCTCCAAATACTTGAGAGATTATGATATAGAACCTGTTATCTATACAATAGATAACCCAACTTATCCAATTTTAGATTCAAGTTCAGAAAATGATATACCACAAGGTATAGAAGTTTTAAAGCAACCTATTTTTGAGCTTAATTCTATTCTCTCTTTTTTTGGAGTACACAATAAAAAAGAAAGTGCTGGTTTTTTAAATCCAAAACCCACTTTATTTGGCAAAATGATTCAATACATTAGAGCTAATTTTTTCATACCTGATGCACGAAAGTTTTGGATACAACCTTCTGTAAAGTTTTTGAGTAATTATTTAAAAAATCATAAAATAGACGCTATTATTTCAACTGGCCCTCCTCATAGTGTTCATTTAATTGGGCTAAAGTTGAAAAAACAACTTGGAATTAAATGGATTTCAGACTTCAGAGATCCCTGGACAGAAATAGATTACTTCAAGCAATTACCTCTTACAAAAAAAGCAACTAATAAACACCATCAATTAGAGCAAGAGGTTTTAGTAAATTCTGACATGACTATTGTAGTTGGTGAAACGATGAAACAGAGGTACCTAAAACATACTAGTAGCATAGAGGTCATCACAAATGGTTTTGATACAATTCAAAATTCACTACCTCAAAAATTAGATAGTAATTTCTCTATTACCCATGTAGGCTCAATGAATTCTGATAGAAATCCTCAAATTTTATGGGATGTATTAAAAGAAATTTGTGACAGTAACTCAGATTTTAAAAAAGATCTTAGAATTAAATTTATTGGTAAAATTGATGATTCAGTTCTTCAAGATGTTAAGGTATTTGATCAAAAAACAATCATAAGAATACCCTATGTAGATCATAAAGATGTGAATTCATACCAAGTTTCTTCTCAGGTCTTATTGTTAAGTATTAACAACGTACCAAGTGCAAAGGGAATTATTACGGGTAAAATATTTGAGTATTTACAAGCAAAACGACCTATTTTAGCCATTGGTCCTGAAGATGGTGATGCAGCAATCATACTTAAAAATACAAATGCAGGAGAAATTGTAGATTTTAAAAATAAAAAAACTTTAAAAGCCCTTATTATAGATTTTTACAATACCTATAAAGAAGGTAATCTTCATGTAAAATCAGATAATATTAACCAATATCACCGAAAAAATATAACAAGTCAATTGGCGGAAGTAATTAAAAAGGTAGTATATTGATTTCATAAGAATTAATAGTTTAATGATATGATACAATCTTAATTATACCTATACAAATGAAAAAAGTAGTAACTGTCATAGGAGCAAGACCACAATTTGTAAAAGCGGCTGTATTGAGTAAAATCATCAAAAAACACAATACAATACAGGAGGTAATTATCCATACAGGGCAGCACTTTGATGCTAATATGAGTGCTGTTTTTTTTGAAGAAATGATGATCCCAAAACCAGCGTATAATTTAGAGGTAAACAGTTTGAGTCATGCTGCAATGACTGGGCAGATGATGGGTAAAATTGAGGAAATATTAGAAATTGAACGGCCTGAAGCACTAATTGTATATGGTGATACAAATTCTACTATAGCTGGTGCTTTAGCTGCCAAAAAAATGAATATTAAAGTAGTTCATATTGAAGCTGGCCTTCGTTCATTCAATATGAATATGCCTGAAGAAATTAATAGGATTTTAACGGATAGAATTTCTGATTTATTATCTTGTCCTTCTCAGGGAGCTATTAATAACTTGCATAATGAGGGCTTTCAAAATTTACCCGTTTTGATAGAGAATCATGGAGATATTATGAAGGATGCTGTCAGTTATTATAGTCAGTTTTCAGTAAATAAATCATCCATCATAAAAGATCAAAAATTACAGAAAAATGAATTTGTTTTAGCTACTATTCATCGTCAAGAAAATACAGATGAAATTTCTAAGTTAACAGCTATATTTAAAGCATTAGAGGAGATTCATCATACCCAACCTGTGATTTTGCCACTTCATCCAAGAACACGTATAGCTCTTGAAAAAGTTGATATACAGCCTAAAATTAACCTCATAGATCCTATTGGTTATTATGATATGTTAGAATTATTAAAAAATTGTTCAATGGTGATTACAGACAGTGGTGGATTGCAAAAAGAAGCATTTTTCGCCAAAAAACAATGTATTGTAGTTAGAGATGAAACAGAATGGGTTGAATTAGCGGCTCATGGATATGCAAAAGTTGTTGGAAGTAATACCAAAAAGATCATACAAACGTTTGATACTTTTAAGGCAACGAAAAAAGAGTTTACCATTGATTTGTACGGAGATAATGTTGGTGAGAAAATTTATCAATCTATATATGAATTAATACATTAAAGTTTGGGAATAGTACTTAAGCAATCTTTTATAAATACATTAATTATTTACCTAAGTTTTGCACTTGGTGGAATTAATGTTCTTATACTTTATCCTCAAGTTTTGGAGGGTAAATATCATGGGATTGTTGTGTATTTACTATCAGTGTCAAATATTATAATGCCATTAGCAGCTATAGGTGTTCATCATACTATCGTTAAGTATTTTTCTTCTTATGATAATAAAATAGAAAAAGATAAATTTTTATCAAGTATTGTTTTTTTACCCCTTCTAATAGCAATACCACTTGGTTTTTTTGTTTCGGAGTTTTATAATCAAATTGGGAATCGTATTTCTCAGCAAAATCCTATTTTAAAGGATTACACCTTTGTTATTTTTATTGTAGCCATATCAACAACTTATTTTGAGGTTTTTTATTCATGGGCTAAAGTTCAAATGCAATCTATCTTTGGTAATATTTTAAAGGAGTTTTGGAATAGAGCCGTAGTTTTAATATTATTGATTTCAGTCTTTTTTGATTTTTTAACCAAACCTCAATTTATTTATTATCTAACAGGCGCTTATGTTATTAGAGCTATTGTTATGATGTTTTATGCATTTTGGTTGTATTTTCCAAAATTTAGTTTTCACCTTCCAAAGAATTATAAAGAAGTTTTAAGGTATTCTTTATACATGGTTCTTGCAGGGAGTGCAGGCGCCATACTTCTTGATATTGATAAGGTAATGATCCCTGATAAAGAAACTGTTGAAATAGCTGCTTATTATGCAGTTGCGGTATTTATAGGATCTTTAATAGAAGCACCAGGAAGAGCTATGGCTCAGATTTTACAGCCTATTACCTCTAAAACTATTAATGACAACAATGCTTTAGAGATTGAAAGTTTGTACAAAAAAAGTTCTATAAATTTATTATTGGTAAGTGGTCTTCTTTTTTTATTGGTTAATTGTGGAGTTCATGAATTATTCAAATTAATACCTGATAAAGGATATGGTGGCGGGGAGTTGGTTGTTTTAATGATTTCAGGAGCTAAAATGTTCACCATGTTTTTAGGAAATAATGGTGCAATTATTAATAATTCTGTATTCTATAAAATTACACTTCCGTTAAACCTGGGAATGGCTTTTTCTGTATATTATTTAAATATTTGGTTATTTGATCTCTATGGGACTAATGGTTTAGCATTGGCAACACTTATTGTTATTTTTGTTTTTAATACCATAAAACTTATTATTCTAAAGTTTAATTTGAATATCACACCAATTACTAATAAAACGTTTATATCACTATTTTTAATAGTTGGTTTATTTTTTGCTTTCTATTTTTGGAATTTTAAATATCATCCAATTGTTAATATAGCTTTGAAGACCATAATTATCTCAGTGGTCTACCTTTTAGCCGCGGTAAAATTGAAGATATCTGCCGAGATAAACCAATTATTGTCTAGAATTTTAAAACTTTAGAGGTAGCAATCTAAATAATCTGTAAACAGGTGAAGTAGGAATGCTATTCCCAGGATTCTACTTTTTTTTGGAATGACCATAAGAATATATGCTCCGGCTGCATAATAAGTATGTAAAGGATGAAAATTGATACTACATCTGTTAGGGTCAAATATTGGATTTGCCAATAAGTGATCTAAATCTATTAACATCGTTCCGATAAAAATCAAATATACTTGAATCCATTTTTTTTTGTAAAATAATAAGGCAATTGCTATTGGGACTAGGAAATGAAAACTATAGTGTAGTAAAAACTTAAATGACATCTCTTTTTAAATATAAACTCTAAAAACCAAACCTTGAATTAATATGAATTAGATTGGTTAAATATTTAATGCCAAAAATACAATTCTTTTGATTTCTTAGTATGAAAGTTATTTAGTTTTATATAAATCTTTTCTAATTCTACTCAATTGAACAGGGGTAATATTTAAATAAGAAGCTATATGATATAATGGTATTAAATTTTCTATACCGGGATTGTCTTTTTTAAATTTTAAATAAAGTTGAGTTGCATTAAGTGACGAAAGTTCATAAAATCGATTTTCTAACTTGATAAAAAGTACTTCTAATAAATTATTATACAATTGAAGAATCTCTTGATTTGAATTTGCTAAATTTTTAAATTCTGCAAAATCAACTTCAATTAAATCACAATTGGTAAGACAATCTATAATAACATTTTTTTCTTTCTTTCTTATTAATGAGCTAAAAGCACCAACAACAGCGTGTTTGGTGTAAATAAATTTTATAAATTCCTTTCCTTTATCATCTGTAATGAATGATCTTAAGATGCCTGATTTGACTATATAAAATTTTGTTGAAATATGATTTTTAAAACTTAAAGTTGCTTTTTTCTTGAATTTTTTTTCTTTGAAGATGCCTTTTAACTGCTCAGAGGAATTTTTAGAAATAGGATATATTTTTCTAATATTTTTTAATAAAGGATCCATTTTATACTCACTCATGTTTGAAGTTTTTATAAAGGGATTAAACAAAAATAAAAATAAAAATTGAATATTTATAAATTTATATTGTATAATATACAATTAATTTAATAAGGTAAAGGCTTGATTAGTAAATATTTGGTTATTTTTTTGAAGCAGTGTCTAATCCTTATTTAATTATTTCATGAAATTAATAGAATTTGGGCCTTCCATAAATAATAAATCTAATATGGATAAATTTTCTAAAAATCCATTTTCAGCCTCAAACATTTGTATATAAGGGGTATACCTAGTTTTGTCATTATTTTTAACAGCTGCATGATATCTAAAATCATTTATGGCATTTTCATTGTATGTTTTTGAAATATTATATTTTTTTGATAGTTCAAGCGCATCATTTATAAAATGAAATGAATCGATATTGATGTCTAAAAGATACTTGTATTTTTTAGTGAATATAAATTGTAAATCATCTTTATAAAATTCAAAGAAAGGGGAGTGGTTGTAAGCAGTTGTCAGAGACTTATAATGTTGTCTTTGCCAGTTCGAGTTTTCAACGACAACATCCCGCATTTTTATTTTACCAGAAATTTTATTTGTGTTTGAAATAGGAATATTAAGGAGTTGTTTTCCGTTTGCACCAAATATGTAACACCTATTTCTATAACTCTGCTTTTGATAGTTTTCTTCAACTTCAAAAGTTATGGAACTAGAATTTACAATAGATGTATATTGTGCAATTGTTGAAAAATATGTTGGAATAAACAGCGCCATTATGACACTTTTTTTCTATTTTTTTTAAAAAAAGAATATCCAAAATACCCTGCAATTACGATTAAAACATACAGTAAATAGGAAACGGGTTTACCATTTCCTCCAACAGTAGTGAAAAGTCTTTCCCAGCGAATTTTTCCATTTTCAATACTAAACCAAATCATTACTGGTTTCCCTACCACATGATCAAAAGGAACATAGCCCCAACTTCTTGCATCTAGAGAGTTTTGTCTATTATCACCCATCATCCAATAATAATTCTGTTTGAAAGTATATGATGAAACTTTTTTACCATTTATGAAAATATGATCTCCAATTACATCCAGTTGATTATTTTCATATTCTTTTATTATTCTTTTATAAAAAGGTAAAGAATTAATATTTAAGTCTACAGTCGATCCTTTTTTTGGAATATATATAGGTCCGTAGTTGTCGGTATTCCATGATAAACTCGATACTTCAGGAAACATATAATTTCCCTTGACTCCTCTAGGTTTTATAACTTTAATTACACTATCAACTTCTGAATCATTTCTAAGTTTTGCAACTATTTCATCCGTAATATTGGCTTTCCTTATGTTTGTACGAATCTCTCTTATGTCTAATTTGTAATTACTTATTATCCATTCAGGAATTCCTGCTTCAGAAGTGGTAATTTTAAATTGGTTATCTTTTATTTTTTCAGGATTGTCGGTTACAAAATTCATCACTTTATCAAATTGATTTTGACTGGTAAAGTTGATGATAAACTTTCTTTCAAACTCTTTATTAGTGTATCTCAATAGTTTTTTTGTAGACAGACCCTTACTAGAGTAAACTTTATTATAAAATTGAAGTTTTGCTCTGTCTGGAAGTATGTTTTGTTTTCCATTGATGTAAACATATCCATCTCTTACTTCAAGGGTGTCACCGGCAATTCCAACACATCTTTTAACATAATTAGTTTTTTTATCTAAAGGTTTAAAATCAGCTCCCCTACTAGGATCCATCCAATGAACTAAGGTATCTACAGGCCAATTAAAAACAACAATGTCATTTCTTTTTATTTTTTGAAAACCAGGAATCCTTAAATAAGGTAAAAGAGGTTTGTTTAAATACGATTTAGTGTTTTTTCCACTTAGTATTGAGGTTGGTAGACTATCATGAAGCATTGGGGTAGAAATAGTAGTCGTTGGAACCCTTGCGCCGTAATGGAATTTACTAACAAATAAATAATCGCCAACTAATAATGTTTTTTCAAGCGAAGAGGTTGGTATAGTATAGGGTTGCATAATGTAGGTATGCACTAGGGTAGCAGCAATAATAGCATAAGCAATTGAGTGAACCCATTCTCCTAAGCCAGTTCTAGGATTTAAACTTCTATTTGTTTTGTGTGTTGAGTTTGTAGCATAGTTTATGTAGAATAAATAAAAACCTAGAGTTAGCAGTACTAGAACAGTGTCTTTTCTTTTATTAAAACCAAAACTTCTAGCGGTTTCTATCCATACAATAGGAAACATTAATTGATTTATTATGGGAACAAATAATAAAAACACCCACCATTTAGGTCTTTTTATGATACGCATTAAAATAACTGCATTGTAAATAGGTATTGCAGCCTCCCATGCTTTCCTGTTGGCTCTTTGATATAATTTCCAAGTTCCTGCAAAATGAATTACCTGAACTATCAGAAAAAAAATTAACCATTCATTAATTGTCATATCTTTATTTTTTTGTTTAACAATTAGTTACAAATAAAAGAAATAGTTACGGTTTTTAACCTATGTTTAACACATCTTTCATTGTGTAAATTCCATTTTTTTTAATTAACCATTCTGCCGCAATTATAGCACCTAAAGCAAAACCTTTTCTATTGTTAGCAATATGCTTAATTTCAATCGAATCTATTTCAGATGTGTAGGAAACTTTATGGGTTCCTGGGGTGTCTAATATTCTTTTTGCTGAAATGGGAACTGAATTTGAATCTTGGTTTACAGAATTTTCTATTAATTCCCAATCACTTTTAGAGGAATTTTTTATGATTTGTTCAGCTATAGAAATGGCTGTACCACTTGGAGTATCTAATTTTTTAGTGTGATGAATTTCTTCAACATCTAAAGAGTAATCTTTGTGAGGGTTCATCATTTTAGCGAGACTTTTATTCAGTTCAAAAAATAAATTAACGCCAATACTAAAATTAGAAGCATAAATAAAACTTCCTTTATTTTCTTTACAAACAGTAAGCGCTTTATCAAAGTCATCTAACCATCCTGTAGTTCCCGAAACTACAGGTATATTATTTTTAAAGCAACTAATGATATTGTGTAATGCTGCATTTGGAACGCTAAAATCAATTCCAATGTCTGCCTTAGAAATATCATATTTTTCATTTTCTCTAATTTTTAAAACGATTTCATGACCTCTCTTTAAAGCAATTTGCTCAATTTCTTTTCCCATTTTTCCATATCCAAAGAGTGCGATTTTCATTTGTTTAAATTTATGTTTTTTGATAAAAAAATATAATTTTCTATTTAAAAAGAATACTTAAAGCTGAATCCAACTGATGGAGGCTCTATGTTGATAGGATTATTTATTATGGTTGCATTTATAGTAATGTCATCACTAGCATCAAATTGTAATAAATGGGCATTTACACTTGCTTCTACTATTTGAAGTGCATACCCAAGAATAACCACTAGTAGAGATAAATCTCTGTTACCTCTTAAAGTTTTTTGTGCTCTTTCTAGTCCTGTTAATGAGATAAGTTCAGTGCCATCTTCTAATGTGAATTCGTCTTCTAAGCCTCTTTTTCTTAACTTATAAGCTTCCCTATATCTTTTATACTCACTATTATTATTGAGATAAAAATAAGTGGGAATACCAACAGCTGCCCATGCTAGGGGAACTTTCCAATATTTCTTATTGTAGGCTTGACCACCTCCTGGAAAAACAGCAGAATAAAATGCAGCTTTAGATGGGGATAAAGGATTGTATGTGTTATTAGAAATAATTTTGTTTTCTTTTACTACAATGTTTACAGAGTCTTTTTGACTGAAACAGTAAATCGGTAACAGAAGGGTTATTGCTAATATAAAGTTTTTTGTAAACACTTATTGTAACAAGTTTTTAATTCTTTCAAAATCTTCTTTAGAATGAAAAGGTATAGAAATTTTTCCCTTTCCCTTTCCATTTACTGTCACATTAACTTTATGGCCCAGATAGGAATTGATGTCTGATAAACTATTTTTTATATAGTTAGGAAGTTGTTTTTTTAGTTCATTTGGAATTTTCTTATCAATTTTTAAACGTTTAACCAATTCTTCAGTTTGTCTAACCGATAGTTTATCTAAAAGTATTTTTTCATATATACCTAGCTGGTCTGATGCACTTTTTATATTAATTAAAGCCCTTCCATGTCCCATAGAAATAAATCCATCTCTAATTCCAGTTTGTAAAATAGGATCTAATTTTAATAACCGAAGATAGTTCGTTACCGTAGATCTTTTTTTACCAACTCTTACACTAAGCTCTTCTTGAGTTAATTGAATTTCATCAATTAACCTTTGATAAGATAATGCAACTTCTATAGGGTCAAGATTTTTTCGTTGAATATTTTCAACTAATGCCATTTCAAGCATTTCTTGATCATTAGCCGTCCTGATATATGCAGGAATACTTTTATTTCCTATTAATTTAGAGGCTCTGAAACGTCGCTCCCCTGATACTAGCTGAAATTTATCATCTATTTTTCTAACTGTAATTGGTTGAATAACTCCTAATTCTTTGATCGAACTAGCTAGTTCACGAAGTGACTCTTCATCAAAATAAGTTCTCGGTTGGTAAGGATTTACCTCAATATTTTCAAGTTCAATTTCAACAATAGAACCCACAACCAAATTAGTATTTGTCTCGTCTATTGAATTGTCTTTTAATAAGGCAGATAAACCTCTACCTAGCACCTGTTTTTTAGTGGCTTTTGCCATAGTATTGGTTCTTTTTTAAAAGTTCATTAGCTAAATTTAAGTAATTTACAGCACCATTACTTGTAGCATCATATGCAATGATACTCTCTCCATAACTCGGTGCTTCGCCCAAACGCGTATTTCTTCTAATTATAGTATCAAAAACCATGGTACTGAAGTGTTTTTGTACTTCATCTACAACCTGGTTAGATAATCTCAAACGAGAATCGAACATCGTTAACAACAAGCCTTCAATATCTAGATTCTTATTGTGAATTTTTTGAACACTCTTAACAGTATTTAGTAATTTTCCTAAACCTTCAAGGGCAAAATATTCACATTGTATTGGGATGATTACAGAATCTGCAGCAACCAATGAATTCAAGGTTATTAAACCTAGGGAGGGTGCACAATCTATAATTATATAATCATACTCATTTTTTATAATTTCAAGAGATTCTTTTAACATATACTCTCTCCTTTCTTTATCTACCAGTTCAATTTCTATAGCAACTAAATCTATATGTGATGCAATGATGTCTAAATTTGGTGAAGAGGTTTTTAAAATAGCTTCTTGAGCTGAACAAGTATGTTCAAGAACTTGATAACTGCCAATTTTAATAGATTCTATGTCTATCCCTAGACCAGAGGATGCATTTGCTTGAGGATCAGCATCAATCAATAAAACTTTTTTTTCCAATACTCCAAGCGATGCAGCTAAATTTATTGATGTAGTTGTTTTACCAACACCACCTTTTTGATTCGCTATTGCTATAATTTTACCCATTAAAAGATTCTAGTTTCATCAGTAAATTTACAATTAAATAGTATTTTTAGAAAGAATAGATGTTAACAAAGTTAAATTTTCATAAAACCCTGTTTATTAGTTGATTAAGTCCTTTTTATTAAAGTTTCTAAACAATTTTTACTATAAGTTTTTAACTGTAAGTTATAGAATAAAGCGAACTAAATTATGAGTTTCTTTCAGGAATATTTTTTAAAATTTGAAGTAATAATTTCCAAAATTTTTGAACTGACGAAATACTAACTCTTTCATCTGGTGAATGAGCTCCTTTGATGGTTGGACCAAATGAAATCATATCCATTAATGGATAGTTCTGTCCCAGAATACCACACTCCAAACCTGCGTGGCAAGCTTCTACTTTAGCTTTCTCACCGAATAAATTTTCATATACATTAGTTGAAACCTTTAGTATTTCTGAATTAACATTTGGTTGCCATCCCGGATATGAACCGGATAATTCTACTTTAAAACCAGCCAATTCGAAACATGAACTTAAAGCATTTGTTAAATCGGTTTTTGAAGATTCAGAGGAGGATCTTGTTAAACAGCCTACATAAATTTTACCATCTCCAAGACTAATTTTCGCAATATTGTTTGATGTTTCTACTAAATTAGGGATGTCAGGGCTCATTCTGTATACACCATTTAAAGTTGCATATATCGATTTTAAAAAAATATTTTGAGTTTCTAAATTCATTACTTTCTTTGGAACCTTGGAATTAATTACATCAATAACTAAGTTAGGTTCAAGTGTTTTGAACTCTTCTTTAATCAATTCAATTAAATTATTTAATTCAAATAAAAATTTTTCTTTTTTATTTTCATCAACTACTACAGTTGAAAAACTTTCTCTTGGTATCGCGTTTCTTAAGTTTCCTCCATTTATTTTAACAATTCTTATTTTTACAAGCGCATTGCTATGATAGAGTACTCTATTCATAATCTTATTTGCATTTCCAAATCCTTTATGAATATCCATCCCAGAATGCCCTCCTTGTAGTCCCTTAACTTTTATTTCAAATGCAATAGTTTTAGAGGGTGTCGTTTCTTCTTGATAACTTCTCTCAGCTGTAACATCTATTCCTCCAGCACATCCTATGTCAATTTCATCGTCTTCTTCAGTGTCAAGGTTTAAAAGTATTTCTCCGGATAAAATCCCTCCCTTTAATCCCATAGCACCTGTCATTCCTGTTTCTTCATCGATAGTAAAAAGAGCTTCAATAGTTGGGTGTTCTATAGTGTTAGAGGATAATACTGCCATGATAGCGGCAACACCAAGTCCATTATCTGCTCCTAGTGTAGTTCCGTCTGCAGTAACCCAATCTCCATCGATCAACATATTTATTCCTTGAGAATCAAAATCAAAAACTATTTCTGAATTCTTTTGGTGTACCATATCTAAATGGCTTTGCATTACAATGGGTTTTTTATTTTCAAAACCTTTTGTTGCTGGCTTTTTAATAATAACATTTCCCACTTCATCAACAATAGTTTCTAAATTTAGATTTTTAGCAAAATCTACCATAAAACTAATAATACGATCTTCTTTTTTTGATGGACGGGGTACTGCATTTAGGTCAGAAAAATGATTCCAAAGGCTTTGAGGTTGTAGTGTTCTTATAGAATTTTTCATAGGTAATGTAAAGTAAAGTAGTTAAAAAAAATAAAGTTAAAATTATAGGCCGTATCAAGATATTTCAATAACTATTTCCTCTATTTTTTTTCTAACTTTCATTTGATGAGTTTTCATATCGTCTTCCGCTCTGTATCCAATAGGAACTACTAATACTGAGGTAAGGTTTTTTTCTTTTAAGCCTAAAATCTCATCATATTTTTTTGGAATAAAACCTTCCATGGGGCAGGAGTCTATTTTTTCATTTGCACAAACTGTTAATAAATTTCCTAGCGCTAAATACGCTTGATTTTTTGCCCACAAAATGAGATCTTGACTTGATTTTTCTGTAATAACTGTTTTTAAATATTCTCTAAATGAGCTAATAGTTTCATCAGGTGTTTTTCTGATTTCTTTAACTCTTTCAAAATATTTCTCTACATCAGATTCTTTTAAATTTGTATCTATACAAATAACAAGTAGGTGAGAGGCCTGCACTATTTGTTGTTGATGGTAACTATGATCAACAAGTTTTCGTTGAATACTCTTATTCTTAATAATGAGCAATTTTATGGGCTGTAAACCATATGAGGTCGCTGTTAAATTAAAAGCTTGTTTTAAGATGTTGATTTTTTGTTGCTCGAGGATTTTTTGATCATCAAATTTTTTGACAGCATATCTCCATTCTAAATTCGCTATACTTTTCATTGTTAATTTTTTTTATTGTTAAAATCAATTTGTTCATAGTTAAACTAATTAATCTTTATTAGAGCTTAATTTATTTAGTTATCAGCAATGATTTTTTATTTTCAATTTTAAGAGAATTATTTACCAATTTAGATTAATTTTAAAATACTTAAGGAAGTTTTTAATATAGGCTCTTAAATTTAGTAGGATATGCTTCATGCATCATTTCATAAACTTTCTCAAAAATATCTTCAGCTGAAGGTTTAGAAAAGTAATCACCATCAGATCCGTAGGCAGGTCTGTGAGCCTTTGCAGACAATGTTGCTGGTTTACTATCTAAATATTGATATCCGTCTTGGGTTTCTATAATTTCTTGTAATAAATATGCAGAAGCTCCACCAGGAACATCTTCATCTACAATTAATAATCTATTTGTTTTCGTAACAGATTTTACAGTATCATGATTAATATCAAAAGGAAGTAAACTTTGTATATCTATGATTTCAATATCTATTCCAACAAGTAATAATTCTACTGCAGCTTCTTGAACAATTCTGAGTGTGGATCCGTAGGAAACGACAGTCATGTCTTTCCCTTTTTTTATAATTTCTATAACTCCAATAGGTGTCGTGAATTCTCCAAAATTTATGGGTAATTGTTCTTTTAAACGATAGCCATTTAAGCATTCAATGATTAGTGCTGGATCATCACCACGCAGCAATGTGTTGTAAAATCCAGCTGCTTTGGTCATGTTTCTTGGCACCAAAACATGTATACCTCGGATATTATGGATGATACCACCCATTGGCGACCCAGAATGCCAAATTCCTTCCAAACGATGCCCTCTAGTTCTTATAATTAGGGGTGCTTTTTGTTTTCCAAAAGTTCTGTAGCGTAATGTTGCTAAATCATCACTCATAATTTGCAATGCATACAGTAAATAATCTAAGTATTGAATTTCAGCAATTGGACGTAGACCCCTCATTGCCATTCCTATTCCTTGACCAATTATTGTAGCTTCTCTGATACCAGTATCTGAAACTCTTTGATTACCATATTTTTCTTGAAGCCCCTCTAAACCTTGATTTACATCTCCAATCTGACCCGCATCCTCTCCAAAAATTAATACTTCTGGGTATTTTTTCAAAATTGCATCAAAGTTGTCTCTCATCACAATTCTACCATCAACAGTTTTATTTTGTGAGTTATAAATAGGTAAAATTTCAGCTATTTTAATTGCTGCAGCATTAGTTTCACTAGAGAGATGAGAGGAGTATTTTAGCGCTGCATCCTTAATCGAATTCATAATGAATTCTTGAAGTTCAATTTTTTCACTAAAAGACTCGTCTTTTACATATCGCAATGCTTTTCTTGACGTAGAAAGAATATCTTTTCTAATTGGTTCAACAATGCTTATTAAGTCATTTTTTAATTTGATGATAAAGTTTTTATTACAGCTTTTAAGAGCCATCTTTTCGAGTAACCTTGATGCAGTTGTAACTTCTAATTTTATTTCATTTATATAGGCACTCCAAGCATTTCTTTTGGCTGCACTTACTTCTTTTTTTACTTCTTTTTCTAAAGCAATTAACTCCTCTTTTCCACTTACTAGCTTTAAAGGATTGCCATCCCCGTCCTCTAACTCAAAATCTAAAATCCATTCACGCATCTTTTCGATGCAATCATGTTCCTTTTCCCATTTTAAACGCTCAATATTTTTATATCTCTCATGAGATCCTGAGGTAGAATGGCCTTGAGGTTGTGTCACCTCTTTTACATGAATTATAACAGGAACATGTTGTTCTCTTGCGATTTTAGAAGCTTTTGTATACACATCTATTAATTGTACATAATCCCAACCATTAACAACAAATATTTCGTATCCATTTGTGTGTTTTTCTTTTTGAAAACCTTTCAGAATTTTAGAAATACTCTCTTTAGTTGTTTGATGTTTTGCGTGAACAGAAATACCATATTCGTCATCCCATATGCTCATTACCATAGGAATTTCTAATACACCAGCAGCATTTATACTCTCAAAAAACACACCTTCACTTGTACTTGCATTTCCTATAGTTCCCCAAGCTACCTCATTTCCATTATTGGAAAATTTTGTATCATGATGAAGGTTGTTTGAGTTCCTATACACCTTGGATGCTTGAGCTAAACCTACTAGTCTTGGCATTTGTGCAGCTGTAGGTGATATGTCTGCACTTGAATTTTTTTGAGTAGTTAAATTTTTCCAGCTCCCATCTTCATGCACACTGTGAGTTGCAAAATGACCACCCATCTGACGACCAGCAGACATAGGTTCTATCTTTATATCAGTGTGAGCATACAAGCCCGAAAAAAATTGTTGAGCAGATAATTCACCAATAGCCATCATAAAGGTTTGATCTCTATAATACCCTGAACGAAAGTCTCCATTTCTGAATGCTTTAGCCATAGCTAATTGAGGCACCTCTTTTCCATCACCAAAGATTCCAAATTTTGCTTTACCAGTCAAAACTTCACGCCTACCCAATAAACTACATTCTCTGCTTATTCTAGCAATTTTATAATCATTTAAGATTTCACTTTTAAAATCATTAAATGAAAGATTAGAAGTCTTGCTTTCAGTAGCTAATTTAGGCATATCTCAATAAATATTTAGATTTTGCAAAGATAGCTCTAATAGATGAAAATTAATAATTTATCTATTGTCTAACTGAAATGCAATAAAATATAGAATAGAATTTTTATAAGAAGCCTCTTCTGAAGAAATTAAAAATTGCTTTAGGCTTCGCTACTAATACAAATCTTATATTTTTAGAATATGCATTTTTATTTATTTCCCAACCGTTATTTGAATAGATTGGAAGATATAATTCTAAAATATTATGTATAAAGTTTAGTCTTAATCCATTTTCATAGGCAAAAAAGATGTTATTCCCTCTATTTTTAAGGAATGCAGCATCGTTATATATCTCAAGCCATCGCCAGATACCAATACTAGAATTAAAAGAGACTAAGAAATGATTAGCAAAACGTTGCTCTAATACAGACTTAAAACCTCCTTCAGCCATAATAAATTGTTGACTAAGAAATCCAGTACTTTCAGAGCGTCCTATGTAACTTAATTCATATAAATAATCATTAGCTCTGTCTAATCCAAAACTAAAAAAATCTGTATTTGTATTGTTTTTTATAAACGAACCGGCATAGAGTCTGAAATCAAGTTGAGTATTTTTTGCAGTTAATTTTCTGTATCTAATTTCACCTGTAACTTTTGTGAAATTATTTGCTATTTCTGTACCAAATGAATATTTAATTCCTTTGATAACATCAGGCTTATTGTAATAGTATTTTAATTTGAATACACGATATTTATCCGAGTCTGTTTGAAGATCATTTGTTGCCAACTCTCTATTTATATTTAACAATCTTGCAGATAAATAGCTGCCTCCAGCATCCCTTAGGTTTTTTCTTCTAAATTGAATTGTAATATTTTGATTAAATGTATTGTAAGATAGGTCCTCAGCATAGTGTAAGTTGCTACCAGATAAAGAATAATAGATTTTGTTTATTGTTGAATTTTCAAAATATTGGGTGTAACGCGTATTAAATGTTCCATTTAATGCATTGCTTTTTGTTCCGTATTGTGGTGTGATAGAAAATTGAAAATTTCTAGATAAAATGGGTCTGTTATGAATTTTCAACCCTAATAAGGCTCCATCATAAAAATTATACTTTATAGTGGGTTGTATATACAGCTGATTGTAATAAGGGTCATTTATGTCCTTAAATAGCTTGACTTGTACTGGTTTATTTAGGATATTCTTTCCTACTTTTCTCCAATTATCCATAGAGTTAAATTCTGGATATGAATTTTCAAAATTTAAAGAAACTCTATTGAAATTATTTTTAGGAATAGCAATAGTCTCTATATTATCTATATTTGGAAGCCATTTCTTGAATTTAACTTTCTTATTTTTCAATCCATATAAAGCAACAGGTGCTGTTATATTTCTCTTATTTTTTATAGTTATATAAACAGAATCGCCTTTAGTAACTGCTTTTTTAATGGTGTAGTCTATTTTTTTATTTGTTTTCAAATAATCACCAAAAAACCAACTAATATCTTTAATAGTTTTGGAAGAAACTATTTTTTTAAAGTCATCACTTTTTGCAAATTTAAGCTTATTGTTGAGGTAAAACTCTTGAAAAGATGCGCTGACGATAGAATCTCCTATGTAATCGGCAAGATATCTTAAGCCAAGACCTGCTTTATATTTACCAACGATCTTACGGTTAAAATTTGATAAAGAGTCAGCTCTAGTATTTAGTGCTTGATCTAAAAATTGACGCGCAGTGTATTGATATACAAAAGGATACTTGTCATTGAAATTTAATTTTGAAAAATTAAATTTTTTTAACCCCCAAATTTTTGAAATATTACCAGTTAGTTTAATCTCAGGATAATATTCAGACACATAGTTCATCATTAAATACGTTTGTAAGCCATCTGTTAACCAATAATCTTTTCGCTTGTCTAAAAGTAGCGTATTGTCTATGTATTTCTTGGTAAGGGCTTTTAAAATGGTTAAATCCCATTCAAACACATCAGGAAAAGGTCTTATAAATTTAGGTAGTTGATTTAAGCCATAAATTGGATTTTTTGATTGTGTAGCCTTATCAATCAATAATTTTTTATGAGGATAAGTCCCCAAAAAACGTTGAATAAATTCCAATTGTCTATTTAAAATATTTCCACTTATTTTTTTGTCAATATCAGGATTGTAGAGGTCAGTTTTAATTTCAAATTCATTTGTTTTGAAAGTGTTGTATTTGTTATCAAGATCTATATTCATAAAAACTTCTGTTATCTGTTTTCCAGTTAACAAAAATTCGTTCATTGTTCCTTTTGAAGTTTTTTGTTCAATCAAATTTGAACTTAAATAGTAATATTTTGGAAGTGTAATTTTAATGCTAAAATCAGAACTGTTAGTCAATAAATCGTCCATATTTAAGTTACTCATTATTTTCCAATTATCATTAAAAACAGCAGGTACTAAATACCAATACCTTAAATGGTACCCTGATTTTGTTTTTCCATAGCTTGTGAATTTTGAATTAGGAATTTTAACATCATAACTGACATTTATTTTGACTGATTCTTTTGGTTTTAAAGGAGTGTTTAAAACTATTTTTATGATGTCTATTTTGCCATCTTCTTCTTCAAAGAAGTTTACTTTTTCAAAATCGACGTTTAAATTATTTATAGTTGAATACCCTCGGTCTTTTTGCTTGGCAAAAAACAGTGATTTATCGAAGTCTTCAATGAGTCTGTTAGCTAGTGGAGATTTATTATTCTTATATCCATTCATCCAGTTGTGAAGAATAATATTATTGAGAGTTGAATCTGAAGAATTGTAATAAATGATACTTTGATTTATTCGTAGGATATCTTTTTTATCATCTAATTGTGCTTCAATAGTGATCTTGTGCTCTTGTCCGTTCATGTAAGTATAGGAGCACAGTATAATCCACAATATAAAGGTGTATTTTTTCAATTAAATTTTAATAAATTTTAATGGTTTTTTCAATTTTTGATGTGAAAGATAGTAAATACCTTTTGATATATGTTTTACATCTATAATTATTGTATCATTACCTGTATTTTTTGATAATTTAACATCAACAAGTTGCCCCGTAATTGAATATATTTTAAGGTTGTTTATATCATTTGGTGATGTAATTTTCAAATAGTCTTTAATTATATTAGATCCAATAAAATTAATTTCACTTATTAGGTTAGTTGATAGTGTGTTCTCTGGTGTTTCTATTTCCATTACTATAGGTAAATGATCACTGAACTCAATCAAAGCATCTCTTAGGGTTTGTGAGTACCCACCCGAACAATTGGGGTTACTAATGAAAGAATTATAACAGTTTCCATTGTTTCCTATAACTTTATAACTGTCATTAACATAATACAAACTGGTACTTGTATTGAAATTTTTAGACATCATTATGAAATCAAATCGATCATCTAGACCACCGGTTGAGCCACTATCATCAATAAATCCAATATTTGAGGTCCTTGTAGATTGAGAATGAATGTCCCTAAAGGAACTATTATTCCAAAAATAAGTTGAATTATAATTTTCATAATAGTCAATACCATCGTCAGGGAAATTTGGTGTTGGTCTATCTATAGGATCAATGATTACTATGGGGTTTCTATCATCAATTAAATGCTGATACCCCTCTTCATTACTGGTGTAGAAATTTAAATCTCCAGCAAATAACACATAACTATCATCGGCAATATTATTAGTATAACTCACAAAACTTTGAATAGAGTTTAATCTTCGTTGTCTATTAGAACTTCCTGTTGAAGCCTTTAAATGTGTAACAAATACCTCTATAGTAATTGGATTGGTATTTCCATTTTCTGTATTAATTTTAAAGGTATACTGATTGATGTCTCTAGTGTCCGCTGTAATAACTCTAGTTTCCTCTAAAATTAATTTTTTAGTATTGTAATAAACCATTTGTTGAAGACTATAACTTCCAGATTGATTTTCTTCAAAAGGAGCCTTTTGAAAGTTTTCATTGAAAGGAATAATTGAATTTTCAAAGAGGTAGTTAGACCCTATTTCATCAATCATCTCACAGACCATGAATAAGTCTGGTTTTACTTCGCCTAATATGGTGGATAAGAAAGGTGTTTTATTTCGACTAACTTCAGAATCTGAATAATTTAATACGTTATACATCATTGCTTTGATGCGTGTTTGTCCAAAATTTACATTAACAAACAAGATAAGAAGCAAGAACATTGTAGTTCTTTTAGACATATAATATTTCATCGAATTCTCTAGAAGTTCGGTTTTAAGCTATACTTATTATAGAATTTGTTTAAATGTTCAATAGCCTCATCTGCAGTATCTACAATTCTGAACAATTTAAGATCTGTTTCGCTAATATTTCCTTGTTCAAGTAATGTATTTTTAATCCAGTCTAATAAGCCGCTCCAAAAAGACGAACCTACCAAAACAATTGGGAATCTGCCAATTTTTTTTGTTTGTATTAGGGTAATGGCTTCAAACAATTCATCCAAGGTTCCAAAACCACCAGGCATAACTATGAACCCTTGAGAATATTTAACAAACATTACTTTTCTAACAAAAAAATAATCAAACTCTAAATTTTTATCTTTGTCTATCCACGGATTATCGTGTTGTTCAAAGGGTAATTCTATATTTAAACCAACAGAAGTACCTTTTCCTCTGTGTGCTCCTTTATTACCAGCTTCCATAATACCAGGGCCACCTCCGGTAATAACACCATATCCATTCTGTGTTAATTTAAATGCTACCTCTTCAGAAAGCTCATAGTATTCTTCTCCAGGTTTAGTTCTAGCTGAACCAAAAATAGATACACAAGGACCAATTTTGCTTAATTTTTCATAACCTTCCACAAACTCTGCCATAATTTTAAAGATGGCCCATGAGTCATTGGTTTTAATTTCATTCCAGGTTTTTTGCTGTAATTTCTCACGTATTTTTCTATCATCATTTGTCATATCTTTTCTGTTTTGTCTATACAAAGTTAACTTAATTCCTTAATCAAAAATTGAGCCGTATAACTTATTTTATTTTTAATGACTTGTTCAGGGGTACCTTTACATAAGATTTCACCACCTTTTTTACCACCTTCCATACCAATATCTATGATGTAATCTGCCAGTTTAATGACATCCATATTGTGTTCAATAATCAGCACAGTATTACCTTTATCAGCAAGGGTGTTAAGCACATTCATTAACACTCTAATATCTTCAAAGTGAAGTCCTGTGGTGGGTTCGTCTAAAATATAAAAGGTGTTTCCAGTATCGCGTTTGGATAATTCTGAGGCCAATTTAATGCGCTGCGCCTCACCGCCAGATAATGTAGTAGATCGCTGACCTAGGGTAATGTAACCAAGTCCAACGTCTTTAATTGTTTTTAGTTTACTATGTATTTTTGGAATGAGTTTAAAGAATTCTACAGCATGATCAATAGTCATTTCTAACACATCTGCAATAGATTTCCCTTTGTATCGAATCTCTAGTGTTTCTCTGTTAAAACGTTTTCCTTGGCAGGTTTCGCATTCTACATGCACGTCAGGTAGAAAATTCATTTCAATGATTCTAACCCCACCTCCTTGGCAAGTTTCACAGCGACCACCTTTTACATTAAAAGAAAAACGACCTGGTTTATACCCTCGTATTGATGCCTCTGGAGTTTTGGCAAACAAACTTCGTATTTCACTAAAAACGCCAGTGTAGGTAGCAGGGTTAGAACGAGTAGTTCTTCCAATAGGTGATTGATCAATGTCTATGACTTTGTCTACATGTTCTAAACCCGTAATTTTTTTATAAGGCATTGGCTCTTTGACACCTCTGTATATGTGCTTATTTAGGATAGGATAAAGCGTTTCATTTATTAGCGTTGATTTTCCACTACCTGAAACACCAGTTACACAAATCATTTTCCCAAGTGGGAATTCGGCGGTCACATTTTTTAAATTATTTCCAGTGGCACCACTAATTTTAATTGACTTTCCATTTCCTTTTCTTCTATTTTTTGGAACCTCAATTTGTCTTCTTCCATCTAGGTAGTCAGCAGTTAAGGTGCTGTGTTCTTTTATTTCTTGATAAGTTCCTTTACTTACAATTTCACCACCATGTACTCCAGCTCCTGGCCCAATATCAAAAACAAAATCTGCATGTTCTATCATGTCTTTATCGTGCTCAACAACCAAAACTGAATTTCCAATATCTCTTAATTTCACCAAAGAATCTATGAGTTTTTGGTTGTCTCGTTGATGAAGTCCTATACTAGGTTCATCTAAAATATATAAAACACCTACCAGTTGAGAACCAATTTGTGTAGCCAAGCGAATACGTTGTGCTTCGCCACCAGAAAGGGATTTTGAGGTTCTGTCTAGGGTTAAATAATCTAACCCAACATCCAATAAGAATTGAATTCTAGTTTTAATTTCTTTTAAAATTTCAGTAGCAATAATTAACTGTCTTTCGGATAATTTAGCATCTAAATTTTTAAACCATTCCGCCAATTCATTAATGTCTAATTTGGCAAGATCGCTTATACTTTTATTATTTATTTTAAAGTGTAAACTTTCTTTTTTTAATCGGTTTCCTTCACAGGAACTACAAACAACTTCATCCATAAACCCTTTAGCCCAACGTTTAATAGACCTACTTTCACTAGATTTATATTGGTTTTCTATAAATGAGGTAATTCCTTCAAAATCTATTTCATATTTACGGGTAACTCCCATGGATTTAGAAGCTATCGAAAATTTTTCATTTCCTCCATTAAGAATAATGGTAAGAGCCTCTTCTGGAATAGATTTTATAGCATCACTGAACTTAAAACCATACCTATCAGCAATTAAGTGTAGCTGTTTAAAAATCCAGCTATTTTTCTCTTCTCCCAAAGGAACAATTCCTCCATTTTTTATAGAAATTGAATCATCTGGAATTACTTTATTAAAATTAATTTCATTGGTGATTCCTAAACCATTACACTTAGAGCAAGCACCTTTTGGAGAATTAAATGAAAAAGTATTTGGTTCTGGGTTTGGGTAGGCAACTCCTGAAGAAGGGCACATGAGTTCTCGACTAAAATAACGTGGGTTTTCATCATCAACATCAATCACCATTAAAATATTATTCCCAGTGTAAAGGGCAGTTTTAATGGTTTCCTCTAGACGTTTTTCTGAGGCATTATTAACAATTAATCTATCAATGACAACTTCAATATCATGCGTTTTATATCTGTCTAAACGCATGCCTTTTTCAATTTCTTTTATTACTCCATCTATTCGGACCTTTAGAAACCCTTGTTTAGAAATTTGTTCAAACAATTCTCTGTAATGTCCTTTTCTAGATTTAATAATAGGGGCTAGAATTGCAATTCTTTTTTGAGGAAAATCTTCTAAAATTAGTTTTTTTATTTGCTCATCACTATAGCTTACCATTTTTTCTCCTGTATTGAAGGAGTAAGCATCTGCAGCTCTAGAAAATAATAATCTCAAGAAATCATAAATTTCTGTAATGGTTCCCACGGAAGACCGTGGGCTTTTATTTGTGGTTTTTTGTTCAATTGAAATTACTGGAGACAACCCGTCTATTTTATCAACATCAGGACGTTCTAACCCCCCTAAAAATTGTCTTGCATAGGCTGAAAATGTTTCAATATATCTTCTTTGGCCTTCTGCATAAATTGTATCAAATGCCAGAGAGGATTTACCACTTCCACTTAAACCAGTAATGACTACTAGTTTTTCTCTTGGTATTTTAACATTTATGTTTTTTAAATTATGGGCTCTTGCGCCATAAACTTCAATGTATTCTTGTTCTTTCAATATTGATAAAATTCAGAAACTTACAAAGTTACAGAAACCAAATTGTTTTTTAAGATAAACTTGTTAGTAAACTCTTAAAGTTTCATCTATTCCTTGTTTATTTACATAAACTAAAAAAGTATCTTGCATAAAATTTTTAAAAGTGAATTTTGTAAACTCAGTGCGGCATTATTTTGAAAGACATGGCTACCATGTCTCTTCTCGTTTAGCTGACCGTTTGGGAATGAGAGCTCAGAATGTTAGATTGTTTTTTATTTACATTTCATTTGTAACTGTAGGCCTGTCTTTTGGATTTTATTTGACAATGGCTTTTCTACTTAAACTAAAAGATATGATTTATACAAAGAGAAGTTCTGTTTTTGATTTATAAGAGATCTAAAAATTTAATTCTATACTATATATAGGATACATAAAATACTATTAGCAATTAAATGAAGACTATTTTTAAATCTAAATTTCAGAAAGCTTTATTTCTTTTAGCTTTTGTTTTAACTACAGGTGTACTCGGGTATATGCTGCTGTCTGAGTATTCGTTTGTAGATGCACTTTATATGACTGTAATTACAGTATCTACCATAGGTTTTGGTGAAGTAGCACCTTTGAACGACCAAGAAAAATTATTTACCATATTTTTGATTACCATTAGTATTATTAGTTTTGTGTATGTAGTATCTGCTTTTACAGAATACATCATAAGTGGTCAATTATTTCAACAATTAAAATTGAAAAAAGTGCAAAAAAATATAGAAAAATTAAACGGACATACAATAATTTGTGGCTTTGGTAGAAATGGAAAGCAATCCATGATAAAGTTACAGAATTACAAAAAACAATTTGTAATTATAGACAAAGTGGATGAGGTAATAAATGCTATTGATCTAGACGGTTTTTTAAATGTTTATGGTGATGCTACAACAGATGAAGTATTGATAAAAGCAGGAATAGAAAGAGCAGCACATTTAATTACGGCTTTACCTTCTGATGCAGATAATCTTTTTGTTGTGCTTTCAGCTAGACAATTAAACACAAATTGCACGATAATAAGTAGAGCCTCAAATGAAAGCTCTTACGGTAAATTAAAAATAGCAGGAGCTAACAATGTAATTATGCCAGACAAATTAGGAGGAGACCATATGGCTTCTTTAGTTGTTACTCCTGATGTAATTGAATTTGTTGGAAGATTAACAATTGAGGGAGAAACCACAGCAAATTTGGAAGAGATTTCAGTAAATGATCTCCCAAAAGAATATTTAGACAAAACAATTTTAGATTTAGATTTAAGAAGAAAAACAGGGTGTACAGTTATTGGTTTTAAAGCACCAGATAATAGCTATCTTATTAATCCTGAGGCCTCTATTGTATTGCAAAAAGATTCACATCTAATTGTTTTAGGTAGGCCAGAGCAAATCTCTAAGTTAAGAGCTCTCTTTTAGTTTTTTGTTAATTAATTTATACAATATATAGTTAGTAGATGAAAAAAATTGTAATCACAGGAAGTAATGGACTTCTCGGTCAAACTCTTGTAAACCTCTTGATGAAAGCGCCTGAAAATTATTCAGTGTTTGGATTGTCTAAAGGTGATAATAGAATGAATAGAAACGATTTTTTATATTACGACATAGATATTACTAATTATTCTCAACTGGAAGAATGTATAACTTATATTCAACCCTCTTTTATCATAAATACTGCAGCTATGACCAATGTAGATACTTGTGAGTTAAAACCTGAAGAGTGTAATAATTTAAATATAGAAGCTGTAAAGTATCTTACCCAAATTTGCACAAAATTAAACATTCATTTTATTCAGATTTCAACTGATTTTATTTTTGATGGAAGTAAAGGTATTTATAAGGAAACAGACCTTCCAAACCCATTAAGCATATATGGGCATTCAAAATTAAAGGCCGAGAATATTGTTAAAAATTCTGGAGTAAATTTTTCAATTTTAAGGACAATTCTTGTTTACGGAAAGGGTGTTAATCTTAAGAGAAATAATATTGTTTTATGGGTAAAAGATATGTTAGAAAACAATAAAGAGATCACTATTGTGGATGACCAATATAGAATGCCAACTTATGTAGAAGATCTAGCAATGGCTTGCAAATTAATTGTAGATAAAAACATAAGTGGTGTATATCATATTTCCAGTAATGAGTTATTAAGTGTTTTTGAAATAGCAAATCAAATTGCTGATGTGTTTGGATTAAATAAAAAATTAATTAAACCCATCTCATCCAAAACTTTAAATCAAAAAGCAATAAGACCCCAAAAAACAGGTTTTGATTTATCAAAAACAATAAAAGAATTAGATTTTCAACCTACTTCATTTTTATTGGGTTTGAAAAGATTTAAACAAACTTTGAGTTAAAAAATTCTTTTAACCTTCAAAAGTTGTTTTGGGTTCATTTTTTTATGATATTGCGATTTACTAAAAATCTAAAAACAACATTTCTCATGAAGAAAAAACTTCTATCGTTACTATTAATTTTTATCCCTTTGGTAACATTTGCACAAGAAAAAGGATTAGATCAGCAAATTGATGAAGCTTTTAAGCCAATATCAGATTTCTTTAGTCAAGTAATTTTCTTTACAATTCCAGTGGCTGGAATGGATGTGCCTTTTGTCTTGCTCTTATTAGTAGGAAGCGCACTGTTTTTTACAATATATTTCAAATTTCCAAACATTCTTCATTTTAAGACAGCCATCAATGTTGTTCGAGGAAAATATGATGAATTAGATCATACTTCGGTTAACCCTGAGTTAGCAATTGACGGAGATATTACAGATACAATCAAAGATGAAAGCGAAGAAGGTGAGGTTACTCATTTTCAGGCATTGGCTACAGCAGTCTCTGGTACGGTCGGTAACGGTAATATAGCCGGTGTTGCTTTAGCAATTGCACTTGGAGGTCCAGGAGCTACTTTTTGGATGATTGTATGTGGTTTCTTAGGAATGTCTACAAAATTTGTTGAGTGTACTCTTGGAGTTCAGTATAGAGATGTTGGAGATGATGGTACTGTATACGGTGGACCTATGTATTACATCAGTAAAGGTCTTAAAGAAAGAGGTTTTGGATTACTAGGGAAAATAGCAGCTATTATTTTTGCGATTTTTTGTATTGGTGGATCTTTTGGGGGTGGAAATGCAGCTCAATCAAACCAAGCAACCGTAGTATTAAAAGAGCTTATGGGTCTTGAAAGTACAGGTGCTGGGTTTTGGATTGGAGTAATTATGGCAATTATAGTAGGTATCATTATTATAGGAGGAATTAAAAGAATTGCTCAGGTTACTGAAAAAGTTGTTCCATTTATGGCAGTTTTATATTTATTAGCTTGTCTGTATATTTTAGGTGCTAACTTTTCTTTAATTGATGATGCAGTTTCTTTAATACTCAAAGAAGCATTTAATCCAACAGCTATTGGTGTTGGTGGAGTTATAGGTGTTTTATTGGTTGGATTTAAGAGGGCAGCATTTTCAAATGAAGCTGGTGCTGGTTCAGCATCTATAGCGCATTCAGCAGTAAAGACAAAATATTCTGCATCTGAAGGTTTAGTTGCATTATTAGAACCATTTATTGACACTGTAGTAATATGTTCAATGACGGCTTTAGTTATAATAATTTTTAATTTTGGAGGCGATGCCTCTGGAGCAACAGTTTTTCAATATGGAGGTGATGGAGCAGGTGCTGTAATGATTGATGGAGTAGCTTATGAAGGAGCTGGAATAACTTCGAAAGCATTTGCACAATATATTCCTTATTCTAATATATTCTTAACTGTTGCAGTCGTTTTATTTGCTGTTTCTACAATGATTTCTTGGTCTTATTATGGTTTGCAATCTTGGAAGTTTTTATTTGGTAGAGGAAAGGCTGCAGACATGGCATACAAGCTGTTATTTTTATTATTTGTAATTATTGGAGCTTCAGCAAGTATGAATTCAATTTGGGCATTCTCTGATGCAATGATTTTTGCGATGGTTTTTCCTAATATGGTTGGATTGTACTTCTTATTCCCAGTAGTTAAAAAACAATTAAAAAGATACACTGATGCGATAAAAGAAAGTAATGCATAATCCTTACATAAGTTCGGGTTATTTATCGGTTAGCTAAGAAAAAGAAAAATGAAAAAAATTAAATCCCATTTTTGGTACACTAAAAACCAACGAAATGGGATTTTATTTTTGATAACAAGTATTGTAGGATTTCAATTATTGTTTCATTTCATAAATTTTGAAAAAAGTGTTTTAATTGCTTTAGATCAAACAAAAATAAAAACCTATCAAACTCGACTTGATAGTTTGAGGAAAATATCTTCAGTAGACAAGAAATTTAAATTATACCCGTTTAATCCCAATTATATTACCGATTATAAAGGGTATCAATTAGGAATGAAAACAAAAGAAATTGATCGTTTGTTGGCTCACAGAAAAAAAAGATTATTTGTAAATTCAGCTAAAGAATTTCAAAAAATCACTAAAGTTTCAGATAGTTTACTTGTAATAATAGCTCCTTATTTTAAATTTCCAGATTGGGTTCAGAAAAAGAATCAACAAAATAAAAAGAAAATAATTTTTAAGAGCCAACCTGGAATAAGTAGAGTAGCGTTATCTTCAACTAATATTAATGAAGCTACTCTCAATGATTTACTTTCTGTAGACGGAGTAAATGAGTATATCGCTGACAGAATTATTAAGTATCGTTCTAAACTACAAGGATTTTCTTTTCCAGAACAACTTTTTGAGGTTTGGGATTTGAATAAAGAAACTGGAATAAAAATATTAGAGACATTTTCAATTGTTAACAAACCAATAATTGAAAAAACTAATGTCAATACAGCTTCATTTAAAGAAATCTTATCCATACCATACATAGATTACGAATTGTGTTTAAAAATATTTGATTATAGAGATGAAGTAGCAGAACTACAATCTATCTCTGAAATCAAAAATATCGAAGGTTTTCCTCTTGAAAATTACACTAGAATAGTCTTATATTTACACGCAGAATAGGATTTAGAAAATAAAATATTGTATGTCGCACATGTATTTTACTGAAGAACATCAAGTTTTCAGAGAAAGTTTTAAAAATTTTTTACAAAAAGAGGTTGTTCCTCACATTGAAAAATGGGAAAAGACCGGTAATATAGACCGTTTTATTTGGAAAAAATTTGGAGACATGGGGTATTTTGGATTAAGTTACCCTGAAAAATATGGGGGTTTAAATTTAGATATTTTTTACATGGTCATCTTTCTGGAAGAATTACAAAAAATTAATTCAGGAGGTTTTGCTGCAGCTATATGGGCACACGTTTATCTAGCAATGACGCATCTTAATAAAGAAGGTGACGATAGAATTAAAAATAAATATTTGACCCCTAGTATATCAGGAGATAAGATAGGTTGTTTATGTATTACTGAGCCTTTTGGTGGATCAGATGTTGCAGGAATGAAGACCTCTGCTATTAGAGATGGTGATTTTTATACAATTAATGGTTCAAAAACATTTATTACCAATGGAGTTTATTCAGATTATCTTATCGTAGCTGCAAAAACAGATCTGACATCTAAACACGCCGGAATGTCTATCTTTATCGTAGATAGAGAAACCCAAGGTGTAACGGCAACAAAATTAGACAAGCTAGGCTGGAAAGCCTCTGACACAGGAGAAATCGCCTTTGATAACGTAAAAGTACCTGTTGAAAATTTAATGGGTGAAGAAGGAAAGGGGTTCCCGTATATCATGCAACATTTTGCTTTAGAAAGATTAATTATGGGAGTTAATGCTCATGCAAGAGCTGAATATGCTTTAGATTATGCTCTTAAATATACCTCAGAAAGGCAAGCTTTTGGAAAGTCTCTTGATACTTTTCAGGCATTAAGACATAATCTAGCTGATATGGCTAGTCGTGTAGAAATGTGTAAAGAATTTAATTATTCAATTGCAAAAAGATTACATAACGGCGGATATGTCGTTAAAGAAGCAAGTATGTCTAAATTATTGTCTACAAAAATGGCAGATGAAGTTATTTATGATGCACTTCAATTGTTAGGTGGATACGGCTACATGGAAGAATATCCAATTGCTAGACTGTTTAGAGACAGTAGACTCGGCCCAATTGGAGGAGGTACTTCAGAGATCTTAAAAGAAATCATTGCAAAAATTATTATAGACGGAAAAGAGTACAAGCCAGCAACTTAGTTTTTTCAGAGTTTTCAAATATGATTTTCAATTTATCAAAAAAAATCACTTTTGCCTCCATATAATTAAAAATTCATATTACATTTGCAATCCATTTAAAAAATAGAACATTGAAAGGAGGTGCCAACATATGTTAATCATACCAGTAAAAGAAGGAGAGAATATTGATAGAGCTTTAAAACGTTTCAAAAGAAAATTTGATCGTACAAAGACAATGAGAAACTTACGCGAAAGAAAGCATTTCACAAAGCCATCTGTAGCAAAAAGAGCTCAAAGAATTAAAGCATCTTATGTTCAAGGCCTCAGAACAAAAGAAGAAGTCGGTTAGACTTTTTTAACAATAATATTATAAACCTACACCTCTCGGTGTGGGTTTTTTATTGCTTTCTATTTAGTACATTTGAAAGACCTATTTAAATCCAATGAATTTAATTACTTCTTTTCTAGAATATTTGATGTTAGAAAAAAAATATTCTATTCATACAATTAAAGCTTACAGGACAGATTTAATTTCTTTGCAAGATTTTTGTAAAGAAACCTATAGTCAGGAGAAAATCTCAGACATAAATTATTCTCAAATAAGGTATTGGATTGTTAATTTGGTTGAAGCCAAAGTAAGTAACCGAAGTATTAATAGAAAAATAAGTTCTTTAACATCTTTTTATAAGTATCTACAAAAAATTAAAATTATTGAAAACAATCCCCTGTCAAGTCACAAGGCTTTAAAGACACCAAAAAAAATTCAAGTTCCTTTCTCTATTAAGGAAGTTAACGAAGTTTTATCAAATATAACAAACTATGACTCCTTTGAAGCCTCAAGAAATAAGTTGATAGTTGAGCTATTTTATTCAACCGGAATGAGAAGAGCAGAGCTGATTCAGCTAAAAATAAGTTCATTGAATTTTTCAGAAAAACAAGTAAAGGTGATAGGAAAGAGGAATAAAGAACGATTGCTTCCATTACTGCCAAGTGTCATAAAAAGTTTAAATTCTTATATGAAACATAGAGAGCTTATGTATTGTGCTGAAGATTATTTATTATTGACTTCAAAAGGGAATAAAATATATGAAACTCTTGTATATAGAGTTATAAATAATTACTTTAGTGAAGTCTCTTCGAAATTGAAGAAAAGCCCACACATTCTGAGGCATTCTTTTGCATCTCACCTATTAAACGAGGGGGCAGATTTAAACTCGGTTAAAGAATTACTAGGACATTCAAGTTTAGCCTCTACCCAAGTCTATACACACAACAGCTTGGAGCAAATAAAAAAAGTTTACAAACAAGCTCATCCTAGGAGCACTAAAAAATAAAATTCATGAAAGTATCGATTCAGTCAGTAAATTTTAATGCCGCACTTAATTTATTAGAATTTACAGAAAAAAAAGTAGACTCTTTATCAAGATTCCATGATAAAATTATAAAAGCAGAAGTGTTTTTTAAACTAGAAAATTCAAGTGATAAAGAAAATAAAATAACAGAGATAAAAATAAATATTCCAGGAAACGAGTTGGTTGTAAAAAAACAATTCAAAAGTTTTGAAGAAGGAATAAGTACAGGTGTTGAATCATTAAAAAGAAGGCTTAAAAAATCAAAAGAAAAATTAAGAGATTCAATAGCTATATAAAAAGTATAAAAAAGCATAAAAAAGTTTTAGAAATTAAAAAAACTTATTACATTTGCAGTCCGTTAGAAATAACGGATTGTTTTTGTTTAAAAAACAGCCGATGTAGCTCAGCTGGCTAGAGCAGCTGATTTGTAATCAGCAGGTCGTGGGTTCGAGTCCCTCCATCGGCTCAAAAACAATAACACGTTCATTTAAATAGTGAAATTTTGGGGAGATACTCAAGCGGCCAACGAGGACGGACTGTAACTCCGTTGACTACGTCTTCGCAGGTTCGAATCCTGCTCTCCCCACAATATTCATTTAAAGTGTGAGAGTAGGTAAGATTGGTGAAGTTTGTAATTAACAATGCAAAATAATTGTCAGTTTAAAATCTATATGTCACCAAAAAAGATAGAATTATTGGTTAAAACAAATCAATAACTTTATCCTGAGTGTTAGTCTTTAAATTATGGACTTACGTTCAAATTTTTCCAAGCCGGTGTAGCTCAGTTGGTAGAGCGCATCCTTGGTAGGGATGAGGTCACGGGTTCAAATCCCGTCGCTGGCTCAAAAGAAGAATTTATTAGTATTAAATATATTTAACTTAGAATTAAAAATTAATAATCATGGCAAAAGCAAATTTTGACCGTTCAAAACCACACCTTAACATAGGTACTATTGGACACGTAGATCACGGAAAGACTACATTAACTGCAGCTATTACAAAAGTTTTGGCAGACGCAGGTTTGTCTGAAGCTAAAGATTTCGATCAAATCGATAATGCTCCAGAAGAAAAAGAAAGAGGTATTACAATTAACACTTCTCACGTAGAGTATCAAACAGCAAATCGTCACTATGCACACGTAGATTGTCCAGGTCACGCGGATTACGTAAAGAACATGGTTACTGGTGCTGCTCAAATGGATGGTGCAATTTTAGTTGTTGCTGCTACAGACGGACCAATGCCACAAACACGTGAGCACATCCTTTTAGGACGTCAGGTTGGTATTCCTCGTATGGTTGTATTCATGAACAAAGTAGATATGGTTGATGATGAGGAATTAATTGAATTAGTAGACATGGAAGTAAGAGAATTACTTTCTTTCTATGAGTACGATGGAGATAATGGTCCTGTAATTGCAGGTTCTGCTTTAGGAGCATTAAATGGTGAGCAAAAATGGGTTGATACCGTTATGGAATTAATGGAAGCTGTTGATACATGGATCGAAGAGCCATTGAGAGAAGTTGATAAAGATTTCTTAATGCCTATTGAAGATGTATTCTCTATTACTGGTCGTGGTACAGTTGCTACTGGTAGAATTGAAACTGGTATCGCAAATACTGGAGATCCAGTAGAAATTATCGGTATGGGAGCTGAGAAGTTAACTTCTACTATTACAGGTATTGAAATGTTCCGTCAAATCTTAGATAGAGGAGAAGCAGGAGATAATGCTGGTATCTTATTAAGAGGTATTGAGAAAACAGATATAAAAAGAGGTATGGTAATTACTAAACCCGGATCTGTAACACCTCACTCTAAATTTAAAGCTGAGGTATATGTTCTTAAGAAAGAAGAAGGTGGTCGTCACACACCATTCCATAACAACTATCGTCCTCAGTTCTATGTAAGAACAACTGACGTTA
>Ga0209532_1000138_pt1 | contig 67539 bp, 67 predicted proteins | sample COG_02_FD_184746 | JGI IMG/M metagenome (GOLD analysis project Ga0209532, IMG submission 184746) | Pelagic Microbial community sample from North Sea - COGITO 998_met_02 (SPAdes) (version 2) | ecosystem: Environmental > Aquatic > Marine > Neritic zone/Coastal water | place: Helgoland, sampling... | reverse complement strand
AGCCCGCTGGATAAAGCCAGCCGAACTGCTTCTTTACGAAATTCTTTTCCGTGTCTCGGTGCCATGTTATGTCTCCTTGATGGCCAGTGTGCTATCAAGTGCTCGAAACTTTCTACGGACAAGTCCAGTACCGGTTGTGTACGGTTTGTGCATCGCTATTTTGGAAAAGAAATGGTTTCATATTCCCATTCACACCCGAACCTGTTACGCCCACCCCCATGACACGTATTATAAAAAACCTATCCGAAATTTCCACTAATTATGACGCTGTTTTTTGCGATCTATGGGGCTGTTTGCACAACGGCGTTGAACCCTTTGCTGCAGCAGTAACCGCATTAGAAACATTTGCAAAAAAAGGCGGTATTGTTCACCTGTTGACGAACTCTCCGCGCCCTGCATCTGCTGTCTATCCACAATTAGATCACATCGGTGTATCGCGCGATTTGTACCAAGGCATCACTGCCAGCGGAGACGCTTCGCGCGCGGCCTTGGCTTCAGGTGCTTATGGCAAAAAAGTATTCCACATCGGCCCAGACCGAGACGAGGCATTTTTCCAAGGCGTTGATACCGAAGACTTTTACCAAGGAATTGATGTTCAACGTGTCCCAATGGATCTCGCCGAAGGCGTAGTTTGCACGGGCCTTTTTGACGATAACACCGAAACACCCGCCGACTACAGCGAACTTCTATTGGATGCAAAAACGCGCGGTCTAAAAATGTTATGCGCTAACCCAGACATTCAAGTCGACCGTGGAAATCAACGCATTTACTGTGCTGGCGCAATTGCACAAGCATATGAAGACATGGGCGGCATCGCGCATAACTTTGGCAAACCCCACGCGCCAATCTATGATTTGGCGCGCAACCGCTTGAATGCAATTGCCGGACACGTAGTCGACGATAAACACATCCTTTGTATTGGTGACGGCATTCGCACAGACATTCGCGGCGCAGTAATGGAAGATTTAGATAGTCTTTTCGTCACAGGTGGATTGGCGGCGGCCGAAACGGACACCAATGAACAGCCTGATCCCACGAAATTGGATGACTTTCTGCGCGCTTCGCAATTGACACCCACCTATTCCATCGGTCATCTGCGTTAAACCAAGAGTAACACCATGCGTATCATAAGAGATTATCAATTCATCGACCCAGCAGATCGCGGCGCTGCCGTGGCAATCGGAAATTTCGATGGCGTGCATCTGGGCCACCAAGCGGTAATCGACGTTGTGCGCAAAATCGCAGACGACAGCGGGTCACCTTTGGGCATTTTGACATTTGAACCCCACCCGCGTGAATATTTCGCCCCCGACGCACCAAATTTCAAATTAATGGGCGCGGATGCCAAGGCAAACCGTTTGGAAAAACTGGGTATTGAACACCTGTATCAATTGAATTTCAACGCCGCACTATCCGCATTGGACGCCCGCGAATTCGCCCGCGATGTCCTTCACGATGCATTAGGCCTGACACACGTGGTTGTCGGCGCCGATTTTTGCTTTGGCAAGGGCCGCAAAGGCAACGCAGACACATTAATCGCTTATGGCACAGAATTCGGTTTTGGCGTCACCATCGCTGAACTGGTAAAACAAGGTGACCAAGTCTTCTCTTCAACCGCAATTCGCAATGCCCTGTCCGAAGGCCGTCCCGAAGATGCCGCCAATATGTTGGGCCACTGGCACCGTATAGAGGGCCCAGTTATCCAAGGCGATCAACGCGGTCGCGAACTTGGTTTTCCAACCGCAAACATGTCCATCGACGGTTTGCACCCACCAAAATACGGCGTTTATGCCGTTACCGTTGATATTTTGGATGGCCCATCCAAGGGCCGATATTTCGGCGCCGCATCAATTGGCGAACGCCCTACATTTGGCGTCTATAGACCAAACCTAGAAGTGTTCTTATTCGATTTCCACGCTGACATTTACGGTGCGAATATTTCTGTGGCCTTGGTCGATTACCAACGCCCCGAACTAAAATTCGACGGGTTGGAACCACTGATCGTTCAAATGGATTTGGATTGCAAACAGGCCCGCGACACTTTGAACGCGATGTACAACGCAGGTTTATAACCCCTTAATGGTTATCCCATAATCCTTAACGGCCTTCTGACCCGCATCAGACAGGTCATAAACGCCACGCTCCACGCGGTAAAACCATCCATAATGATCCACGGATAACATCGATGGTCCTTTTGTAATCAATGTTGCAGCCACCACATCGCGCGGTCGCGACGGGCCATTTTTGGCAATGAAATCTAAAACACGTAGAACATCTTGACGATAAGCGGTCATAATTTGCCGCCCGACCTGACCACCCGTATTGGGATCACCCACCCGCTTTTGAAATTCCTTCAACAACGCCGTTTTACGTTTGGTAATTTTGCGTGGCTGATACGGGGCTGGATCACAATGCACTTCGACAATTCCGTCTGGCAACCGCACTGAAATCAAACCCAACCCCAATCGCAAACATAGTTTGCGCGCCTCTTTGGAGCGCGCTAGAAACGCGCGACCTTTGCCACGCGGAACCGCAATATAAACTGCATCCGTAATGCCCTGTCGATCCACGCCTTGTAACAACAGCGCAATCGTTAAACCCGTCTTCAACTCTACAATCACTGGCGGTTCATCGCCACGGCACGCAACCACATCACAATCCTGCACTTCGGCTTTCACCTCGTACCCTTGTCCCACTAGAAACGCCTTAATCGGCTCATATAATTCGGTTTCTTTCAAATCTTTGCTTTTCTTTTGTGGCACTTCGTGATCACTAGAAACCATGACAGATCAAAACACAACGCCATCCCTTCGCCCCCGTTATTGGGAAACGGTCGACATGACCGATATGACCCCAACGGAATGGGAATCATTGTGCGATGGTTGCGGTAAATGTTGTATGCTCAAGCTAGAGGATGAAGACACGGGCGCGGTCAAATATACCAGCGTTTCTTGCCGTTTATTCGATGATACCACCTGCAAATGTCAAAACTATGCTCTGCGAAAACAAATGGTTGCGGGCTGTGTTGCCCTGACCCCCGAAAACATCGAACGCATTGCCTATTGGATGCCCGATACCTGCGGGTATCGTCGTGTATTTGACGGCGATCCATTGGAAAGTTGGCACCCGCTGATCACAGGCGATCCGAACTCTCCCCACACCACCAACAACTCTTTCATGAACCGCACCACACCCGAATATGACGTGGATGAGGATGATCTGGAAGATTACGTAATAGAGGACCAAGTATAATGTATTTTGCATCAGATAACGGCGCCCCAGCCCACCCTGCAATCATGGACGCAATGTTGCGTGCAAACACTGGTTACACCTCTGGCTATGGCGCAGAAGAAGGTATGCAAGAAGTACAACAAACAATCCGTGATCTGTTTGAGGCTCCAAGCGCTGCTGTCTATCTTGTGTCCACAGGCACCGCCGCCAACGCGCTGGCTTTGGCGACCATGACAAAACCATGGGAAACCATTTTCTGCCACCGCAACGCCCATATCGAAGAAGACGAATGCGGCGCCCCTGAATTCTATGCCAACGGTGCAAAGCTGACATTGGTCGAAGGCCCCGATGCCATGATGACACCCCAAAGCCTACAAGCCGCAATCGATTACACGGGACGGCTGGGCGTCCACAACGTGCAACGCGGATCCGCATCAATCACCAATGTGACAGAGGTCGGCACGGTTTATTCACTGGAACAAATCCAGGCGCTAACCAAAATCGCGCACGCCAGCGGCGTCAAAACCCATCTAGACGGCGCGCGTTTCGCCAACGCCATGATCGCACTGGATTGCACCCCTGCGGAACTCACATGGAGATCAGGCATCGATGCCGTATCCTTTGGCGGCACGAAAAACGGCTGTTTAGGGGTAGAAGCCGTTATTTTCTTTGACCCAGACATGGCATGGGAATTTGAATTACGTCGTAAACGCGGTGGCCATCTTTTGTCCAAACACCGCATGCTTTCCGCACAAATACAGGGTTATTTGGCAGATGGTCTGTGGATTGATCTGGCGAAACAAGCAAATGCAGCTGGGCAAAAATTGGCCAACGGACTGGCGCAAATTTCAGAAGTGGAATTCATGCCCCCCGCCCACGCCAACATGATCTTCGCCAAATGGACCCGTGCCACGCACGATAAACTGGCGGCACAGGGCTCAAACTATTACTTCTGGCCTGCTGATCCGGCACCAAATGGCCCTGCAGACGAAAAACTGTCCGCAAGGCTGGTTTGTAGCTGGTCAACAACTGATGCAGAAATAGATCAATTCTTAGGATATTTCAGCTAAATACGCGTCCAAGTACTCCAGACGATCCTGACCAAAGAAAACGTGGCCATCAACAACATAAGTCGGTGCGCCAAACACATTCCCCATCACCGCATGTTCGGTATTACGCGCAAACTCCTCTGCACCCAGCAACATGCCGCTTTCGGTCAATGACGCGTCAAACCCATTGGCAACCAAGGCATCTTTGACCACTGCATCATCAGCAATATCTTTATCTTCGACCCAACAAGCCCGCAATATAGATTGGCAAAGCCCACCTAAATCACCACCACCTGCTGCTTGAGCAGCGATAATCGCATAGCAACTGGGCGCAGGGTTCGTCGGCCAGAACGCAGGCTTTTCAGTGATCGGCATGCCATTATGTTTTGCAATGCGTGGTAATTCTTGCGCGCGATATTCCTGACGTGAAATATGTCGATCTTTTGGCGCAGTACCGCCAGTGCGTTCAAAAACTTGAATCAAGTGAAACGGTTTGTAAGTGATCGTTGCACCGTGTTTTGCCGCAATCGTTTCAAGTCGATCTCCAGCCAAATAGGTAAAAGGTGATAGGGTAAACAAGTAATAGTCGATATGTGCCATTTGGCGCTCCATTTATTCGCTTATTGAGGGTTAACACCCTTGTAACATCTAGGCAAAACACATTTGCGATGCTATCCAAACAGCAGCAAGAGAATCTGTCACAGCTGCCGTGGCGGACTGCGCGGGGACAGATTATGAGCACACTTATCGAGCCAAAGTTAATCACTGGCAATTCCAACCTTCCTTTGGCCCAAAGTATCGCTACACGCATGTCAATGCACCGTGGCCAACCAGTCAAATTGATCGACACACGTGTTGAACGTTTTAATGACGGTGAAATCTTCGTTGAAGTTTACGAGAACGTTCGCGGCGAAGATATGTTCATCATCCAATCAACGTCAAATCCCGCCAACGATAACTTGATGGAATTGCTCATCATGTCCGATGCATTACGCCGCTCATCAGCTGCACGCATCACCGCAGTAATCCCTTATTTCGGTTATGCACGCCAAGACCGCCGCACCAAAGCACGCACACCAATTTCTGCAAAACTGGTTGCAAACTTGCTGACCGAAGCAGGCATTGAGCGCATCCTAACTGTCGATCTTCACGCCGCGCAGATCCAAGGTTTCTTCGACATCCCAGTCGACAATCTGTACGCTGCACCGGTTTTCGCATTGGATGTTATGCACCACTTCAAGGACATGTCAGATGTTACAGTAATATCTCCTGACGTTGGTGGCGTGGCACGTGCACGCGAGCTGGCGAAACGCATTGGCGCCGACCTTGCTATCGTGGACAAACGCCGCAATAAGCCAGGCGAAATCTCCGAAATGACAGTGATTGGTAACGTCGAAGGCCGCCGTTGTATTATCGTAGACGATATCTGTGACACTGCTGGCACACTATGCAAAGCCGCTGAAACATTGATGGAACAAGGCGCTACAGAAGTGCACTCGTACATCACTCACGGCGTTTTGTCTGGCCCCGCCATTGAACGCATTACAAATTCTGTGATGAAACAATTGGTCATAACCGACAGCATCGCGACAAACGGCGCTGCGGCAGCCTGCGATAAAATCCGCACAGTCCCATTGGCACCTATGTTGGCGCAAGCCACATTAAACATTGCAAACGGTACATCCGTTTCATCATTGTTTGACGAGGATACGTTAGGCCCACTGTACCAAGGCACGTATTAAATCGGATCAACATCGTCCCAGTCATCGTCATTAAAGGCTGCGCCAATTGCGCTCCAATTGATCGATGATCGGGCGATTTTTGTGTCACCCCATGTTTTCATACGCACATCAAAACCAGTGGCGCTAACGTCCTCTAATATCAAATCGTATCGCAGGTTTGCCGATTGATCCGCATCGATCATCTTGATCGCCACACTCACCATGGGGCGTTCACGAAATTGTTCGCGGAAATTCACACGCGCTGTTCGTGACCGATCACCCCCGCCGGTCCACATTTCGCCACCATCTTCTAAATCTGAAAAAATCAAAACATTGCCCTGATCAATCGCCAGTGCAGAACTCAATATCTTGGTCATAATATACCTCTTGCCCTATCAAATACGAATTCAGGACGAAAAAAAAGCCCCTTTGCAAAAAGGGGCTCTTTAAATTCTTATGCGTGAACGTTTAGATCAACTCAAGCAACGCTTTCGTATCGTTCAAACGTTTGTCAGCTGCATCTTTTTCTTCTGGTGCAACAATGCTCAACGCAGCAGTCGCATCCGCGATCATGCCTTCAACGATGTCACGTGTGACTTCGCCTTTTGGCAATGCTTGCTCTGCTAAAACAGATGCGTTCGTGCCTGAAACTTCAACAAAACCGCCTGTTACGATGTATTCCGTAACGCCAGCGTCTGCTTTCACAGTCAATAAACCAGGACGCAAAGTCGTTAGCATCGGCGCATGTTCCGCCATTGCAGTGAAATCGCCGTCAGCGCCCGGGATTTGAATCTCGGATGCTGCGACAGATGCCAACTTACGCTCTGGTGACACTAGGTCAAATTGGATCGTAGCCATGTTAATGACCCTTTCGATTAAGCAGCTTCAGCCGCCATTTTTTCTGCCTTAGCAATCACATCAGCGATACCGCCAACCATGTAGAACGCTGCTTCTGGCAGGTGATCATATTCACCAGCAACAACAGCTTTGAACGATGCGATTGTGTCTTCCAAAGGAACCTGAATACCATCAGAGCCTGTGAATACTTTCGCAACATCAAATGGTTGAGACAAGAAACGTTCAATCTTACGCGCACGAGTAACAGTCGTTTTGTCTTCTTCTGACAATTCGTCCATGCCCAAAATCGCGATGATATCTTGAAGCGATTTGTAACGTTGTAGGATTTGCTGAACGTCAGTTGCAACGCCGTAATGCTCTTCACCCAAGATCAGTGGATCAAGTAGGCGAGATGTTGAACCCAATGGGTCAACCGCAGGATAGATACCTTTTTCAGAGATCGAACGATCAAGAACCGTTGTCGCATCCAAGTGAGCAAATGATGTCGCAGGTGCAGGGTCAGTAAGGTCATCGGCAGGAACGTAAACGGCTTGAACAGACGTAATTGAACCAGCTTTAGTAGATGCGATACGCTCTTGCATTGCGCCCATGTCAGTTGCCAATGTTGGTTGGTAACCCACCGCTGATGGAATACGACCCAACAGCGCGGAAACTTCTGCGCCCGCTTGTGTAAAGCGGAAGATGTTATCAACGAAGAACAGAACGTCTGAACCAGATTCATCGCGGAACTGCTCGGCAATTGTCAAACCAGTCAAGGCAATACGCATACGCGCACCTGGAGGCTCGTTCATTTGGCCGTAAACCAATGCGATTTTTGAATCGGGCATGTTATCAGGAACGATAACACCAGATTCAATCATTTCGTGGTACAGGTCATTACCTTCACGTGTACGCTCGCCCACACCCGCAAATACGGACAGACCAGAGTGCACTTTGGCGATGTTGTTGATCAATTCCATGATCAAAACTGTTTTACCAACACCAGCACCACCGAACAGACCAATTTTACCACCTTTTGTGTAAGGTGCCAAAAGATCCACAACTTTGATGCCTGTTACCAAGATTTCAGTCTCTGTTGACTGGTCTTCGAACAATGGCGCATCTGCGTGAATTGGACGTGATGTTTTTGAATCGATTGGACCCAATTCGTCAACTGGTTGACCAGTAACGTTCATGATGCGGCCCAATGTGCCTGCACCAGTTGGTACAGTGATTTGGCTGGCTGTGTCTGTAACTTCTTGGCCACGAACCAAACCTTCGGTCGCATCCATCGCAATTGTACGAACAGTGTTTTCGCCCAAGTGCTGTGCAACTTCTAGTGTAAGTTTGTTGCCGTTGTTATCTGTTTCAAGCGCGTTCAGAATTTCTGGAAGTGCATCTTGAAACTGTACGTCTACAACCGCGCCAATTACTTGGACGATTTTGCCGACGTTTATTTTTGCTTTCGCCATTTTCGTTTCTCCGGTTTCTTAAAGCGCTTCCGCGCCCGAGATAATCTCGATCAATTCGTTTGTAATCGCAGCCTGACGTGAACGGTTGTACACGATTGTCAGTTTGTCGATCATGTCGCCAGCATTGCGTGTCGCATTATCCATTGCGGACATACGCGCACCCTGCTCTGACGCACCATTTTCCAGCAAAGCTGTGAAAACTTGGGTGGCCAAGGCACGTGGCAAAAGATCAGCCAAAATTTCGGCTTCGCCCGGTTCGTAATCATACAAAGGCATCTCGATGCCTTCTTCTGCTTCGAACTTGGCTGGGATCAGCTGCAATGCTGTTGGAATTTGGTTCATCACTGATTGGAATTGATTGTAGAAGATAGTCGCTACATCAAATTCGCCAGCATTAAACCGAGCAACGACGTCAGTTGCGATATCAGAAGCGTGGACATAGCCCAACTTTTTCACTTCTGACAAATCAACGTGATCAATCATTATGTCGCCATAGTCGCGCTTCAATTGTTCGCGACCTTTTTTCCCGACGGTTAACATTTTCACGGTTTTACCAGCGGCCAGCAATTCAACTGCTTTGGCACGTGCCAATTTAGCGATTGAAGAGTTGAAGCCACCGCACAGGCCACGTTCAGCGGTCGCAACCACTAAAAGATGTACCTGATCATTACCAGAGCCAGCCAACAATCTTGGCGCATTAGAGGCACCCGCAGACGCCCCCGCCAAGTTTGCCATCACCGCATTCATGCGGTCAGCATATGGGCGGCCAGCTTCGGCCGCCTCTTGCGCACGGCGCAGCTTTGCAGCTGCAACCATTTGCATTGCCTTGGTGATCTTGCGCGTAGACTTAACGCTGTCGATCCGTGATTTTAGGTCCTTGAGGTTTGGCATCTATCCAAACTCCTGTTCCATAAAGGCTTCTAGTTACGCGAAATCTTTTGCAAAAGATTCAACAACGGCTTTAACACGATCTTCGGCTTCACCCTTAAGTTTCGGATCATCAGTTTTGATCCACTCAAGTACATCAGCGTGGCTGGTGCGGGCAAAGTTCAACAAACCATCTTCGAATGCACGAACTTGGTTCACTTCGATCTTGTCCAAGTAACCTTTGGTACCTGCATAGATAACCAAAACTTGCTCAGCAGTTGTTAGCGGTGAATACTGTGGTTGCTTCAGCAACTCAGTCAAACGTGCGCCACGTGCCAGCAATTGCTGAGTAGAGGCATCAAGGTCTGAACCAAACTGCGCGAAGGCAGCCATTTCACGGTACTGTGCCAATTCCAACTTAATGGAACCCGCAACTGATTTCATTGCGTTTGTTTGCGCAGATGAACCAACACGAGAAACTGACAAACCAGTGTTAACCGCAGGGCGGATACCTTGGTAGAACAATTCAGTTTCCAAGAAGATCTGACCGTCTGTAATCGAAATAACGTTTGTTGGGATAAACGCAGAAACGTCACCACCTTGTGTTTCAATCACTGGCAAAGCAGTCAATGAACCGTTACCAGAGTTGTCGCCCAATTTCGCAGAACGCTCAAGCAATCTGGAGTGAAGGTAGAAAACGTCACCTGGGTAAGCTTCACGTCCTGGTGGACGACGAAGTAGCAATGACATTTGACGGTAAGCAACAGCTTGTTTCGTCAAATCATCATAAATCATCAGGCCGTGCATGCCGTTATCACGGAAGTATTCGCCCATTGAAGTCGCAGCATATGGTGCCAAGAACTGCATAGGAGCAGGATCAGAAGCGGTTGCAGCAACAACGATTGTGTATTCCATCGCGCCCGTTTCTTCCAGCTTCTTAACAAGCTGAGCAACAGTGGAACGCTTTTGACCAACAGCAACATAGATACAGAACAATTTGTCTTTATCTGTTTTTGCAGCGTCATTGTATGCTTTTTGGTTCAGGATTGTATCCAATGCCACAGCAGTTTTACCTGTTTGGCGGTCACCAATGATCAGCTCACGCTGGCCACGTCCGATTGGGATCAAAGCATCAACAGATTTCAGACCAGTCGCCATTGGCTCGTGAACTGATTTCCGCGGGATAATACCAGGGGCCTTAACATCAGCAGTTGAACGCAATTTTGTTTTGATCGGACCCTTGCCATCGATTGGGTTACCCAAACCGTCAACAACGCGACCCAACAATTCTGGGCCAACGGGTACGTCCACAATCGCGTTTGTACGCTTAACTGTGTCGCCTTCTTTGATTGATTGGTCAGAACCAAAGATAACAACACCAACGTTGTCAGCTTCAAGGTTCAAGGCCATTCCGCGGATACCACCAGGGAATTCAACCATCTCACCAGCTTGAACATTGTCCAAACCGTGTACACGCGCGATACCGTCACCAACTGACAATACGCGGCCTACTTCGGCAACTTCAGCCTCTTGACCAAAATTCTTAATCTGGTCCTTGAGGATCGCAGAAATTTCTGCAGCTTGGATAGCCATTATCCGACCTCTTTCATTACGTTTTGAAGATTTGAGAGTTTCGATTTGATCGAGCTATCGATCATTTTGGAACCCACTTTAACGATCAAACCACCGATCAGACTTTCGTCAACGGTGGCTTTGATATTCACATTCTTGCCCAAAGACTTTTTCAAAGTCGCGGCCAAGCTTTTTTCCTGCGCGGCTGTCAGCTTCTTCGCTGCGGTAACTTGCGCAGTGACTTCACCTTTTTCCTCAGCGATCATGTCGCGAACGGCATGGATCAATGCAGGCACCACTGGCAGGCGGCGTTTTTGCGCCATCAGGCCCAAAGTGCTACCAACCATTGGTGATAATTTCATTTTCTTTGCTAACGCAGCAATCGCACCCGCCGTATCATCACGGCTATAAATGGGGGATTTGAATAGATCGCGTAACGCATCATTGTCGGCAAGCGCCGCTTCTAATGCTTCCAGATCATTTTCAACTGCGGGCAACTTTTTGGCGTCTTTCGCCAAATCAAACAGTGCTGTCGCATAACGCGCAGCCACTCCTGAAGATATCGAACCTGTGTCAGACACGTGCAACCTTTCGATATAGTTATGGGGAAAATTCCCCGTTCCCGAACTGATAAAGACAGATTCTATAAAGAACCCGACTAAACTCGGCGCGTGATACCAAAGCAATCCCATTTTTGCAACTGCCTTGGTAAAGGCTGTTTTTTGGGAATAACGTTATATTTCAATTAGTTAACCAAAAAGCGCGACAATCTGGCGCGAAATAGGTACGAAAAATGGGATTTTGGATGGGAAATGGGGGAAACGTTCGCGCTAACGGGCGAATCTGAACGTGTTTCAGCGCGATCCGCGCATCGTTGGCCTACAAGCGGCAAGGCATTCACAGAATGTCTGAGAGCCGTGGGAAAACGAACAAACACCAATGTAGATCACATTATCCAAGTCAAATATCTTTACAGATACAATCGCACATTGATACAAACCAAATCGTTAGCCGGCAGCCTTGATGCCGCGCGGGGAACACAAATATAACTTATATGCATAATCACAATACCTAGGCTTTTGATCAGATCACCGCATGGCCATCAAATTACTAACCAACACACTGGTTTTCTTATCCATCTGTTCTTGAATTTTATGAACCAAATCTGCTTCATGACCAACACAGATCACAGCAGTTTCCTTCATCTCGCGTGTCGTACGTGTCGACGCATCCTGCATCCCTTTACGGACAACATCCATGATCGCTTTACGATCAGCCGCTGATAAATCTGCGGGAATGACGGCTTCTAATTCTTTCGACATACGATTTGAAAGTTTCTCTAGGTTCATCTGGAATTCTCCATTTTTGGTCTGCATGACCTGAAAATCAGGTTAGTCGCATCAACAATGATGTGGCAATACTCTTCTTGTATTTATACGACGACTGCAAGCATTCACGCGGTCACTTCAAATACGCCTCATCTCCAATCGTCACCTATAAAATCTAGCGCATCCAAGCTTTAGGAATGAACTTCGTTTTAACATTCTAGCAGTTGCCCGACAAACGACATCGCCTCTTTTACCCACGTTCGCACAACAATTCCTTGATGGTTGCTTTGATACCTCAACAAAATTAATCGTATAACTCCATGCCTTAGCTAAGGCAGCCCTAAGCCCGTTCCATTCCCGCTCAAATCCACACCACATAAAAACACATTTGACCATCCAACAAATTTCCCCCAAACTCCAATAAAACAAAGCAAAGAGCCCACATGAAATTCATTACCGCCCTCCTGTCCGCCCTTTTCCTATCCTTGCCCGCCACCGCACAAACAGTTATCCCCCTGTCGCAACCCCACGGTCTCTACAATGCCTATGTGATCCCAATAAATGATCGCAACCGCGTCGACGTTCAATTGGTCGTCCTGTCTGGCACCAATGACGAAGACGAAATCGCCAACATCGCGCATTACACTGAACATCTGGCGGCGCTGTCATCGGACACTGCCGTATTACAAGAACCCCGCCAACGCGACCTAAATGCCTTCACGTCCAAGGTGTCCACAGTTTACCAAAACTCTGGCAGTCCCGGTGAAATTGATCGCCTGATGCAATTGACCCGTGCCGTTCTGGATCGCCCTGACTTGCCAGCCGGTTTCACCCAATCTGAAATCGACATCGTCAAACGCGAAGTCCTCTACAAAGAGCGCAACTCGCCCGTCCGGTGGCTACGCCGCCTCGCTTTACAAAACCTGTACGGCTCGAAAACAGGCCGCGCCGATGACGCTGTTTCAGATTTGGATCGCATCACGGTCGACGCAGCACTCGATTTTCACACCAAACATTACCAACCATCCAACGCGATGATAATTATTTCAGGTAAAATCACAGCCGAAACGGCCCAAGCCAAACTAACCGAATTTTTTGGCGACACCGTCAAAACCCAACAAGTGCCGGACCTGTGGCTGGATCATCACCCAGAACCCAACCTGCGTAGTGTTGTACGGATTGAAACGCCACGCGTTTTAGACGACAGCATTGCCTATGCCAAATTCTTTGAATTCGACGAACCCCAAGACATTTTGGCAATGCAAGCATCATTCTTTATCGCATCTGACATCTATAACTCTCACCTTAATAACGCCCTCTACCTCGAAGGTTTCACAGCACAGAACTTTTCCCAAGGTTCCTACATCGCCATTGATGGCGACCTTGAATACACCGTCTACCTTACTCCATTCCAAGGCGTGAGCTTGGACCAAGCCCTCGCCTCTTTGGAAAATGCGATCGCAGAAATGCGTACCAAGGAAATCACCCCCGCGGAAATCGAATTGGCGCGCGCTAAAAACGTTGCCTACACAAAATCGCTGTCCACCAGCCCCCGCGCATATCTAGATTTCTTCCAAAACCTTGGCTCAGATGGACTGCCCCCAACCTCGCCCACACAATTCGCGCAAATGGTGGCCGATGCATCCGACGCCGAAGTCTTACGCATCATTGCAGCATTCGCATCCGACAGCCCCTCTGCCGCAATTTTGGCCTCAGCAACGGAGGTGAACTAATGTCATTTCGCACCCTTACCCTTGGCATTATTACTGCCGCCGTAATAACCACACCCGTTCTGGCTCAACAACGCGCCGACGACGAAGCCACTTACATCACCACGTTCAGCTCGTTGACGGATGGCACCGCCGCCGCGACACTGGTTTGGAATCTACACGGCGAAACCGTGGCCCAAAGCAACGCATTGCAGGCTTTTCTATCCGCAAAAATAAACAGCGGCACAGATGACATCAGCACGCGCGAAAGCGTCGATTTCCGCACAATCAATGCCGTTGATTTCATGATCCGCGCGACACCCACGCATCTGATGCTAACCGTGCAATCCCCACAAGAAACATTTCGTGATGCCGTTGCTCACCTTGGTGCTTTATTGGCCGCGCCCGGCATCAATGAAAACTGGCTCAAACGCCAATCACACGCCTTTCGCTCAATTTCGTCCACCCGTTTACGCACCCCTGAGTTATTGGAATCTGAGCTCACAGATTATGCGTTATATACAGGCGACACGCCAACTTTGCCTTGGGGTTCAATGCACCCTGAAATCCTGCGTCGTCCAAACCAAATCATTTTAAACGCCAAGGATTATGATTTCGGCGACACCACGGATATTTTGCAGGCTGGATTAATCCCGATCGAAGCACGCCTTAATAACGAACCGATCCCCAAGCGTCGCGCCCTACCAACAGGTACAATCCATCTGGTCGACCCAAATGCCACAGAAACGTTGGTTTTCATGGGTCGCATTCACGCATTTGATAGCGTAACGCAACAGGCGCAAACGGATACTCTTTATAAATACATGGGCTATGGCCCCGGCTCAGAAATGTTCCGCATCGTGCGCCAAGAACGCCGCGCATCCTACGATCCGCGTTCCCACTTCACTCAAATCGGCGAACAGCTTGCCATTACAGGATTATCGGCAACTGTGCCGTCAACAGATTGGCCCGAAATCCACGGCGTCATCGCGCAAATCTATGATGACGCGCGCGCAGGTAAAAACAACCAACAAGGCTTGGAGGATTCTCACAACGCAATGCTGAACAGCGTCATTGGTGATCTACGTCGCGAACCCGATTGGCTGGCACGTCGTTATCTGGAACTGCACCCAATCGAACCGCCAAAAGGTGTCATCAGTTTGGATTTATTGAACGCCAGTTTTGACATGAACCCAGCCACACTGAACGAATTCGCAAAAACCGTCCTCCCACCACGCGATGACATGTTAAACGTTATCATAGGCGGCTCAATCGCGCCCAGCGCCGATTTGCGCACACATGGATTTTGCGAATTACAGATCGGCGAACCACTATCGAAATGTTTGGAGGCTTTGACGCAGGGCTAAGTTATCAGTTCCTGCTATGCGGACAAAGCTACCATAGACATTGAAGATTTCAGGCGGTAGTGGAAAGAATGCGATTAACGATAATAGATACTCTCACAACAATCGTATTTTTCACCACCTTGGCCGCACTGACTGAGCTCTACATCGGCGGGATGGAACCTTCCGAGGTTTTAAAGACGCGCGTGATTATGGTTCCAATCATGCTGCTGACTGGACGGCCATATGGTGCGTGGCGTGACTGGTTCTTCGCAACCACCAAACCAACAATTTCATGGAGTAAAACCCTAATCGATGGTTTAGCATTTTTGACATTCCAACTTCCTGTTTACGCCCTGACCTTATGGATCGCTGGTGCCGCGTGGGGTGAAATATTGACACTCTTAGCTTCAACAGCGGTGATTATGTTCATTATTAGTCGCCCCTTTGGTCTGGTTCTTGAGGCAGTGCGTAGGTTAACGGGTGTAAAAAATAACTAGTAAAATACTATTGGGCCATGCAATTTGACCAAAAAGCGAACACTCGTAACCACGTTTAATCAACTGCGATCGCTCTCTACTCATTCACCTGCATCCCCCGTACTGGCTTGCCCGTGGGTGATTTAATACCACCCAAAACAGTCCCTAACGGATTTTTCACCGCCGCACCCAATCCCGATTTAGGCCGGGCATAAACCTGTTTCGTCGCTTCAATAATCACCACACCTGCCGCCACGGGAATAACGCCACGCAAACCGAAACCCTCCACTGTACGTGCCACACGCAACCAAAACGGCTTATGGCTGGGCGGGAAGAACATCGCCGACATATGCCGTTCCACCAAAAATTTATGTGCCCGCAATTGGGCCTCCAGCTGGCTGACGCTATACGGCTGACCATATCCAAACGGCGTGGTATCTGACCGCGCCCACAATCCAGAACGGTTCGGCACGATAAACAAGACGCGCCCGCCAGGACCCAGAACACGCCAAATTTCGTCCAGTAAACCAGCTTGATCATCGCTGGTTTCCAAACCATGTAACACAACCATTTTATCAACTTTACCCGTCGCCACCGGCCAACTGACCTCAGGCGATAAAACGGATCGGTTCAATTCACCTTCGGGCCACGGCATCACACCTTGTTGTCCGGGCATCAAACACACCACGCGTCGTGCATTTGCCAAAAACGGGCGTAACATGGGCGCAGCAAACCCATATCCCAGCACCATCTGACCTTTGGTATCCCCAAACAAGCGCTCGACATGTTCGCGAAGCGCACGTTGCACGATACGCCCCAATTTGGTGCGATAATAAAATTTGCGCAGATCAACCACGTCCAAATGCATTGCAAGCCCCCATGGCTTCTGATTAGTTAGGGGCAACTTAATCAACCTTTGTGTGAAATGCCATGACCCTTTCTGTGATTACCGTGCCATGCTTGTCAGACAACTATGCCTATATTTTGCGCTGCAATGAAACTGGTGCAACAGCTGTCGTCGATGTGCCTGACGCCGCCCCAATTCAGGCGGCACTAACGGCAAAGGGTTGGGATCTGGACTACATCTTAATTACGCACCATCATTTTGATCACATCGATGGTGTTGCTGACTTGCGCGGCGCAACAAACGCACAGGTCATTGGCGCACAGGCAGACATCCACCGACTGCCCCCGCTGGATCGCGCAATCAGCGATGGTGACACATTCAAGCTTGGCAACTCAACAGCCGATATCATTGATGTTTCAGGCCATACCATCGGCCACATCGCCTTTTGGTTTCGCAAAGATAAATCAGTATTCAGTGCTGACAGTTTAATGGCACTTGGATGTGGCCGCTTGTTCGAAGGCACCCAACCGATGATGTGGGACACCATGCAAAAATTCATCGCAATGCCGGCTGACACATTGGTTTATTCCGGCCATGAATACACCGCTAGCAACGCAAAATTCGCACTAACAATTGAACCAAACAATCCTGACCTTATTGCGCGCGTCGATGACATCGCGCGTACACGTGAACGTGGTGAATTCACCGTCCCCGCATCCATTGGCTTGGAATTGGCCACCAATCCTTTCATGCGAGCAAACAATCCAGTGGTTAAAGCTGCCATCGGCATGACCGACGCAACCGATGCCGCCTCATTTGGTGAAATCCGTAGCCGCAAAGATAATTTCTGACCGATCACGGCACGATTACCCTTAGTTCGGCTTTTGAGGCCGTATGTAACATTCAATCGTCTCCGACCCTCAAAGGGCTCGAAAACCCACTTGTAAACACCTTGATTCCTCACGAATTCGCAAAATCACGCGTAATTCGCGATTTCGTTACACAATTTTTCAACTTTCCCCTTGATGCTGGAGCAAATTGACGGAATTCTATTAACAACCGTTTTGCTATCTCTGGGACCTCTCCCAAATCAAAACGCGCATGAAAGGTACAAAAAGATGCCCTCATTCTCGAGCAGTCTAGAAAACGCAATTCACACAGCCCTCGCCTACGCTACACAGCGTAACCACGAACTGGCGACATTGGAACATTTGTTACTGGCATTACTGGATGAACCAGAAGCTAGCCGCGTCATGCGTGCCTGTTCCGTATCCTTGGATACATTGCGCGCGAAATTGATCAATTTTCTTGAAACCGAACTCGACAGCCTTGTCACAGACGTCGAAGGCATTGATGCAACACCTACCACGGCATTCCAACGCGTTATCCAACGCGCAGTCATCCACGTACAATCCTCTGGCAAACAAGAAGTAACGGGCGCCAACGTTCTTGTGGCTATTTTCGCAGAACGCGAAAGTCATGCCGCATATTTCCTTCAAGAACAGGAAATGACCCGCTATGATGCCGTCAATTTCATTGCGCACGGCGTTGCAAAAGACGCCTCACTAAATGAACAACGCGAAGTCACTGGTGCCGATGAATTCGATGGTTTCGAAGGCGAAACAGTCGACGAAGAACCCGAAACAGCACTTTCTAAATACTGCGTAGACTTAAATGCACGCGCTCGGGACGGTGGAATTGACCCGCTTATTGGACGCGACCACGAAGTAGAACGTTGCATTCAAATTTTATGCCGGCGCCGTAAAAATAACCCTATTTTAGTCGGCGACCCAGGTGTTGGTAAAACCGCCATCGCCGAAGGTCTAGCTGTTAAAATCGTCAAAGCTGAAACGCCTGAAATTCTGTCCGAAACCATCATTTATTCCCTCGATATGGGTGCTTTGTTGGCTGGCACACGTTACCGTGGCGATTTCGAAGAACGCCTAAAAGCAGTGATGACCGAACTCGAAGATCACCCAGACGCTGTCCTCTTTATTGACGAAATTCACACCATAATAGGTGCAGGTGCAACATCAGGGGGCGCAATGGATGCCTCTAATTTGTTAAAACCTGCATTGCAGGGCGGCAAACTACGTTGCATGGGCTCAACAACCTACAAAGAGTACCGTCAACATTTTGAAAAAGATCGCGCATTGGCACGACGCTTTCAAAAAATTGACGTCAAAGAACCAACTGTCGAAGATGCGATAAAAATCCTTAAGGGCTTAAAATCCGCCTTCGAAGAACATCACGACGTGAAATACTCGCTTGATGCGATCAAGGCCGCGGTGGAACTATCCGCGCGCTATATCCACGATCGTAAATTGCCAGACAAGGCAATCGACGTCATCGACGAAGCAGGCGCATCACAACGTCTGGTTCCGGCATCCAAACGCCGGAAGTTATTAGGCGTCAAAGAAATTGAAGACGTGGTTGCCAAACTGGCTCGCATCCCTGCCAAAAACGTATCACGTGACGACATAACCCTGCTCAAAGAGCTGGAAGCATCCCTAAAGCGCGTCGTCTTTGGCCAAGACACCGCAATCGAAGCATTAGCCTCAGCCATCAAATTGGCACGCGCTGGTTTGCGCGAACCTGAAAAGCCAATCGGTAACTACTTGTTTGCAGGCCCAACAGGCGTTGGCAAAACAGAGGTCGCAAAACAACTCGCAGACACGCTCGGCGTTGAATTGATCCGGTTTGATATGTCCGAATACATGGAAAAACACGCAATCAGCCGTCTGATAGGTGCCCCTCCAGGCTATGTTGGCTTTGACCAAGGTGGGCTATTGACCGACGGCGTCGATCAAAACCCACATTGCGTTCTTTTGCTGGATGAAATCGAAAAAGCGCACCCAGACGTGTTCAACATTCTCCTTCAGGTCATGGATCATGGCAAACTGACAGATCACAACGGCCGCACCACGGATTTTCGGAATGTTATCTTGATCATGACATCAAACGCAGGCGCATCAGAAGCAGCCAAAGAGGCAATCGGCTTTGGCCGTGATCGCCGCGAGGGCGAAGATACAGCCGCGATTGAACGCACCTTTACACCTGAATTCCGCAATCGTTTGGACGCTACAATTAGTTTTGCTCCATTGTCCAAAGACGTGATCGTCAAAGTCGTTGATAAATTTGTTCTTCAACTCGAAGCACAGCTTATGGATCGCAATGTCACATTCGAATTATCCCCTGATGCCGCTGGCTGGCTGGCGGATAAAGGTTATGATACGAAAATGGGTGCCCGCCCGTTGGCCCGCGTGATTCAAGAGCACTTGAAAAAGCCACTGGCCGAAGAATTGTTATTTGGAAAACTCTCCAAAGGTGGCTTGGTTAAGGTACATCTAAAGGATGGAAAATTAGATTTAGAACTGGTTCCACCAGAGGCAGTGCAAATCACCAAAAAGCGCCCGCCCTTGCTGACAGCTGAATAATTCGAACAATAATGGCAAATTTACACTGAACTTTGGACTAAACAGCTGATTTCACTTGAGTTCACGTTATTTTAGAATACCGTCGCTTTATGGGGATGGGAACACTAAAACAGATTTATCACGCTTACAAACCTGCGTTCATTCGTTGGATACAGGTCGGCACGCATGATTTTCCGGAACACACACGGCGTCGGCTAACTGTCATCAATATGTTGATGACTGCAATTCCATGCCTCTCTCTAATCTATGTTTTTGCTTTGGCCGCGATTGATATTCAAGGCTTTGCAGTACCCATTTTTACCTAATTTTCGCCTCACCACTCTTTCTGCTGACGCCATTCATGTGGCGGATCAACATTTGGCTCGGCTCTTTATACAATCTATTTTACTGGATTTTCTTTGAAACCGTTCTATCTTTTCTTCTTGGACGCGAAAGTGGCGTTCACTTCCTTTTCTTGGCGGGTGCAACCGTTTCAATCCTGATTTTCGGTGTCCTCGTCAATAAAATGTCTTTGATTTCAATGGCCGCAGGGGTTGTAGGCTTCTTGGTCGCAAATCAAATATTTTTGACACATTCACCTTACGTTACCACATCTGATTCAAATGTTCATTTGCTGCAATACATCAGTGTTTTAATATTCTTTTCCGTCAACTTTGCACTGATTTTTTCAGCTTTTAAACAGGCACACCACGCAGAAGCATTGTTAGAAAAAGAATATGAATATTCCGAAGGCCTATTAACGGCAATGATGCCCAAAGCAATCGCCGACCAACTCAAGCTTGATAAACACAAAACCATTGCGGATGGGTATGAATCCGTCACAATATTATTCGTGGATCTCGTAGGCTTTACCGCAAAATCGTCTGAACGCACTCCCCAAGAGGTCATCGCATTTCTAAACGACCTGTTCACAGAATTTGACCTTCTTGCAACAAAACATGGCGTCGAGAAGATTAAAACATTGGGCGACAGTTATATGGCTGCCGCTGGTTTGCCCAAACTTCAAACAAATCACCCACAGCGCATCGCACATTTCGCAATCGACATGATCGAAGCAGCACGCAAGTTCTCTGAAACAATGGGCGAAGATTTTAAGCTGCGTGTTGGGTTTCATTCAGGCCCAGCAGTGGCAGGAGTCATCGGGACCGAAAAGCCGTTTTATGATGTGTGGGGCGACACAGTGAACATGGCTTCACGTTTGGAAAGTCATGGCAAAACAGATTTTATCCAAGTTACCAGAGCCACAAAAAACCTACTGGCTGATCAGTTCACATTCTGCAGGCGCGGCAATGTCGCAATGAAAGGCAAAGGCACCCAAGAGGTTTGGTATCTTACAGGTCACCGCCCCAAAGCGTAGCACTTACTTCTCAGTAAACTTCAGCTCGATCCGACGGTTCGTAGCATACGCTTCTGGTGTATTACGGTTATCAATCGGCTGGAATTCACCAAACCCATTCGCCGCCAACCGACTTGCCGGGACACCCAAATCCGCAATCAAATAACGCACAACAGACAGCGCACGTGCTTGGCTCAGCTCCCAGTTATCGGCAAACCCGCGCCTGCCGCTAACTGGTATACGGTCGGTATGCCCATCAACGCGTAAAATCCAATCAATCTCTGGCGGGATTTGGTCGGCAATTTGGTTGATAATCCCCGCCACTTTGGCAATCTCTTCACGCCCGCGTGCGCCCAATTCTGCAGAGCCTGCAGAAAACAGAACTTCAGATGAGAACACAAATCGATCCCCGACAATCCGCACGCCCTCTTGGCCTTCCATGACTTCGCGCAACTTGCCGAAGAACTCAGACTTGAATTTTTTCAAATCCTTGGCTTCAGCCTCTAATCTCAAACGTTCCTTCTCTTCCAAGTCAGCGCGTAATGACTGCTCATTGGCCGCCTTCTTTTGTTCCGCCGCTGCACGTGCCAACGCTGCGTTTAAATTCGTACCCAAGATTTCCAACTGAATTTTTTGCTCTGTATCCGCAACGTTTGAGGCATCCAGCAACCCTTGCAACTGGCTTAACTGGCTTCGTAACTGTTCGGTTTGGGCATTTAACAACGCTAATTTTCGCCGACTATCAGCAGATAATGCCTTTTCGCTGCTTAATAATTCATTGGCTTGCGCCACCAAAACTGCTTGGCGATCAGCTTCACTTAGCGTCGTATCATAATTTAACTGCAACACTTTTTGGGCTGCCTGCGCGGCCGCCAATAAAGTCAGCGTATCTTCGGCTTTTTTGCGCTGTGCCTCTAATGACAACGTCATTGCCGACAATTCAGTGCCCGCATTTTTCAATCGCGCGCGCAACGCCTCCGCTGCCGCAACTTCCACCAACCGCGACTTCTCTAATTCTGACAAGGCTTTTTGCGCATTGGAAATTTCCGCTAACTGAATTTCACCCGTGGCTTGTAGGTCCAAAATCATCGCTTCTAGTGCTTCACGTTTTGCCGCCGCCAACCGTGCATTTTCCACCTGCTCTGAAATCTCACCGCGCGCACTGGCCAAAGCTAATTCAACAGCCTCTTTTTGGCTGACAACTTCTGCATTCGTGGTTTCAAGGTCAGATTTATCAACCAACAAACCCGCAATTTGTGCCTCGAACGCGACGATCTGATTTTCTTGGGCCACAGTTTGATCAGTCAGTTCCAAAATCGTGGATAACTGTGACGCAATCCGTTCTTCGGCTGTGCTTAAGGACTGGTGGGTCTGAATCAAATTATTTTCTAACGTCGCCGCGCGTGATTTTTCCAGTCCCAACGCATCTGCCAAGTCTGACAATTGTACGCTTAAACTATCCAGTTCATTTTCTTGGCCCGAAATGGTTTCGCGCAGCGCAAACTGCACAATCATAAAAATCGACAGCACAAAGAACAGGATCAACAATAACGCCGTCATTGCATCCACAAAACCGGGCCAAATACTGGCCTCGAACCTTTGTCCTGATCGCTTTAGCGCCATATTCTAGGCCTTCTTTGCCAGCGCGTTAATCGCTTTGGTCAGCGCACCCAAATCGCTGCGTAATTCACGCCCAGATTCTTGGCGGCCATCGGCCATTTCCTCTAGAATGCGTAACAGTTGTGTATCCATGCTGCGCAAACGCATCCGCGTTTCGGCATCCAGAATACCGTCACCCTCTTCTTGCATCCGCAACACAGCCGCCACCAATTGTTGCTGGCCCTCGGCTATATTTTGTAACGCGGTCGTGCTGGCGTCATGCATTGACGCAGAATGCTGAACTTGTTGTTGCACGGCGACCGCAAGTTGATCCATGCGGCCGGCTGTTTGCGCAAATAATGTCTGCATGTTTTCCATATTCGCATTGGCATGTTGAAACAGGCTTGCTCCTGCCAAATCGCCGCCCCCATCACCACCACCGACAGTAATTTTTGTAATCGACGACAACCACTCTTCTAACTCGCGATAAAACCGATTTTGTCCGCGTCCCGCAAATAAATCCAATATCCCAACAACCAATGATCCAGCTAAACCCAGCAACGACGATCCAAACGCCGTGCCCATACCACCCAATTGCGCTTCTAGGCCGGTCATCAAATTGGCAAATACGTCCATGCCGGTTGATCCCTCTTGTGGGGCCAAGGACCGGATAGAGTCCACAACTGCGGGAACTGTCGTGGCCAACCCATAAAACGTCCCCAACAATCCCAAAAAGATCAGCAAGTTAATAATATAACGCGTAATTTCACGACCTTCGTCCAAACGAGTCGCAGAACTGTCCAAAATCGAACGCGTAGACGACGACGTCAACGCATGGCGCGCGCCTTCGTCTGATAGCAACGCGGCTAAACTCGCCATCAACTTTGGCGGCGTCGTTAAATTATGCCCGACACGATCGGCCACGAATCCTTCGATCCAACTGACGGATTTCACTAATGAAAAAACTTGCCAAAAGCACGAAATCATTCCGCCGACAAATACCATTAAAATGAAGCCGTTCAAATACGGTGACGCGACAAAAATCTCTGACACCGCCGGATACGCCACATACCCCCCAACGGCAACCGCAACCACAATCAACATCATCGTGACAATTTGGTTTACAGGTTGGGTGAAAACGTTTTCGAAACTAATTTCTCTATTCGCCATTATTAAGGCCTCTTTCGGGACATATTGCGTAAACATTACCGCGTTGGAGCGTGCATTCCAATTACTAACTTAACGCGACCGATTTAAGTTGAAAAATTCACATTTATACCCATATCTATTAAGAGCAACTTTGGAAAAGGGCATTTTTATGGACAGCATTCTTGGCTTTGGGTCAACTTCACTGGTTTTGTTGGCATTCGCTATCATTTTGGTCTTCAAGACCGTCAAAACCGTCCCGCAGGGCGAAAACTGGACTTTGGAACGTTTTGGTCGTTACACCAGAACGCTGATGCCAGGGTTGAATTTCATTGTGCCTTTCATCGATAAAGTTGGCGCAAAAATCAACATGATGGAAACCGTGTTGGACATCGACAGCCAAGAAGTGATTACAAAAGACAACGCGATGGTCATGACCGACGCCGTTACCTTCTTTCAGGTGATCGACGCCGCATCAGCCGCCTACGAAGTCCGTGATTTATACCGCGCACTTTCAAACCTTACCCAAACCAATATCCGTGCCGTTATTGGTAATATGGATTTGGATCAAAGTTTATCCAATCGCGACTCTATCAACTCGAAATTACTTGGCGTAATCGACGAAGCCGCCGCACCATGGGGCGTCAAAGTCACCCGCGTAGAGATCAAAGATTTAGCACCACCGCCAGACATCAACGAAGCAATGGCGCGCCAAATGAAAGCAGAACGTGGCAAACGTGCGGACATTCTAAACGCCGAAGGTTACAAACAGGCCGCCATCCTAAAAGCTGAAGGTGAAAAAGAATCTCAAGTCCGCGAAGCAGAAGGCCGCCGCGAAGCAGCATTTCTAGACGCCGAAGCACGCGAACGCGAAGCAGAAGCAGAAGCGCGCGCAACCACAATGGTATCCGAAGCAATTGCCAAAGGTGATATACAAGCTGTCAACTATTTCGTGGCACAAGGTTACACAGAAGCATTGCGCGATATCGCCGCCAGCCCGAATTCAAAAACGGTCATGATCCCACTCGAAGCATCCAGCCTCTTGGGTTCTATTGCTGGCATTTCAGATATTGCAAAGGCTATCACAGGCGACAGCAAAAAAGAAAAGTAGGTAAAACATGCAAATCTTGGACATTCTTTCGGGCATTTCCCCCTGGTGGTGGGTTGCTTTCGCATTGGCATTGGGTGCCTTGGAAATGGCAACCTTTTCCTTCTTCTTAATCTGGCCCGCTTTGGCCGCTCTCTTGGTCTCGGCTTTACTTGCCGCCTCACCAGAATTGTCAGGCTCGGTGCAGGTCAGCATTTTTGCAATCGGTGCGATCGCATTTACTGTTATGGGACGCTTCTTTTTTGCACGTTACGGCGACGGTGGTGGAACAGAGGATATGTTGTTAAATAAACGTGGCCAACGTTTCGTTGGGCGCTCGGCTATCGTCGCGGAATTCGCCAATGGCCAAGGCTATATCGAAGTCGAAGGCATGCGATGGCGCGCCAACTGGCCAGCGGATCAAACCTCCAAAACTGGTGATCAGGTGCGCATTACACAGGCCGATGGGCTCGTTTTGAATGTAGAGCCCATAATTGGCTAATCATCACACGCTTCATCACTCAAAGCCTTTAATATTTGGCGATGAAACAAGTGAAGTCCTGACTCCGAAAACCAAGAATCTTCGGGGTCAGCAACATATCGTCCTTGATCGTATCCCATACTACCCAATCCGCGCTGAACACTTTCAACCAGGGCAATATCTTCGCGATTGAACATCTCTGCGAACAATGACTTTACTGCCCCCAAATTAGGTGCTTCACTCTTTGTTGAGCTGTATATATCTGCGTGCTCAATCGACTGCTCTGGCCCATCCGGTGAAATACGTAACACGATCAATTGCATCGCACCGGGCAAACTTAACAAACACAGATTGGGCCACAAAAACCAACTCAGATACGGTTCATTGCCTGTCGTCTCAAACCCCGCAAACCCCGCACGTGCGGTTTTTTGGTAAAAACGGAAACGATTTCCAATATACGAATTCAAAGTCTCTTCGTTATAAAGCGTTGCCAAGGTCGGATGCGCGACAGGAATGTGATAACCCTCGGAAAAGTTATCCACGACAACCTTCCAATTTGCAGCAACGTCAAAATCAAACTGATGTTTCGCAGCATATGTCGACATGTCTGGTAAATGATCCAATATTGTTCGCTCAAACTCAGGTAACTCACCATCCTCTGGCGTCGCCTTAGGATCGAAATTGATAAAAATCATCCCTGCGACAAGCGAGTGATTTACAGGTTTCAAGCCAAAATCTGCACGATCAAATCCAGCAACATTGCGGGTCATGCGCGCAGCCTTCAAATCACCGTTCAATCCATAACACTATGCATGGTACGGACAGACGATCCGATTTTTAATCTGACCACGACCCGTCAACAAAATATGACCACGGTGCTGGCAAACGTTGAAAAATACTCGAATCTCACCGTCTTGATCGTGAACGACAACGATGGGTTGGCCAGCTATTGTTTCAGTCAAATAGCTACCTGTTTTGGGTAAATCCGAAACATGTCCAACATAAAGCCACGAACGTAAAAATATCTTTTGCATTTCTAGCTCATAGATACTTTGGTCCAGATAATATCGCGAAGGCAGAGTATACGAATGCTGTGCGGTTTCAGAAAAAGAACCTCGTTCACCAGAAATCATTATTTTCTCCATTTAACCCTCTTACAGCGTCATCATTCCGATTAGGGTCTCATACTTTCGTCTATTTTTATAACGAAAAACACAGTAACAAAAGAGCGTGCACGATTATAATAATGCGCGGGTTTTAACCGCCAATTCATCAAGTTCCGCATCCGCAACTCCCCATTCATTCAGATGGGACGCCACATTGAATAAATACTCTGTATTTGGGCCACTATTGCCGTGTGCTCGCGCGATAATTTGCGCCTGCGCATCTAAATCCAATCCAGCCGCATATTGTTCATGCTCTGGATCAATCACATACGTATAAGCATTTACCACTTCGCCAGAATCCAACCGAATGTCGCATTGCACTTCTAGATAGGCCGCGGAAATCAATTCACGTGCACGTAAATATTCCAAAACTTCTGGTGCACGCGCCCCAGCAACGCGAAATGCGACACCATCACAATGCACACCATCCTTTTGATCCAACGCTAAAACCAGGCCTTTATTTTCATGACTACCTCGGTAATGCACAGACCACATACAAAACGAACGCGCATAGTTCGACAAACGCGCAATTTCTTGATGCTCGCTGTCAAATCCTGGGCGCCAGACCAATGATCCATACCCAAAAATCCAAATATCCGTGTCACTCATTGTCTTGGCCTTTTTTGATTGCGCCCTATATACAACCCCACAGACACATCGAAAAGGCCAATCAACATGCGCAATCTTGTCATAATTATCCTCGTCGCTGCACTTGGCTGGAGCACATATTGGTACCTTGGCAAAAGCAGCCGTGAAACTGCCCTCGCTGGTTGGTTTGACGCCCGCCAAGAGGCAGGTTGGGTCGCTGAAAGTTCGCTTGAATTACGTGGTTTCCCGAACCGATACGACGCCATCATCGAGGGTATCCAATTGGCTGATCCCGTCAGCGGATGGGCGTGGTCTGCGCCACATTTTGAACTGTTACAATTGTCATACCAACCCAACCATTTCATCGCACTTTGGCCGGAACATCAGCAAATTAAAACGCCCGATCAAAAAATCATGATCGACAGCACAGAAATGCGCGCTAGCGTGATTTTCCACGGTGAAACCGAACTTGACCGCGCCACCCTTACGGCTCATAAAATGGCCTTAAAAAGCACAGCGGATTGGGGCGGTTCAGCAAATGATTTAGTTCTTGCGCTACGCAGAAATGAACAGGCAGAAAACAGCTACGACATTGGCCTTAGCGCGGCGCAATTTACCCCTGCCAACATTATCATGCGTCATCTTGATACGGCGGGCATCATGCCAAATGCATTCGAAACATTTCGGATGGACGCACAGGTGAAATTCAGCACCCCCCTCAGCCAATCCAGTTTTGAAAACAACACAGCCAAACTCCAATCACTTGGTCTCAATGACATCCATCTTGCATGGGGTGATTTAATCCTACGCGCAACTGGCAGCGTTGATTTAGATGCTAATGGCTATCCAACTGGCAAGCTCACAATTCGCGCCACAAATTGGGAACAAATGCTAGACTTGGCAATCCAAAGCGGTGCAGTACGCGAAAGCGAAGCCAGCACAGTTCGCACAGGACTAAAAGTATTCTCTGCATTTTCTGGAAATAAAAACGAACTTGAAATCCCATTGCGGTTCGCAGATCGTCAAACACGTCTTGGCCCCATCAGCATCGGCGATGCACCACAAATCAAATTTCCGTAACATTCAACGACAATAGGTTCCATTGCGATACCGCGCAGTATCAAAATGGAAATGATCCAAATGAAACTTGTTTGCCTTTGGTCCTAAAACGGTACCAAACGTACCACAGGCCTCTTTGTGCATTTTGCGCAATGCTCTAGAATGCTTTCCATTCCAATCACTCAACACCGTTAAAACTTGTCCATTTTTCAACGTAAATCCTGCAATATCAACAGCATGCCCCTTTGCATGTTCTGATAGTTTCGCACCCTTTTGCGAATTACGAGACCGACAGGCATAACTGGCAACGACCATCACGGATTTCAGTCCACCACCCTTGCGTTTTAACGCAGGTTTCGCCGATTTTTCGACCCATTTACGTAATGCCTTGGCGGTTTTACAATCAACCACCGCAGCGCTGTTTAAATACACTCCCGCAACAGCGGTCACACGTACTGGATTGGAAATGCCACATTGCCCGTTACGGATCGGTGACATAGGCGTGCCAATGATATCGCGTTGACCACAAACCGATGGTCCTTTGATCTTATTTTTCCTTTTGAACAATCCTGCCAATTGCACAGGTCGCAGTACTGGGCGCGATACCAATTCGATGCTCAAACCATCGGGGCGTAAAACAGGCGGTGCCGCGTCATCTGGTGCTTTGGCCATAGCAACTTGCCCCGACAAAGCCAAACATATCGTCAAAATAACGCGTATCATTCAGCGCCCCCATCACGACCAAAGTTCGCCTCATCAGTGTCTTGACCCGCATCAATAATGCCACGTCGAATGGCACGTGTACGAGTGAAATAATCAAACAATTGATCCCCATCACCACGACGGATCGCACGTTGCAGATCAAATAATTCTTCCGTGAACCGCCCCAAGATTTCCAGTGTCGCCTCTTTGTTGTTCAAAAACACATCACGCCACATGGTTGGATCACTGGCGGCAATACGCGTGAAGTCACGAAACCCAGCAGCAGAAAAATCAACAACTTCTTTGTCGGTCACGCGGCTTAAATCATCCGCCACGCCAACCATCGTATAGGCAATCAAATGCGGCGCATGGCTGGTGACCGCCAAAACTAAATCATGATGATCTGGCGTCATCACATCTACATTCGCGCCCAACGCAGCCCACAAATCGCGCAACCGATCACGCGCAACTTCATCGCCATTTTCCAGCGGAGTCAAAATGCACCAGCGATTTTTAAACAAATCCGCAAAACCCGACTCTGGTCCAGAATGTTCCGTTCCAGCCAATGGATGGGCAGGCACAAAATGTACGCCAGACGGCACATGAGGCGAAATAGCATCAATAACGGCCTGTTTTACAGACCCCACATCAGTTATAGTCGCACCCGTTTTCAGATACGGACCAATGTCCGCGGCCACTGCTCCCATCACACCAACCGGCACGCAGATCACAACTAAATCTGCTTGATCAACGGCCTGTATTGCTGTCTCTGTTACCGCATCAACAAATCCAACGGACAATGCTGTATCACGGGTTTCTTTGGTTTTGGCATAGCCAACAATCTGTCCAGCAACACCTGCACGCTTCATCGCATGTCCCATAGACGAGGCAATCAAACCCAGTCCAATCATAGCAACTTTTTCGTAGATCACGCTCATGTACTCGCCCCTTTAAACGCCTTCAAAACTGAAATGACCCGCGAACAATCCCCGCCACGTCCAACCGTAATGCGCAGGCAATTGGGTAATTTATAACTTTTGACCTGACGTACGATCAATCCATTTTGCGCCAAAGCTTCATTGGCCGCATCCGCTTCTTCTTCGCTGTCAAACCGCGGCAGCACAAAATTCGCATGGCTGTCATCACACGCAATGCCCAGCGCATGCAGTTCTTTAACCAAAAACGCGGCCCACTTGGCATTTTCGCTCAAACAGTAATCCAAATACCCGCGATCATTCACCGCCGCTTCGGCCGCAGCCAACGCTCCACGGTTCACATTGAATGGCCCACGCAAGCGGTTCAAAACATCAATGACAATTTGCGGTGCATAGCCCCATCCAACCCGCAAGCCACCCAAACCATAAACTTTGGAAAACGTGCGTGTCATCACAACATTATGGCGCTCTTCAACCAGTGCAGCACCACCATCGTAACCATCAACAAACTCGGCATAGGCGCCATCCAAAACCAAAACAGCATGCGCAGGGATTTCATCCGCCAACCGCGTTAATTCTTCCAGTGAAATAAACGTCGCCGTTGGATTATTTGGGTTGGCAACAAACACCAACTTTGTGCGTTCAGTGCAACCAGCAATCAACGCATCCACATCCGTCACGCGTTCTTTTTCAGCAACCTCAACAGGTGTAGCACCCGCCGCCAACGCACAGATGCGGTACATTGAAAAACCGTGTTCGGTAAATAAAACCTCGTCGCCAACACCGGCAAAAGCTTGGCAAAGAAACGTAATTATCTCATCCGACCCATTACCCACGATCACTTGATCCGCATTCAAGTCATGCATTTTAGCAATCGCATTTCGCAAGGAGCGATGATCGGAATTGGGATAGACGGCCATAAAATCAGCTTGTTCGCGAAACGCTTCACGCGCCGCTGGGCTTGGCCCTAATGGGTTTTCGTTAGAACTCAACTTCACAATATTGCTCACACCTTCGGCGTGCGCCTTGCCACCGACATATAATTCGATGTCCATAATTCCGGGCTGTGGTGTAATTTCTGTGGTCATTTTAGCTACTCATTATCTCTTTTACATACTCATAACTCTGCGCAGAGGCGATTTCCAGCCAATAGATTTTAATAAAAATTCTGTGGGTCAATATCGATACTCACGCGCATATTATGTGGAACCTTCACAGACGCACGCCATTGCGCTAGAGCACCTTGTAACATCACGTCTTTCGACGCTTTGACCAACATACGAACGCGATGATTGCCGCGCACCCGTGCGATCGGTGCTGGCGCGGGGCCATAAACCTCCGCCCCGATTGCATGTAACATACCTGCGTTTTGCGCCATATGATTGGCCAATCCAAACACCTGTGCCAAATCAGGGCCCGCCAAAACAATTCCCGCCAAACGACCAAAAGGTGGCACGCCCGCAAGGCGTCGTTGTTCTGCCTCTGCTCGCCAAAATTCTTCCTCATCACCGTTTAAAATAGCCTTGATTACAGGGTGTTCTGGTTGGTGCGTTTGCAAATATGCAATTCCTTTTTTATCTGATCGTCCGGCACGCCCTGCCACCTGTCGCATCAGTTGAAATGTGCGTTCAGCGGCGCGCAAATCACCACCCATCAATCCCAAATCAGAATCAATCACACCCACCAACGTGAGCAACGGAAAATTATGCCCCTTTGCCACCAATTGCGTGCCAATGATAATATCCGCTTCTCCAGCGGCAATCCCTTGAATACGCGCCTTTAATGCACGCGCCGACATCAACATATCTGACGACAAGACCGAAATCCGTGCATCAGGGAATCGCTTTTCCGCCTCTTCTGCTAACCGTTCCACACCCGGCCCCACAGCTGCCAAGGTTCCAACTTCATGACACGACGGACATTCGGCGGGCATTGGTTTGGTCTCACCGCATTGATGACACATCAAATGGCCTTGAAAACGATGTTCAACCATACGGGCGTCACAATGATCACATCCAATCTGATCGCCGCACTTGCGACACACTGTTATCGGCGCATAGCCACGTCGGTTTAGAAACAGCAACGATTGCTCGCCACGTTCCAGACGAGCATCAACCTCGCGCCCCAAATCGGGCGAAATCCAGCTGTTAGACACCATCGCCTGTTCGCGCATATCAATCGCCGCCATATCAGGCATGACCGCTGCACCAAACCGTTCGACTAAATCAATACGCTTATATTTACCCTCGTTTGCATTCACCCAAGTTTCCAGCGCAGGCGTCGCAGACGCCAAAACCACCGCTGCGTTACAAATCGACGCCCGCATCACCGCCATATCACGTGCCGAATACAACACCCCGTCCTCTTGTTTGTAAGACGTGTCATGCTCTTCATCGACGACAATCAAACCCAAATCGCTGAATGGTAAATACAACGATGACCGCGCTCCAACCACAACTTGAGCCTTGCCGGCACCAACCATCCGCCAACAACGCCGCTTTTCGGTCATTGTCACACCCGAATGCCACTGCGCTGGTTGGCGGCCAAACCGTTTTTCAACGCGATCCAAAAATTCAACTGTCAGGGCAATCTCTGGGATCAAAACCAGCGCTTGTCGCCCCTGCGTCAAACATTCCGCAACCGCCTCCAGATACACTTCTGTTTTTCCAGAACCCGTCACCCCGCGCAACAATGTTGTCTCATAGGATTTTGCCGCAACAGACGCCCGTAACTTGCCACCCGCATCCATCTGCGCTTCTGTTAATGTTTTGGATGGGTGATCTGGATCCAAATGCGGATACGGCACATCGCGCGGCGTTTCCAATTCCGCCACTGCTCCATGTTTCACTAACCCTTTGACAACAGACGCGGTTACTCCGGCCATTTCCGCCAATTCGCGCGCCGTAAATTGCATACCGTGATAATCTTCCAGCACTGCTAAAACTTTCTCGCGCGCTGGCGTCATGCGATCAGGTACACCGTCACCCAATGCATAAACAATCCGCATACTTGGCGGATCACCCAAACCCGGCGCACGTGTCGCCAACCGCAACATTGCATGCAATGGCGTCAGAGTATATCGTCCAACCCGCTCCAAAAAACTACGCATTTCAGGGCGCATCGGCGCCACATCTAAAACGTTGGATACGGCGCGAATTTTGGATGGATCATATCCACCAATCCCTGCGCCCCAAACAACCCCGATCACTTTACGTGGACCCAACGGCACCTCAACAAACGCGCCCAATTCCACACCACCAACCGGCGCTTTATAATCCAAAAACCGATCCAAGGGTTGCGTCGTCAGCACGGCTACCAAATCGCCTTGGTCAAAATACTCCAACCCTTGCTGTTTTTGTGGCTCACGCATTTATATTGTTTCCTCAACTGCGCCAATTGGTTAAGATGCGCACGAAAGACTATGCAACATGAACCCGTAGGGAAACACAATGAAATTTTTCGCAGATACCGCCGTTGTTGATGAAATCGCCGAGCTAAACGAGCTGGGCATTATCGACGGCGTCACAACAAACCCTTCCCTGATCTTGAAATCAGGCCGTGATATCCTTGAAGTAACGAAAGAAATCTGTGCCATGGTCGATGGCCCTGTATCTGCAGAAGTCGTTGCAACAGAAGCGTCAGAAATGATCGCCGAAGGCCGTAAATTGGCGAAAATCGCTGACAACATCGCGGTAAAAGTTCCATTGACTTGGGATGGTTTGAAAACCTGTAAGGTTCTCTCTTCCGAAGGTACAATGGTTAACGTCACACTTTGCTTCTCTGCGAACCAAGCATTGATCGCTGCCAAAGCAGGCGCATCATTCATCTCGCCGTTCATCGGTCGTTTGGATGACATCAACATCGATGGCTTAGACCTGATTGCAGACATCCGCCAAATCTACGACAACTACGCGTTTGACACTGAAATCTTGGCGGCATCAATCCGTACCGTAAACCATGTGTCAGAATGTGCTAAAATCGGCGCAGACGTGATGACCGCACCACCATCTGTGATCAAAAAATTGGCACAGCACCCGTTGACAGATTCAGGTCTTGAACAGTTCATGAAGGACTGGGCAAAAACAGGTCAAAACATTCTTTAAGGATTGAACATGACTGATACAGATCACATGAACGATATCCGTAAACGGATTTTGCAAGATCCAGAAGCGTTGCTAAATGACCAAGAGGTTATGCGCGCCTTGATTGCGGCTAGTGATGCGGACATTCCGTCCAACATCATCGATCTGAAAACAGTTGTTCTCAAACGGCTCGAAGGCCGCTTGGACGAAATGGAGGGGCAAACCAGCACCATCATTTCGGCCGCATATGATAATATTTCAACTACATCCAAGGTGCATCGCGCTATCTTGGATGTACTTGAACCAAATACATTCCCGGATTTTCTGGAATTCTTGCGCGAACACTGGCCTGAAACGTTAAATATCGACGTCGCCCGCCTCTGCCTCGAAGCACCAGCAATCCCCCTTGAAGATATGCCAGCCCTACAACGCGAATTCGGCCCCGGTGTCGTTTTTTTACAAAAAGACGAAATCGACTATTATATTACCTTGGGTAAAGACGTCGAACCGCGCCCCGTAACGCTTCGTCAAATCCGTAAAGGTGTTACAAAAATTCACGGTCTCCACGCCGAAAACATACGTTCCGAAGCATTGATGAAACTTAACCTTGGTGACGGTAATCGACCGGGCCTTTTAATAATGGGCTCACATAACCCTGATCAATTTGCACCGAACATGGGCACCGACCTTTTGGTTTTCTATGGATCTGTGTTTGAAAAAGTAATGCAACGCTGGTTGTATAATGACTAATCTCACTGGTGGATTTGATCATATGGAACGCTGGCTTGCCAGCCTAACCGCCGTCGGCGGCAAAGCCCCAAAAACAGTGGATGCGTACCGCCAAGACGTATCTGGCTTTCTTCTCTTTATGTCCGATCACATCGGTGCCGCCACATCCAAAAATATGCTGGCCCGCGTAGACATCAAAGACATGCGATCATGGATGGCCCACACACGCCGCACAGGTCTTGGTCCGCGTTCACTGGCCCGCGCTTTATCTGCGGTAAAAACATTTTATCGCTACCTTGGAGAAATCATCGATATTCCAGTAACCGCCGTTTTGGCCACGCGCGCCCCTAAATTCGAAAAACCACTCCCGCGCCCGGTGGATGCATCCGCCGCCAAAGATCTTATCGCGCGGGTCGAAGTTCAATCAATCGAATCTTGGGTCGGCGCACGCGATGTCGCCGTCGTCACACTTCTTTACGGCTGTGGCCTTCGTATTTCCGAAGCATTGTCATTAAAATTTAAAGATGCCCCATTGCCAGAAGTTCTAAAAATTGCAGGCAAAGGCGGCAAAGAACGCATGGTTCCCGTCCTGCCCGCTGCACGGGCTGCTATTAACGATTATCTTAAAATCTGCCCAATGCCATTTGTGCCTGATGACCCATTATTCAAGGGAGTACGCGGCGGTGCATTAAACCCGCGCTTAATCCAAAAAGTAATGGAACAGGCCCGTATGCAATTGGGTCTACCAGCTACAGCAACCCCTCATGCCATGCGCCATTCCTTCGCCACACACCTGCTAGAAGCAGGGGGCGACTTGCGCACAATTCAAGAATTGTTGGGACATTCTTCACTATCGACAACACAGGCCTACACCGCCGTGGATCAGGCTCGCCTGATGGAAGTCTACAAAAAGACACACCCCAAAGCGTAACCGCACGTCGCTTGCCCGTGAGATGTCGATCAATCTATTGCAATTATCGTATAATTAGAGCGAAAATCTTCGCCTCCCTCGACAAATTACTGTTGGCGTATCATCACAGCTCACGAACAGAGATCCCAGTATATACTTTTGAAACGCCCCTTCCTTATCCCCTTGGCAACCGCGTTAATCTTTCAGAAACTCTTGACCGTCAATTTGTTAACCTGTCGCTCGCGGAACGTTTACCGACGTGATGCAACCACAATTTTTGGCGCATTTTGAAACCCGTTAGGCCGCCATCCGTACACTTGGCGATTTTACGAAATCACGGATTTATACTTTCAGTATAATTCCAACACATCACAGCCAAAGGTTGAGTTTTTCAAAACTTCATATATGAAAACAAAATGACCCTACGTATAAAAGCACTGCTCGTGCATTATCTCACCGCCACAGGCGCCGTTTTTGCAATACTGGCCATGCTTGCCGCAGTAGATGCCAAATGGGATTTAATGTTCCTTTGGTTGGTCGTTGCCTTTTTCGTCGACGGGATTGATGGGCCATTGGCGCGTAAATTCGATGTCAAAAAGAACGCACCAGAATATGATGGTGTTCTGTTGGATTTGATCATTGATTACCTAACTTACGTTTTCATTCCTGCCTACGCTTTGTTTAAATCAGGCCTGTTTAATGGTTGGACTGGCTGGGTTGCAATTATCATAATCACGTTTACGTCCGCGCTTTATTTCGCCGACACACGCATGAAAACAAAGGATAATTCTTTTGCTGGTTTTCCGGGTTGTTGGAACATGTTCGCCGTCGTAATTTTCGCAACGCACCCAAATTTTTATATAATCTTAGCGCTTGTCATCATATTGGCTGCATCGATGTTCTCACCCTTAAAATTCATCCACCCAGTGCGCACCGAACGGTGGCGCAAAGTCAGCCTGCCTATCGCAATATTGTGGACGGCATTGGCTGGCATCTGCGCTTGGACAAATTTCGAAGCGGGACCAATCGTCACCGCCGCCCTAGGAATTTCATCAATCTATTTGCTTGGTGTCGGAATCGTTCAACAATTGATTCCCATTAAAAACGCATAATCAAAACACCGGCAATAATAACCACAGCGGCCAATAATTTACCCATGTCCGCCTTTTCACCAAAGAAGAAAATACCGATCAAAACCGCAAACATCACAGACGTTTCACGCAGCGCCGCCACTAATGCAATCGGTGCAATCGTCATCGCCCAAACCGCAATCCAATAGGCCGCAACAGACGCCAGCCCGGCAACAAAACCCAACACCCAAACCTTTGTTTTTTTTGGAAAAACTGACAGTCCACGCCGTTGAATTCCCCAAACCGTGAATAAAAATGCATCCAAAAAGAACAACCATCCAACATAACCAGAAGCATCGCCAGACACCCGCGCACCCATTCCATCGGTAATGGAATAACCCGCTGTCCCTACAGCGGACGCCAATGCAAACGGTAACAAGGAAACGGTTTCGCCGCTGGTGAAAACGCCTCGCGCTAAAATAAGTATTCCGATGCCAACAGCAACGATACCTGCCACCTCTTTTCCGCTGATAACATCGCTTAAAAACAATGCACTGATCAGCAAAACCAACATCGGCGCAGAACCACGTGCAATGGGATAAACGCGGCTTAAATCACCTCGCTCATATGCACTGGACAGGAAAAACTTGTACCATAAATGAAACCCAACAGATGCGATCAGCCAGGGAATTGCGGCAAGCGCAGGCATTGGGAAAACAGCGATCATCATCAACCCAATGACACCATGCGCCACCGATAATAACACCATCCCTTGAAATTTATCATCGCCAAACTTGATGATTGCATTCCAAGATGCATGCAACCCCGCGGCACATAGTACCGCCAGTAGAACACCCATACTCATATCAACAACCCAGCACCCTCAAAACGTAGTAATTTCACTTTCGTCTCGATACCATCGGCACCCGAAAACCCACCAAGCCCACATTGCGCCAACACACGGTGGCAAGGGATAATAATTGGAATCGGATTGGCACCACATGCCGTACCAACAGGCTGCGCTGCTGAACCAATTGCCTTAGCTATCTCACCATAAGTCTTTGTATATCCATATGGAATCGCGCTGATTTGATCTAATACCGCGCCACCGAATTCACCGACATTTGGGTTCAGTGGCAAAGTAAATTCTGTCAACTCACCAGAAAAATATGCCGCCAATTGTGCCAACCCTTCCGTTAGGATTGGTGAGCGTTGGCCGATATCTTCACCCGCCCAACGCAACTTAACGATTGCACCATCCACCTCTTCTAGAGCCAGTTGCCCATAAGGCGTAAAGATGGTGCCGATATTCAATTCAGAGCATCACTGCAACGTTTACAGCATCCTTCATGAGCTTGTGATCCAACCTCTGGCGTTACCTTCCAACAGCGTTGGCACTTGTCGCCCGTTGCCTTTTGGAATTGTACTGAAATGCCGTCAACATCATCCAAAGCGAATCCATTTTCAACAACTTCCAATGTCAGTGCAGATGTGATGCAAATATCACTGAAATCGACAGAACCAACGACAGCCTTGATCACCTCATCGTTGATCTGAACCACTGGTGCCGCCTCTAGCGAAGAGCCGATATTTTTGGCGGTCCGTTCCACTTCGATTGCACCGGTCACGACACGGCGTACATTGCGAATGGTTTCCCATTTCGTCGCCAGTTCAGGGTTTAACCAAGCCGCTGGCGTCTCAGGAAAATCAACCAAATGCACAGACGCATCCGTCGCCGAATGGCGCTCTAACCAAACATCTTCCATGGTGAAACACAGCATTGGCGCCAACCACGTTGTTAAACGATGGAACAAGACGTCCAAAACTGTCCGGGCAGATTTACGGCGGTTTCCATTTACGGCATCACAATACAAAACATCCTTACGGACATCAAAATAGAAGCTACTTAAATCTACAGTAGCGAACTGGAATACTTGGCTAAATACGCCTTGAAAATCATAGGCAGTGTATCCGTCACGAACGACTTTATCCAACTCAGCAACACGATGTAGAACCCATTGTTCCAGCTCTGGCATATCGGTGGCATCCACCTTTTCGGCATCGTTAAAATCATTCAAGTTGCCCAAAATAAACCGCATCGTATTACGTAAACGACGATAGCTGTCTGCCACATTTTTAAGAATTTCTGGACCAATGCGAAGATCTGCGGTGTAATCCGCCTGCGCCACCCAAAGGCGCAAAATATCAGCGCCGTATTGTTTGATCACTTGTTCAGGCGCAATAGTATTCCCTACAGATTTGGACATCTTCATGCCCTTTTCATCCAACGTAAACCCGTGTGTTAAAACACCTTTGTATGGCGCACGGCCATTGGTGCCACATGACTGCAATAGTGATGAATGGAACCAGCCACGGTGTTGATCAGTACCTTCTAAATACAAATCAGCAATACCATCATCTGCGCCATCTTCACGGTCACGCATTACAAAGGCATGGGTTGATCCACTGTCGAACCAAACGTCCAAAACATCGTAAACCTGATCCCATTCATCGGCATTATATTCGTTACCTAAGAAGCGTTCTTTGGCCCCGTCCAAGAACCAGCAATCCGCGCTCTCTTCTTTGAATGCTGCAACGATACGGGAATTCACGGTCGCATCGCGTAGGATGAAATCAGGGTCCGTTGGTAACGTACCTTTACGCGTGAAACATGTTAATGGAACACCCCACGCACGTTGACGTGACATGACCCAATCTGGGCGTGCTTCGATCATGGAATACAACCGATTACGACCTGTTTGTGGTGTCCATTTTACATTGTCAATTTCCGTCAGTGCACGTTCACGAATGGTTTTGCCATACGTATCATTGCCGCCGATTTCTTTGTCGATTGCAGTGAACCATTGGGGTGTATTGCGAAAGATGATTGGAGCTTTTGAGCGCCATGAATGCGGATAGCTATGCTCAACACGGCCACGCGCAATGATGCCACCAGCTTCAACCAACTTGGTAATCACAGCAGTGTTGGCTTTGCCTTCTTTACCTTTGCGGTCGAATACTTCGAGCCCTGCAAAGAATGGAACATGTGGCAAGAATTCAGATGCTTCGCCGACGTTGTGTGTCATGCGATCCAACCAATTACGTTTAACAAAACATTCATAATCGTCAGCGCCGTGGCTGGGTGCAGTATGCACAAAACCTGTACCAGCCTCATCGGTCACGTGATCTCCGTCGATCATTGGAACGTCGTAAGCCCAATATTCATCCGCGTCCGCCAGTGGATGCGCACAAACTGCACCATCCAAATCGGCGGCGAAAACGTCACCAACGCGTGTAAACTTTGTGACACGTGATTTGGTCAAGGCGTCCTCGGCTAATACATCGGCAAAGATGTACTGTTCGCCGGGGGTTGTCCAACTTTCTTCTTCAGTTTCCTGTACTTCGTACAGCCCATAAGAAATTTTTGGATTGAACGCGACGGCCTTATTAGACGGGATCGTCCACGGTGTTGTTGTCCAGATTACCACACGCGCATTCTTAATTGTGTCTGGCGCAGACTTGAATTTAAACGCAACCCAGATCGTATGAGATTTGTGGTTGTGATACTCAATTTCCGCCTCGGCCAATGCCGTCTTTTCAACAGGCGACCACATCACGGGTTTTGACCCTTGATACAAGGCACCGTTCATCGCAAATTTCATAAACTCTTCGGCGATGACTGCTTCGGCGTGGTAGTTCATTGTCAAGTATGGGTCATTCCATTTACCTGTGATGCCCAAGCGCTTAAATTCGTCACGCTGAATATCCACCCAGCCTTCAGCAAACTTGCGGCATTCTTGGCGTAGTTCGACAACGGGAACATCGTCTTTGTTTTTGCCTTTTTTGCGGTACTGCTCTTCGATCTTCCATTCGATCGGGAGTCCGTGGCAATCCCAACCTGGAATGTAGCGCGCGTCTTTGCCCATCATTTGCTGTGAACGCACAACCATGTCTTTCAGGATTTTGTTTAATGCGTGACCGATGTGTAGATGCCCATTCGCATAGGGTGGACCGTCGTGCAAAACAAAGGATTCGCGACCCGTTTTTTCACGCAAGCGATCGTAAATTCCAATTTCTGCCCAACGCTCCAACCATTCTGGTTCGCGTTTTGGCAAACCCGCACGCATTGGGAAATCCGTTACAGGCAGGTTGATTGTTTGTTTGTATTCAGGTGTGTCAGCGCACATATCATGTTCCAGTCATGGAGAAAATAGTTGGGGGATGGATCGGCGCGAATGCTCGTACGCCTTTTCCCGACGGTTCTGATGATCAGAGCGCCGGGCCAGTAATTCGAATAATAATTGCGAATATGCGTCCCATGGGGTTGTTATACTGTGGCAAAATAAAAACGTCTAGCACAACTAACGGCAATATACATTTGCATAGAAACTGTAGAAAAAACTATGTCAGCAAACTGGCCATCAGTCGGTTGTCTTTGACAACTTGGGCCAAACTATATCCATCCAGCACCCCGAAAAACGCTTGTTGCGCATCATACAAAGGCCCGCGCAATCCGCATTGTGAAAAAGCTGCACAATCGCAACCATCTTTGGCAAAACATTCCACCACGGGCACATCACCAGAAAGATAGCGAACTACAGCGCCAATGTTGATTTGCGAGCTTGGGCTCGCCAACGTCAGCCCCCCCGCGCGACCCCGACCAGACAAAACAAACCCGCCTTTCACCAATGCAGAGGCAACCTTGGCAACATGGTGATCGGATATAGCGTAGCTGTTGGATATCTGAGCAACCGATACACGATCCGGATCGAAGGCTGCCAATTGTAAAAGAACGCGAAGTCCGTAATCTGTGAATTTGTTTAGCTGCATGCTTTTAATTAGCATTTACAATGCGCAATTAAAAGCATAAATAATACGTATCTTAAATGCGCAATAAGGAATCGTTATGACCATTGCCACATACCTTGCGAAAATTTTTCTTTGGCCCGGCACCGTTATCTGTCGGTATTTCGGCGTTAACCCAGAAGACGACATGGGTTTGATGCGTTCTTTTTTCAACTTTATGTTCTGGTTGCCTTTAGGCTTAATTGCAATTTTTCTATATGTCTAATCCATTACGCCCGCGCATAGACATTACACGTGAGGATATCGCGCGCATCGTCTCTCATTTTTATGCACAGGTCCGCGTTGACCCAAATCTTGGGCCAGTATTTGCACGCTCTATTCACACAACTGAATGGCCAGAGCATGAAGCCAAAATTGTGCGATTTTGGGCGAATGCAATTTTGAACGAAAAGGATTATTTTGGTAATCCAATGATGGTTCACAAAGCACAAGGCCACGTTAAGCCAGAGCATTTTGAAATCTGGTTGGCGTTATTCAAGTCAACCCTTGACGAAGTTTTACCAGTTAAGCCCGCCCAACAATTCAACGAATTAGCACAGCGTATTGGTGCCAGTTTGAAAATGGGGTTGCAAGGCACCCGCGCAGAAGCACGTGGTGTTCCTCATCTGCACTAGTTTTGTTTGGATACCAATCCAGACAAGGCACGTTTCACAATTGCCGTGACTTTTGGTTTTTGAAGAGCTCGATAAGGCATAGGACGACATACTTCGGCGGCGGCAATTCCAACGCGCGCAGTCAAGGCCCCATTTACCAAACCTTCACCAAAGCGACGCGATACTTTAGATAAAACACCTCCACCTGCAATCGAGCCTAACATGTCATCGCCGATTGACACTGCACCTGTGGCAACTAAATGGCCTGCCACTGTCCGCATCAGTCGCCATGAACCAAAACTACCTGCACGGCCGCCATATACTTCGGCTATGCGCCGTATCATGCGGAGGTTGGCACCCAAGGCCATGAACACATCTAACAGGGCGAATGGCGCTAACGCCGTGGCCGTGGCCACGATGCGTGCCGCTGTTTCAATCTCTTTTTGCGCCATGTCATCTTGCGGTTTCAGTAGGCTCGTTTCAATAAGCTCAAATGCGGCGGTCGCATCAAGTTGATCGGCTTTTTGTTCGTTGTAATTGGCCAAGACCCACGATAATTCATGTCGCCCCTTGGTCAATTTGGCAATCTTTTCAACATGTGCGCGTACGGCAGTCAGGTCTTCGCTCTGTTGAAGTTGTTCGCTGTTTTTACGGAGTCCATCGATGCGGCGCAAACGCGTAAGTGCTGCCAATTCACGTAATGCAAAGACAACAAGACAAACGATAACAATCACGACCAACACCAATGCACCGCGCCCCAACCAGATATTGCGTGCCAACAGGCCAGTTACAAAATCCCAAAACGCCAAGGACATCATAAAGCCAAGTAAACCAAGGACTGATCCCCAAAACAGCTTGGCTAAACGTGAACCTTTTCGCGCAACGACATGTGTCACTGCGTGCATTGCGGCACCTGTAGGCAGATCTGTAATCGGCGGGGCGTCCGCAGGCGTTAGTTTGGCACGGCGCGAAGGTTTATCCATCTCGATGACGATTGGTGATTTTCGATTACTCATATCAATTTGTCCCCGATCAAAAATTCTGCAGCGCGGTCCAATCGGATATGTGGTGGTCCATCTCCCGACTTTAACGAAACCTTTGACGGTGAAAATCGCATGATGGCATAGTCATTTGCCAACCATTTAGGCGCGCCCTCACGCGCTGTTTTTAAGATTTCTGTTGGATCTTCCGGCAGTTCACCTGCATACATTACGGCCTCTTTACCACTGCCCAACAGCACACCCCGCACGGCTTCTAAGATTTCGCCGTCGTGGTCTATTACCTCTTCAACCGTTGTTCGAAGACTCGCCAAAGACAGGCTTTGCGTGGTTGCCCCCCTGTAATTGGCGTGATCTTTCGCTTGGCGCAACAATGCATCCATTATATTTGTAAGCGCTCCGTGTTGGCTGTGATGAAGATGGTCCGCTTTGGTTGAGGCAAACAAAATGCGTTCAACAGATTTCCCCAAAATACCCGAAAGGAACCCGTTTTGTCCTGTCTTAAAGCAATGCAGAATATCAACCATTGCGTTACGTAGATCATCAACCGCTTGCGGCCCAGCATTTAATGCACCCAATGCATCCACCAGAACAACCTGTCGATCGATGCGGGAAAAGTGATCTTTAAAAAACGGTTTAACGACTTTGGATTTGTATGCTTCGAAACGACGTTCAAATTCACGATATAATGTACCGCGGCCACCTGAGCCAGCCAAGGGTGTAAATGTCAGCGCCGGCGAACCCGCCAAATCACCTGGCATTAAAAAGCGTCCAGGGCTGCAGGCAGAAAATCCTGCCTCGCGACAATCAGACAGGTAGGTTGTGAAAGCGGTCGCAAGCTTGATTGCCTGCGCTTCGTCCAATTTCACATCTGGCTTTGCGTCCATCGCCAGCCATTTTTTAGCAAACTCCGCGCGCTGGCCTTTGTTTGCCAGTTCCAACGATTGGGCGGACCATTGCGCATATGATTGACTAAGCAATGGTAGATCAAGCAACCATTCACCTGGATAATCCACGATATCCAAATGTACAGTTCGCGGGCCACGCATACCAGAAACGATCCCAGATCCTTGAACTTTAAACGACAAACGAAGTTGACTGATTGATCGCGTTGATTGAGGCCATTTCGGATTACTGCCAATCATATCTGACAGATGATTTTCATACTCGAAACGCGGCAAAGTATCATCGGGTTGCGGTTGTAAGTATGCCGCCAGGATCGCACCCTGTCGGGCGCCAACCAATTGCGCCATGCGACCACGATCCAAAAGGTTCGCAACAAGGTTTGTAATGAAAACCGTTTTACCTGACCGTGACAACCCTGTAACGCCCAGTCGAACGACAGGTTCAAAAAGGGTCTCGCTTACACTGTCGGCTGTGCGCTCGTACGCGCGACCAATGCTGTCAGCTAAATTTCCAAGTACCACAAAATCATCCTTTGCATGATATACAATACATATGGGCTGCAGCTTTGTTTTCCAAGCGGCACTTGGCAAATCCGATAATTCACGATATCGACAGCCTATGCCCAGATATGCTCTTAAAATTGAATATGATGGAAAGCCCTACCGTGGCTGGCAACGCCAGAATAATGTTCCCTCTGTTCAACAAACAATTGAAGAGGCATTGGCCAAAATCGCACCCGAAAAACCACTTATACAGGGCGCAGGTCGTACAGACGCGGGTGTTCACGCAACGGGGCAAATTGCCCATGTTGATTTAATCAAAGAATGGGACGCGTTCCGTCTGTCTGAAGCATTGAATTACCATCTAAAACCAGTTCCAATATCGATCGTTGGTTGCACATCTGTAGATGATAATTTTCACGCTCGATTTTCTGCATTGGAACGGCGTTATACTTTCCGCCTGCTATCACGACGTGCTCCAGCAGTCGTTTATGCAGGTTGGGTATGGCAAGTTTCACATGAATTAGACATCGACTTGATGCGCCAAGGTGCAACTCATCTGATCGGCAAACACGATTTCACCACGTTTCGATCAACGATCTGCCAAGCACAAAGTCCTGTGAAGACATTGGACGAAATTTCAATCTGCGAAATTCCGTTGGAACATGGGACAGAGTTCGAATTCACCATTCGCGCACGCAGTTTTTTACATAATCAAGTGCGCAGCTTAGTCGGGACGTTAGAACGTGTCGGCGTAAAGTCATGGATGCCGGACCAAGTGGCCGAGGCATTGGCCGCCCGTGAACGCCAAGCATGCGGGCCTGTGTGCCCACCACATGGGCTTTATTTATCAGAAGTGACGTATCTTAACTCTTTATTTTATTAGCAACCAATGCTGAGTTTGACAGTGTTGCTTCCCCAGCCTAGTTTCATATTCGAATAATAGAATATTTGGAGAATAGCTATGAACACCGTCCTTTCCCATGCAATTGTCGTATGTTTGGCATTTACTGTCACTCCAGTCATTGCCCAAGACTTACAAGTTCAAGCTGTTACCGACGGAGTTTGGGCACTGGTCGGTAAACATGAACAACGCAACCCACAAAATTTGGGGAACAATGCTACCTTTGGCCTAATTGATACCGTGGAAGGTGCTGTGTTGATTGATCCAGGCGGGTCATGGAATGGTGCGAAAGCGTTACATGATACGATAAAGAGCATTACGTCCAGCAAGGTGAAGTATGTGATTAACACAGGTGGGCAAGATCATCGTTGGTTGGGTAATGACTACTGGCAGAAACAAGGCGCGGTTGTGATTGCTTCAGCCGATGCTGTTATCGATCAAAATGCACGTGCATCTGTTCAGATGACAATTCTGAGCAATCTGATCAAAGATAGCTTTGAAGGAACAGAACCTAGTACTGCAGATGTAGAGTTTGACGAGAAATATGCGTTCGATTTAGGGGGAGTAGACTTTGAAATCTACCATCCTGGCCCCGCCCATACGCCCGGCGATAGTTTTATTTGGTTGCCAAGCAAGGACACAGTTTTTACTGGCGATATTGTTTACGTGGAACGTATTTTAGGATTAGGCGATCAGAGCTCCATTTCCGAATGGCCCAGTAGTTTTCTTGCATTTGCGGCAATGGAACCAACACATGTTGTCCCTGGGCATGGGATCGCGACAACATTGGAGCAAGCAACGGCGGAGACTTATGAGTATTTAATGAACCTACGCGGTCAAATCGGCGCATTAATTGACAATGATGGCACGATCATTGATGCGCCTAAAATTGACCAATCTGCTTTCTCTTACTTGAAACAGTTTGAAAGTTTGGCTGGGCGCAATGCTCAGACGGCATTTCAGCAAATGGAATGGGAATAACAAGCGCATCATTCACCAGATAACTGAGACCTACTCAAACGTAAAACGCCGGCGAATTACTTCGCCGGCGTTTTTGTATTTATTCGCTGAATACTATTTCAAGAATTCAGGGTTGTTGGCCAGTACTTTTGCTTCGCCAGCTTTTAGGCTGGTGCGAGCAGATGGGCCATAAGCGGTGTTGTCAGAGCGAAGTTCTGGGAACAAGTCCAAGATCTCCTCACGGCTTTCTTCGGCCAGTGATCCCATACCCAATTCACCTGGGTGGAAGCTTTCCGATGCGGCACCATTGGCAAAAACAATCTCGTGGGTATCGAACAACATGTGGAAATATTCCACCTCTGCGCCTTCGTCCACATAGATATTATCGCCGTTCACCAGATGTTTGGCAGCTGCCAAAACCTGTTCTTCGCCGAACAACAGCTCTGCTTTCCAGCCTTCGACTAACATACGGTGCTGTGGTGATACTCGCAGATCTGCATCATTGCCCATTGCGCCCGACTTAATCATGATCGGCGCCAAACGGCCTATTGCAGGTACCGTACGCGAACCAATCCAACGCAACTCTTGCGCTCCGTGATCCATGGTTTGAACCATTGCACCTGTTGACAAGTCTTCGATGGCTTGAACAGTACCGTCCGCCATTGTGATCATGGTTCCTCGTGTGAAACAAATCACATCGACAGATACTAGCGCGGTGTCACTGCCACCTTCACCATCAGTGATCGTGTAAGTCACGGTGGCTGTGCCAGTAAAGCCAGACGACGGATCAAACGTTAGTGAGCCATCTGAGTTCACAATCACAGAACCATCTGCGCTGGACGCACCAGTCACGGTCAGGTCATCACCTTCGATATCACTATCGTTGATCAATACATCCACTGTCGTGGTGCCACCAGGAACACTAATGGTTGACGTGTCATCGACTGCGACAGGAACATCGTTTACTGGAGAAACACTGACTGAAACGGTCGCACTGTCTGTGCCACCTGCACCATCAGTAATCGAGTAAGTCACTGTTGTTGTGCCTGTGAAATCAGATGTTGGTGTGAAGTTAATCGTGCCGTCTGAGTTCACAATCACAGAGCCATCTGGGCTGGACGCTGTCGTCACTGTCAGATCATCGCCATCAACATCACTGTCGTTTGTCAAAACAGTCAAGTCTGTTGGCGTGTCTTCAGTGATCGTTTGCGTGTCAGGCGTAGCAACTGGCGCATCGTTTACAGGGGAAACGCTAACTGAAACTGTCGCACTGTCCGTGCCCAAGTTGCCGTCGGAAATCGTGTAGGTAATCGTGGTCGAACCCGTAAAGTTCGAGCTTGGCAAGAAGTCCAGTGTGCCGTCCGAATTGATCGAAACTGTACCATCTGCGGTTGTGGCAGATGTTACTGTCAGAGCGTCACCAATATCGACATCTGAATCATTGCCTAACACGTTAATTGTCGCGGTCGTGTCTTCGGTCACTGTCGCAGTATCAACAACTGCAACTGGCGCATCGTTTACAGGGGAAACTGAAATCGTTGCAGTCGCAGTGGCGGCACCCGTGTTACCATCAGAAATCGTGTACGTAACAGTGGTTGAACCTGTAAAGTTTGAATCAGGCGTAAAGGTAAGTGTTCCGTCGCTGTTATTTACAATAGAGCCATCAGCGCTGCTGGAAATACCAGTAACCGTCAGAGTGTCGCCGACATCAGGGTCGGAATCGTTGCCCGTAAGATCAACCGTTACAGCCGTGTCTTCTGTGGTCGTGTCAAAGTCATCAACCGCAACTGGTGCATCATTAACCGCGCTTACAGATATTGTAGCAGTCGCCGTGGCTTGGCTACCGTCGCTATCAGCAATCGTGTATGTAACGGTCGTTGAGCCCGTAAAGTTTGAATCAGGAACAAAGGTCATTGTTCCATCACTGTTGTTTATAACAGAACCATCAACGCTACCAGAAATACCAATAACCGTCAGAGTGTCGCCGACATCAGGGTCGGAATCGTTGGCTAAAAGATCAACCGTTACAGCCGTGTCTTCTGTGGTTGTTTCGAAGTCGGCAACAGCAACAGGTGCATCATTCTCTGGGATTACATCTATTGTTGCTGTCGCAGTGGCTGTGCCCGAGTTACCGTCGGAAATCGTATACGTAACTGTCGTTGAGCCCGTAAAGTTTGAATCAGGAACAAAGGTCATTGTTCCATCGCTGTTATTTACAACTGAACCATCAGCGCTGCTGGAAATACCAGTAACCGTCAGAGTGTCGCCGTCAGGATCACTGTCGTTACCGATAAGATCAACAATAACTGACGTGTCTTCTAATGTTGTTTCCGCGTCGACTTCAGCGACGGGAGCTTCATTAATAACGTCAAATGTAAAGTCTCCGACACCAACATATTCTGGCATGAAGCCTTGAGAACCGGCTTCAAACGAGATTTCGATGCGTTGAATACTTGCACCATTCAAAGCAACCGATGCGCTTAGATTTGAATTTGTTGTAAGACCTTCGACAAAGTTACTGCCATCGCCATTTGTACCTGTGGCGTGACCAGTGCCGCCGCCAGCGGTGCCAAGAGTTGTAATCCCAGTAATAAGGCTACCACCCACTTCAGAGTCATAAGCTCGGATAGAAACGCGGTCATGCCAACCAGAAGCTTGTGAATCGATGTCTTCGAGAAGGAAAGAGATGTTATCAACACCTTGGGAAAACGTGTACGGTTGCAATAAATGTACGGTACTTTCGCAAAACGCGATCACCATTTTCACCCACCGCGTTAACGCACGACCTGATCACAGCAAGCCGCGAGCGTACGGATTTAGAATTTGCAGCATTCCAAAGTAATTGGATGAAAAAATATGTACCTGAGTTTGATGCAGATGCATTGTCTGTGGTTTTTTGCCAAATGGACGGGAATCAGATGATTGCTGGTGCGCAAAATTCGGTTTATTTGAATATGCGCACAAATGAATTAGACGTATACCGCCGTGTGCAACACCTTGATGTCATCCGCCCCACAATAATGCGCAATATTGGTACTGGGATTTTCAATACAGATTTTTATACCCTTGATGCATGGCGTGAACAGCCCATGTACCAAAATTATTACGAAGCACTTGGCCTGCTCCACACCGTTAGCATCGCTTATGAAATTCCTTTTCAAACAAATTTGCGCCTACAGTTCACCTACTTCAAGGCGATTGGTTCTGAGTTTGCTCAAACGCTTACCAAAGACGAAGTCGAGTACCTTTCGATTCCATTTTACTATATTTGGGCCCAGCGTTGGGGCATTATTGATGAAGAGACTTGTCAGAAGTGGTTAAACTTGATGTCAGGTTTAAATCCAACACAACTTTTCTTGCTACGCGATTTGGTTGCACGCCCACGTTATTCCTTACCCGTCACGGCGGAAAAATTCGGTATCAATCCACGTATGGTGAACCACTATTATAACCAAATATATTCTGGAATTTTAGGGCAACTTAAGACAAAATATAAGGTAGAAGGCAACGCGTCCAAGATGGTTGACCTCGCGCAAGCGTTTCATTTCCTACGGTTTATAGGCGATTATCGACTTAAGCGGTGAGCCAAAAACCAATTTGTCGCCTATACATTTATAGAAAGCCCAAAACTGGGTCCTTGAGTTCGTATGATGAATGAGCGTTCGCAGTAGCATCAATCATATGCGATGACGCATTGCCGTTCCGCGCCGAATGTCCTATTTTCACAATAACAGGAGCATTTTTGCGTGTCAGATCAACTTAAACTCGAAGAATGTGTCAGCTTCATTGCTGCAAAAACGTTTCAGCGGATAAATAAACGTGCGCGCGAATTGCTGAAGCCTTTGGGCGTATCCCCGGCACAGTGCGGCTTACTAATTCCCTTATGGGCTAAAGACGGCCAAAGCAGCGTTGAATTGGGCGATACATTGAAATTAGACAGCGCAACGATGACTGGGCTAATTGATCGCTGCGAAGCATTAGAGATTGTACAGCGCCGCGCAGATGAAACTGACCGCAGACGTTCACGCATTTGGCTTACGGACAAGGGGCGCGGTTTGGAAATGCAAATAACCAAGGCGGAACGCCTGCTGAACGTCGAAGTAGAAGAAGTCATTGGCGACGACACACACGCATTTTTGCAGTCCTTGCTTGTTTTGAGTGAAATAAAGACATCTGAGTAATTTTAAGGCCATCAGCTTTGAAATAATATTTGCGATCCAATTACCTTGCATGCAAGTAACATACATGCAAGTATAAATGCGAAACGGTTCCGCCCACCCAAGGAGACGGCTATGGAAATGTTACCAATCAGTTTGGACGACAAGTTCAATATAAATGAAAAAAACATTTTGATTACAGGCACACAGGCCTTGGTCAGGTTGTGCTTGTTACGCGCCGCGTTGGACAAACGTGCAGGTCTGAATACCGCCGGTTATGTTACCGGTTATCGCGGGTCACCATTAGGTGGTGTTGATGGGCAATTTTTAGCAACTAAAAAACACCTTGAGCCGGCTAACGTTATTTTTGAGTCTGGTCTGAACGAAGATATTGCTGCGACTGCCCTTTGGGGAACGCAACAGGCTGAAATGCGCGGCGACGGTAAATACGACGGCGTATTTGGCATGTGGTATGGCAAAGGCCCCGGCGTAGATCGTACTGGTGATGTCTTTCGCCATGCGAACCTTGCCGGTACTTCAAAACACGGTGGCGTCTTAGCCGTTTTGGGTGATGATCACACCTGCGAAAGTTCAACGACCTGTCATCAAAGTGAATTCGCCATGGTTGACGCCATGATGCCTGTATTAAACCCATCAACCGTTCAAGACTTAATTGAATACGGACTCCACGGTTGGCAATTATCGCGCTTCAGCGGCCAATGGGTCGGCTTGAAATGTGTTAAAGACGTCGTCGAAGCTACGGCAACAATTACGTCTGATATCAACAGCTTTGCCCCTGTCATCCCCGAAATAGAGAGCCTTCCCATGGATGGGTTAAACGTTCGGCCATTCGATCCTCCAATTGAACAAGAGAAACGCCTTCACAAACACAAGGTTGGCGCAGCTATTGCCTATTCGCGCGCTAATAATCTGAATAAATGTACATATGCTGGAGGGAACAATCCCCAAATCGGAATTGTTTCTACAGGTAAATCCTATATGGACGTTCTTCAGGCTCTTCGCATCCTTGGCATCGACCGCGCTTTGGCGAATGAATTGGGCGTATCCGTTTATAAAGTTGGCATGGTTTATCCTTTAGACCCCCAAGGAATTCAAAACTTTGCCAGGGGCGTGGATCAAGTCATTGTCGTAGAAGAAAAGCGCGGCTTGCTTGAAACGCAAATCCTAGAAATTTTGTACGGTGTCGAAAACCAACCGAGCGTAATCGGCAAACGCGATGAAGACGGCGATGTACTATTCCAATCAGAATTTGCATTGAATCCTAAGCAAATCGCCTTGGCCATCGGCGAGCGCATCGTAAAAAAAACCAAAAACAAGATTGTGATCAACACTGTCAATTTGTTGAATGAACAACTGAGCGAAGAACGTCTAACACTAACCGTAGCAAGAAAGCCTTATTTTTGCGCTGGCTGTCCACATAATTCATCAACAGTAATTCCCGAAGGGACAAGAGGATACGCAGGTATTGGGTGTCACTGGATGGTTCAGAGTATGGATCGTAATACCGAAGGTTTTACGCAAATGGGTGGCGAAGGGGCTAATTGGATCGGTGAAAGTAAATTTTCCCACCGCCGTCACGTTTTTCAAAATTTAGGTGATGGCACCTATAATCATTCTGGTATTTTATCATTGCGTGCCGCAATCGCCAGCGACATCAACATCACTTACAAAATTCTGTATAATGACGCTGTCGCAATGACAGGGGGCCAATCCCATGATGGCAACCTTTCTCCGTCGTCCATTGCCGCCGAAGTTACTGCCGCAGGCGTAAAGCAGATTGCCTTTGTATCAGATCGTCCTGACTTGTATAATTCATCGAACTTCCCCAAAGGAACCACAATCAGTCATCGCGACGATATAATTCCAGTTCAAGAAAAACTGGCAAAAATCGACGGTGTAACTGTGTTATTGTACGAACAAACCTGTGCAACAGAAAAACGTAGACGCCGCAAACGCGGCCTGTTGGATGACCCAAAAGAGCGCCTGTATATCAATCCGGATGTCTGTGAAGGATGTGGCGATTGCGGCGTGCAATCAAATTGCGTCGCCATAACCCCGTTGGAAACCGCCAAAGGTCGCAAACGCAAAATCGATCAATCTGCCTGTAATAAAGATTTCTCGTGTGTAAAAGGCTTCTGCCCGTCATTTGTAACAGTTCTAGGTGGCGATCTACGCAAACCAGCACCAATAAAGGCAGAGATCCCTCTCCTTTTGGAACCCAAGAAATTGGTCAACTTAGACAACGAACCTTATGCAATTGCCCTAACCGGTGTTGGCGGCACAGGAGTAGTTACAATTGCCGCAATTTTAGGCATGGCTGCTCACTTAGAAGGCAAAGGCTGTGGTAGTGTTGATATGGCGGGGCTAGCGCAAAAAGGTGGTGCGGTCACATCACATATTGCCATTGCACGCACCCCAGAAGAGATAAAAACCATTCGCATTGCCCCAGGCGGCGCAGACCTAGTTCTAGGCTGTGATATCGTCGTATCTGCAGCGGATCCTTTGTTGGACACAGTGACCAAAGGTAAAACTAAATTGGTTATTAACGTGGCAGAAATGACCACTGGCGATTTTATTGGAGATACAGAGTTCACTTTGCCAATCGACTTGATGCGTAAACGGTTAAGTAATTCAGTAGCAAAAGATGACGCGTTTTTTGCAAATACCACCGAGATTGCAACGAAGCTGATGGGAAACTCCATCGCCTCAAATATGTTTATGCTTGGCATCTCTTACCAGTTGGGTCTACTTCCCTTGGATGCACAATCAATCAATCGCGCCCTTGAATTAAACAACGTCCAAATTCCCTTTAATAAAAAGGCATTTGAATGGGGCCGTGTTTGGGTGCAAAATCCGGACGTTATTCGTACCGTGATCAACGACAGTCTTGACGAAAAAAACACCGAGAGTTTGGAGGCGAAGATAGCCCGTCAAACCAAATCTTTGATTGAATATCAAAATGCTTCCTATGCCGCGCGTTACACAAAACTTATGGACCAAGTCTCAAAGGCGGACGCGCAACCCGGACAAGCTTTGACCAATACCGTAGCTGACACAGCTTATAAGCTTATGACTTATAAAGACGAATATGAAGTGGCCAGATTGTATTCATCACCTGCGTTTCGCGCTGGTCTTTTGGAACAATTCGAAGGTATTGCAACATTAAAAATCCACCTCGCTCCACCGTTATTATCAAAGAAAAATCCAAATACAGGTGTACCGATTAAGCGAACTTTCGGGCCGTGGGTCTTCACCGCAATGCGAGTTCTGGCAAAAGCTAAGGCGCTTCGCGGTGGACCATTTGACATATTTGGTAAATCAGATGAGCGAAAAATGGAACGAGATCTCATCGTGAATTACTTTGATTTGGTGCTCAATTTGTGTGAAAATTTAACGGATGATCGCTATGATGCCAGCTTGAGAGTTCTAAGCTTAGCCCAATCTGTGCGCGGATTTGGACATGTTAAAGAAAGGAACTTCAAACAATACCAAACAGACCTTCAAAACCAGATGATGACCCTTCAATCCAGCAACTCAGGACAACCAATAACAAATGCAGCAAGCGCGTGATTACCTAATTGAAGCCGCCAATTTAGCTCAGCTATTAGAAACGCTCAGCTCAACTGACTTGGCTGAAGTAACTCAATTTAAGGGTTGGACAATCGAGGATGTAATTGGGCACTTGTATTTATTTGATACGGCTGCCTTGGTCAGCGTGCAAAACACAGATGAATTTGAATCATTTTTTGCACCCATTGCTCAAGACTTGGCTAACGGTCGCAGTTTTTTACAAGCTCAGCAGCCTTGGTTAAACGGCTTGTGTGGCCAAAATTTGATAAACGAATGGCGCAAAACCAGCCTTGCAGTGGGTAATGCCTATGCATCTGTCGATCCCAAGGCCCGATTAAAGTGGGCTGGCCCAGATATGAGTGCGCGATCGGCAATAACAGCCCGCCAAATGGAAACATGGGCACATGGTCAAGAAATTTATGACATCCTTGGGGTGGAACGCACAACGGGCGACCACATACGTAATATTTGTCATCTTGGTGTGTCAACGTTTTCATGGACATTCGCTAATCGCGGGTGGGACATTCCAAAATGCCAACCAAAAGTTCGGTTATCGGCCTCATCTGGTGAAATTTGGGAATGGGACACACCAAACAGCTCGGGTCAAGTTTCTGGCAAGGCGAAGGAGTTCGCACAAGTCGTTACACAAGTTCGAAACATTGCCGACACCACCCTAATTTGCGACGGAGCGATTGCCGAGCAGTGGATGAAATTTGCTCAATGTTTTGCCGGTCCGCCGATTGATCCGCCGCTGGCTGGGACACGCTTTTGCGCCATCCTTAAACAAGATTTCACCTAGAAACCGCATGTTCAAATATTATTTAGAGCGAGCTTAGGATTTCACCTTCTTCACCAACTTAGAAACACTGTTTCAAACCGGTCAAACTCACACAAATGTAAATAATATACGAATTATTTCAGTTGAAACCATCCTTTAAGAAACAAGCGTCATTACTCTATATATTGTTTAACAGGATAAACGCTCATTCAATTAGATTGCAGAAGAGTGTGCATCTCCACTGCATGAAAAATCGTCAATATATTTTGCAATAATCCGTGCCAAAGGTTTTGCATTTTCACGCAGCTCAAGCCCAGCGCTGGTGATCAGAAAAGAGTCAGTGAAGTTTTTCGCCAAAAGTGAAATTGTTTTTTCAATGAAAAAGGTTTCATCTGGAAAAGCATCGAACAACTTTGTGCGATTCAACGCAAAATAACACATCAACTCTTCTACCATCTTGGCAATCAATTTGTCTCGCGTCGACATTTCGTAACCTTTGTGCCCCGCAAGCCCTCCTGCTCCGATACGCTCTTGGTATGCCGATGTTGCCGGCGCGTTTTGAACATAACCCTGTGGGAAATGAGAAATTGCAGACGCTCCAATGCCTATTAGAATTGAACTATCATCATCCGTGTACCCTTGGAAATTTCGACGCAATGCCTCGACATCATTTGCCTTGGAGAGGCTGTCGGAAGGTAGCGCGAAATGGTCAATTCCAATTTCTTTATAACCGCAGCTAACGAAATATTTACGTGCAATTTCAGACAGCTCGAACCGCTTCATACTGCCTGGCAGGTCGTCTTCATTTATCATGACCTGGCGCTTAGACATCCAAGGTACGTGCGCATAACCATATATCGCCAATCGGTCTGGATGCATAGATTGAACTTCACTCAAGGTTTGGCGAAATGTATCCGTTGTCTGATGTGGCAATCCATACAGCAAATCCAAGTTCAAACTCGGCAAGCCACTTTGACGCAGAAAATCAATTACGTGGCGTGTTTCTGCTACACTTTGTAGACGCCCAATTGCAGATTGTGTTTCTTTGGAAAAATCTTGCACCCCAATGCTGGCACGGTTCATACCATTGTTAATTAATACCTTCAGCAATTCATCTGAAGCCTCGGTCGGATCGATTTCTACGGAAAACTCAAACTCTGGCCCGACTTTAAACTCATCAAAAACTGTTTTCAGTAACGATTGCATTGTTACTGGCGATAAAATCGTGGGTGTCCCGCCACCTAAATGCAAACGGGATATATTCACTTTTTCGGGTAAACTCTCGCGCACTTTGATCAATTCACGCTTGATGAACTCAACGTAGGCATCCACAGGGCGTAAAGTTTTAGTCCCTTGTGTGCGACAAGCGCAGAACCAACACAGGCGCTTGCAAAAGGGAATGTGGACATACAACGAAATACTAGTATTTGATGGAACCGCGGTCAGCCAAGTAACTTGCTTTCGATGACCGACTTCATTTTGAAAATGGTTCGCAGGCGGATAACTGGTATAGCGTGGTACACGCGCGTCAAATAAACCGTTTTCTTTTAGATGTTTGATCTTTTCCATGGCCCGACTATTTGTTACCCTAAGGCAACTTTCCTTGATCCAGATCAAATCAGATGAAAATACCTAGTACATCAATTGTAAAATGCAGCGAATGCCCGATCCGTCACCGTGCGGTTTGCGCGCGCTGTGACGACGATGAATTGAATACACTAGAAAGTATGAAAACTTATCGTTCTTTCGGTGCTGGTGATCCTATCTTATGGCGCGGTGAAGAGTTGGTCTATGTCGCCTCTGTTGTATCTGGCGTAGCTACGCTATCAAAGACGTTGGAAGATGGCCGGACACAAATGGTGGGCTTATTGTTACCCTCAGATTTCATCGGACGCCCAGGGCGCACTGAAATCGATTTTGATGTAATAGCGACCACAGATGTTACACTTTGTTGTTTCGCGCGCCGTCCCTTTGAAAAGTTGGTGGATGAAACGCCTCATGTTGCCCAGCGCTTGATGGAATTAGTATTGGATGAATTGGATGCCGCACGAGATTGGATGCTTCTTTTGGGTCGAAAAACTGCGCGCGAAAAAGTGGCAACTTTTGTTGAAATGCTGGCACGCCGATCTCAGAACCCGGACGTAAACGGTACATTGCATAAAATGAGCCTTCCAATGACTCGCGATCAAATCGCAAATTACCTTGGGCTCACACTGGAAACCGTAAGCAGGCAGCTTAACGCATTAAAACAAAATGAAATTATCCGATTTGTCGATCGTCGTAGCTTTGAAGTATTGGACCTTTCGGCCCTTCACGAAGCAACAGGTGACGATAATGACGGCGGTATGATTTTTTAAGTGTAATCACCAAAAGTTGATTCAGATCAAAGACCGGATATAAACAGCCTCTTAAAAAGCATCTACGGACAGGGGCATCTTACGAAGCTCTTACACATTCGAGGGCTCTTTAATGAATTATATCAAACTTGTACTACTCGCCTTAACCGCTTTTGCCGCTGCACTTGGCGTGAATTGGGGGGTTGATGCTGCTTACCAAGCACACGCTTTCTTAATCATGTTAATTTCTGCAGGGGTATTTGTGTTGGTATTGCGAAATATCGACGAACCTACAAAAGTTGCGGCTGATGAAGGTATGTATTTTGACGGCGTCATTCGCGCAGGCATAATCGCAACAGCGTTTTGGGGAATCACCGGTTTTTTAGTCGGTACCTTTATCGCGTTCCAACTTGCTTTCCCAACTCTTAACTTTGAGTGGGGCCAGCCCTTCACCAATTTTGGACGACTTCGTCCTTTACACACCAGCGCAGTCATTTTTGCGTTTGGCGGCAACGCGCTGATCGCAACATCATTTTATGTGGTGCAACGCACCAGCGGCGTTCGTTTATGGGGCGGCCGTACAGCATGGTTCGTGTTTTGGGGTTATCAAATATTTATCGTATTGGCGGCAACTGGCTATTTGTTGGGCTCGACCCAGTCCAAAGAGTATGCTGAGCCAGAATGGTATGTAGATATCTGGTTAACCATCGTCTGGCTCGCTTATTTGGCTGTCTATCTAGGAACAATCGTTCGTCGTCGCGAAAAGCACATCTATGTGGCAAACTGGTTTTACCTCAGCTTTATCATCACTGTTGCGATGCTACACTTGGTTAACAACCTGTCCATTCCCGTAACAATCTGGGGCAGTAAATCTGTCCAAGTTTTCTCGGGCGTCCAAGATGCAATGACCCAGTGGTGGTATGGCCACAATGCCGTTGGCTTCTTCTTAACAGCTGGTTTCTTGGGTATGATGTACTACTTTGTGCCGAAACAAGCCGAGCGTCCTGTTTACAGCTATAAACTATCGATCATTCACTTTTGGGCGCTCATCTTCCTATACATCTGGGCAGGTCCACACCACTTGCATTACACCGCGTTACCTGATTGGGCATCGACCCTTGGTATGGTGTTTTCCATCATCCTTTGGATGCCCAGCTGGGGCGGTATGATCAACGGTCTAATGACCCTTCAAGGTGCATGGGACAAGTTACGCACAGACCCAATTTTGCGCATGTTTGTTCTGTCACTTGGCTTCTACGGCATGTCCACATTCGAGGGTCCGATGATGTCGATCCGCGCTGTGAACTCGCTCAGCCATTATACTGACTGGACAATCGGACACGTACATTCTGGCGCACTTGGTTGGAACGGTATGATTACCTTCGCATGCATCTACTTCCTGACGCCACGCCTATGGGGCCGCAAACAGATGTATTCTATGTCCGCAATCAACTGGCACTTCTGGTTGGCAACATTGGGCATCGTTTTATACGCGGCATCGATGTGGGTCACCGGCATCATGGAAGGTTTGATGTGGCGCGAGGTCGACGACCAAGGCTTCTTGGTCAACTCTTTCGCCGATACCGTCAGCGCAAAATTCCCAATGTATGTGGTGCGTGGTTTGGGCGGTGTGATGTTCCTATCCGGTGCTTTGATCATGGTCTGGAACATGTGGATGACAATTCGTGGGGCAAAGCCTGCTCATGCCCCACTCCCAAACGCAATCCCAGCTGAATAAGGAAGAAAATCATGGCATTACTTGATAAACACGCCATCATAGAGAAAAGCCCAACATTGCTTTTGACCTTTTCTCTTCTTGTGGTGACAATCGGCGGGATCGTGGAGATTGCTCCGTTGTTTTGGTTGGAAAACACGATCGAGGAAGTAGAGGGCGTACGCCCCTACAGTCCGCTGGAATTAACAGGTCGCGACATCTATATCCGCGAAGGTTGTTATACCTGCCACAGTCAAATGATCCGCCCCATGCGCGACGAAGTTGAGCGCTATGGACACTACTCATTGGCAGCAGAAAGCATGTACGACCACCCTCATCAATGGGGATCAAAGCGCACAGGCCCTGATTTGGCCCGTGTTGGTCAACGTTATTCTGATGCATGGCAAGTGGATCACTTAATTGATCCACAATCTGTGGTCCCAGAAAGCATCATGCCAAAGTATGCGTTTTTAATGAAAAAGCGCATCGAACCTGATCAAACAGAAGCCTTGATGAAAACGCATCGATTTGTTGGCGTCCCATATACGGACGAGCAAATTCAAAATGCGCAATCTGACTTCTATGTCCAAGCGGATCCAGAGGCAGACTATGACGACATGCTTGCCCGCTATCCAGGAGCAGCCGTGGCAAACTTCGATGGCCAAGACTGGGTCACTGAAATGGATGCGCTCGTCGCGTATCTTCAGGTGCTGGGAACCATGGTCGATTTTTCAACTTTCACACCTGATGCAAGTCGATAGGAGCAATAAATGGAAACCTATTCTTTACTTCGTGAAATCGCCGACAGCTGGGTTCTTTTGGCTATGTTCGGGTTTTTCTTGGCCGCAGGTATTTGGGCGTTCTTACCAAGCCAAGCAAGTGCGCGCAAAGATGCCAGCATGATCCCATTTCGCAATGAACGCGCACCTTGTGCCGGAGCATGCGGCAAATGCAATTGCGCCGATAATTCGCTCAAATCGAAAGGGCAGAAAAATGACTAAAAAAGCAGTCGACAAAGCAACAGGCGTTGAAACAACTGGCCACAGTTGGGACGGCATCGAAGAGTTAAATAATCCGTTACCACGTTGGTGGCTTTGGACGCTTTATGCCTGTATCGTTTGGGCGATTGGTTACTCAATTGCCTACCCTGCATGGCCAATGCTTTCTGGTGCGACAAAGGGCATGTTAGGTTACTCCACACGTGGTGAAGTTGCTCAAGAAATTATTGAACACGAGCAAAAGAATAGCGGTTTAGTTGCCGAATTGAACGCCACAGATTTAGCAACTTTACTTCCAACCAGCGATCTTCACCGCTACGGCGTGGCTCGGGGCGGTTCAGTCTTTCGTGCGCAATGTAGCCAGTGCCACGGCTCTGGTGCCGCGGGCAGTAAAGGATACCCAAATCTGTTGGATGACGATTGGTTGTGGGGCGGTTCTGTAGATGACATAGCAACATCCGTAGCGCATGGCATTCGCAATGACACAGACGACGACGCACGCTTTTCAGAAATGCCAGCATTTCAGGAAATTCTAGAAGAGGACGACATAACCGCCGTTGTAGAATACGTGATTAGCTTGTCATCAAACGATTTCAACGCTGACTTTATTGAACACGGAAACACCATTTTCGCTGAAAACTGCGCTTCATGTCACGGTTCAGATGCTACCGGTGATCGTGAACAAGGTGCGCCTAACTTGGCAGATGCTATTTGGCTTTATGGCGGTGATCGCGAAGCTTTAACGGTAACAGTGAAGCGTGCACGTTACGGTGTTATGCCTGCTTGGGGTCAACGCCTCAGCGATGAGGACGTGCGCGCAGTTTCCCTTTATGTCCACGCCCTTGGCGGGGGCGAATAAACGGCTGGGGCGCTTTCCCCCCCCTTTTTTGCGCCCTTCCCCACCCGAAGCAGCTCTGTTCGCACCGAATGCTGCTTCGGGTTTTATTGACTCAGATCAAAGTCTGCCTTGCAACTTCACGTTATATAAACGTTGCGAACAGGAATTAATAAAATGCCCAATCCTTCTTTATATGCCCCGCGCGAACCAATTTTTCCGCGCCGCGTGTCTGGCTTTTACCGCAACTTAAAGTGGTGGATAATGCTTGTAACACTTGGCATCTATTACCTCACACCATGGATCAGATGGGATCGCGGGCCAAACTTGCCTGACCAAGCTGTCTTAATTGATTTGGCTCAACGCCGTTTCTATTTTTTCTGGATCGAAATTTGGCCGCATGAGTTTTATTTTGTTGCTGGGCTTTTAATCATGGCGGGCCTCGGGTTATTCCTGTTCACATCTGCCTTAGGTCGCGTCTGGTGTGGCTATACCTGTCCCCAAACTGTGTGGACGGATTTGTTCATTCTGGTCGAACGCTGGATCGAAGGTGATCGAAATGCTCGCGTTCGTTTGCATCATGGTAAATGGAATGTTCGTAAGTGGCGCCTGCGCATTACGAAATGGCTTGTTTGGCTCTTAATCGGAATGGCCACTGGTGGCGCTTGGGTTTTTTACTTCACTGATGCACCAACCTTAATGATTGACCTTATAAACTTCACTGCTCATCCAGTTGCCTATGGCACAATTGCGGTTCTTACGCTGTCTACTTTTATCTTTGGTGGGTTTATGCGCGAACAGGTGTGCAATTACATGTGTCCATGGCCACGTATTCAGGCGGCTATGATGGACGCCGACACAATCACGGTTGCTTATCGTGAATGGCGCGGCGAGCCACGTGGTAAAGCACGTATCGAAGGTACAGGCGATTGCATCGATTGCATGGCATGCGTGAACGTCTGTCCCGCTGGCATCGACATTCGCGATGGTCAACAAATGGAATGTATCACTTGCGCGCTTTGTATTGATGCTTGTGATGATGTCATGGTGAAAATCGGCAAACCACGTGGGTTGATTGATTATCTTGCCTTATCCGACGAAAACCAAGAACGCGCTGGCAACCCACCAAAACCCGTTTGGAAACACGTCCTTCGTCCGCGTACGATCCTGTATACGACAATGTGGTCAGCTATCGGCGTCGGTTTGCTGTATGCATTGTTTATTCGCGCCGATATCGACATGACTGTTAGTCCAGTTCGCAATCCTACATATATTGTTCAATCTGACGGTTCTATTCGTAACGTATACGATGTGCGACTTCGTAATAAGCTTGGCGAAGAGCGTAAGTTCCATATGAGTTTGACCAGCGACGCCCTTCTTCGTGTAGACCTTCAAGAGGAAACCCGTACCTTGGATATAATTGTGCCACCAGATTCAACCGTTTTGCACCGTGTTTACGTCAGCGCGCGGCCTCAAGATCCGGCTGCAACGGCGGACGCCACCGATTTACGTCTTTGGGTCGAGGATCGCGAAAGCGGAGCCCGTGCCAGCAAAGCAACCACCTTTAATGGGAAGGAAAAATGATGACCGAGATTAAAGGATGGCACGTATTTGCCACATTCTTCACGGCTTTTGCCATCATCGTAGCTGTAAATCTGACTCTAGCGTATAATGCCATTCGTACATTTCCCGGACTAGAGGTGAAAAACTCTTATGTCGCGAGCCAAGTATTTGACACAGATCGCACAGCGCAATTGGCTTTGAATTGGGATGTATCAGCAAAACTTGTCGGTGATGACTTAACACTCACTGTCGTCGAAAATGGGTCGGCCATATCTCCAAAGATAAACTCAGCTATCTTTGGTCGCGCCACAAATGTTTCCCAAGATCAATTTCCCGAATTTACCTTTGACGGAACCACTTTGCGCGCAAAGGTTTCTGGTGGTCTAGGAAACTGGAATCTACGCCTTAAAGCCACAAGTAGTGATGGCACCTTATTTCAGCAACGCATTATCGTTAAGACGATCAAATGACAGCCGCATGCCCAGCTTGTTCAGTAGCACCCTTGGCCCAAGAAATTGCAACGCCACAAGCTCAGCAATTTTCGGTACCAACAATTCACTGCGCGGCCTGCATTGGTAAAATAGAACGCGGCCTTGCAACCATCCAAGGGGTTAAATCTGTAAGAGTTAATTTGTCACTTAAACGTCTATCGGTGGAAGGCGCTATTGAACCAGACCGAATAGTGAATGCTTTGGCCGACTTAGGATTCGAAGCTTACCACCTGAATCAGACCAACCAAAATAATACCCACGACGACATTGGTCGCACATTATTAACCCGCATGGCTGTTGCCGGCTTTGCGATGATGAACGTAATGTTATTATCTGTAGCAGTTTGGTCAGGTGCAACTGATGCGACCCGCGACCTGTTTCATCTAATTTCAGCGGCAATCACTCTCCCAGTCATTTCATATTCTGCGCAACCATTTTTTCAAAACGCATGGTCAGCTCTACGCGTTCACCGATTGAATATGGATGTGCCTATTTCTCTTGCGATCCTTTTGGCTGCCATGATGTCACTGTATGAATCCCTGAATGGTGGCGAACATGCATATTTCGATGCGGCACTATCTCTGACATTCTTTTTGCTAATTGGTCGCTATATGGATCACCAAACTCGCAGTGCTGCCCGATCAGCCGCTAAGGAATTGACGGCACTCGAAGTACACACAACGCAGCGTATCATTGGCAACCAAACTGAAATCATCGAAGTGACCGATGTATCAATCGGTGATCATATCTTGGTTCCTACAGGTGCACGTATTCCTGTTGATGGCTTCCTTCTTTCGGACGATGCATTTTTGGATCGCTCTATTCTAACGGGCGAAAGCGCGGCTGTAACCATCGATATTGGTGCTACACTAAGTGCTGGCGAAATCAACATTGGCGCGCCATTACAGCTGGAGGCAACTGCAGTGGGGGAAAATACAACTCTTCGCAGAATGGCGGTACTGGTAGACATCGCGGAAAATGGTCGCAACAAATATACAACGCTTGCAGATCGCGCCGCCCAAATTTATGCACCAGCGGTTCACCTGTTAGCTCTATTTGCCTTTTTGGGTTGGTTATTTTTTACTGCCGATTTTCGCCATTCTTTAAACGTTGCAGTAGCCGTGTTAATAATCACATGCCCCTGCGCCTTGGGCTTGGCAGTGCCGGCGGTTTCAACTGCTGCAATAAGCCGCCTTTTTTCGTTAGGCTTCTTGGTAAAGCATGCAACCGCCTTGGAACGTCTAGCAAATGTAGACCATATTGTGTTTGATAAAACAGGTACTTTGACACACGCCTCGATTCCAGAAATTACTGGCTTTTCTGTTCATGAGCGATCAATATCTGCCGCTTTAGCACAGGCTTCCTTACACCCTCTCTCGCGCGCGTTAGCCGAGAGCCTGCGCGCCGAAACACCGGCCAATTTAACCCGTGTAAAAGAAATTCCAGGCCAAGGCATTCAAGCATGCTGGCATGGCACACAAGTAAGACTTGGTCGGGGCACATGGTTGGGCGCTGATTTTGATGGATTGGGACTTCAATTAGGTAATTCAAAGCCGAAGGCTGTCGACACTCAGGAAACTATTCGTGATGGGGTCCAGCAAGCTATCAATAATATAGAGTTACCGTGCGAAATTCTTACTGGCGATGCCAGTTTACCCGCAGAAAAAATTGGTAAACTGTTAGGCTTGGCCGTTACTGCGAATGCCCACCCCGAAGATAAATTGGCGCGCCTAGAACAATTGCGGTTTGCTGGCAAACACTCATTAATGGTTGGCGACGGACTAAACGACACAGCAGCCTTGGCGGCCGCACATGCATCCATAGCCCCCTCTTTGGCTGTCGAAGCATCTCGCAATGCCGCTGATGTTGTTTTGCTTCGGGACAGTATGTCCGACCTCCCAGTCGTATTGCGCGTCGCGCGCGCCACACAAATGCTATCAAAACAGAATTTTGCCATCGCGGCATTGTACAACCTAATTGCAGTCCCATTCGCATTGGCGGGTTTAGCCACACCTTTGGCTGCAGCATTGGCAATGTCCTTGTCTTCAATTACGGTGATTTTAAACTCGCAACGAATGAGGTATCTTTAATGAATATTCTTGTAATCTTAATTCCAATATCTTTAATCCTCGGCGCGGGTGGTTTGATCGCATTCTTATGGACGGTGCGATCCGATCAATACGACGACGACCAGGGAAACGCAGCACGTATTCTGCTGGATGATTAGATTTTACTGATAAGCTAAAGCAATCCAAATATGTACTGCAATTAGCGGCACAAGAATGAACGACAATGAAATGTGTAAAGCCAACCAAACCAAATACATCCAGCGTTGTGAAAATCGCATAATCTCTTTGTTGAAAATTCCGGTCAATACCGTCAAAATAAATACAATAGTCAATGCGGTCATCCAAGAATGCCCAAAACGGGCAGCATGAAGCGCGAACAAAAGCGTCGCAACAATGCCAATCCAACGATGTAAATCCAAGTCAAATCGGGTCAGCTTTCCGATCCAACGTTTACGAAACAAATACCATTGAAACGCTAAAGTCAGCAGTAAAAATAACCCTGTTAAACAGAGCCATACAAAGGAATATTCTGTAGGCAAAAGAAAGCTCTGCGCCTGAAAAACCAAAGAAATTTGCGCCAAAAAAATGGTACTCAGGCCAAGCATCACATATTTATTGTTCTTTATCCTCTGCGTAATTCCACTCATCTGAAAATTTCCTTGGCTTTTTCGCTCGGGTCCAACGGGTTGATCAGAATCAACTCCTCAACGATAGAAACTGAAGCCGCCTTTCGAACCTCGGACATAAATGTTTTTTTGTCTGGCAATACAAGCGTCGATCCATCTGGCCAAAGACTGCCGACTTCCACCTTTTGATTAAACAGTGCGACTTTATCTATATACATTCCGTAAGCTTCCTCGATAGATTGAAACAGCTCTTCAGTCGTACTCAGATAGTCGTTAGCACCCAATTTTTTACTGGGATAGGTCCACGTAGTAGCCCCCATAATATCATTCAACTTCCAATCTGTTTTAGGACTGTCTGGATGATCATTGTGGCACGTAACGCAAGGGCCGGCGGATGCAACGTCAGGATACATGCCAACATATCCAACGGCATCTACCGGCATGATCACTGCTTCTTTGGTCAATTTTAACGTTTTAAAAGATATAGCCTGTGCGGCATCAAATAAATTGGATTTATTGATCGGTTCGTCGGAACCTAGATACAATCCTAGTCGAGTTGGTTTTCGCTCCATACGCCCAGCGACCAATCTTAAAAACAAGGCGGGCAGAGGCCCTTTTTCAACTCCAGGTGCTGCCCAATCTTCGCCAAATTTCAGCCCCGCTTTCATGCCAGGCCCAACGATGCGCTGCGTGTAAATTGCACGTGCTGCATGATTGACAGCATTGACCGCATTGAACATATTTCCAACATGCACGGCTCTGTTATCGCGAAAAAGTGACGCTTTTTCAGGTAATTGGTTTGGTGCAGAAACAAATAAGTACAATCCAGCGCACATAAAACTACCCGTCAAAACAATTCTAAATATTGTCATTTCACATCCGCCTTATAAAATTTTCCCTTGCCATATGGGCTATCACTAGCAGCCAGGTATTCGAGGATTTCCTTCTCAGGTGCGGCATCAACCAATAACTTCGGTGTTTTAAACTCATGATTTCCATGGAAATCATGACACCCCAAACAACTGCCCCAATTTTGATCTTTCACAAGGATCGCATGGGGAACATCCACCGGATCATTCTTAAGCTTTAAGTCATCGTGACATTCTTGACAAAAATCAACCGGCGCAAAACTTCGTTGATTTGCATGCTCCGAATGGCACCCCAAACACGTTGTTGCCTTGATCACCTCAATGGCTTCACCAAACCTCGGTTCTCGAAACCGATAAATTGGGTGACGCTCATTTGGTCTTGCATGACAATCAAGGCATTCACTGGTGGTCACAGGTAAATAACCAAAATCGACTAATTCTTGGCGATATCCCACGGCGTAACGAATGTTGGCCTGTATTTGCTGACGCAAAGTGGCATCTGTACGTTTATGGCATCCATTGCATTGCACCCCTTCATGGCCGTGTTGAATAGGCCCTTGGGCCAATGACGTTTTAGCAATTGGATAGGTCAGCGCAATCGCACCCAGCACACCAAATGGCAGTATCATAGCTACCGCGAAAATTCGAATTTTAGTTGGTGTTACCTTAATTCGCATTCGGTTGGTTCCATACATTAGGAAGTCACCAAGGCTCCTGCCTAAGTGTTAAGCGAAAGCTAATGTTTGGAAGTTAAAGTTGTATTAACCAAGAAATTTTCAGTGGAAACGTATAAGTTCGGTGATGTATTATGTAATTGGGTAAAGGAAATCGAAACGGTGAGCGCAAGCAAATCTACCGTCGTTTTGCATTACACATGTTCCAACGCGATTTCTGCCATTTTAAGAATTGCATCTCTTGAATCTGCAACGGCAATAAAACGTGCATTGTGGCAAAATTTTGCACCTTCAACTCCGCAGGCTTCTTGCAATGCCTCATCCGTCAA
>Ga0209532_1000137_pt1 | contig 68478 bp, 70 predicted proteins | sample COG_02_FD_184746 | JGI IMG/M metagenome (GOLD analysis project Ga0209532, IMG submission 184746) | Pelagic Microbial community sample from North Sea - COGITO 998_met_02 (SPAdes) (version 2) | ecosystem: Environmental > Aquatic > Marine > Neritic zone/Coastal water | place: Helgoland, sampling... | reverse complement strand
GTATTATAACTTCAGACCTGCAATCTTTTACTAAGCAGCTTAAGGAAAATTCTCAAATATTTTTAAGCTACGAAACGATTAAACGTACGATAGGAGAATCCATAAAAGAAAAAGATTTAAATATAATTTTAAATGCCCTTGAAATTAAGATAAATAATGTTTCAGATTCTGGGATTGGAATTACTATCCCTCATTATCGAGTTGATGTTACTAGACCTGCTGATGTAATTGAAGAAATATTACGTGTTTATGGCTATAATAATCTTAAAGAAAAACCCCTGCAATATGAGGCGAAACCTCCCTATAAGTGGAATGATTCACATAAATTAGAAGCTGCTGTTGCAAATAAATTAACTGGTAATGGCTTCATGGAAACCATAAACAATTCCTTAACCTCACCAGGTTATACTGCTGATTTTTATTCTCCAGTTACCCTAGTAAATTCTTTAGGGAATGATTTATCGAATATGAGACAATCACTTATTTTTAATGCTTTAGAGGTGATCTCTTTTAATTTAAATAGGCAAAATAAAAATCTAAAAATTTTTGAATTTGGAACTATCTATGGAAAAAAGAAAGATTCGTTTATAGAATCTAAGCGTCTAATTATTAGTACAGTTGGATCTGTTATAGAATCACATTGGGAGAATTCAAGCTCACCTTCAAATTATTTTTATGGAAAAGGAGTGCTCAATGATTTGTTAGAAAGCCTAGGACTTTCAGGTATTATATGGCAAGTAACCCAACATCCTCATTTTGAGGAAGCTTTTAACATAATCCATCAAAAAAAGAATTTAGGCACCTATGGACTAGTTTCAAAATCATTAAATAAAAAGTTTGGTATTAGTCAAAATGTGTATTTAGCAGAACTTAATTGGGATGTGATTGTTGATCGTGCTTATACAAATACTTTGACTTATGAAGAAGTTGCTAAATATCCAATTGTTAAAAGAGATTTTGCATTGCTACTTGATGAAAGTATATCATTTGAAGATTTACAAAAAGTAGCTTTAAATACTAATAAAAAAATCTTAAAAGAAGTTCGCTTATTTGATGTATTTGAAGGTAAAACCCTTGATAAGGGTAAGAAATCATACGGATTAAGTTTTACCTTCCAAGATAAAAACAAGACATTAACAGATAAACAGGTGGATAAGGTTATGAAAGAATTACAGAAAAATTTCGAACAAGAATTTGATTCGAAATTACGCTAATTACTTATTGATAATAAGTCTTTTGTATGCTACTATTTAGTATTTTTGTTACAGATGAAATCGATTTATGAAATTAAATATACTCCAAAGAACAAACTTAAAAATGGTTTTAGACAAAACTAAAGCCTGTGACTTATCGTTTGAAGAACAAGAAAAGGCATTAAAAAACCTATATTCTTCTTTCGAAATTAAATTAATAAATGCCTTTAGTATTGATCTTTTAGACCCAAAAAAAATATATCATATAAAACAAATAAAAAAAGTAGCTATTGACTATAGGTTACGTTTTTTGGATCTCAAATATTTTAAAAATAATCTTCCAGATTCTGCTCATATAGACATTAAATATCTAGAAAAAATTCATAATACAAAACTCAGTGGTTTTAAAATAATGGCACCCTCTGTTTTATTTCGTTTAGAAAAAGCAGATGACCCATTACTATTTGCACCCTTAGGAAATGATTTTTATTATTTAGTTCATAAATGGGGAAACGATTTGCATCCTCTAAGAAAATTGAAGATGTGGCCTTTTAAAAATATATGGACACTGCTTCTTTTAATATTGGCACTTAGTTTTATAACTACTGAAATAATGCCCATGACAATGTTTACTAAATCTCCAAGTGTTTCAACCTACTGGATGCTTTTGTTTTTTAATTTTAAAGCGATCGCTTCCGTTGTTTTATTTTACGGCTTTTCAATGGGTAAAAACTTTAATCCAGCCATTTGGAACAATAAATACAATAAAACTTGATTACATTTTTTATGTTATCAAATAGCTTTATACATCTTTTTACCGGATCAAGTATTGATGTTATCCTTATTGTTGCTAAACTAGAAAAAATTAACATAAATCCTGTAGTAAAAGATGAGGGTGAATCCGCACGTCTAGCAGGTTTTGGTATTCCAGCACCCCTTCTGCAACGTGTATTTGTGCATTCTGATGAATATAAGAAAGCTGTTAAAATCATAGGGACGCTTTTTTTAGTACGTGCACCATTTTTTTTTATATTTTGCATTATTATAATAATCGAAAACTATTCGTGTTATTATCACTAGATTTTTCCACTTAAAAAAATAAAATGAATACAAGTTTTGAGACCCTAGATTATGCTGTTTTTGGAATATACGCTATTGTAATCCTAGGAGTTGGATTATGGGTTTCCCGTGATAAAAAAGGAGAAACTAAGAGTGCAGAAGATTATTTCTTAGCCAGTAAATCTTTACCATGGTGGGCTATTGGGGCTTCTCTTATTGCTGCTAATATTTCTGCAGAACAATTTATAGGCATGTCTGGATCTGGATTTGCTGTAGGGTTAGCTATTGCTACCTATGAATGGATGGCTGCATTAACATTAATAATTGTTGGAAAATTCTTTCTTCCAATCTTTATAAAAAAAGGACTTTATACCATACCTGAATTTGTTGAAAAACGTTTTTCAAGCCAACTAAAAACAATTTTAGCTGTTTTTTGGATCGGTCTTTATGTGTTTGTTAATCTTGCATCAGTAATGTATTTAGGAGGTTTGGCGCTTCAAACGATATTAGGAATTGATATGCTAACTGGAGTAATCGGTCTAGCTGCATTTGCTGCTGCTTATTCATTATATGGAGGACTATCTGCTGTTGCCTGGACTGATATAATTCAGGTAGTAGTATTGATATTGGGAGGACTAGTAACTACCTACCTTGCTTTAGATACTGTTTCTGGAGGTCAAGGATTTATGGAGGGTCTTACTACTATCTATCATGCTGTCCCTGAGAAATTTGACATGATTCTTGATCGTTCTAATCCTGAATTCATGAACCTTCCAGGTATAGGAGTTTTAATTGGAGGTATGTGGGTTGCTAATCTATATTATTGGGGGTTTAACCAATATATCATTCAAAGAACTCTTGCCGCAAAATCATTAGAAGAATCTCAAAAAGGAATCTTATTTGCAGCTGGATTAAAGATGATTATCCCGATTATTGTTGTGATTCCTGGAATTGCTGCATATGTAATTGTAAATGACCCTACGCTTCTTGCTAGTCTTGGTGAAGCAGGGGTGAATAATATTCCATCTTCTGGATCAGCAGATAAAGCATATCCTTGGTTAATGCAGTTTTTACCAACAGGACTTAAAGGAATTGCAATTGCTGCATTAGCTGCAGCTATTGTGTCTTCTTTAGCATCAATGTTAAATTCTACAGCTACTATTTTTACAATGGATATCTACAGGCAACTAATAAATAAGAATGCTAACGATAAAAAAACAGTTAATGTTGGACGAATATCTGCTTTGGTGGCTCTAATTATTGCAACAATTATGGCTCCTTTATTAGGAGGTATAGATCAAGCATTTCAATTCATTCAAGAATATACTGGTGTTGTGAGTCCCGGAATCTTAGCAGTTTTTGTATTGGGGCTGTTTTGGAAGAAGACTTCAAATAAAGGTGCAATTTATGGTGCGTTATTATCTATTCCAATTGCATTATTCTTTAAAATTGGTCCAAAAGGATGGATGGCAGAAACTGGGTTAGATTTCTTATTTCCCACACTACCCTTTTTAGATCAAATGGGATTAACAGCCATATTGTCGATGGTAGTCATTGCCATTGTAAGTTTAAAGGAAAATAAGGATAAAGATGACGCCAAAAGCATTAAATTAGAAAAGGGAATTTTTGTCACCTCCCCTATCTTTAATATTGGATCTTTTGCTTTGCTAATAATCCTATCAGGATTGTACGCCTTTTTCTGGTAAGACTTATTCTTTATGAAGACTAATAAATAATTTTATAAGTATAAAAATTTGATTTATCAATTTCTTCAATAATCTTTGAGTATGTAATAATTATTGTCAAATCTTATGTATCTCATAAAATAAAGTTGGTTATAATAATATTTTTAGTCCTAAATTGTGTATCATTTTTTTTACAAATAAATTAAATTTTACAAATGATATATCTTTTATAAATTGGACTGTCCCTGAGGAAAAACTCATGAAAGATGTTTTTAAAGAAACCATAAAACTTCAATTAGGTGAGTATGGAATCGTTATAATTGATGATTAGGACACAATTGGTGAAATGAGTTACAACTTTTTCGGGATCCCAAACGAAGGATATGGTTTTTCAGATTTTAATCATTCAGGATTTAAAAAAAACTAATGTTTTCATACTTTAAATTTTAGTCTCTGATTCCCTTCATATAATATGTATAAAATTAAGATACTTGTAAGTTTTTCAAATAGATGAAATCATACCAATAATAAACCTTAATAACATTATCCTAACATTTTTTCTCTCAGCTCCCTTATTTTAGTATCAGTCATGTATTCATCAAATGTTGCGTGCCTATCAATAATTCCTTTAGGTGTTAATTCGATAATACGTGTTCCTATAGTCTGTGCAAAAGCATGATCACTAGTACTGAATAAAAGGGTACCTTTAAAATTATTCAATGAATTATTGAATGCTGTAATGGTCTCTAAATCTAAATGGTTGGTGGGCTCTTCTAATAAAAGTACGTTTGCACGTTCCATCATCATTTTAGAAAGCATACAGCGTACTTTTTCTCCACCGGACAGTACATTTGACATTTTAAGTGCTTCTTCTCCACTAAAAAGCATTTTGCCCAAAAATCCCCTTAAGAAGACTTCCTCACGCTCTTCTTCAGTTTTGGCATATTGACGTAACCAATCTACTAAGTTCATGGGGTTTTCAAAAAAATCATCATGATCTAATGGAAGGAAGGCTTGAGAAGTAGTAATGCCCCAATCGAAAGAACCAGAATCTGCTTTACGTTCTCCCATAAGTATTGCATAAAGTGCTGAAATTGCTCGTGTATCTTTTGCATAAATAATTACCTTATCTCCTTTTGCTAAATTAAGATGAACGTTTTTGAATAAAAAAACTCCATTATTTGAAACTGATAGGTTATCAATATTTAAAATTTGATCTCCTGCTTCACGCTCTTGGTCATATATAATAGCAGGATATCTTCGGCTCGAAGGTTTAATTTCTTCAATGTCCAGTTTATCAATCATTTTCTTTCTAGAAGTTGCTTGTTTTGATTTAGCAACATTTGCTGAAAACCGAGCAATAAACTCTTGAAGTTCTTTTTTCTTTTCTTCTGATTTTTTGTTTTGCTGGGCACGTTGACGAGCTGCCAATTGAGAGGATTCATACCAAAAAGTATAATTTCCTGAAAAGTGATGAATTTTACCGAAATCAATGTCAGAAATATGTGTACAAACAGCATCTAAAAAATGGCGATCATGTGAAACTACAATTACTGTATTATCATAATTAGCTAAGAAATCTTCTAACCACATAATAGTGTCATAGTCAAGGTCGTTAGTAGGCTCATCCATAATCAATACATCTGGATTTCCAAACAATGCTTGAGCTAACAATACACGTACTTTTTGTTTACCATCTAAATCACGCATAAATGAATAGTGAAAAACTTCCGGAATCTCTAAGTTAGATAGCAAAGCAGCTGCTTCACTATCTGCATTCCACCCATTCATTTCTTCAAATATTATTTGTAATTCACCTACACGATCACCATCAGAATCAGAAAAATTTTCTTTAGCATACAGCATATCCATTTCAGACTTGACTTTAAAAAGTGAAGTATTTCCTTTTAAAACAGTTTCTAAAACAGGAATTTCGTCATAAGCATTATGGTTTTGTTCTAATACAGAAAGACGTTTTCCAGGCTCTAAATAAACATTACCAGAATTGGCATCTTGGGTTCCAGATAAAATTTTTAAAAATGTTGATTTACCTGCTCCGTTGGCTCCTATTATACCATAACAATTGCCGGAAGTAAAACTAGTATTTACTTCATCAAATAAAACGCGTTTTCCAAACTGAACAGAAAGATTTGAAACCGATAACATAGCTTATGAATTTAGAAATGCAAACTTACATAAATACTCAGCAGAGTTTATACTTTTTTTTAACTTATGGCTATGACATTTAATAAATTAAAATATTATTTTTGATTTGTGGTTCATAAAATTATTTTAAAAATTCTTCTTGTTCTTCTTATTGTTAGTTGCAATATACCAGATGAAAGAAGTGGCATCTTTTTTGGGGGGCAAATTATAAATCCTTCATCCCGCTCCGTTACTTTTTATCAGGGAAACAATGTTCTTGAAATGCTAAATCTTGATAATAATTTTCGATTTCAAAAAAAGTTTGATTCAATTGAAAGTGGAATATATAAACTGGAACATCTTCCTGAATATCAAACATTATTACTTGAAGAAAAAGATAGTCTTTGGGTTCGGATTAATGCAGCTGCATTTAATGCTTCTGTGGTATTTTCTGGTATTGGTGCATCCAAAAACAACTTTTTAATGGAACTGCTTTTAAAGCACGAAGCAGAAGGAGAATTTTTGTCTTCCAAATACTCTAGTAATAGTGAAATTTTTACAACTATTTTAGACTCACTACTTTTAGAAAAAAAGGAGTTATGGATTAAGATGGATATTGCTAATTCTCTAACACCCATAGCGCAAAAAGTAACTCAAGCAGCCTATATATACCATTATGCAACAATTAAAGAACGATATGCTCTTTTGAGAGGAGCTAAGTGGGATGAAAAGAAAGATAGTTTATATTTTGGATACCGTACTTTTTTAAATTTCGGAGACAACGATCTTGCGTTCTTTGATCCCTATATAAATTATATTTTAAATTTTATAAGTCAAAAAGCAATTGACAAAAGCAATACTTTCTTTAAGCAAAAAAAGACAACTGATTTTAACATAAACCGTTTGAAAGTTTTAGATCAGATAATTACAGGGCCTGTTTTAAGGAATAATTTAGCACGTGCTATTGCTTTTGAAGAAATATTAACATTTGAAAACCATAATCAGCATGAACGTTTTTTACAATATTATTCTACTGTAAATAATTCACCCTCCTATTTCACTGAAGTACTAACACTTCATGCTAATATTAACAGGATGGTTAAAAATAAAGTTTTACCAAAAGTTAAACTTCAAAATATTTATCGAGATACTATAAGTAGTAGTAGTTTAACCTCAAATAAAACGACAGTGTTATACTTCTGGTCTCAAACACAAATGAATCATTATCAAAATTCCCTAAAGAGATTAAAAAAATTAGAGACAAATAATCCACACATCCGTTTTATAGGCATCTGTATTCAGCCTTTTAATTCGATGGTTGATCAAGTCCAAGAAATAATGAAAATCAATCTTGAAAATCAGTTTGCATTAATTGATTTTGAAAAAGCTAGTGAATTATGGGTGCTAACTCTTCTTAATAAAGCTATTATCATAAACGAAAAAGGAAATGTTTTAGAAGGCTTTGGTAATTTTTCAGATTTAGCCTTTGAAGAATTATTAAAAAAGCTCTAGTTGCCCTTTTTATAGTCCTCTAAAAACTTAGCCAAACCAATATCTGTAAGAGGATGTTTCAACAAGCCTTTTATTGATGAAAGAGGACCAGTCATTACATCTGCACCAATTTTAGCACATTCAATTACGTGCATTGTATGGCGAATTGAAGCTGCTAATATTTGTGTTTCAAAGCCATAATTATCATAAATATCTCTAATCTCTTGAATTAGGTTTAGACCATCTGTAGAAATATCATCCAAGCGTCCAATAAAAGGTGACATATAAGTTGCGCCAGCTTTTGCAGCTAATAATGCTTGCCCAGCAGAAAATATAAGAGTACAGTTTGTTTTTATCCCTTCATCAGAAAAATATTTTAATGCCTTAACGCCATCTTCAATCATAGGTATTTTAACAACTATTTGTGGATGTAAAGCTGCCAATATTTTTCCTTCTTCTACCATACCTTTAAAATCTACAGAAATTACTTCTGCAGAAACATCACCATCTACAATTTCACAAATATCAATATAATGTTGTATAATATTTTTTTCACCTGTAATTCCTTCTTTAGCCATCAATGATGGATTAGTAGTGACTCCATCTAAAACTCCAAGAGATTGTGCTTCTCTAATCTGATCTAAGTTAGCAGTGTCAATAAAAAATTTCATATTTATGATTTAAAGTTTAAAATGATTCATTATTAATTTTTCAAATATACGATTTGGAAGAATGCCTTTTAATATTTTAGATAGCTTTTGCATAAAAGGACCAACCTGGTAATGAACTGCTGGTTTTCCTTTTTTAATAATTTTAGCAATTGCAACAGCAATTTCTTGCGGAGGGTTTCCATCTGACACATGCTTATTCATGGTATCTAAATTTTCTTGATAAATTCTTTGATATGGCGAATTTTCAATTACTGGAGCGTGATACCTCCTTGAAGCAATATCTGTATCATAATCTCCAGGTGCGAGACTACAAACTTGTATACCAAACGATTTGACTTCCATTCGAAGACTCTCTGTCATAATTGAAAAAGCACTTTTAGATGAAGAATATACACCACGAAAAGGAAGTCCCATAACCCCTGCAATAGAGGTGATATTTATAATCAAACCTGAACTTTGTTCCCTCATTTTTGGTAAAACAGCTTGAGCCATTTGAAGAGGACCAAAACAATTTATAGCAAAATTCTCTAAAACCGCACTAAGATCAATTTCCTCCATAGGACCAGTAATACCAACACCCGCATTATTAATTAAAACGTCTAGGCGTCCAGCTTTTTTTAAAACTAATGCAACACATGAATCTATAGAAACACTATTTGTGATCTCTAAAGGAATTAATGGGAAAGGAAGGTTAATTGTGTTTTTTTTTGGATCTCGACTGGTGCCATAAACCTGATATCCTATTTTATGTAAATGCGATGCAGTAGAAAGGCCTATACCTGAAGAGGCACCTGTTATCAAAACTACTTTTGCCATTTTAGTATTCCTTTAATGTATAAGTTGGACATACTTCATATGAATAAAAAAGGGCAAGCGACCCACATCACACCGCTACGACCATCTACCCTTGCTGTGTTCCCACCCTGGGGGAATTAAACAGGAGCTGGTTGTGTAGGACTTGCCCGTCACAAATATAAGATCTTCATCTGATTTCAACAATCATTTTAAATGCTTAATTTCGTTTTTAACTATATAATAACTAACTATCAATTCTATCTCTAATGAAAGTTATGCTTCCCCTAATATCTTTTATTCTTCTTCTAACATGTGGAAGCCCTAAAAGGCCAATATTAAAAATAAGTACCGGTATAAAGAACAATAAAGTTATATGGGGGGATACACTTCATTTGAAATTAAAAAATCAAATTGAAAATGAAAATATTCAATTTTATCTTAATGAAAAACCTATTAATAAAAACCATGTTTTTACAAATGAGCCTTTAGGAGTTCAAATAATAAAGGCGATTATTACTTACGATAATGGAACAAGATCAACAGAAACTTCACTTACTTTATTAGCGAAAACTCCGCCTAAACTATTTACTTACAGTATTTTAAATACCTTTCCACATAAAACGACATCCTATACACAGGGGCTAGAATTCGATGGAGATCTATTGTTTGAAAGTACTGGACTAAATGGGCAATCAACCCTTAAAACACTAGATTTTAAAACTGGGAAAGTGATTAATGACAAACCACTAGATGAAAGTTATTTTGGTGAAGGCTTAACCATATTGAATGACAAAGTTATTCAACTAACCTGGAAGTCTATGAAAGGCTTTGTTTATGAAAAGGAAACTCTTAATATGCAAAAATCATTCCCCTATAAATCAAGTAAAGAAGGCTGGGGCCTTTGCAATGATGGAAAAGTATTATATAAATCTGATGGAAGTAATCGTATTTGGATACTAGATCCAATTACTTACAAAGAATTGAGAAGTATTGAAGTAATGACTCATAAAGCACCTCTTCATAATATAAATGAGTTGGAGTGGGTAGATGGAAAAATATACGCCAATACCTATCAATTTAATAAAGAAGTGAGTGTTATCATTGATCCCTCAAGCGGAACTGTTGAGGGAGTAATTGATTTTTCTGGTTTAAAAGAACTTGTAGAACAACATCCTCAGTTAAATGTATTAAACGGAATTGCATATCATAAAAGACGCAAAACTTTTTTTGTTACTGGTAAAAACTGGAGTAAACTTTTTGAAGTAACCATTGAACCTAAAAAATGAGTAAAACTTATCAGTACAATCTTCAAGTAAATAAAGATCATCTCGATGAGTTAGCTCATGTCAACAATGTTCAATACCTCCATTGGGTTCAAGAGATTGCTGAAGCACATTGGAAATCACTTATCGGAAAAGACTCCTGTTCTTTTGGGATTTGGGTGGTTAGAAGTCATAAGATTGACTACAAACGTCCTGCTAAACTTTACGATTGGCTAACTCTCAAAACCCATGTAACATTAACAGAAGGTTTTCTCTCACAACGTATTGTAAAGATTTATTTAAAAGATACAACTACTATAGTTGCTCAATGTACTACCCAGTGGTGCTATCTCAATTCAGAGTCCATGGAACTTGAAACTATTCCTGAAAAGGTTTTTCAGTTATTTCACTAATTTTCATAAATCTACTAAAGATATTAACCGTTTGTATTAGTAATAAAACAATTCCCGCCCAGACATCAAAGTAAAAACTTTAGCTCCTACGGCCTTAAGCACATCATTGTCTTCATGATTTTGAATGACTTCATCAATTAAATCGACAATTCCACTCATATCGTCTTCTTTTAGACCTCTGGTTGTAATAGCTGCAGTTCCCACACGAATCCCCGAAGTGACAAAGGGAGATTTATCATCATAAGGGACCATATTCTTATTCGTAGTAATTTCTGCCTTTACTAGTGCTTGTTCAGCAACTTTTCCGCTAATATCCTTGTTTCGTAAATCAATTAACATCATGTGGTTATCTGTACCTCCAGAAATTAGATGATATCCTTTGACAACAAAAGCAGCAGCCATGGCTTGGGCATTTTTTTGTGCTTGCTGCATATACAATTTAAAAGAAGGATGAAGTGCTTCTTGAAAAGCAATTGCTTTTGCTGCAATAACATGCTCTAATGGACCCCCTTGGTTTCCAGGAAAAACAGCCATATTTAATAAATGTGACATTTTTTGATGCGATCCATTTTTAAGGGTCAATCCAAAGGGGTTATCAAAATCTTGCCCCATCATTATTAGCCCTCCTCTTGGTCCTCTCAAAGTTTTGTGAGTTGTTGTTGTAACAACATGGCAATGTGGCATCGGATTACTGAGCAAGCCTGAGGCAATCATTCCTGAAGGATGAGAAATATCTGCAAGTAAGAATGCGCCAACTTCATCTGCAATTTCACGAAATTTAGAATAATCAATGTCACGTGAATAGGCCGAAGCTCCTGCAATTAACATTTTGGGCCTTACTTTTTTGGCAATCGACATAATAGCGTCATAATTCAGAAGTCCTGTAGATTTTTCAACTCCGTAGAAATGGGCTTTATACAAACGTCCGGAAAAGTTAACGGGAGAACCGTGCGTTAAATGACCTCCATGAGATAGATCAAACCCTAAAATACGGTCCCCAGGCTTTAAAAATGCATGAAAAACAGCAGTATTAGCTTGAGAACCTGAGTGTGGTTGTACATTAGCATATGCAGCACCAAATAATTCTTTAGCACGATCAATAGCTAATTGTTCAATTTGATCAACAACTTCACATCCTCCATAATATCTTTTACCAGGATATCCTTCTGCATATTTATTTGTTAAAATAGATCCTGTTGCCTCCATTACATCTGGACTTGTAAAGTTTTCAGAAGCAATCAATTCAATGCCTTTAATTTGGCGTTGTTTTTCTTGATTAATAAGATCAAAAATTATTGTATCACGCTGCATAAATTAAGTTTTTTATAATGCAAAATTAATGATTTGTAGTGTTAGAATAGCCTCAATTATTTAAAATAAAAGACAGTTATCCATAACTAATTAACATATTCAATTAGTTCAATCAATAAAATTCAACTTCAGTCATTATTAAATGAAATATTTAATTACATTTTAATCAAATAAACGTTTTTTTTCAAAGAAAAAACCAATACAAAACTTAAGAGATTAGTAGTATCTTTGGAAGGTGCAGAAAGAAGTGAGCATAAAAAATAAGCGTGCCCGGTTTGAGTATGAACTCATCGAAAACTATACCGCTGGCATCGTACTGACTGGAACGGAAATAAAGTCGTTGCGGAACAGCAAAGCCTCTATTGCTGAAAGCTTCTGTGAATTTAATGATCGTAGTGAACTTTTTACTGTTAATATGCAAATTGATGAATATGCTTTTGGAACAAGGTTTAATCATCGTCCAAAAGCACAAAGAAAGTTATTGCTTAACAAAAAAGAACTTAAGAAATTACACAAAGAAATAAAAAATGGAGGGCTTACTATTATCCCAATTCGTTTATATATTAATGAAAAAGGATTGGCCAAATTACACATTGCTTTGGCTAAAGGAAAAAAACTTTATGACAAAAGAGAAACACTTAAAGATCGCGATAATAAACGAGATTTAGATCGCATTAAAAAAAGCTTCAAACGTTAATAGATTTAATTAATATTAAAATATACTTTATAAAACTTTTATTTTTGTATTTTTTAAAAATATGCTAGAACTAAATAATATTTCTTACAAAGAAAAAGGACTTAAAAACTTATTTAATATTTTAAGTGCTAAAAACTATAGTTCTGTTTTTGTTCTTGTTGATACTAACACTAAAGAAAAATGTTTAAACCGTTTCGTTAGAATTAGTAAAATTGTAAACGCCACTGTTTTAACTATGGCTGCCGGAGAAGAAAATAAAAATCTTATAACCTGTGAGGCTTTGTGGAATGAGCTATCATTATTTGGGGCAGATAGAGATAGTGCTCTCATTAACCTAGGAGGTGGTGTTGTTACAGATTTAGGTGCTTTTGTGGCCTGTACTTTTAAACGTGGGATTGATTTTTATAATATACCCACTACCCTTCTCTCGATGGTTGATGCCTCTGTTGGAGGTAAAACAGGAATTGATTTAGGATCTTTGAAGAATCAAATAGGAACGATACAAGAACCACAAGAAGTAATTATAGACAGTGAGTGGTTAAGTACACTTCCAAGTAAAGAAATACGAAGTGGTTTTGCTGAGATGTTAAAACATGGATTGATTGCTTCGCCTGATTATTGGAATTCACTTAAAATAATTAAAAAATTAACACCGCCCATTCTTACAGACTACATTAAAACATCAATTAAATTAAAAAGTGAGGTAGTAATTCTAGACCCTAATGAAAAAGGATTGCGAAAGGTTTTAAATTTTGGACATACTCTAGGTCACGCAATAGAATCTTATTTTTTGGCATCTCCCACCAAGAAACGTCTTCTTCACGGAGAGGCAATTGCTATTGGAATGGTTTTAGAAGCATATTTGTCAGTCCATTGCAGCGGACTTGAAATAGATGAAGCAAATGACATTAAAACTACCTTTTCAAATCACTATGGAATAGTTAAAATATCAGCAATAGAACAAAATGAAATAATTGCTTTATTACGTCACGATAAAAAGAATAAAGCAGGACGTATTAACTTTTCGTTGTTAAAGTCTATAGGAATACCAAAAATTGATGTTGAGGTACCACAAGAGTACTTTTCAAAAGCTTTTCAATATTATTCAAACACTTAAGTGGTTAAGCAGAATTTCTACTAGCATTAATATTTCCAAACAAAGAACGGGTTATCATTGCCTCTAAAATTTGAATCTTTTTAGGATCTGAATTATTAAAAGATTTCAATTCTTGCAATTCCATTAAAGCAAATTGTTGGATGGTCAACAATGGCTGAACAATCTCTTCACGGGCCTTTATAGAAGCTTTTCCGGCCGGTTCATTTTCCATAAGCGATTTAAAATCACTGACTCTAAGCAATAAGTCTTTGGTTAAATTATATTCATTAAAAATCAATTCCCAAAAAGCACCAAATTCTTTATCTTCTTTCATGTAAGCTGTGAGCTGAAAAAATGATTTAGTTAAACTCATCATGCTATTAAAAAGCAAGGTTCTAAAAAAGCGAGAATTTTTATATAGTTGTTTAACATCTGCTAATTTACCATCTTTAACAAATCGATTAATAGCTGTTCCAACTCCATAAAAACCTGGCACATTTTGTTTTAATTGACTCCAACTCCCTACAAATGGAATGGCGCGAAGGTCTTCAAATTGAAGTGAAGAAGATGATCCCCTTTTAGATGGACGACTACCAACATTAGTTTTAGCATAATAAGGTAAAGTTGACATGCGTTCTAGATAAGGAATAAACATATCATGCTCCTTAAAATCTTGATATACCTGATAACTATAATCTGCCATTTCTTGCATAGTAGCTCTATCTTCCGGAGAAAGGTTATTTTTCCCTGGATTTAAAATTTTATTTGAAATTCCAGAACTAAGTAATTGTTCTAAATTAAATTGAGAAGAATCTAAGGTTCCAAAGTTTGAACTAATTGTTTGTCCTTGAATAGTAAGTTGGATATCATCATTTTGAATGATGTCACCCATGGAAGCATAAAATTCGTGTGTATTTCCACCTCCCCGGGCCGGTGGGCCTCCTCTTCCGTCGAAAAAAGCCATTGAAATTCCGTATTCAGTAGCCAGTTCACTCAATACTTCTTTTGCTTTGTAAATACTCCAATTAGCCATAAAATAACCTCCGTCTTTAGTTCCATCAGAAAAACCTAACATAACAGTTTGTTTGTTTTTACGCCCTTTTAGATGATTTTGATATACTGGATTATTAAATAAATCTTTCATTATTTCTCCAGCTCTTTTAAGATCTGGAATTGTTTCAAAGAGCGGAATAAAATCTAACGTAGGTTCTTTCCATCCACTAATACGGCACATGGCAAATAACTCTAAAATATTCTCTAATGTCTGGCAGTTACTAATAATATAACGATTACTACCTCGCTCACCATTATTTTGCTGTATTTGCTGCATAGCTCTGATACTCTCAAGAGTTTGTTGAGTAATTTCATCTCTGTAAACATTAGGGGAAACGTCGCCAGTAATTAATGACAAAACCTTGCAACGCTCTTCGGTAGTTAGTTCATTGTAATTCAATGGCAATCCTTTGACATAAGTTTGAATTTCGGGGTGTGAAACAATTTCAGTAAATACTTTATGGTGTACCCTTGAGTCTTGACGAATGTCTAAACTTGCAAAGTGAAATCCAAATAACTTTATTTTATGAATCAAGTCTTTAACATCCTCTTGATATAATCCATTATGCTCTTTCATGATTGCTTCCATGACCAATTCTAACTCTGTTACTAAAGTATTTAATGAAAACGAAATATTTTTTTCCGGATAAAACAATTCATTAAAGACTGTCTCTTCAAGGTTTATAACTCTTTGCTCAACACCAGGAAAAGTAATTTTACGCTTTAATTTACGTAAGTCTCTGTAATAGTTTCTTAAAATAGAAAACTTTAAGCGTTTTGCTGTTTTTAAGGTTATGTCTGCAGTTACAAAAGGATTTCCGTCACGATCACCTCCTGGCCAAAAGCCAAAATCAAAAATTGAATTGTCAAGCTCTTTGGAATCAATAATATGCTCTGCTATATAGTTATATATGATGCTTGCAGAATGATAAAAAATATTTTCTAAAAACCAAATAAGACTTACAGCTTCATTTAAAGGAGTTGGTTTTTCTTTTTTATAAAAGGGTGTTTTTCCTAATTGCACTAAAAGCTTTTTAATATTATCTAACTCATCATTTGCAATTGCTCTCGAAAGCTCATTAATTATAACTAAAACGTTATCAGGATAAAATTGAGTTGGATGTGCTGTAAGAACGATACGCACTTTAACACGCTTTATATATTCTGATAATACTTCTGAGAGCTGCTTATTATTTGCCTCTTCTTTTATGTTCCGCAAAGTTCCTCTTCCATGCATATTATTAACATATGGAAAGCCAGCGTCTTCAATTGCGTCAAAAAGAACGACCTGTCTTTCAATATATTGAATAAAATTAAACAACAAATCTATTTGTTCTTCCTCTTTTAAATCAGGCGCGTAGTGCTTTAAAAAAGAATTAACGATTTTTTTTGGATTTAATTTTTTTTCATAACTTGATCTACAATAGTCCGCAAATAATGGAAGTAATAAAGATGTTTTTTTTATATTTTTAAAAGGAAGGGTTAAGAATAGGCTGTTGTATATCTGGAAGCGGGAAAGTATTTTTTCGTTAAATCTTTCTATTTTTGGTTTTCTTGCCATTAAGAGGTTTTCTTTTAAAGTTCGTTAAAAATATGGTGCATTAAGCGCTTCTTGTCATTTATACTTTCCTCCATAGAAATCATGGTTTCTGTTCTAGAGACCCCAACAATATCATCTATCATAAAAATAATATCTTTTGCATGGTGAGTGTCACGAGCACGAACTTTACAAAAAATATTAAACTTTCCGGTTGTTATATGAGCAACAGTAATAAAAGGGATGTCATTAAGAGCTTTCAGAACTTCTGAGGTTGTGTTTGTTTTTTCTAAAAAAATCCCTACATATGCAATAAATGAATAACCTAACTTAACATAATCCAGGTTTAAAGAAGAGCCTTTAATTATACCTGATTCCTCCATTTTTTTTACACGAACGTGAACTGTTCCTGCGGAAATAACCAAGCGTTTTGAAATGTCTGTGAAAGGGATTCGCGTGTTATCTATCAAAATATCAAGAATTTGATGATCAATTTCATCTAAATTTACTTTACTCATAATATATATTTTTAGGTAAATTTAATGATTTTAAGCAAAATCATTGAAGAATTATCTGTAAAATTACAATTTTATTGAAAATAATTCAGAAAATTCCTTTATTTGGATAGGTTTATCTACTTCAAATATTACTGGAATATTCTTTAAGTCACTTGGAAGGGTTATTGTTCGATGGGCATTAAATTCTATTTCATCGCCATAGACTGCTGCAAAAGGAATAAAACATATTTCTCCATTTACTAACTTTTCTTCATAGCGAACACCTAAATGCTGTGATTTAAAAAGCGTCCCTTGGTCAATTATATTTACTTCTTTCACAAGTAAATCAACAAAATCTTTAGAATTCTCAGGAATATTCAGATACTCATTAACATTGTAAATGTTTTTATCCACAAGTAATGCATTAAAAAAAAATTTAAAACTTTTTAAAATTAAAGTGCGAGTCACCTCTCTTTGATAATCTCCAGGAAAATGTCCAGCTTCAAAAAGAATTGTTGGTGTTCCTAATAAAGTAAAGCGATCTCCAACGCAATTAGGATTAAAAGTGTCATCATAACGACCAATTTGATCAGGAAGATCATTCTCTAATCCTTTAAAGATTGCTACAATACATTTCATTGCAATAATTCGAGCTGGTGTTAGTGTTCTACTCATATCTGCAGAAGGTGCTAAAAAAGAAATACTAGCAGGCTGACCCATTTCACCTGCTGAAAATAAGGTGCGTTGTCCGTGAAGGTTCAAACAATAGTCAGGCTTAAAACTATTATAAGTATTTTGAAGTGCTTTGCTCTCAGGTTGAGACACTTTAAGTGCATCACGATTTAAATCTACACTGTTAGCATTTAATCGAGTATAAGCAGAGGCACCATCAGGATTTAATTGTAATATAATGTTTAACGTAAATTTTTTCTGATATGCTTGTTGAGAAGAGTCTAAGAACCAGGGGATAAAATCAAAAAGTGCTTTTGTTGTAGTACTTTCATTTCCATGCATCTGAGACCAAAGTAATATTTTAGTGTTTCCAACTCCAATTGAAACCAAACTAATTGGTCTTTTTTGAACAGAATAACCGATGGTTTTAACTTTAGAACCTTTAGGTAAGTTCTTTATAAAGGTTCCTACAATAGCTGGTGGTAAATATCTTTTATTAATCATTACTTACATGTTAATACAAATGTAAACATCTACTTGTTTACAAATGTAGTTCACAACAATATCATAATTTATTTTTTTACCTTAACCTTTTGATCACCTGTTTACAAATGTAAATTATTTTTTATATATATTAATATATAATTGATTATCAAGGATTTAAATATTATTATTTAAGTATTAGTTTAATTATTTTAGTGTTTGTTTATATTAAATTACAATTGTATATTTGGAAGTATTATAAAATATAATTACAATGTTAAACACAGAATCATTTCTTAAGCGTTTAGAGGAAATCATGTTAAACAATCAATTAAGTGCTGCCGCATTTGCTGAAAGAATTGGTGTTCAGCGCTCATCCGTTTCTCATATCTTATCTAGAAGAAATAAACCAAGTTTAGATTTTATGTTAAAAATTCATGAACACTTTAGAGAGATTGATTTAGATTGGCTAATTCTGGGGAACTCCAAACAAAATACTTCTTCTCCCCCTGAATTGTTAACCGAAGGATCACTTAAAATATCTGGAAATGTTAGTGGAACAGGGCATCATAATACTGAAGTATCACAAGAAAAAGCAAAAAGAATAAATTCTAGTTTTAATAGACATATAAGCGAAGAAATTATTCAAATAATTCAATTACATAAGAATGGTACTTTTAGTATTTATATTCCCAATTCTTAGTATTTTAGCACTTTATGAAATTTTTATTCCTAGGGATTGGTTTTCTTTTTACTTCCTGCTACTCTTCAGAGCGAGATTGCAATCGATTTCACGCGGGAAGTTTTGAGTTTACTCAAATCATCAATGGAGAACTGACTTCTTCAATATTTACAAGGGATTCTATCTATGAAATAGAGGTTTATAAGGGCGTAATAGACACTGCTAAAATTCGCTGGGTAAATGACTGTGAATGTATTCTTACAAAATTAAACCCTTCCTCAAATCAAGACAAAAGACCTATTCAGATGAAAATACTAAACACAAAAGACAATACTTATACTTTTCAGTATTCTCTTGTTGGTGATAGTAAAAACAGACATCGCGGTACAATCAAGAAAATAAAATAGACCATGTTAACCCCTGATTTATTTATTGCTTTTTTGACACTTACCTTTTTAGAGATTGTCTTAGGGATCGATAACATTATTTTTATTTCAATTTTAGCAGGGAGATTTCCTGAAGATATTCGTAAAAAACTCATGCAAATTGGACTTTTCCTTGCCATGATCATGAGAATTATACTACTTCTTGGTGTGAATTGGCTTATTCAAATGCAAAGCACACTTTTTACAATAGAAACATCTTTTTTTTCTTCTAATGTTTCAATTCAAGCATTAATTTTAATGGTTGGTGGTATATTTTTACTCTACAAAAGCACTAAAGAAATATATAATAAAGTAGAGGAAGTTCATGAAAAAAAAACCTTAGAACTAAAATCATCTACTGCATTTTCAAAAGTTGTTTTTCAAATAGTACTTATAGATATTGTCTTTTCTTTTGATTCTATTCTAACTGCCGTCGGAATGACCAGCGGAATTCCTTATGCCCTTTTAATAATGATAGCGGCTGTAATTATCTCAATTTCTATAATGATATGGTTTTCAAATCCAATTAGTCTATTTATAAACAATCGACCCTCACTCCAAATACTGGGACTAGCTTTTTTACTATTGATTGGTTTTATGTTAATTACTGAAGCAGCAAGTATTTCTGAAACCGTTTTTTTTGGCTCTAACATAACTAGGATTCCAAAAGGATATTTGTATTTCTCTATTACCTTCTCCTTAGGTGTAGAGCTAATAAACAGCTACTCTAAAAAAATAAAATGAGTTAAAAATCAATTGTAAACTGTGTTTCTTCATCATCACTTGATGTAGAACTTTTAGGGCCAACATCTTCCGCCTCAACTTCAATCTCTGTAATCACATCTTCAATGATTTCTTCAAAAGGGAGTGCTTCTTTTAAAGAAACTACTTTCAGTTTTTTATCAGTTAATTGATTGCCAAGTGCTTTAAAACCTTTTACTGAAATAAATTCTTCAGCATTAATTTCAGTATCCGAGGGCTGATCCTTCCCCCTCTTTTTTTCAAATTGCAAAGTTAATAGTGGACGCCAGTCAAAACCTACATAAGTTAAAATACCCCCTTCTTTCATAAAATTATCTTCCTTTTCTACTGACTCTAAAAGAAAACGCTTAAGGAAGTAACGTTCTTTTTCTGTGTCAAAATATACGGCAGTAATTGGTTTTTGCGGAATCCACTTCTCAAGGTGAATTACTGAGTCATCAAAATGAAGACTTAATTCAGGAGCAACTGCCTTTAAGGTTCCGTGTTGAGTAGCTACAAGAAGCTTGTCATCCCCTTTAAAAGCACCTAAAAGAAGGCCTCTTTCTTCTAAATTCAATCTTCTGATTGTTTCGTCGAACCATATTTTACGGGGCTTAAGAGTTGATACTCCTTTTTCTTTTAATTCAATTTTTTTAATGGTATATTTAGTTACCGTATTTCCTCGAACTGCTCTACCTTTTACCTGAAGATCAGCAAAATCTAAATCCCATTTTAATTTTTTAATACTACCTGTATTTCGTAAAATAATTGAAATAATTTCTGCTTCTCCGTTTGAATTGGGTGAAAAATAAAGGATTTCGGATCCTGCTCTGCTTTGTGTTAAATCATAAACTTTATCTCGAGTTACTCCCGTAACAGCAAAACGTTTTATAAAAGAAGTACCCCCTTTACCATCACGGTATACCATGTTATATACCGTTCGAGTATCTTTTTTCTTAAAGACAGCTACATGAATAATATTTTTACTTATAAACACTTTACCATCTACTTTTACAACTTGCATTTTACCATCTTGAGTAAACACAATAATATCATCAATATCAGAGCATTCACAAACAAAATCATCTTTACGCAAAGAAGTGCCAATAAAACCTTCTGCCCTATTTACATATAATTTAAGATTTCGCACCACCACTTTCTTGGCATCTACATCATCAAATATGCGGATTTCCGATTGACGCTTTTTATCAGAACCATAGACTTTCTTAAGGTGAGTGAAATAACGAATTGAAAAATCAATAAGGTGTGCTAAATTATTTTTCACTTCAGCAATATCAGCCTCTAATGCTTCAATTTTTTGTTGTGCTTTATCCAAATCAAATTTAGAAATTCGTTTAATTCTAATTTCGGTAAGACGAACTATATCTTCTTCAATTACAGGTCTTTTTAGGTTAGCAATATGAGGTAATAGTCCCTTATCAATAAAAGAAATAACCTCTTCCCAGGTACCAGCCTCTTCAATATCACGATATATTTTATTTTCAATAAAAATTCGTTCTAAAGAAGCATAATGCCATTGATTTTCCAGTTCATGAAGTTGAACTTCCAATTCTAATTTAAGTAATTGAACCGTGTGATCAGTTGAAATCTTCAACATCTCTGATACGCCCATAAAGTTTGGCTTGTTGTCAATAATTAAACAACCTAAAGGAGAAATAGATGTTTCACAAGCCGTAAAAGCATATAATGCATCAATAGTTTTATCTGGTGAAATATCATTTGGTAAATGCACTAAAATTTCAACTGCAGAAGAAGTGTTATCTTCAATTTTTTTAATTTTTATTTTACCTTTTTCATTTGCTTTTAAAATACTATCAATCAAGCTTGAAGTATTCGTGCTGAATGGAATTTGATTGATAACTAAAGTGTTTTTATCTTGCTGATGAATTTTTGCTCGAACTCTTACTTTTCCTCCTCGCAACCCATCATTATAACCCTGGATGTCGATAATTCCACCTGTTTGAAAATCGGGAAAAATAGTAAATTTTTTACCCTTTAAGTGAAGAATACTTGCTTGTAATAATTCATTGAAATTGTGAGGTAAAATTTTTGTGGAGAGACCTACAGCAATACCCTCAGCACCTTGTGCCAATAATAAAGGGAATTTAACTGGCAGATGAATGGGTTCTTTTTTACGGCCATCATATGAAAGTTGCCACTCCGTTACTTTTGGACTAAAAACAACCTCTAGAGCAAATTTAGATAATCGAGCTTCAATATAACGAGAAGCTGCTGCACTGTCACCGGTCAAAAGATTACCCCAATTCCCTTGCATATCAATTAACAATTCTTTCTGCCCGACTTGAACCATTGCGTCAGCAATACTAGCATCTCCGTGAGGGTGATATTGCATCGTGTGTCCTACAATATTAGCAACTTTGCTATAGCGACCATCATCTAAATCTTTCATGGAATGAAGAATTCTCCGCTGCACTGGCTTCAATCCGTCTTCAATAGCAGGTACAGCACGCTCTAGGATGACATAAGAAGCATAATCTAAAAACCAATCTTTATACATGCCTGTGATTTTTACCAGCGAATCGCTGGAAGAATCATTTGTTGGTATGTGATCAATAATTTCATCCATAGAATTGCTAAAATACTATATCAGACCTATATTTTAAGTGAAAATTTATTGAAGAAATTAACAAATTTTAGTTGAGAAGTAATTTTTTTAAAAAAATCGTCTTCTCAAGACTTTTTAGAAAAATGATCTTTAAACTAAAGATAAAACTTATCTAATTTTAAGATGAATCATCAAAATTAACCACCATTACGATTAAAATTTGATAAAGAATAATGTTTTTAAATATGAATATTTTTATTAGGTATCGTAAATGCTAAGTTTTTATTTATTGAACCAAGAGTTTGAATTATTTCACTTCTTCTGCCAGATCAAGTTCTACTTTAAGATTGTTTATAATGAATTTTTGACGGTCTTGGGTATTTTTACCCATATAAAATTCAAGTAATTGTTCTGTGGTAATGCTTTTGTCCATCATAACTGGATCAAGTCGAATATTGTCGCCAATAAAAAATTTAAATTCATCAGGAGAGATTTCACCTAATCCTTTGAAACGAGTAATTTCTGGCTTACCTATCAATTTACCAATAGCATCTCTTCGCTCCTGTTCGCTGTAACAATAAAAGGTTTGTTTTTTATCGCGAACTCTAAAAAGTGGGGTTTGCAAAATGTACAAATGTCCTTCTTTTATGAGTTCAGGAAAAAATTGAAGAAAAAAAGTGATGAGTAAAAGGCGAATGTGCATTCCATCAACATCGGCATCTGTTGCAATTACAATATTATTATACCTTAAATCTTCCAGGCCATCCTCAATATTTAGTGCTGCCTGCAACAAATTAAATTCTTCATTTTCATATACGATTTTTTTAGACATCCCATAGCTATTGAGAGGTTTGCCACGCAAGCTAAAAACTGCTTGAGTATTGACGTCTCTTGACTTTGTAATGGAACCACTAGCAGAGTCTCCCTCAGTAATAAATAAAGTAGAATCAAGGCGACGATCCCTTTTAAGATCTGGTAAATGCACCCTGCAATCTCTAAGTTTTTTATTATGCAAACTTGCCTTTTTAGCACGTTCTCGAGCCAACTTTCGAATACCTGATAAGTCTTTACGTTCGCGTTCTGCCTGAATAATTTTTTGTTGAATAGCTAATGCAATCGTTGTGTTTTTATGTAAAAAATTATCCAATTGAGTATTCAAAAAATCTACAATATAACTTCGAACAGAAGGCATACCGTCTCCCATTTCCGTTGAACCCAACTTTGTTTTTGTTTGAGACTCAAACACTGGTTCGGTTACTTTTATACTAACGGCAGATATAATAGACTTCCTGATGTCTGAGGCTTCATAATTTTTTCCAAAATATTCTCTAATTGTCTTAACAAGTCCTTCGCGAAAGGCAGCTTGATGAGTTCCACCTTGAGTAGTATGCTGTCCATTTACAAAGGAATGGTATTCTTCACTGTATTGAGTTTTACTATGAGTAAGTGCTACTTCAATATCATCTCCGCGCAAATGAATAATTGGATATGTTAAATCGTTTTCATTAGTTTGATCGGTTAATAAATCTTTTAATCCATTTTCAGAAAAGAACTTTTGTCCATTTAAATCAATAGTTAACCCAGGATTTAAATACACATAATATTTAACCATGCGCTCCACATATTCAATTCTGTAGATATAATTTTTAAAGATTGTAGCATCAGGAACAAATACAACCTTGGTTCCTCTTCGTCGAGAGCTATCCCCCACTGGCGAATCTTCGCTTAATATACCATATTGAAAAGCAGCACGCTTAGATTGTTTCTCTCTGTTTGATTCTACAATAAAACTTGAGGAAAGCGCATTTACCGCTTTAGTTCCTACACCATTCAATCCTACTGATTTTTTAAATGCCTTGGAATCATATTTTCCACCAGTATTCATTTTCGAAACTACATCAACAACTTTACCAAGTGGAATTCCACGCCCAAAATCACGAACTGTAACCGTGCTATCTTTAATGGAAATTTCAATGGTTTTACCAGCACCCATTACAAACTCATCTACACAATTATCCAAAACCTCTTTTAAGAGAATATAAATTCCATCATCTGGGGAAGAACCGTCTCCTAATTTACCTATGTACATCCCAGGACGTAAACGTATATGTTCTTTCCAATCTAGAGAGCGAATATTATCTTCGGTATAGGCGGTTTCTTCTTTCATATAATAAAGAGCCAATATAAATATTGCGAACAAAACTAAAAACAGTATTACGTTCAAGAAATGAACAATCCATTCTTTTTTTTGTTAAAAAGTTATTTTAATACATTTTAGTGATTGTTGTTCTTCAAGGTAAGTTTCTTTTATATATTTATTAAATAAAATGGGGTTCTCAAAATATTTAATCAAAAATAATTATGAAAAAAAATATAGAAAATACTGTAGGACCTTTTGTTCATAGTGTTTATTTTTGGCTTAAAAATCCAAATAATCATGAAAGTACTAATGCCTTTGAAAAAGCAATACGTAAGCTGATAAGGACAAACCCTCAAGCAACTTTCAATCACTTTGGAAAAGCTGCAGAAGTAGAGGAAAGAGCGGTTGTAGATAATTCCTTTACCTATTTTTATATGATGATTTTTTCGAATTTAGATAAACAAAATGCTTATCAAATTGATCCTACTCATGAGCTGTTTATTAAAGAAGCTGCTCATTTATGGGAACGTGTAATTGTATATGATTCTATTTCAGAAAATACTTAAATATTTATTTAGTAATGAGTGCATTTTGAGTTTGCCGAAAATTATCAATCGAAACAAAATAATCAGGGTCTTCAAGAACATTTACAACACAAATTTTTTCAGCTCTTTTTATTAATTTAACACAATCGGAAGACAAGTGACGTAAATGAATGTTTTTTCCAATTTTATGATAACGTTCAGTTAGTTTATTAATACACTCTATTGCTGATTGATCAACAATTCTAGATTCTTTAAAATCGATAACGATCTCACTTGGATCATTTTTAACATCAAATTTACTGTTGAATAATTCAATACATCCAAAAAACAGAGGTCCATAAATTTCATAATGTTTCACACCATAATCATCTATGTGTTTTCTTGCACGAATGCGCTTAGCATTTTCCCATGCAAAGACCAGAGAAGAAACAATTACACCTGACAAAACAGCAATTGCCAAATCAAAAAATACAGTAATAATCGTAACTAATAAAATAACAATTACATCTGCCGTTGGAACTTTATTCCATACTTTGAAGGTACTCCAGGCAAAAGTTCCCAAAACAACCATAAACATTACCCCTACAAGGGCTGCTATAGGAACTTGCTCAATATAACTTGAGCCGAATAAAATAAAAAACAATAGTGCCAAGGCTGCAGTAATTCCAGAAAGACGTCCACGCCCTCCAGATTTTATATTTATAATACTTTGTCCAATCATAGCACATCCTCCCATACCGCCAAAAAAACTATTTAAAATATTACCTGCACCTTGAGCAACACACTCTCTGTTTCCACTACCATGGGTGTCTGTTAATTCATCAATTAAGTTTAGGGTCATTAAAGATTCGATTAAACCAATAGAAGCTAAAATAAACGAATATGGGGCTATAAAAAAAAGTGTGTCTAATGAGAATGAAATAAGTGGAATTTGAAAGTTAGGTAATCCAGCTTTGATTCCCTCTCCTCCATTGTTAACTATAAATGATTTTACAGTTTCAGTGTCTAAATCTCCTAAAATAACGACTAAAGATACCAATATAATTGCTATTAATGCTGCAGGTATTTTTTTTGTTATTAAAGGAAGAAATGCCATAATTAGCATAGTAGTTGACGCTAAAGCTATCATAATAAATAGTGCACTGCCTTGCAGCCAGTTTCCATTACTTTTAAACATCCCTAATTGAGATATAAATATTACAATGGCTAATCCATTTACAAAACCCATCATAACAGAATGTGGAATCATTCGAACAAATTTCCCTAATTTTAGCAGGCCAGCAAAAATCTGAAGTATTCCTGCTAAAAGTAAGGCGCCAAAAAGGTATTGTAGCCCAGAACTATCGGTTCCACCTAATTGATTGCCTTCTTTAACTAAATGCACCATGACAACAGCCATAGCACCTGTTGCACCTGAAATCATACCGGGGCGTCCTCCAAAAATCGAGGTAACCAATCCCATCATAAAAGCACCATACAAACCTATTATAGGAGATATACCTGCAACAAAAGCAAAGGCTACAGCCTCAGGCACAAGTGCTAAAGCAACTGTTATACCCGATAAAAGGTCATTTTTAATACTACCACCGTTGGTTCGGTCAATGAGTTGAAAAGGTTTCAAGGAATGCTTTTTTTTAAAATAAGAGGCAAAAATAAGCTTATTCTTTGCAATAGAGTCTTTGAGAGCAATTGAATTTATAAATTATTATTTTGAAGCTGCTTCACCTAGAAAAAAAATAGCCAACCAATAAGTCGATAAAATTAATATTCCTGCTGAAGAAAAATGAATATAAAATTTATTTAAAGCTAATATTCCGTCAGAAAACATAAATAAAGAAACCGCATATCCGACTGATTTAAATACCTCATTCGAACTACTAAGCTGTAAGAATATTCCTTGCCAACTCATTATTACGATAACTATAATGTATATAAGAATTGGTGTAAAAAAAGAGTTTAAATTAGAATAGATAAGACAAAGTAGTATTCCTGCAATAAAAGTCAGTGGAATTCCAATTTTTAGAGGCCAGTGCCATCCATTAACAACTGTAAATGATCTAATAAAAAATATGTGTCCTACTAAAAAAGAGATCAGTCCAATAGTAAAGTAATGTTCAAATAATAATGAGAAATCACCAATAAGGCAAAAAATTAATCCAATAATTATTGACTTAGCAAATAATGAGTTTTTGACTGATGCATAGAGTAAAGGCATCAAAATTATTAGGGATGTGGTTAAGAGTTTTAAAATAAAATAAATAATAGTTAACCCAAAATAATTACTGTAAATAGCGGTTATAGCAGTAAGAGCTATAATGTATTTAAAACCTCTTAACGGCATAACTTTTAACAACTTTTTAAACGTTAAATCGGAAATGCATTACATCGCCATCTTTTACTATATATTCTTTACCCTCTACCCTCATTTTTCCTGCTTCCTTAACTTTAGTCTCAGAACCGTAGTGTTGATAATCATCATATCCTATTACCTCTGAACGAATAAAACCTTTCTCAAAGTCAGTATGAATAACACCCGCAGCCTGAGGAGCGGAAGCACCAATTGGTATTGTCCATGCTCTAACTTCCTTAACGCCTGCAGTAAAATAAGTTTGCTGATTGAGCAGCGCATAAGCGCTTCGGATTAATTTTGCTGATCCAGCTTCTTTCAGACCTAAATCTTCCAAAAACATCTGACGTTCTTCAAAAGAGTCCAACTCATTTATATCGGCTTCTATACTAACTGCTAATATAAGAAGTCCTGCATTTTCGTCTTTAACCAACATTTTAACCTTTTCCACATAATGATTGCCGTCTTTTGCAGAAATTTCATCTACGTTACATACGTACAAAACAGGTTTGTCGGTAATAAGTTGTAGTGGCTTTACAATGACATTTCTATCCTCTTCTTTAAAATCAATACTACGAACATTTTTAGATGCTTCTAATTCATTTTTCAAATGATCCAATACTTCTTTTTCTTTAATCGCCTCTTTATTTCCTGTCCTTGCCGCTTTATTAACCTTATCTAACTTTTTTTCAACTGTCTCCAAGTCTTTTAGCTGGAGTTCTATATCAATGGTTTCCTTATCTCGAACTGGATCTACAGATTCATCAACATGAATAATGTTGTCATTATCAAAACAGCGCAGCACATGTAAAATAGCATCAGTTTCACGAATATTAGCTAGAAACTGGTTGCCCAATCCTTCCCCTTTACTAGCACCTTTTACTAAGCCTGCTATGTCAACAATTTCAACTGTCGCAGGAATGACATTTTCTGGTTTTACTATGCTTTCAAGTTTTTTTAAACGAGAATCTGGGACGTTTACCACACCAATATTGGGTTCTATTGTACAAAAAGGAAAATTTGCACTTTGTGCTTTGGCATTCGACAAACAATTGAAAAGAGTTGATTTCCCGACGTTAGGTAGACCTACAATACCTGCTTTCATGTAAAATATTTTTGTCAAAAATAAGCTTATTTTTGGCTTTTACATTTGCTTTCCCTATTTATGGGGTAAGAAACTATATATTTTAAGAAATGCAGAGTAAAAAACAACTCATTATTCATGCAGACGATGCTGGCCTTGCTTGGTCTGAAAATCACGCTACACAAATCGGAATGTTAAAAGGAAGCATTAGTTCAACTAGTCTTATGGTTCCTTGCCCTTGGTTTTATGAGATGGCGCAATTCAGTTTGAAAAATCCAGAACTAGACTATGGAATTCATCTAACCCTTACAGGAGAATGGAAATCTTATCCCTTTAAACCAATAACCCCTAATTATAAAATACCTTCTCTAGTTGATAAAAACGGGCATTTTTACTCAAAAAGAGAAAACATAAGGGATCACGCTATTGTTGACGAAGTTCGATTAGAGCTAAAGAATCAAATTGAATACGCTCTTTCTCTTGGCATGAAACCTTCACATTTAGATTCTCATATGTATACTTTAGGATTGCGCCAAGATCTGATTGATCTTTATCAGGATCTAGGAAATGAATATAAACTTCCTGTTATTCTTAGTAAAACCTTAATTTCCTACACAGGAGAGGACCCTTCAAAATTTAATATCGATTCTAACAAATGTTTTGAATCAATTTTCATGGCCTCATTTAATGAATTTAAAAACCAAGGACTTAAAGTTCACTATGAAACCATACTAGACTCATTGCCGGAAGGACTTTCCATTATTTTGATTCACCCTGCATTAGAGAGTAAAGAGATGCAACAGATAACAGTAGATCATCCTAATTTTGGTGCAATATGGCGTGCTGAAGATGCCCACTATTTTAATAGCAAAGCTTGTAGTGACAAATTAACAGAAAATAACATTCAATTAGTAACTTTTAAAAGTCCTGGAGTACTTAAGATTCTGGGTGCATAAACTGCTGTTTCCCTAGAAGTGTATTCTCGGTTTCTACATGATTGTCGTCAGGCACACAACAATCTACAGGACAGACAGCTGCACATTGAGGCTCATCATGAAAACCTTTACATTCTGTACATTTATCAGGAACTATAAAATAATATTCATCAGAAACAGGTTCTTGAAACTTTTCAGCATTTACTGCACTTCCATTAAGTAAAACAACATCACCCTTTAAAGAAGTACCATCTTCATACCTCCAATCCTCAGCACCTTCATAAATTGCGGTATTTGGGCATTCAGGTTCACAGGCGCCACAATTAATACACTCGTCAGTAATGATAATAGCCATAGGAATATCTTTCCTTACATTTGTGCAAAAATAAGACCTTAAAAGTTCCTAAACAAGCAAATGAACTTAAACTCAAAACGTATTGAAGCCTTAGTTAAATTGGGAAGTCACTTATTAGATTTTAATCCTAATGATAAAAACTATTCGGTTCTTCAAGAACAGGTTAAAAGAGCTTCTGAATCCAACGGATGGTTTACAAAACGATCCATAGAGGAAACTTTTAAAAGCTGGGGAACTATCCTTTCGATAGAGTATATAATTACTTGGCTAAAGCCCTATTTATTTTCAACTCAAAAAAAATCTAAAAAAATTGCTTTAATTCTTGCTGGAAACATTCCTATGGTTGGTTTTCACGACATTATAAGTGTATGGGTTTGTGAACATAAAGCTTTGGTTAAATGTGCTTCTAAAGATTTATTTTTATTACCCTACATGACAGATTTTTTAACGTCAGAGACTGGGGAAGATTTTATTACTTATGAAACTGGCAAATTAATCGGGTTTGATGCGGTTATTGCAACTGGCTCAAATAATGCTGCTCGCTATTTTGATCATTATTTTTCAAGTTATCCTCACATCATAAGAAAAAATAGAAATGGCATTGCAGTCATTGAAGGTAATGAGACTAATGATGAGATGATTGCGCTAGGCAAAGACATGCTTCAATTCTTTGGACTTGGATGTAGAAATGTTGCTAAAATATACCTACCAGAAGGATATGATTTAAACAAAATATTTGAAGGTGTTTATCCCTTTTCTTCTGTAATTAAACATGCTAAGTATGCTAATAATTACGATTACAATAAAGCTGTTTTTCTAATGAGTACTTTTGATTTTTTAGAAAATGGTTTTTTTATGTTAAGAGAAGAAAAAAGTTTTAGTGCTCCAATCGCCTGTGTCCATTATGAATATTATAAAAATATTGAAAAATTATCCACACTATTGGGTCAACAAAAAGATTTTATTCAATGTATTGTTTCTCACCTAGATATTGAAAATAGTATTCCGTTTGGAGAAACTCAAAATCCAGCATTGTGGAACTATGCAGATGGTGTTGATACCATTAATTTTTTATTAGACATATAAATTATATACCAGATTTCACTTTTATTTTTCATTATTTTATGTTAACAACTCAGAAAAAAAAGAAATTTTTTATCCATTGTTCTATGATGGAATTACAATATTTGTACTTATTAAAAATTAAGATTATTCATCCATAAAAAATACGAAAATCTCTTTAAAATAACTTAACACTTTTCAAGCTTATGAAAATTCATAATTTTAGTGCTGGCCCTTCTATACTTCCGAAAGAAGTGATGCATCAGGCTGCTGAAGCTGTGAAAGAACTTGACAATTCTGGATTATCCCTTATTGAAATTTCACATCGTAGTAGCGCATTTATATCCATTATGGATGAAGCTTGTGCATTGGCACTCAAACTTACAGGACTTGAAAACAAAGGATACAAATCAATTTTTGTTCAAGGAGGTGCTAGTTTGCAATTTTTGATGACTGCTTACAATTTTTTAAATAAAAAAGCAGGGTATGTGAATACAGGGACATGGTCTGAAAAAGCCATAAAAGAAGCGAAACTCATTGGAGAAGTTCAGGAATTAGCTAGTTCAAAAGAAGCAAATTATAATTTCATTCCAAAAGACTATGAAATTCCAAATGACCTGGATTACCTTCACCTTACTTCTAACAATACTATTTTTGGAACTCAGATTAAAGAGATACCTGAGACAAAGGTTCCATTAGTCGCAGATATGAGTTCTGATATATTTTCTAGAAAATTTGATTATTCTAAATTCGATTGTTTTTATGCAGGTGCTCAAAAAAACATGGGTCCAGCCGGAACTACTTTAGTCATTATTAAAGAAGAAATTTTAAATAAGATATCCAACACTGTTCCTTCAATGTTAAGTTATAAAATACAGGCAGAAAAAGATAGTATGTTTAATACACCCCCTGTATTTGCTGTATATACTTCCATGCTAAATATGAGATGGGTGAATTCTAAAGGGGGAATTGAAAAATTAGGGGAGCAAAACATGCAAAAAGCTAAGTTATTGTATGGAGAAATTGATCGAAATTCTAAATTTGTAGGTTTTGCCGCTAAGGAAGATCGTAGTGATATGAACGCAACCTTTAACCTTGTTGATCAAAATGACTCCGAATCATTTGATGGTTTATGCAATGCAGCTGGTATAAGCGGACTTAAAGGACACCGTTCTGTGGGTGGATACCGTGCCTCAATGTACAATGCCCTTCCCATTGAAAGTATAGATGTTTTAGTTGAATGTATGCAAAGCCTTGAAAAAAATAAATAATATGAAAATTTTAGCCAATGATGGTATTTCGCAAAGCGGAATTGATGCGTTAACCAAAAACGGTTTTGACGTAATTACAACAAATGTAGCCCAAGAACAATTGGCTGATTACATTAATGAAAATAAAGTTTCGGTACTACTTGTTCGAAGTGCTACAACTGCAAGAAAAGAATTAATCAATGCTTGTCCTGGACTTAAACTCATTGGTCGTGGTGGCGTTGGAATGGATAATATTGATGTTGATTATGCGAAATCAAAAGGATTATATGTTATAAATACTCCAGCCGCTTCTTCAGCCTCTGTTGCAGAATTAGTTTTTGCACATTTATATGGAGGGGTTCGTTTTTTATATGATTCCAACAGAAGTATGCCATTGGAAGGTGAAACTAACTTTAAAGGCCTTAAAAAAGCTTATGCAAAAGGAGCTGAACTTCGAGGCAAAACTTTAGGCATAATTGGTTTTGGTCGTATTGGTCAAGAAGTTGCTAAAATTGGCTTAGGAATTGGCATGAATGTTATTGCTACTGATAAATTCACTGAAGAAGCTACTGTAACAGTTACACTTTTTAATGGACAGTCTATTTCTGTAAGTATTAAAACAGAATCATTTAATAAAGTTTTAGAAAAATCTGATTTTATTAGTTTGCATGTACCGGCACAAAAAGAATACGTGATTGATGCCAGTGCTTTTTCTAAAATGAAGAAAGGTTCTTCCATAGTTAATGCCTCTCGTGGAGGCGTTGTTGATGAAGTAGCATTAATTGAAGCGCTGGAGAGTGGACATTTATCCTTTGCTGCATTAGATACATTTGAAAATGAACCTAAGCCTGAAATCAAACTTTTAATGCACGATAAAATTTCATTGACTCCGCATATCGGTGCAGCTACTTTAGAGGCACAAGATCGTATTGGAGAAGAATTAGCTGCTCAAATTAGTTCGTTACTTAAATAATTGAATTTGTATTTTACTCGATTAAAAAATAAATGGGGGGTTGAATCCAATAGTCAATTCATTTTAATTTTTATAGTTTTTGGAATTACAGGCTCTCTTAGTGTTCGATTGGCAAAACCTGTTCTTGAATTCTTAAATATTAACAATGATTTTTTTAAGGATTTATTTCTTGGAGATATACTCTATTGGACACTTCGTGTTGTAATTGTTTTTCCTTTATATCAATTATTACTACTGGTCATTGGAACACTTTTTTTACAATTTAAGTTTTTTTGGAATTTTGAAAAGAAAATACTTTGTAGAATTGGTTTTAAGCGTTTTTTTAAAAAATAACTTAAGAATTTTTTTAATGAATAAGTTTCAGGAATTCATTCCTAGTATCAGTTTCCTTAAAAGTTCCTCTAAACCCAGAGGTTGTTGTAGAGGAGTTTTGTTTTTGAACTCCACGCATCATCATGCACATGTGGGACGCTTCAATAACAACCGCAACACCTTTTGGAGAGAGCGTTTCATTTATACAATCTAAAATCTGCTCTGTTAAACGTTCTTGAACTTGTAACCTTCGTGAAAAAACATCAACTACTCTAGGTAATTTACTTAAACCTACAATATGGCCATTTGGAATGTAAGCTATGTGAGCTTTCCCAAAAAATGGTAACAAGTGGTGTTCACACAAAGAATATAATTCAATGTCTTTAACAATTACCATTTCACTATAACTCTCCTCAAACATTGCACTTTGAAGAATTTTGTGGGGGTTTTTATCATATCCTTCTGTTAAAAAACTAATTGCCTTAGCAGCACGCTCAGGTGTTTTTAATAAACCATCTCGATCTTTATTTTCTCCTAATAAATTAAGGATATTTTCGTAATTTGATTTTATTTTATCAGTTTTTTTTAGGGTTTCAATGTCGAAGTTGTCGTTCATTTAAATAGTAATAAAATTTTTAAAGTATTTTTTTAATTTTTCAATTTTAGGATCGATAATATAGGTACAGTAAGGCTGGTTTTTATTTAAATTGTAGTAATTAAAATGCTCTTCTTCAGCTTTATAAAATGGCGTTGCTGTTTTAACTTCAGTAACAATTGGGTCTTCATAAACTTGAGCCTCTTCTAATTGCTTCATTACAGTCTCAATAACAATTTTATCTTCAGGATCGAGATAATATATACCAGAACGATATTGAGTACCCTTGTCATTTTGCTGACTATTTAGCGTTGTCGGATCATGTGTGTTGAAGAAAATTAAAAGCAATTCAACTAAGCTAATTTCATCAACTTCAAAATCAACTGAAATAGCTTCTGTATGTCCCGTTCTTTCAGAGCAAACTTCTCTGTAGGCTGGATTCTTAATGAAACCATCTATGTAACCTGGAATTACAGACCTAACACCATTTAAACGCTGAAAAACTGCTTCAGTACACCAAAAACATCCTCCTGCTAAATATATAGTTTTGATCAATTTTTTTTAATATTTGTTAAACAAATATAATGATAGATATAAAAAAATCAATCTTTATAAATATATAATATATCTTATTTTCTTATAAAATTCAAATAAATGAAACCATATTTTAGAAATTAGTCTAAGTGAAGTAATAAATACAAAAAAGAAGTACTTTAGATGTAACTATGGAACAACTGCTCAAAGCAAAAAATGTATCAAAAAATTATGGAAATTTAAAGGTCCTAACTGATGTAAATATAACCTTAGAGATCGGTGAGATCGTTACTATAGTGGGACCCTCTGGAGCTGGAAAAACAACTCTTCTTCATATCCTTGGAACTTTAGATCGTCCAAATAAAAATACAAATACTATTGTTAGTATTGAAAATACTGAAACCACCCTATTAACTGATAAAGCCTTAGCAAAATTTAGAAATCAGCATATGGGTTTCATTTTTCAATTCCATGAATTACTTCCTGAATTCACAGCCCTTGAAAACATTTGTCTTCCCGGTTGGTTAGGGGGTGATTTTTCGAAAGAAAAAACCAAAAAGGCGTTAGGCTTGTTAAAACGTTTGGGTCTTGAAAAACGTGCATCCCATAAGCCAACAAGCCTCTCTGGTGGAGAACAACAACGTGTTGCAGTGGCTAGAGCACTTATCAATGATCCTAAAGTCATATTTGCAGATGAACCTACAGGAAATTTAGATTCTGAAAATGCAAATAGTTTACATGATTTATTTTTTGAGTTAAGAGATGAATTAGGCTGTAGTTTTGTTATTGTAACTCATAACAAAGATCTTGCAAAAAGATCTGACAGGACCATTAACCTAAAAGACGGTCAAATTAGCTCGTGAATAAAAATGAATTAAAGGCCTTCTTAGACGCCAAAGCAATGGAGTTTGAAAATACTAAGTTCTTACAAGAGGACCCTATTCAAATTCCACATCAATTTCAAAAAAAAGAAGACATTGAAATTTCTGCTTTTTTGGTTGCTACCATAGCTTGGGGAAATCGAATTAGCATTATTAAAAGTGGAAATAGAATGATAGAACTTATGGATAATGATCCTCATTCCTTTATATTAAATCATCAAAAAAATGATTTAAAGCTGTTAGACAGATTTGTGCACAGAACCTTTAACAGTATTGATCTATGTTACTTCATAAAAGCACTTCAAGCTATATATAATATACACGGTGGTCTTGAGGCTGCATTTAGCAAAAACTCTGAGGCTAATAATGTGTATGAAAACATTCATGAATTTAAAAAAATTTTTTTTTCCTTACCTCATCAAAAGCGGACGCAAAAACATGTATCAGATCCATTGAATGGATCAGCAGCCAAACGTTTAAATATGTTTTTACGTTGGATGGTTCGACCAGCTAAAAAAGGGGTTGATTTTGGAATATGGAAACAACTAAAAACTTCACAACTTTCCTGTCCTTTAGACGTTCACACTGGGAATGTAGCAAGAACTCTTGGTATACTAAAGCGGAAACAAAATGATTTTAAGGCACTATTTGAGTTGGATGTCGCTCTTCGAAAATTTGATTCTCAAGATCCAATTAAATATGATTTTGCCCTTTTTGGTCTTGGTGTTTTTGAAGGTTTTAAGTAGCTAAGTGATGCTTTTTATTCAATTGGAAAACTCAATTCAGAAAGCTATCTTTAATTGAATTATTCTTTAAAAATGGTTAATAAATTTTTAGGAAAAATAGGTCCAGGTCCTCTTATTGCTGCTGCATTTATCGGTCCTGGTACCATTACACTTTGCACTATAGTAGGAGCTAAATATGGGCTTAATCTACTTTGGACTATACTAGTGTCTATTATTGCAGCAATCATCCTTCAGGGTATGGCAGTAAAGCTGGGCGTTATAGCTAAGAAAAGTATTACTCAGATACTTAAAGATGAAATAAAAACACCATGGCTTAGAATTGGAGTATTGCTACTTGTTTTTACAGCTATTATGATTGGAAATACTGCCTATGAAGCAGGAAACATAAGTGGAGCTGTTCTTGGATTAGAAACTATTTTTGGAAAACAACTTATTCGCTTTAATAAGGTAACAATTAATTTGTTTTCATTATTAATAGGATTCCTTGCTGGAGGATTATTATGGATAGGAAAATATAAACTAATTGAACGTAGTTTAATTATTATGGTTGTCTTAATGAGTATTTCATTTCTTTTAACAGCTTTTAGTACAGGTCCTTCACTTCTGGATGTAATAAGAGGTCTATTTAACTTTTCAATTCCAAAGGGTAGTTTGCTAAGCATTATAGGATTAGTAGGAACTACTATTGTTCCTTACAATTTATTTCTTCACACTGAATTGGTAAGGAAAAAATGGACCCATGTTGCTCAGCTCCCGCTTGCTATGAATGACATGGTTATTGCCCTAGTGTTAGGGGGTATAATTTCTCTGAGCGTTATTATTAGTGCTTCAGCAACCTCATTAATCCAAATTGAAAATGCAGTTGATTTAGCAAAAGGACTTGAGCCTATTTTCGGTTCGTTTTCAAAATACTTCCTCTCATTTGGTTTATTTGCAGCTGGTATAACAAGTACAATTACTGCTCCTCTTGCTGCAGCATATGTTGTTTGTGGTTGTTTTAGCTGGGATACCAACATGAAATCTACTCGTTTTAAAATAGTATGGGGGATTGTTTTACTTACAGGAGTATTGTTTTCAGCCACAGGTTTAAAATTGATAGCAATTATTCAGTTTGCTCAAATTACAAATGGAATATTGCTACCACTCATTGCGGGAATAATTCTTTGGATAATGAACAAGTCCAGCGTTCTTGGAGCACATAAAAATAATACTTTTCAAAATATTTTAGGTTTTATGGTTGTAATTATTGCATTTTTATTGAGTGTACGTTCTTTATGGTCTGTTTATTTAAAATTATAATGGATGAATAAAAGTTTTCATATTAATGCCGATGTAGGTGAAGGCTTTGGAATTGAAGCTGAAATAATACCCTTAATAGATAGTTGTAATATTGCTTGTGGAGGACACGCAGGGGGGAAAGAGGAGCTATCTAAAACAATTACAATAGCTAAAAAAAATGGTGTGAAAATTGGAGCACATCCTTCTTACCCTGATCTTAAAAATTTTGGAAGAATTTCAATGGAAATTAATCTTGATGAACTTTATAAAAGCTTGAAGGAACAACTGATTTTATTTTTATATGAGAGTTCTTATACTTTAAATCACGTTAAGGCACATGGTGCCCTGTATCATGATTCAGCAAATAAACTTGAAATTGCATCCTTATTAATTAAAGTAATTCTTGAATTATGTCCTCATGCAATAATCGTAACACTACCGAACAGTATTTTAGAAAAATTAGGAAAAGAAAATAACTTAACCATATGGCGTGAAGGTTATATAGATCGAAGGTATCATGATAATGGAAAGTTGGTTTCACGCACAAATCCCTTCGCTACACTCTCAACGCTTGAAGATTTAAACCAACAATTTTACACTTTAATAAACCATCAATATGTAAAAACATTAGAAGGAAATCCTCTTTCATTAAAAGTAGATACTTTGTGTATTCATGGGGATCATCCTAATGCAGTTAGAAATCTTAAAAGTCTAATTATAAAATTTAAAAAATAATAATCATCTAATGTCTCAGGAAAAATCTTTTCTTAAAATATTTCAATATAGCGAAACCTCTGTTCTACTTGAATTCAAACAAGAACCTAAAATTGATTCGTTAAATGAATTAATAGCGTTTAAAAAAACATTAAACAGTAACTTATGTGGCATAAAACAAATCACTTTAAGTTATAAGTCTTTACTGCTTCAATTCAGTAATCCTATAAAAAAAGATCAGAATCTAAAAGAAGAGATTTTAAAATTATATTTAAGTTTTGACTCTTCAAAATCAAAAATTAAATCTAAACATTGGAATATTCCGGTTTGTTATGAATCTAAATATGCTTCAGACTTAATCGTTCTTTCGAAATATTTAAAATTATCACAACACCAATTAATTAAATTACACACAAAACCGATATATCAAATATATTTTATAGGCTTTTTACCTGGCTTTCTTTATTTAGTAGGATTAGATACTAAATTGTACCATCCTCGTAAAAAATCACCTACATTAAAAGTTTGTAAAGGTGCTGTAGGAATTGGAGGTAGACAAACTGGCATATATCCAAACCAAAGCCCGGGAGGATGGAATATAATTGGTACTTCACCTACTTCGATGTTTGATCCAGATCTTAAACAGCCTTGTTTTGCTAAATCAGGAGACACTCTTTCCTTTTATTCAATTTCAGAAACTACATTCAAAAAAATTAGGAAAAATAGAATTCCTCCAAATTTTAGAGAAATAACACTATGATTGAGATTCTTAATCCAGGTTGGCACACTTCTATTCAAGATCAAGGAAGAATGGGGTTACAAGAATTTGGTATTCCTTATTCTGGTGCCATGGATATGAACTCCTTTAATTGGGCTAATAAACTTTTAAATAATTCCTTGAATGCTGCTTTACTAGAAATGACAATTAAGGGTCCAAAGCTAAAGTTTCATGCTGAAACAGTTATTGTATTCACAGGAGCTCAAATGGACATTAAGCATAATGGCAATAAAGCTTCTTTGTATAGTCCTATATTTATTAAAAAAAATGACTTACTTGAATGCGGAGCCTGCAAAGAAGGTTGTAGAACTTACATGTCTGTTTTGGGAGGACTCCAAACCGAAAGAATACTAAGTAGTAGGAGTCAATGTAATTATATTACAAAATCAGGACACATCAATAAAAAAAGAATATTACAAATTAAAAAAGAGTCATTTGAATTAAATAAAGGAGTCTCGCTAAAAAGTCCTTTACCCTCATATAATATAAAAGAAATTGAGGTATTCAAAGGGCCAGAATTCGATTTATTAGAACCAGTAGCTCAACTAAAAATTGCTACTCAGACTTTCACAATTAGTCATCTAAACAATCGTATGGCTTATCAGTTAGAAGAAAAAATAATAAATAAACTACCAGAGATTTGGACTACGTCCGTTTTACCAGGTACGGTTCAACTTACGCCAAACGGAACCCTAATAGTGCTCATGCGAGATGCACAAGTAACCGGTGGATACCCAAGGATACTTCAATTAAGTAATCATGCGGTGAATATATTAGCTCAAAAATCAACAAGAGATGTGCTACACTTTAAAATAAAATCATTTGATTAACAAGTCTATACCAGGGGGATCAAATTATTCTAAATTGTTTCTTATTTTTACAAAGATTTACGGTATATGAAGTTACTTCTTAAAAATGCAACGCTCCTAGATGAAAAAAGTCCTTTTCACAATCAGACAAAGGATGTTTTAATTGAAAAAGGAATTGTCACTCAACTAGAAGATCATATTGAAAATAAGGGAGCTAAAGTCATAAATCTAAAAAATCTTCATATTTCTTCAGGATGGTTTGATCCAAATGTTTCATTTGGAGAGCCTGGTTATGAAGAGCGCGAAACTTTGAAAAATGGTCTTCAAACAGCTGCAAAAAGTGGATTCACGAATATTGTACTTAATCCTAACACAAAACCTCTAACAGAAACACATTCAGATGTTAGTCATTTACTTCAGAGTAACAAAAATCAACTTACAGCATTGCATATAAGTTCGGTCTTAACAGAAGAGGGAAAAGGAAACCAAATGGCACCACTTTTAGATCTACATAAAGCAGGTGTTGTGGTTTTTGGAGATTATAAAACCTCATATAACAATCCAAATTTATTACGCATAGCATTGGATTACTCACAAAGCTTTGGAGGACTTATCCAGGCTTATCCTATGGATAAAGCTTTGAGTAACAACGGACAAATGCATGAGGGGATTATAAGCACAAACCTTGGCCTAAAAGGAATACCTCAAGTTGCGGAAACTACAACTTTAGCAAGAGACCTTCAACTCTTAGACTATACTCAAGGAAAGTTACACATTCCTTTTATTTCTTCTTCAGCTAGTTTAGAGATTGTTCGTGCCGCTAAAAAGAAAGGCCTAAATGTTAGTTGTGGCGTCGGAATTCCACATCTTTTATTTACAGATGAAAATTTAATAAACTTTAACTCCCATTATAAAATATTTCCACCCCTTCGATCTGCATCAGATCAACGGTCCCTGAGAGAAGGACTATTAGACGGAACTATTGACATGGTAAGTAGCATGCACCAACCCATAAATCCAGAATTAAAGGATCTTGAATTTATTCAAGCACATGAAGGAAGTATTGGATTAGAAGCAGCTTTTGGAGTGCTACATAATCATTTTCCATTAGAAAAAGTAATCTCATTTTTGACAAGAGGAAAAAAGCGATTTGGGATTAAAAATTCAGGTTTTAAAATTGGTGCAATTGCAGATTTTAGCCTCTTTACTCCTAGTGGAACTTCTATATTCACCAAAGAAAATATTTACTCAACATCTAAAAACTGCATGTTTATTGGTGCCGATATTAAGGGAAGTGTTTACGGTTGCATTCGTGGAACAGAATTTCATTTAAATACTCTATAATTTTTTAATGCTAGAATATAAAATACGCCCTGGATCAGGAAACCAAAAAAAAAAACCAACTATTTTCTTACTTCACGGGTATGGAAGTAATATGGATGATTTATATTCTTTTGCACCCTACCTCCCTATCTCTCATAATATTATTTCTTTTCAAGCTCCATTATCTTTAGGGTTCGGAAGTTATGCTTGGTATCCAATTGGAATCGATAACAAGGGCGCAGTTACTTCTGAGTTGGATGCTGCCAAGAATTCAGTGGACATGATTATTAAAAATATTGATCTACTATCAGAACGCTATGGATTAGACTCAGAGGATTTGAGTATATTAGGATTTAGTCAAGGTGCTATTTTAAGTTGGGCTTTAGGATTTTATAAGCCAAACAAAATTAGAAGAATTATGCCAATTAGTGGATTACTTCATGAGAGTGTTATCACTAAAAATAAACCAACTTTCTTAGCATATGCTTCTCATGGCATTGAGGATAATGTCATTCCAATTGAAAAGGCAAGAGAATTCATAGTGCCCATAAGTAATAATAATTCAGGTATTCATTATAAAGAATTTAATGATGGACACACTATCTCACAAGAAAACTTCTCAGAACTTTTAAAATGGATTGAGAAAACCAATCTTTAATTATTCGATATAAAAAATGACTTCACTAAAATCAATTACTTTCTTGCTATTGATCTGATATGAAACTAAAGCTTGTCCTTTTTGTTGGTCACTTTTAAACCCTAAAAGTACCCATTGAGAATTAACAACCTTGATATGATCAATTAAAAAAACATGCTCTTTTGGTATTTTAGGAAGTAAATCTATTAAGTTACCATTGGTATTGTATTCTCTAAGCAATTGTTTTAGCCTTTCTTCTTTTTTGTTTTCTGTTAAATTGATCTCTCCATTTGAGTTCAATGAAAAATAAATATTTGAGTTACGATATTCATTTAAATTCTTAATAGAATCTTTTAAGATAAGGTTCAATCTGTTTTGTGATTGAATAAGATCATCTTGATAATTCAATAACTTATTTGAATTAATCAATTGAAAGAAAAGAATAATACAAACAAAAATAAATAGATAAAAAACAATTTTAAATTTCATAAAAACGTTAATCAGATGTTATTGTTAGTGTGTCGTAAGCTAAAAAAACATTTTTAGGAAGCTGATTGCTTACTTCATCGTGAAATCCCATTAAATGGCTTATGTGCGTTAAATAACAACGCCTAGGATTTATTTTATGAATTAATTTCAAGGCTTCTTCAAGATTTAAATGACTTGGATGTGGCTCAATTCGAAGAGCGCTAAGAACTAGTACATCAATTTGTGATAGTTTCTTTATTTCATTATTTGTAATTGTTTTTATATCAGTCAAATAGGCAAAGTCATCAATTCTATAACCTAAAACAGAAAGGTTATTATGCATCAATTGAATTGGATGAATCGTTTTATTTTTAAATTTAAATGAAGATTTATGACTAACCACAAAAGTATTTACTGAGGGTGCTCCTGGATACTTATTTACATTTGAAAATATATAATCAAACCTTCGGGATAGATTTTTAATTACTCGAGTACTTCCATATACAGAGATTTCTCCTTGCTTAAAAAAAAATGGTCGAATGTCGTCAATACCGGCAGTATGATCGGCATGTTCGTGTGTAAATAAAATTCCGGCTAATGTCTCACAATTTACTTGTAACATTTGTTGCCTAAAATCCGGACCACAATCGATAACTAAATTCACATCCTCCCAGGTAATCATAATAGACACTCTTAATCGTTTATCTTTTGGGTTACGGCTAAGACAAACGGGGTGTTTACTCCCAATAATAGGAATTCCTTGAGAGGTCCCAGTTCCTAAAAAATGAATTTTAAGCATATTAAAAACAAAGGTAAAAATTTGCTTTATAATAAAGTGGAACTTTGTACTTTTGAATGTTAAATATTTACATATATGGCACCTGATCTTCAAGGAGACACCGGTTTTGATAATAAACCCTCAATAGAATCAAAAGCACTTCGAATAAATCTAAACAAATACGTTTATGGAACATTTGCAGAAATTGGAGCGGGACAAGAAGTTGCTCGACATTTTTTTAGGGTCGGAGGTGCATCAGGGACTATCGCTAAGACAATTTCTGCGTACGATAAAAACTTTAGTGATACTATTTATGGTGAAGAAAAAGATGGTCGCTATGTAACTGAAACAAGACTTGATAAAATGCTTTCGCATGAAATGACTCTTTTAGAAAACAGGATTCCTAAAGAAGATCATCCTAACAAAATGTTTTTCACACTCGCAAATACTGTTACCACTATTGATTTTGCTAAAAAATTTAAAGGTCACGGATGGATGGGAATTCGTTTTCAAACTAACCCTAATGAGCCTTACAGTCAAATTTCGTTACATATTCGTTTTCATCAAGCCGAAGCTAGGCTTCAACAAGAAGCATTGGGTTTTATGGGAGTAAATTTAGTTTATGGAGCATTTTATAAAAATCATACTCCAAAAAAATTATTGCGATATCTTTTTGATCATATTGATAGTGATGCCATAGAAATAGATACTATTAACTTTTCTGGACCAAAATTCAATGAAGTTGACAATCGACTAATGAGTCTTCAACTAATCAAAAATGGCATGACTGATGCCGTAATGTTTGATCCTAACGGGAATAATATTCTTCCTGCTAGAATATTATATAAAAAAAATATTTTGGCACTACGCGGAAGCTTTCGACCTGTAACTAAAGTGAACATTGATATGTTTGAAAAATCATACTCTATTTTTTCAAAAGAAAATAATGTTGATGAGGAGAAAACAGAAGTCATTTTTGAAATAACATTATCAAATCTCAGAGCTTCAGGTGAAATTGATGAGAAAGATTTTATGGACCGTGCAAAACTTTTGTGTTCATTGGGTCATACGGTAATGATATCTAATTTTAAAGAATACTACCGTCTGATAGATTACTTTTCAAACTATACAAAAAAGCAAGTCGGACTTTCGATGGGCGTCAATAACTTTGTAGAGATTTTTGACGAGCAATATTATAAAGATTTAAGTGGAGGTATTTTAGAAGCTTTTGGTAAATTATTTTACAATAACCTAAAGGTATACCTATACCCTATGCGCCACGAAAAAACGGGTGAAATTATTACAAGTAACAATTTGAAGCTTCATCCAAGAATGAAAGACTTTTACAAATTCTTTAAATACAATAATAAAATTGTTGATATTTTTGACTTTGAAGAAGGATTACTTTCTATTTTCTCTCGTGATATTTTACAAAAAATAAAAAACAAAGAGAACGGATGGGAAACAGAGTTACCCAACGGTATTGCGGAATTAATAAAAAGCGGAAAAATGTTAGGTTTCGAAGAATAATTTTTAATCCTCTATTTCTAAGATTTGTTCTGCATGGGTCTTTGTTTTTACTTTATCAATTACATGTTCAATCACTCCTTCTTCATCAATAATAAATGTCATTCTATGAATTCCATCATATTCCTTACCCATAAATTTTTTTGGGCCCCAAACACCAAAAGAATTTAAAATAGTTTTTTCTGTATCGGCTAAAAGAGGGAAGGGTAAATTAAATTTATCAGAAAATTTTTTCTGTTTTATTTCTGTATCAGCGCTAACCCCTAACAAAACATAACCTGCTTCCTTTAATTCTTTGTAATGATCCCTTAAGTCGCATGCCTCTGCTGTACAACCTGGAGTATCTGCTTTAGGATAGAAAAAGATTACAACTTTAGAGCCTTTATAATTTTCCAAACTTTGTGGATTTCCTAAATGGTCGTTTACGTTAAAGGGAGATGGAATTTCTCCTACTTTTAATGGCTTCATAATCATAGTGTTTTAGTATTTTCGAAGATAATTATTATTGATGACAAAAAAAGAAAAAGTTGCTTTTGCAATGCAAACCTTGGAAGAATTATATCCAGAGATTCCAATACCCTTGAATCACAAAGATCCTTACACCCTGTTGATTGCTGTTTTATTATCTGCACAAACTACAGACGTGAGGGTTAACAAAATAACACCACAACTTTTTAAAAGAGCCGATACTCCACAAAAAATGATTACCCTAAGTGTTGATGAAATTCAAAAGATTATTCGCTCAGTTGGCTTATCGCCAATGAAATCAAAAGGAATTTTTGAATTATCTCATATACTATTAAATAAACATCAAGGATTAGTTCCTCAAGATCTGAAATCGTTAGAAGAACTTCCTGCTGTTGGACATAAAACAGCAAGTGTTGTAATGGCTCAAGCTTTTGGTGTCCCATCATTCCCAGTAGATACCCATATACATCGCCTTATGTATCGATGGGGGTTTACAAATGGGAAGAATGTGGTTCAAACAGAACGTGATGCAAAGCGTCTTTTCCCCGAAAACAAGTGGAATGATTTACACTTACAGATTATATGGTATGGTAGGGAATATTCTCCGGCAAGAGGCTGGAATATTGATAAGGATCTAATTACTAGAACAATTGGAAGAAAGACATTACTTAAAAAAGTGATATCTTAATTTTTTAATATTTTTAAAAGTTCACTTTCCTTTTGCTGCTTATTGTAAGATTTAGAGAAAGCAATAATACGTTTTATTACAATTTCCCGAGGTAATTGTTTTAATGAAGAATTGGTAATATTAACAGAGTAATTTTTTGCCATATAAATAATTATATTTAAATAACGCTAGTATTACTCTAAAATTGTATTCTACTCTAAAACAATTTGATGATCGTCAGCAAGCTTTCTCAAATTAATGATAGCATAACGCATTCTACCAAGTGCAGTGTTGATGCTTACGTTTGTGTTTTGAGCAATTTCTTTAAAGCTCATATCCCTGTATAACCTCATGGTAAGCACCTCCTTTTGATCTTCTGGAAGCTCTAATATTAAATTTTGCAAATCCTTCACCAATTGATCTTGAAAGAGAATGCTTTCTATATTTGGTGAAGTATCGGAAATGAATTTAAAAAGATCATACTCATCATTATTTTCAATTGTTGGAATACGATTGCTTTTCCTAAAGAAGTCAATAACTAAATTATGGGCTATACGCATGACCCATGGCAAAAACTTACCTTCCTCATTATAAACACCGCTTTTTAATGTTCTTATTACTTTAATAAAAGTGTCTTGAAAGATATCTTCCGCGGTATCACGATCTAAAACTTTAGATTTGATGTAATTAAAGATCCTGAGTTGATGTCTATTAATTAATTTTTCAATTGCTTTTTCAGAACCTGAAATGTATTCCTGAACAAGAGTTGCATCTAAAACTTGAGAAGAGTTATTTATATCCATAATAAAATTACTTTGGCAATAATGCCATTAAAAATCCGTGATAATTAAAAAGTAATTTTGTGCTATATGATGGATATTTCGTACAAATATACATTTTTTAAAAGTTATTAACAATAAATTGTTTGTTTTAGTGTTTTTGACAGTAAAAATGCGGTTTAAAAATCGTAATTTATGCGCCTTTGAAAAAGACTATGAAAAACATTTTGGACTATAATCCAAAAACCCATATTATCATTAAAGGAGCACATTTACATAATTTAAAAAATGTTGACGTTGCTATTCCTAGAAATAAACTGACTGTAATAACAGGCCTATCCGGATCCGGTAAGTCGTCTTTAGCATTTGATACTCTTTATGCAGAAGGACAGCGACGTTATGTTGAAAGTCTTTCTTCTTACGCTCGACAATTTATGGGTCGCCTCAATAAACCTAAAGTTGATTTTATTAGGGGACTCTCACCCGCCATTGCAGTTGAGCAAAAAGTAAATACCTCAAATCCACGATCTACAGTGGGTACAAAAACTGAGATTTATGACTACCTAAAGCTATTATTCGCAAGAATTGGAAAAACTTATTCTCCCATATCAAACAAAGAGGTTAAAAAAGATAATGTAACCGACATAATTAATTTACTCAAAAGCACTAATGAAGGAGACAGGTTATTGCTTTTAGCGCCAATAATAGAGGAGCACAACAGGACATTAGCGGAAAAAATAAAAATATTTATTCAACAAGGTTTTGCACGTATTTATTACAAAGAAAAAGTCTTTACTATTGATTCATTAAAACAATTACCCAAAAAAAGCTTTGATTTGGTGATTGATCGATTAATTATTCGTCATGAAGAGGATTTTTACAACCGTGTTTCAGATGCTATTGAAATAGCATTTTATGAGGGTAAAGGTTATTGCTCTCTTATAAATTTATCAGATAAAAAACAGCATAACTTTTCGAATAAGTTTGAAATGGATGATCTTATATTTTCTCAACCAAGCGTTCATTTATTTAGCTTTAATAATCCCTTAGGCGCATGTTCTGCTTGTGAGGGATTTGGAGATATTATTGGGATTGATCCTGAATTAGTAATATCAGATACTTCTTTGTCTATTTATGATGATGCAATTGTTCCTTGGCGCGGAACTGGTATGCGGAAATTCCATAATAACTTAATTAATAATGCGTATCGTTTTGAATTTCCTATCCACAAACCCTATTTTGAACTTTCAGAAGAACAAATAGCAGTATTATGGAAGGGTAACTCATATTTCACAGGGATAACTCCCTTTTTTAAGAAAATTGAAGCTAAAAATTATAAAATTCAAAACCGTGTTTTACTTTCCCGCTATAGAGGAAAAACAAAATGTTTTCAGTGTGGAGGATCGCGTTTAAAAGATGAGGCTACCTACGTTAAAATAGGTGATAAAAGCTTACCAGACTTGTTACAAATATCTATTGATGAATTAGCCTTATTTTTCGATTCGTTAAACCTTGAAAATCAAGATCAAGAAATTTCAAAACGTCTTCTCAAAGAAATAAATAGTAGGCTTCAATTTGTGAAAGAAGTTGGCTTAGGTTACTTAACGCTTAACAGGAGATCAAACACGCTCTCTGGGGGGGAATCACAGCGAATTCAATTAGCTACTTCACTTGGAAGTAGTCTTGTTGGGTCAATGTATATTTTAGATGAACCATCTATAGGACTTCATTCTAGAGATAACGAAAAGCTAATTACAGTATTGAAAACACTTCGAGATTTAGGTAATAGTGTCATTGTTGTTGAACATGACGAAGAAATTATGAATTCTGCAGATCAAATAATTGATATCGGTCCTGAGGCTGGAACACTGGGAGGAAAAATAATTGCACAAGGTTCATTTGATACTATTCTAAAAAGTAATGGTCTTACTGCTGATTATCTAAATAGTACCAGAAAAATTGAAGTTCCTTTAAATAGAAGGACCTCTAATAAAAAAATTGAAATTATTGGTGCTAGAGAAAATAATTTAAAAAATATTAATATTGAAATACCATTGGGATGTCTTACTGTAATTAGTGGTGTTTCTGGAAGTGGAAAAACAAGTTTGGTTAAAAAAATACTATATCCTGCTCTCTTACGACTTTTTCATATCTATTCAGAAAAACCAGGTGCTTATACTGATTTAAGGGGAGATTTAAGTACCCTTAAAGGTGTTGAGTTTGTGGATCAAAATCCTATTGGCAGATCTTCACGCTCCAATCCTGTTACCTACATAAAAGCCTTTGATGATATTAGATCTCTATATGCTGGATTAAGTTTATCTAAAAACAGGAATTATCAACCTAAACATTTTTCATTTAATGTAGATGGAGGACGATGTGACAACTGTAAAGGGGAAGGAACTATTACCATTGAAATGCAGTTTATGGCGGATGTGGTATTGGAATGCGATCACTGTAATGGAAGACGTTTTAAAAATGAAATTCAAGAAGTAAAGTTTAAAGATGTATCAATTAATCAACTTCTTGAAATGACAGTAGATGATGCGATATCTTTCTTTAGAAACCATGATTCCAAAAAAATAATTCAAAAACTACAACCTCTTCAAGATGTTGGTCTAGGGTATGTTACTCTTGGGCAATCTTCTGCTACTTTATCTGGTGGTGAAGCACAACGAATTAAACTTGCTACTTTTATTAGTCAAGGAACAAGTAAAGAAAAGGTGCTTTTTATATTTGATGAACCTACTACTGGACTTCATTTTCATGACATCCAAAAACTTTTAATTTCTTTTAATTCTCTAATTAACAAAGGGCATACTATAGTGGTTGTAGAACATAATTTGGATCTTATTAAATGCGCAGATCACTTAATAGATTTAGGTCCTGAAGCAGGAAATGCAGGGGGATACCTTGTGGGTCAAGGGACTCCTGAGGAAATTTCAAAAATTAAAAAATCACATACCGGTTACTACCTTAACAATAAATTAAAATAATCGTGATTTCACTTTAGCAAAAATTGCTTCAATATCACTTGACCATTTAAACTTGAATAAAGGAACCATAAAAAGTCCCAAAATCAAAAGGCTCCTTATGAATATTGAAATTATAGGGTGAATAATCGAAGGTATATTGAATATTATTAAATAAATGAACATTAAACTCATCATTATACCTAAAGATTTTTTTGAATATGGATGAATTTTAAATAAAATAGCTACCAAAACTATTTTACATAAATTTATAAATAGAATAACCATAAGAGTAGCAACCGCAGCTCCAATAATTCCATAGGATTCAATAAAGGTATAGTTTAAAACAACAGCTAAAAAGGCTGAGATAATGGAAAACCAAAATACGTAAGTATAATACTTCGAATTACTAATTATGTTGTTTAAGCATCCCATAGACATACTAAAAAACTTACCCATTGAAACAATAATAACAACACTAGCTGCTGAAGAATATCCCTCTTGATTAATAATCAAATAGAAATCATTTAAATTTAAGTTGATAATTAAAAAGACAAAGCCACTAACAATCATAAGATTAATACTGCTTTTTTTTAATAATACTTCCAGTCTTTTAGTGTCATTTTCATTTAATGCTTTAGCAACAAGAGGACTTGTGATCTGAAACATTGCCCTTCCTGGCGCTTCAATAACTGCCGCAATGTATAAAGCAACTGCATAGAAAGCTACATTTTCATTTGAAGTAAGGGTATAAATCATTGATTTGTCAATGTCTAAAATGAAACTTGCTGCAGCCCCAGAAAGAAAAATTAAACTGCTATACCTCAACATAGAAAGCCATGCCTGTGGAAGTTTAAATTCAAATTTTGGGGTGTAAACATAAAAGCTATATAAAGCTATAATTAAAAGGCGGAGGTAATAACCTATAATTAAAAGTAAAATAAATTTATCTAAACCTATTAACTCAAAAGCAAAAGAAATGAGTAGAATGAATGTTAAAAAACGAGGATATACTTCTTTTAAAAAATTACCAAATATAGATTGAAGATGAACCCTCAACCAACTGAAAAAGATTTCGAAATAAGCTGTTGAAATTGCTATAGCAAGAATTAATACTGGAAATCCCAGTACGGTTTTATTGCTATTTGTTAAAAAATCTAAAATTTGAATATTAAAATAATAATACAAGGGAATTATTATGGAAATAATAACTAATGGTAACAATAAAGAGAACCATAATAATCTATCACGTTGTTTTTGAGTTTTAGAATCACTAAAGTATTTTATTAAAGTGTGTTGAACTCCAAAAGAGACAAAAGGTTGAATTAGATTTGAATTTGCTAAAAGAGCTACAATAAGTCCTTGAAACTCTTTTCCAAGAAACTTAGGATATAAAAACAACATGTTGAATGCACCAATAATAAAAGCTAGTGCAATACTTAAAACATTGTATATAGACTGCTTAGCAATTACCCCCATACCTGTAATATTTTTCTCTTACGGAATTGAAAATATCCAAGTGTTAAAATACTCAATAAAAACAGAAAAACTGTTATCCATCGAATAGTGGTTCCTTTTGCTATAATGAGAGGAGTAAATTCAAATTCTATTTCAGATACTCCTGGAGCTACAGAAATTCCACGTAAAACATAATTTAAATTGTAGATAGGCGTTTCTTTTCCATTAACCTTTGCTGTCCAACCTTCAGGGTAATACATTTCTGAAAAAACAATAAACTGTGAAACAGAACTGGTTGCCCTATAATTTATTTTATTAGATGTAATCGTATTTAAATCTAAAGTAGCTAAAGAATCTAATTTATATTCTTTGGCAACATCGATGCCTAAACTCCCCTTTATAAAAAGGGCTTCTCTTTTAAGATCTGTTATTTTTAATCGATTAAGCAATGCATCGGCAGTAGGCATTTCAATTAATGTTTGAACGGTCCATGCAGGTCCGAAAAAATTAGGATTTTTCAAAGGTTCTAAGGCTCCGGTTTCTTGATTTGGAAACAGAATGTATTTAATATTTAACATATCCAATATACCAGAAATTTGATGGGTATTATAATAATTAATTAACTCTTCAAAACGACGAGGCTTAGCACCATGGTATCCACCAATTGTATTGTGAAAATAAGCTGTTCTAGCTCCGTTTAATCCAAGTTGTGGTTCGTAAACACGATAATGGGTTGTGTCTTGGAGAATGGCTTTATCTGCAGTAGTTTGCCTAAAGGAATTCTGAGCAATTCTTTTTGAAACAAATCCATCATAGTCAATATATCGACTTGATATTCCCAATAAGTCAAAAAGTAAAATTCCTAAAACAATAATAAATGCAATAGGTTTTTTTACTTTATTAGCATTTATAACAATAACAAGGCACATAAGAACGAGGCAATAGAGAATTCCTCTTACCAAATCTTGATTGAAAATAGATTTTCTAGCACTCACAATTTGATTAACTAAATCTACCCCATAAATTTCTTCAAAATAACCATCATTTAATCCTAGAAAAGAAAATGACGATTTAAAAAACAAGAGTAAAGTCAAAATTCCAGTGGGAAGAAGTCCCACCTTTAAAAGTCGTTTAACATTTACTGAATCAGCTTTGCTAAAGATCCAATTCAAACCCATAGATGCAAGAATGGGCATACAAAGTTCTAAAACTACTTGAATGGAAGAAACCGCTCTAAATTTATTGTAAAAAGGAAAGTAATCGATGAATAATTGTGTGAGTATATTAAAATTCTTACCCCAGGAGAGCAAAAGAGAGAATAAAACACCAATAGCTAAAGCATTTTTGAGTGGTCCATTTACAAAAAATAAGGCAAATAGGGCAAAAAACAAAACAGTTATTCCAACATAGGCTGGTGCTTCTAAAATTGGTTGAGAACCCCAATAGGTTGGTACGTTTTTAGAAAATTGAATTGCTTGATCTTGCCCTACCCCTCTTGCTTTTAAAAAATCATAAACACCATGCTCTTTTCCTAAATTTTCACTAGAACCACCCCCCTGAATTCTAGGGACAAAAAGATTTAAGCTTTCAAAAATCCCATAACTATATTCAGTAATGTAGTCGTATTCCAATCCACTACTTTGTTCTTTTGGAGTTCCATTAGGCTGAAGCTTTAATTCACTGCTACCACGGGTACTGAATTTGGAATATTCTGCAGTAGCTAACAGTGGAGTTGCATTAAACCCTAAAGATAAAATACCAGATAAAATTAATAATGAAAGAGCCGTAATAATGGAAGAAACTTTTTTTTCCTTCCAAGCACTAATTCCATATGATATAGTAAAGATTCCAAGCAATAACAACAAATAATAGGTCATTTGATAATGATTGGCCCTGATCTGCATGCCTAAGGCTAGGGTTGTAAGAATAAAGCCAGTGAAATATTTTTTTTGAAACAACAGTATTAGTCCCGCAATTACAAAAGAAAAAAAACTCACTGCCAAAGCTTTTGTGTTATGTCCAACCTGAAGAATAATTAAAAGATAGGTGGAAAAACCAAAAGCTAAAGCACCGAAAAACGCAATTCGATAAGGTATTCTAACAACTAACAACAATAAATAAGCACCCATAAAATACAAAAAAAGTATGTGTGCTGGACGAGGTAAAATTCGAATAAAAGAATAAATAGGACTTAAGAAATCTGCTGGATATTTAGCTCCCAATTGATAGGTAGGCATTCCTCCAAAGGCATTATTTATCCAATAGGTTTCTTCTCTTGTTTCGGTTCTATTGTCGTTTAGCTCGCGGGACATTCCCTGATACTGACGAATATCAGACTGAATAAGTGTTTTCCCCCCTAATAAGGGATAATAAAAAGCAAGTGATAAAAATCCAAAAACCAAAATAATGAGGCCATGAGGTAATAAAAAGTAACGAATCAAATCTTTATTCAATATCTTCATAATCAATATATTCTCCCATGGAGTTCGAAGAAGGCTTCGCTTTTTTTAGGTCATTAGGAGTTTCTTTAGTTGAGGGATTTTTCTTTTTAGATTTTTTAATAAGATTACTTATTAAAAGTTTAAAAAGAAAGGGGAATATCAATCTTAAAAGATAGATACCTCCTAAAAAAAATAAAAGAAATTTAAAAAGTATGCCCAATGAATTGTATTTAATGTACAAAAGTAATTAATTCGCGTTGAACCAAAGGGAATTTATCAAGCATTAACAGAATCAAACTTATCAAGATAATACTTTCTTACCCTATATTTGCATTATGATTCGCAGCATTTTTACTGTAATTATTTTAGCTACTTGTTTTTTGGCAAAAGGACAATATACCGACCAAATAAATTCTAATAGACCTGGCCGATCAATTGGTGCTTTTGCAGTGGGAAAAAATGTAGTGCAAGCTGAAGCTGGCTTTGCAATTAAACGTTATTCTCATTCTGGATATAATAACTCAACTTTTAATGGGGGTATTGGTTTTCTTTCTTTAAGATGGGGATTCCTTAGAGAAACTTTAGAGTTGACCTATCAGGGACAGTTCCTTAGCGGAAACCTCACCTCTAAAATTCCAACAGAACAAATTATTATTCCAAAATCAGGATTTCTTCAAAATTTTATTGGTTTAAAATACCTGCTTTATGATCCCTTTAAAAAGGAACGGAAAGTAAATCCCTATAGTTGGAAGTCAAATAATAGTTTTAAGCTACGAGATTTGCTTCCTGCTGCTTCTCTTATTATAGGAAGTAATATTAGTTTTGAAAAAAACAACCCCTTTCCCTTTAATAACGTATTTGGAAATATCTATCGTCCTGTTTTCTTCCAAAATTTAAATGTGACTCAAGATAAAGAGCCTTTTGCTCACTTAAGAGCTACACTAGCGACTCAATCTCACTTTTTAAATACCTGGGTTTTTGTGACTAATTTCACCTATGACCGTTACCTTTCTAAATATCCTGAAAAAAGCTACATCTTGACCTTGACCCATGCTTTAGATGAGCTCTGGTCTGTTTATCTTGAACATCATGGAATAAAAAGCGATTTATATAGTGATGGTTTGTTTAGACTTGGAGCAGCTTATTTATTTGGAAATAACATTCAATTTGAGGGAACTATTGGCTCTAATCTTAAAGACACACCCAATCAACTGTTTCTAAATTTGGGTATATCCTATCGCTTAGATTTCCATAAAGACTATCAAAGTTCTGCAGAATTAGAATTTAAAAAACTTAAAAAAGAAGAAAAACAGCTTAATAAAACTTTAAAAAAAAATAGTAAAGTAGAGCGAAAAAGAAATCGTAAAGCTAAAAGTTAAGTATATGGAGCAAGAAATTACCATAAAACGCATTACGACGAATAAAGATTATGTTGCTTTTGTAAAGTTTCCTTTTGAATTATATAATAATAATCCTTATTGGGTTCCACCAATCATAAATGAGGAAGTCGAAACTATTGACCGCAAAATAAATCCTGTATATCAAAACTCATCAGCGCGTTTTTTTCTCGCATATAAAAAAGGGGTAATTGTAGGACGAATTGCCGCAATAGTCAATTGGATTGAAATTAAAGAAATAAAAAAAAATAAAGTGCGTTTTGGATGGTTTGATGTTATAGATGATATAGCTGTTTCAAAATTACTTTTAGAGCAAGTAATCTACTTTGGAAAAAAACACAAACTAGATCATATAGAGGGACCCGTTGGGTTTTCTAACCTTGATAAAGCAGGTTTGTTAATCAAAGGATTTGAAGAGCCTAGCACAATGATTACTATTTATAATTATCCGTATTATGCAACTCATCTTAAAGAGCTTGGGTTTTCATTACTTGCTCAATGGGTTGAATATGAAATCAAAATTGCTAACTTTGAAGATTCACCAGAAAAGGTGAAACGCTTCTCCGGTGTCATAATAAAGCGTTTTAATTTAAAGGTACTGGATTTTAAAAATAAGAAAGAAATTATTCCATACATAGATCAGATGTTTAATCTGTTGGATGAAACTTACAACAAACTTCAAACATTTGTGCCTATTCAAGATTATCAAATCGAACATTATAAAAAACGTTATTTTAAATATGTTCATAAAGACTTTGTGAAATGTGTTGTTGACAAAAACAATCGTCTTATTGCATTTACTATTACAATGCCTTCTTTCACTAGGGCACTTCAAAGAATTAATGGTAAAGTAACTTTCTTTAATATTTACAATTTATTAAAAGCTATGTGGTTTAATAATCGTGCTTCCTTTTATCTTATTGGTGTTCATCCTGATTATCAAAATAAAGGAATTACGGCCATTATATTTAATGAAATACAGAAAACTTTTAATAAACACAACATAACCATTGTTGAAACCAATCCTGAATTAAATGAAAATACAGCTATTCAAAAGCTTTGGAAAAACTATGAAAACCGCCAGCACAAAAGACGTGCAACTTTTACTAAAAATATTTAATAAATTTTATCATGTTAAGCGAAGGAACCATCATAGCAATATCTACTCCAAATGGAGCTGGAGCTATTGGTGTTATAAGACTTTCAGGAGATTTAGCTATCGAAAAAGCAGCGTTATTCATTTTTCCAAAAAATAAAAAATCTTGGAAAAATATCCTTCCAAATACTGCTTTTTTAGCTGATTTTATTTATGTCGAACAGCTTATTGATGAAGTATTAGTCACCTCTTTTAAAGGTCCAAATTCATATACGGGAGAAGATATTGTAGAAATTTCATGCCATGGTTCTTCCTATGTACTTCAAAAAATAATCAGTTGCTTTCTGGAATATAAAGTTCTTCCAGCCCAACCAGGGGAATTCACATTGCGTGCCTATCTAAATAAAAAAATGGATTTAAGTCAAGCCGAAGCAGTAGCTGATATAATAGCTTCTGAAAGCGAAGCAGCACATCGAATTGCAATGAAACAAATGAGAGGAGGCTTTTCTAAAAACATGGAAGAACTTCGGCAACAGCTTATCCAATTTAAGGCTTTAATAGAGCTAGAATTAGATTTCAGTGAAGAGGAAGTGAGCTTTGCTAATAAAGATCAATTAAAAGACTTATTAAGTAAGTTACATAAGGATATTCATATACTGAAGGAATCTTTTTTCTATGGAAATGTTATAAAAAATGGTGTACCTGTTGCAATTGCAGGAAAACCAAATGCTGGAAAATCGTCTCTTTTAAATACACTTTTCAATGAAGAAAAAGCAATTGTTTCTAATATTCCAGGAACCACAAGAGATGTTATTGAAGATACTTTAACTATTGATGGTATTATATTTCGTTTTATTGATACTGCTGGATTACGAGAAACTAATGATGTAATAGAAGCTTTGGGAGTTAAAAAAGCCAGAGAAAAAATAACTCAAGCCTCACTTTTAATTTACTTGTATGAAAGAACTACAGCATTTAAAGATTTAATTTCAGAGATTAAGTCTTTACAACATAAAAATCAAAAACTTATATTAATTGAAAGTAAAATTGATAAATATTCTGAAGGATTTGATAATAATTTAAATAATGAATTACTTTCTGCCCTTGACTCCATGGAACATACTTTTGGAATGGGAATTTCGACCCTAACCTCAGAAAGTATTGCTCCACTTAAGGCCCACTTGGTAAACACCCTCAAGGAAATGGGTGAAAGTGCTACTGTTGTTGTTAATAATAGTCGTCATTATTATGCGCTTATAAACGCTTTTAAAGCCATAGAAATTACTATGGATGGTTTAGAAAATGATCTTCCAGGAGATTTGTTAAGCATTGAATTGAAAGAAGCTATTTTTTATATTGGAAGTATTACCGGAAAGATTGATACAGATCATGATGTATTAGGAGCTATTTTTGGTCAATTCTGTATTGGAAAGTAACGTACCTTTCTTTTAGTTTCATTTAGCTGAATATCTTATTAAATATAAGGTATTTGTTAACAACTAGTTTCCTTTAGATTCATTTAATATTTTTATATTTAGGTACAATTTAGGTACAATTTTAAATTTTTTTAAAAAATTTTTACTAGAAAAAACCTGATTATATAATTTTTTAAAAATGTTGAGGTTTTTATTTAAATTAAAATACAGCGATGACTAAAGTAAATCTGAAGAGGTTTGAGTCATGGTTACTCCACGTTGATTTTTAGTTTAGTTTTTTTATATTAGTTACTTATTAATCATAAATTAATTTAAAATGAAAAAAGCAATATTTTTACTTTTATTTACATTTACAATTAGCTTGTCAGCACAAAGTATAAGGGTTTACAACTTGAATGTAGCTCCTGAGAATGCTGCATCTGTTGGAGATTTATTTAAAGAATATCATGAGAATGGCAAAAGAAAATCTGGAAATGTAACCCTACAAAGAGTTCGATTCCAAAATCATGTTTCTCACCGAGTTATCATAACTGGTGATCCTAATAATTGGGGTAGCGCAATCGAAAGACCTGAATCAGATTGGAGAGCTTATTTAAGAGGAACAAGAGCATTTAGAAGACCATCTGAAGGTTCATATACCGCTAGATCTGCTTATTGGAAAAATGGAGATAGAGAAAAATATCATGTTGGCCAACAATGGCTTATTAGAGTTGAAGATCCTGCAAAATATGCAGCAGCTTGGATTAAATTTGCCAAAGCAATTGAGCCTATGATTGGAGATCGAATGATGGGGTTAGGTGCTATTAATATGGGAGATTTAGATGGTGCTTCACACTACACAGTTTTTTATGGCGAAAATATGAATGATTTAGAAATTATTCTTAATAAAATTAGAACCTCTAAAGCATACGAAGAGTTTGTTAAGACAAGAGGTGAGAATGAAATAATTAAATCTTTTTCTGTAGAAGATCTTTTATCCTTTAATTAATTTCATAGAATCGTTTTTTTTAATAATTAAACCCCTTGGTTAATTCAGAGGGGTTTTTTGTAACCATATTTTAGAGTTTCTTATATTAGTAACTTATTAATCATAAATCAATTAAAATGAAAAAAATATTTTTTTTATTATTTACTATTCTGTTTATATACTCAAATAGTTTATCCGCTCAGAAAACTTTTGTTCTTCATGGAGTCCACGTGCCTAACAAGAATCAAGAAAATTTTGAAAGTCAAGAAATTGAATACAATTCTAAACTTGCTCAAGATTATGTTGACAGCGGTAAGATGAGAGGGTGGGCTTTATTAAAAAGAGTCTCAGGAATTGGTGACGCAGAGGATTATAAATTCAATTATTTTTGGGTACATGCTTTTGATAATATAGAGCAAATGGTTGCCCATAAAGAAGATCCTTTTTGGGGGAAATTCGAAGATAAATTCGGATTTAAATCTAGTAAGCTTAAAGGTAATGCAATCTCAAAAAGCGGTATCTATCATTTCATGACTCAAGATGAATTTAATACTGGACAAGGAAAATATATTATTTTAAACGACGGAAAAGTTAAAAATATTCAAGCTGCTATTGAACTTGGAAAAGAAACCGGTAAAGTTTTTAAGAAAAACTCAAAAAAAACTGGTATGACAGGATGGGGAGTAGCTACAGTAATTGCCCCTCAAGACAAACACAATGATAGTAATATTTTCTACTGGGACATGTATGACTCAATGGAAGGGGTAATGAAGCACATGGCAAGTCAAGGTGCAGTTTTAGATATACCCAATGAAATGGTTGAAAAGTTTTTGAGTAATCTACCAAATGGATTTAATCATAGAAATATTACTGAAATTATTATTGGAACAAAATAACTTTATTTTAATTGTCAAATAATTCCCCTCCTAAACGAGGGGTTTTTGCACATTTTGATTAATCATCGTAATATTCTCTTTCACAATCAACATAATCCTCATTCAATTGCTCTACACCGATATACGTTCCTTTAGTACCGGCTTCTGGAGTTGCTTCTTCTGATAAAAACGTTTCAAGAGATTTATTTGTATAAGAAACAGACTTTTGACGGTACTTATTATCCATCGTTTCTTGGGTTTCTTTTTTTGCCTGATATCAAACATTGTTTGCACACGAAAACCCAGTCACTCCCCCCTTTTAACCGAGGGTTTTTTTTTGTAGATTAGTACCTTATTAATCATAAATCAATTAAAATGAAAAAAATATTTTATTTAATTCCTTTATTTCTTATTTCTGTTTTTGTCTCGGCACAAACAATTGTATTTAATGTACAAGAAGTTAAAGCAAAAGATTACCTAGAATCCAAGTTGGAGGAAGCTTACGAAACATGCTGCAAGGATATAAAACCTAACAAAGGAGGGTTTGCTCTTCAAAAACTCGGGAAAGGTGCTGACGATGGTATGACTCATAGATTTTTATGGTACTGGGAAATAGGTGAAGATCTATGGGAAGGGACTGATATATGGGACAAAGCTCCTCTTTGGTTTTCTCAAACGGAAAATTATGTAGAAAAATACGGTGAATCCTACATGGGAAGAGTTCTTAGTGAACAAGATGGAACTAATGAAGATTATAAATGGGATCATATTTGGGACATAAAAGCAAGTGATCCCATCCAATTTAAAATAGCTCACGATAAAATTCTGAAAAAATTTAAAAAACAATTTGAAGGTCGCTGGGCAGCTTTTGGAACTTATGATATAAATCATCCTAATGGTGCAACTCACTGGGTAGGTGTTTCAGGCAAAGATGATCACGAACACGTAATGCTTTTAGACGAATTACAAAAGCAAAGTGAGTTTATAAAACTTTTAGGCGAAAGAGGAAAGGTTGAAAATGTTAGAGACTATATGGTTTCAAATTTAAAGAGATATTAATTATAAAAAAAATCTATTACAAAACACCCCCTTTTAATCAAGGGGGTTTTTTTTTAGATTACAATGAAAAAATAAGTTAAATGTTAATTTTCTAATGGTCTGCAGTATAAATGAAGTAACGTCCTGTAAGTCCTTAATAATTAATTATTATAAGTTCGCTGTTTTAATAAAATATAATGAGTACAGATCAAAAATTAATACTAGTAATATGTTTTTTTATTGCTGTAATTATAGTGATGTTCATATCAGATCTTACAGAAGCTATAAATATATAAAACGCAATGTGTGAAGATCAAAAAATAATAATAACTCTTTGTAGTTTAATAATAGTAATGATTATAGGTGTTCTTGTAGAAGCGTATTAAATTGTTCCTCTTATCACATCTTTTCACACTTGTGATAATTATTAAATACTTTGGAAGGTATTGCGTACAGGATAATTATTTCTAAACAACAGTTTTCTTAATTCTTTATCTGACCTATTCATTTGTGGGTTTTAGAATACGATTGTATATATTTAGTGGATGGAATTAGTAGCTTTGCGTATATGGAAAAAGTAAAATATATTGGGTTTTCAATTACTTGTTTTGCTATTCTCTTTAAATTAATATCTTGGCAATGTGCTGATAAATTATTAATAGCAGGATTAGGGTCTTTAGGTGTTTATTATCTAATCAAGGTGTTTAAAAAATAACTTTGAGATTGAATTAGTATGTTTTGATATAATTTAAATGAAACGAAAACACATCCTAATCATTCTAGTAATTTTGTTTTTTCTATATCTGTGGGCAGAATTAGGAGTAGGAATTTTTTTTCAAGATAGTTGGGGTGGAGATTAAACCCTTTGTAGTTAAAGAAAAATAAATGATAGATATTAAATACGGTTAAATTTAGAATCCAAGAACTGATTTAGGCTTATCCTTATCTTCTTCATTACAAAGAAAATTCTTCGATAATATTAGCTACATATTTTACAGATTTAATATTACCAACCCCTTTTCCAGCTTGCCAAAATTGAACAGAATCGTCAAAGGCAGTTTTGTTATAATTTTTAAGTCCTCGGCTCATCAAATACATTCGAGCGTACCTTTTTAATTTAGATTTTCGCAACATAAAATTAATAATGGGACCTGTTCTTAAGCCACCCTGCATTATATCTTTTGTTTTAATAACAGAGGAGTTATTCCCTGCTATCTTATTGGTCCAAACAATGTCCTCCTCTGAAGATTCAATAATTGCTTGCTTATAACTTTGAGTTACTTTACACTCATGAGATGCTAAAAATCTTGTACCCATTTGAACACCTGCATATCCCATCTCTAGAGCTTTTTTATAATCTTCTTTATTGCTAATACCACCAGCACAAATTAGGGGAATACCAATATCATGCAATTCCTCTATAAAATTTTCAGCAGACTGGATACCAGTTTGTCCTCCACCTCGCCAATTAATACAATTCAATCCATCCACTCCAGCATCTTTCATTGCTAAAGCTACTTTTTTATTGGGTACGTCATGGTAAACCTTAATTTGATGCTGTTTGGCTACTTTTACAATTTCATTAGGTTTTCCTAAAGAAGTTAAAAAAAATTTCACCCCCTCTTCTATGGAAATTTTCATCCACCTGTCCATTTGCTTATGGTACTTTTTATTTGCCCCTCCAAAAATCGTGAAATTAACCCCAAAGGGGTTTTTAGTCAATTTCTTAATCAATTGTAATCCTTCTCTAAAGTCATGCCCATAAAGAATAGTTAATGCAAGTGGTTGGACAACACCAAAGCCTCCAGAATTTGAGACAGCTGCAACTAATTCTGGGTTTGAACCAGGGTACATAGGCCCACATACGATAGGTACTTTTGCGCCAGTGTCTTTTAAAAATTGAGAAAATAATTTTTCCATACCCTAAAACTAAATAATTTATTGAGGGCCTATTGGTGAAAATTAGATAAATTATAATTTAAATAAATAACCCTCTCCACCAGGAAGAGAGTTATTAAACAATATTTATTATTGTGGTTGATAATCAAAATAGTTTTCCACTGGAATCATAAGATGATCGTAACCAGTTCCTTTAAACATAATATAAGGAGCTCCAGACATAAAGTCGGTAGTGTTCCCTTCTAGACTAGCTGGATCTTTTGGAAATAGCATTAAGTGAGGTCCTGATTCAATCCACTGACCTTCAGCAGCATCCTCTTTATTGAAAACTAAATGCTTAGTGTTATCTTCTCCCATGTCACCGTGAAGCATCCATGCCCATCCATCGTGGTCTAACTGAGGTGTTTTTCCTCCCATGTATGCCATAGCCCATTTCATTGCTTGGGCATCACCCACCATTGGCATTGCCTCATGAGGGTTGTTCCATCCATTTTCAGGATTAGCCATTCCTCTTGGATTAGCTGCCATAGCTGTCCATCCATTAGTTCCCTCTCTTAGTAAAGTTCCATCAACATCAACTACCGAACAACCTGAAGCAATATATGAAGGCGCAGCAGTGCTATAAGCCCATATTTTCCATTCAGAAGAAGTATGAGGTCCATCAGGCTCACCTTTGTTTTTTAACGCATCCATTACAGGGTCTTCTGTAACAACATTGTTACAAGCACTAATGCTTATCATCAAAATAAATAATAATAGTTTTTTCATTTTTTTTATTAAATATAACAAAAGTAATTTAATCAGTTAGGAAGTTATGTAGTTAATAATTATTCTATTATATGAGTTATTTATTAATGATAAATCAATTTAAAATGAAAAAAATAATTTTTTTAGCAACGTTTATTTTATCATTACATAGTTACTCGCAAATTACTGCAATTACAGGTGAACAATATGTAATGCCATGTAATTGGAGTGCGTATTTAGATTTAAATGATGGATACTTTGGAGATGTCACATTCAAGGAGGGCAGCTGTTTAGTAGTCGAAATAATTTGGGTCTCTGAGGAGGAATACAATATGAGAAGAATCAGATATGGTAGTATGAATGATTGGGGTATCGCAAGTGAAAGAGAAGAACATGAAGGTAGTTCTTTTTGGAGAGGAATGGGAGAACAAGTTGAAGACTGGGTGCCTAATTACACATCTAAAGGTCTTTTTTATCAAGGAGGTGGAAATAATAAATACAAGTTTCATAAAGTTTATGAAGCGAAAATTAGCGATCCTCAAGCTTTCTTAAAAGCTTTTAAACCTGGTTAGATGAAAATAAAAAAGTGATTAAAGACCGTTGGATAATGTTTCTGAATTTACAATTGATAGCCCAAAAGGTGCTACTCACGCAGTAACAATAATTGCAGAAAATTGGTCTGAATTAGAGCAAATGAGAGAAGCATGGTTAACAAACACCAAATCAGTACAAAAATTAAGACACTATAATAAGAGGACAAAGGCTGGAACTACTAAAGAATAACATTTTTATTCAAAGACCCTACTAAATGGAGGATTTTTTGTACCATATTGTGGAGTAAAAACCAGAGGCTTCTTTTCCCTTATTTTCATTTTATTACGAAAACCATGCAATGCTGCCATGGAAGATTATCGATATTTTCTTTAAGACTAAAACCAGCGGCTTCCATTTCTTTCACAGCTTGTTTTTCAGTCATTTTGTGTATTTTTTTGATGGGAACTTTTGAGTCTTCTCCTTTATATTCTATTAAGAATAGTTGTCCATTAGGTTTCAATGCGTTTTTCATTGAAGCGATCATTTCTACTGGAAAATTAAACTCATGATACACGTCAACCATTAAAATTTTATCAACTGAATTTTTAGGCAAATGAACACTTTTTTCATTTCCAAGAATTGTTTCAATATTTATAATTTCTCTAGACTCTTTTGTCTTTTCAATTGCCATTAACATTTCACTTTGAATATCTACTGCATAAATGAGGCCTTTTTTGGCTAATGGCGCTATTCTAAATGCATGATACCCGGAACCAGCTCCAATATCTGCAATAGTGTCATTAGATTTAATTCTCATGTTTTTAATCAAAGTAGAAACGTTTTCTTCTTTTTCTCGATCGAATCTTTCTAACCAACTAATTCCTTCAAATCTCATTACATAGGCAATTTCTCTCCCCATATACCACTTTCCAATTCCGTTATAATCTCCTCTTTTAAAGGTGTATTTTTTATCAGTAATGGGCTTTTGTCCTAAGCATTCATTTGACATTGTTAAAGTAGTAAGCAAGAATAAAAAAAAATTAATTTTTTTCATATTTTTAAATTTAAATCAATTATCAGTAAAGTTTGGAAATAAACAGCAGAATATAAAAGTTAAAATAATCCTTAAATACTTCTCCTAAAGAATTTTATAGCGTTTTCTATTAAACCACTGGCATATTATCTTCTTTTAAATCAAGTTTTTTTTTTGGTACTTTTAAAAAAAAAGTTATTGAATTAAATGGAGATCAAACAGCACCTTTAGACAAAAAAGGATGGATTATTGCTATTATAATTTTTATTATTTCAGTATCAATATTTTCTTAAATAAACGATAATAAAACAAAAAAAACTTGAAAAAGATCGAATAAAAGCAGTTATATAGACTTGAAAAATCAAAAATTAAGAATCAAAATCCCAAAACTAAACCACAGGAATGTCATCTTTGGTAAGTTCAAGGAGAAAAACACGGAGTTAAAACTCAATAGTATCTTTGAAACAACAGTAAAAATATTTATGCAAACAATAACTATCAAGAAGCAGTATTTATTATCCTATTTGCCGTACAACTTTTACAAATAAAATCTAGTTTATTGATTTTTAGTTAATTACGATTAATCTTAATATTCTTTATTGGAAAGCGACTTGCCTTTCTTCTAGTTTTATAATTATATGAGTTTTTGAATTATTAAATTATTTAAGGATATAATATTTCTTTAATTTCTCGCCATGTTACTAATTTAATATCGTTTTTAATTAGTGATGCCTTAAATTCAGGACTAGATACTACATTGTAATCTAAATTTCTCCACTTAGAACCAAAAGCAATTCTATTCGAAGTGATTTTTTTCATTTCATTATTATCTAAGCCAAGGTGAAAAATCATTTCATTTAATCCAGGTTCTAAATTATTGATTAATGATTCATAATATTCAGGCCAATTATCAAAAGATATATTTTTATCAGCCATATACATTTTTACAACAACTAAATTTTTAGGTTTTGGAAAATCATTATTAAAATGTGGTGCTAAAAGTTTTGGAACAAAAACAGGAAGTTTATTTTTTTTTGAAATATCAAGATAAATTTTGAAAAATTCTGGTGAAAAAAATAACACTCCCTCATGACTGTCTAGATGTGTTGGTTTTATTCCGATAGATATTGCATAATCTATTTGCGCTTGTAATTCTTTCCTTATGTCCTGTGGATTGGAATTTTTGATAACTTCTTTTTTCTTTTCATAAAAATTCCCCTTGCTATTTATCAAAGATGAAATAGAATCATTTTGACTAATACCATGCCATTTATAATTTTTCCATTCAGATGTAAAAGTCAGGTGAAGCCCTAAATCTGTATCGGGGTTTTCTTTAAAATACTCAGCCACCTCTTTCGAATTGGGTGCAGGAATCATAACACTTGCTGAGTTTATATATTTCTTGTTTAACGCCTCGAATGAAGCCTTATTGACAGAGTTAGATAAGCCTAAATCATCTGCATGAATTATCAAAAGCTTATCGTTTTTCTTGTACCCTAGTAATTTAGATAAATCATTAAACTGATTTACATCATTATTACTAAATATAAAATCATAAATTAATCTATTGTCATAAATTGGAATATCATTTAAATTCAAAAAAAATCTTATACCACAAAAGATCAATGTGTTTAGAAAGATAAAAAACAATATGATTGACAAAAAAACTTTTCTAAACATTCCTCTCAGCTATTTTATGAAATAAAGATATACAAAGACTTCGGTAAGAAAAAAAGTAAAGTTGTCAATAGTAAGAGTATGCTATAATTTATTTTATAATTAATTTACAGGTCTTAACTTCGTTAGTCCTTTTTCTTTTATTATTTTTTGAATTTCAGAAATTGAAGAGGGCACAAATGAACTTAAATTACGCGCACTGGTTTCTCTAATCACAATAATATTCTAAATTCTGATGTACAAGCTTTCTTCCGAGATGAACAATAAGGATCTATTTACTAGATTTTTATAAACAGCCTATAGAGGTCTTGTAAACTAAAATTTATGTAATAGAAGAATTGGATCTTTATCGTTAATATCAGGAGGTAGACTTTTAAACATATGATCCGTATAATAGAAAATGAAAAAACTTAAATTTAAAGATCTATTCGATGAAGATTATAAAAGAATATATTAATTAATTTAGAGGAATGAAAAAGAAGCTTCTTCCCAATATTTTAATGCTATTATTTATTAATTGTAATGATATTGATATAATTGAGCCTGAAAAAGTTTGTTTAGATCAAAATCTTGTAGATGAATTAACTGTTTGCTATGAAATTTACGCACCAGTTTGTGGTTGTGATGGAAATACGTATTCAAATGATTGTATTGCGGATAGAAATGGTATCTTAAACTATCAAGAAGGTGAATGTAATAAAACTAATTAAAAAAAAGTATGGAATGGTATATAAAGAATAGATGGTGGGTATGGTCAGTAACAGGAATTTATGTTGTGTACAGAATTATCACTAGTTTATACTATAAATAAATGCAATTATTAAGTCCGGAAGAAATTAAAGATCAAATTATCCTCATCACATCATGGCATATTGATTTGGGTCTACTTTGTAAAGAAATTCATTTTAAAAGTTTTCGAAATGCTATTAGTTATATAAATAAAATAGCAACGATTTCTGAAGAAAATAATCACCACCCAATTATAACTAATAATTACTTATTAGTTATTATAAAGCTAACAACTAAAGATGTTGGTGGGCTTTCTCAAAAAGATTTTGATTTAGCAAAGCTAATTGATCAAATTAGCCTATAAAGAAATTACTTGAAGGTTTTTCCAGCGTACTTTAATACCGCCACCGTCATGAATTTGAAGTGCAATGGATCCTTTTCCTTGACCAATTTTTTCATCATTTAAAGAAATCATTTCAATACCATTTAACCATGTGTCAATTTGGTTTCCAACAACACGTATACGCATCTTATTCCAATCACCCATCTTAAGGGCTTTGTCCTTATTTTTCGCAGGTTTTATTAACCAGCCACGTCCATAAGATTCGTAAACACCACCAGAATTGCTTCCGGGAGGAGCAACTTCTACTTGCCAACCACTTACTTTAGTTCCCTCAACAGTAGAACGAATAAACACGCCACTATTTCCATTTGCCTCTTGTTTAAATTCAAGAGTCAATTCAAAATCATCATAATATTTTGTGGTAGATAAATAACCATAAGCTTTATCTGGTCCACTTTCACAAACTAAAATCCCATGATCCACATACCATAATTCAGTCCCGTGAATATTCCAACCTTCAAGGTTTTCACCATTAAATAATGATTCCTGAGAAACAACACTCTGAGTAAAAAAAACTATAACAAAAAGTAAAAAAAATTTGTTCATTTGATTTTATTTTGAATGTTGAATATATATAAATTTCAGTTAAATAGATGCAATTATTTATACATAATATTTTAAAAGTTTTGATATCTTCAGCAAAAATTAATTATGCTCTTTCGTCTATCACTAGCAATGTGTTGTCTTATATATTCTATGATTCAAGGCCAAATAGATCCTGAACATATTGACATTGTAAGAGATGCTTATGGGGTGCCTCACATTTTTGCAGCTACCGATGCAGAAGTTTCTTATGGCCTAGCTTGGGCACATGCAGAAGATGACTTTAAAACCATACAACAAGGATATCTTGCTGGAAGCAATATGCTCACCAAAAATATTGGAAATGCAGGTTTAGGAGCTGATTTTATTGCCCAATTTATTGGATCTGAAGCATTATTTAACGCCCGATACGAAAATGAGATTAGTGATGAATATAAAAAAGTAGTGAATGGCTATGCCGATGGTATAAATAGTTATGCAGCTTCTCACTCTGAAGAAGTTTTAATTGATGCTCTTTTTCCTATCACACCAAAAAAAATGATGCGTTATGCGCAATTGCAATTGTTCATTTCTTCTAAAGGTGATCAATGGGTTCAACGAATCATTAACAATAAATTAGATTACAATTTTAAAGTCGAAGAAACCCCGAAAGGATCAAATACGTTTGCCTTCAATAGTACTAAAACAAAAGATGGAAGCACCTATTTAGCAATTAATACGCACCAACCTTTAGACGGACCTGTTTCATGGTAT
>Ga0209532_1000136_pt1 | contig 68939 bp, 63 predicted proteins | sample COG_02_FD_184746 | JGI IMG/M metagenome (GOLD analysis project Ga0209532, IMG submission 184746) | Pelagic Microbial community sample from North Sea - COGITO 998_met_02 (SPAdes) (version 2) | ecosystem: Environmental > Aquatic > Marine > Neritic zone/Coastal water | place: Helgoland, sampling... | reverse complement strand
CAATCACAGCATTAAATCTTCGAGCATTTAACAGATGGTCATAAGAAATGGGTTGAGAAACATTCTTTGGATTAAAAACTTTGGACTTATGAAGTATATCTCTAGTTTCTGGGTAAAAAACCCAAAAAAATTCAAATATTTCACCATCATCTGAATCAGTACCAAGGGCTTGAATATCTTTCCCCATTGGTGATAAACCCAATAATCTGTATTTTAATTCGCCTAAACGTTTGTCAAAATACCACAATCCTTTCATCATATACCCCTCAATATCTTCAGTAGATATGACATAGGGTATTGTATCGTCACCTAATATTCTGTTATCCACTAATCTTTCATTAATATCTTGAGTTGACATTTTAGAAGTGAAAAATGAATCAGAGTACACATTTTTTATGGATCCTTTTCTAATACCTTTCATGAGTGAATCAAATAATGAGCGCCTATCGTTAGATATATTGGAAGTGTCAATAGGGAAATAATACGGAAGGTTAATTTTTTGATTTAAATCTACAAACTCCCATACAACCTTAGACCATAGAATATCGCGTTCGTCTATGTAGCCATAAGCTAGAGGTTCGTCATTATCTGCGGCAATTCTCGCATCGGTTTGTTTTCCTATTTCATCTACCTTAGTTGCATTTAATATATTAACTTGTGCAGCTACATAACTTGTAGTTGACAATGAAATAACAACTGTTAAAAAATACTTCCTGATCATACTTATATCATTTATTTTTCTAATTGGAAACTTCTATATTTATGGGTAATACTCTTGGAACACGAGTTTTACTCTTTCTTTCGATTGCCTGTATTTTATATATAGTGATTACATCACCTCTTCTTGCTTTGAGAATTGCTTTTTTGGCTTTAGCATTAAACTTATTCCCTTTGACCTTTACAGATAATTGTCCAGGTACTTTTAATGTAAATTCTTGAACATCTAGCTGTAAATCAAATACAAAATCTGGAAATTCTGCATCAATATCTACTTTAGGTATAAAAGATTTGGGTAATGATATCACACCAAAATCACCTTTAATTACACCAGCAGCTGTTGGTAGGTTTTTAATTCTAAACGTTTTAGGCGTGTTAATTATTTTTCCGTTACTTAATTTAGCCGATACGTTAATTTTAACCTCTTTACCGCTCCCAGGATTTAAGATGTATTTTCCTAAACCTGTTCTGGTTAATTTATTAGTTCCAGCAACAGATGGTTTAATATCTTTATCTCCAACACCTGGAACAGATATTGAAATTGGGTTGTCTAAACCTCTGTAAACCACATTCATTTTGTCTGCTGAAATAACTGCTTGACTAGGTAAAGCAATTACAGAATATGAACTTTCAAAAGGTATATCTTGAGCCTCACCGTCTTGCATAAATGTGATCACACCTTTAAACTCTCGTTCACCAACATTTCCTGCAGGCATGTCTAAAAGAACTTGGCCATTCTCTACGTTCTTAGTTATATCTTTTTTCCCTAAAGTAACCTTACTTGGCACCAACTGATCATCATATCTACCCAGAACTACCTGTCCTTTAACTCGTTCTCCTGAAAAATAAGCTGTCTTCTCGAGTCTTACAATTCCTTTATAATTGTTAGTAGTTAATTTTGAATCTCCTTCTAATTGGTTTCCTAGCAATGCCGACAAAATATCACTTTCTGTGTTTTTTATATTTCCTTGAATTTGACTGAAACTAGTTAAAGATGCCACAACTGGAAATCCTTTGTATCTGTATTCAATCCAATCAATTTTTTTACCGTCTTTATTCTTATAATCGTCGGTATTAAATCTTTTGTTAATCACCGAGACTAATTTTGAATCAGCAGATCCTAGGACAGCGACAACAGAATCTCTATAACTATTTATTTTGTCTTTAAATTCATTTCCTTTTTTTGATAATTTATCTCCTGCAAAAAAGTATTCATCTAAAACATCCGGCTTATCCATCGATTCATAATCCTTTAAATCATCAATGTCCTTTGTTATTTTTGCCTTTAACGTATCTAAATATATATTTAAATCATTTGATAAAGATTTAATTTGATCAGATTTGATTTTTAAAGGACCATATTTTTCCTTTTGATCCTGAGCCTTAATATTCAAGTTTGAATAGGATTCATTGTTTTTGAAAGAAGTAGTTCTAATACTTTCTGTTAATTCTTCATTCATAAAGCCAAAAGCAGACAAAACTTCCTTACTCATATTCATTGCTAACATTGCAATAAATACAAGATACATTAAGTTGATCATCTTTTGCCTTGCGGATAATTTCCCTCCTGCCATAAAAATTAGTTTTTTTAGTTATACAATTATTGTACTAATTATTTATTAGACATAGCTGAAAGCATTCCACCATAAACTCCGTTTAGAGATGAAAGGTTACTTGCCAATGATTCCATTTGTTCTTTTAAACGTTCGGAATTTTCAACCATAGCGTTATTTAATTCAGATTGTTTGTTAGAATTTTCCATTTGAACTTGGTATAATCCATTAAGAGATTCCATTTGAGTAGCTGCTAACTCTACTTGTTCGTTATATTTTGCTGTAGAAGAAATAGACTCTGATGCAACACTTAATCCTTCGGCTGCTGTATGGAAACTTTTTATACTATTTCCTAAATTCGTCATTAATTGAGTATCTACTTGTGCTTCCTGTAATAAATTATCTAATTTTTGAGATAACATCCCGTTAACTCCTGCTCCTTCACCTTCTGCATCTCCAAGTTCTGGATATACCTTGGTCCAATCTAAATCGTCTTCTATAGGCTCAAATGCTGATATTGCAAATACTAGCGCCTCAACAGCCATACCTATGGTTAACATTAACCCCCCTGTAACAGGTCCAATAGAAATGTGTTGAATTTTAAATAAAGCTCCTAATATTACAATAGCGGCTCCGATACCGTAAGCCATATTAAAAAGTTTCTTAGTTGATTTTGATTGTGCCATAATTTATGTATTAGTTTTTTTATTAATTGTTTGCTTTATTGTTTGCGCCTAGTTTACTTTGAACAGTTCTAAAACCTATATAGCTTCTTGCTGTATCTCCATATTCAAAATCTCTGGTACTTACCTCTAAAAAGTAAGCAACATCTTTCCAGGAACCTCCTCTTGTTATTTTTCTGTTATTGGATCGATCTTCAACATTGGCATTCATAGTTGAACCCATGTAATAAGAATTTGGATTAAACGATGAATTTGTCCATTCTGAAACGTTACCAGACATGTTGTATAAACCGTAGTCATTTGCATTATAAGACTGAACCTCTACAGTGTAAAGGGCTCCATCAACTGCATAGTTACCCCTAACTGGTTTGAAATTTGCTAAAAAACAGCCACGATCACTAGTGATATTTGGCCCACCCCATGGGTATTTAGAGAACTCTAAACCTCCTCTGGCTGCGTATTCCCACTCTGCTTCGGTTGGAAGTCTAAAACTAGAATTTGCAATAGCATTTTTCTTGTTACGTAAGTTATCACTTTTATTTTTTGTTCTCCAATTACAAAAAGCTTGAGCCTGGTGCCAACTTACTCCCACAACTGGATAATCTTGATACGCTGGATGGTAAAAATAATCTTGATGCATTGGATCATTGTAAGAATAATTAAAATCTTTGATCCATACCGTAGTGTCTGGATATACACTAACCGTTTCATTTACTAAAAAACTTTTGCGTTCATTAGGCTTGGCCACAGCAGAATTCACATCATACCAAGAGTAGTTATATTTTAGTTTTTTCGTGTTAAAAGTTCTCACTCCATCTCTAGAATCTTCTTTTTTAATGTAGAGTGAGTCCATCACTTCAGCATAATAAACATCTGGATATTCACTTGTATCCCAAATAATGTCTTCACTTTTATTTAATGGTTTTGTGTAAAGAGTATCTAATTCATAGTAATTTTCAAACATGTATTTTTGGTAAGCAGTTTGATCAGTAGTGTCTGCTACTGCATAGGCGAAATCATAAATACCTCCTTCAAGAGCAGCACCAGTTTCATCTGTTAATGTACCACCAGACACAAAATCTGCCATGGAAGCCAGTTCAGTTCTGACAATTGAATCTTTGACCCAATTCACAAATTGTTTGTATTCAGAATTCGAAATCTCAGTTTCATCCATGTAAAAAGAACTCAAACTTACTGTTCTCGGAGGAGCACTCATTGTTCCAGTAATATCTTCATCTTGTTTACCCATTGTATAAGAGCCTGCCGGAATTTTAACCATACCAAATGGTTTTTCTGCAAACCATTTTATATTAGATTTTACACCAACTAATTCACCTCTATCGTTAGACCCACACCCAAATAAGAAGGGAATAACAAGTGCACATAATATTAATTTCTTCATATTTTTTTATTCTTTCCTGGAAAAGTTCGTAAACCTATAATTTTTTTTAAACAAATACAATGTAATCCCTGTATTTTAACTTAAAATTATTAACCTCTCTAATTTAAATCATTTTACTTTGCGCTTTAAACCATCGCTCTGGTATCATTTGATTTGTTGTTTCTAAATAATCCTGATAGGTACAAGGTATTAACGCACGCCTTTTGTATTTATTATGCTGTATTAAATTAATCTCCATCCACCATCTTCCAGTTTTATTACTCTTATAAAAATTTATCGGATCATCATTTTCAAGCATAACCGTAAACTTTTGGTAATCTTCTTTTGTTGCAAAAGGGTAATCTTTAACTCTAGAATTAAAGCCCTCAATAAAACACCAAATCATTTGGGCAATTAAATGAGCAGTCAGGTTATGAGTATCAAATGCTGAATTATACTCATAAATACCAAAAGACGTCACCTTGTCGCTTATGCCTGCATATCTTGCAATTCCACAAATTTCGTCACCATAAAAACCATTTGGAGAAACATTTTTATTTGCAGGAGCGTCGCTTTGCCTTACAGACCCTATGTCTATACTTACAATATCAGCATCTCTTAAAACTGGTTCTAAAATTTCTAATTCTTTTGCTTCAGCAAGTCTGTAGGTGTCAAAATTTAAGCCTTGAATTAATTTAATTTCTTCTTGAGGATTTAAATAGGTTTGATAGCCGATATTACTAAAATTAAAAAGGTTTGTAGGAACCTCCATAATAATTTTACTGAGATAGGATTTAGAAGATAATTTATCTTCCAGATTACCTAAATCAAATTTACTGTCAACAACAACTAAGTTAACCGTTTGCTCTAAATCATCATAAGCTTTATAGTTCGAAAAAGTAATATCTTGACCTCCTCCAATGAGTATTGGAACGATATTCATTTTTAACAAGTTTTTTATAACCTCTTTGACTGCAAAATGGGTGTCTGAAGTTGACTCTCCTTTTCTTATATTTCCCAAATCTGCAATTGGAACCTTCCAATCTCCTGGAAATAATTTATAAAAATGACTTCTAATGTGATGAAGATCTTTGCCTGATCCAAAGTTACCATCTGTACTTCTATCCTCATCTACACCTAGGATAGCAATTTCTGTGGTATTGAGATCTGGAAAGCCATTTTTTTGAGTATGTATCTGAATGGAATTGCCTAAGGTTCCAGGCAATAACATATCAAGAGATTCTTCTAAAACAGTATGGATAGGGGTTAAAAAATCAGTATTCATCTGAATATATATATCTTTTGGCAAGATAATGATTTATTATTTCTTTTTAACAGGCTTCTTTTTTGATAATTTCTTTTTTGAGGACTTTTTTTTCGGTGTTTTTGATGCAATCATTTTAACAGCCTCTTCTTTTGTAATTTTCTCAATCTTGGTAGTTTTTGGTAGCTCAATTTTTATTTTACCTTTTAAAACATGAAATCTACCCCAACGTGCTTTTTCAATTCTAATACCAACATCTTCCCAATTTTGAATTAGTTTGTCTTTTTCTTTCTGAATCTTTTCTTCAATCAATTCTTTCATGTCTGATGGTGAGAGGTTCTCAAAATCATACCTTTTATTGACATTAATAAACATTGAATTCCACTTGAGGAAAGGACCAAATCGACCAACACCTTTTTGAATTGGTAATTCATCATGATACCCAACAGGTGCATCTAGTTTTCGCTTAGTTTCAATTAGTTGTATGGCACGCTCTAGATCTACAGACATAGGGTCTTCTCCTTTGTCTAAAGAGACAAACATTTTATCAAAACGTATATAAGGACCAAATCGCCCATTTGACACTACAACTTCATTATTTTCATAATCACCAATTGTTTTTGGTAATAAAAATAATTCCAGTGCCTCTTCTATGGTTATAGTTCCTAGATTTTGATCTTTATTTAAACTCGCAAATTGTTTTTCTTCATCCTCTGGAGCTCCAATTTGAGCTATGGGTCCAAATTTACCTAAACGAACTAAAACAGTTTTTCCAGAATCTGGATGGTTACCCAAGATACGTTCTCCACTCTCTCTAACAGCATTTTCCTTAACATCTTCAACATTGTTATGAAATTTTGAATAAAAGTTTTTAATCATTTTTGTCCAATTTTCATCTCCTTCAGAAATATCATCAAAAGAAGATTCTACCTTGGCAGTAAAGCCAAAATCTAAAATGTTAGAAAAATTTGTTACTAAGAAATCATTTACAATATTTCCAATATCAGTGGGCGTAAGTTTGTTTTTATTCGCACCTGTTTTCTCAGACAATGTTTGAGTTTTCAGGACTTTATCAGTCAAAATAATTTGTTCATAGGCTCTCTCTACCCCCTCATTTTGTCCTTTTTCTACATAACCTCTTCTCTGTACTGTAGAAATTGTAGGTGCATACGTTGAAGGCCTTCCAATTCCTAATTCCTCTAATTTCTTAACCAAAGAGGCTTCAGTAAACCTGTATGGTGGACTAGTAAAGCGCTGGGTGGCATGTATGAAGTTATATCCTAGGTGCTCTCCAATTTTTAAATTGGGTAACATTCCTGCTTTCTCCTCCTCTTCATTATCGTTACCTTCTAGGTAAACCTTCAAAAAACCATCAAATTTTATCATTTCACCATTTGCAGTGAAGATCTTTTCGTTTTCAGAATTTCCAATTTTAACATTCGTACGTTCCAGGAGTGCCTCACTCATTTGGGAAGCTAATGTTCTCTTCCATATTAAATTGTACAATCTATTTTGATCATATTCCTTATCTATGGAATGTACCTTCATGTTTGTGGGCCTAATAGCCTCGTGTGCTTCTTGAGCGCCCTTAGACTTAGACTTAAATACACGCTGTTTGCTGTATTCTTTTCCATAAAAATTCGTGATTTCTTCTTCTGCGGCGTCTCTAGCATCAACAGATAAGTTTACACTATCAGTTCTCATGTAGGTAATAAGACCTGCTTCATACAAGCGTTGAGCAACCTGCATGGTCTTCCCTACTGGATATCCCAATTTTCTTGAGGCTTCTTGCTGTAAAGTAGAAGTTGTAAATGGCGCTGCTGGTGCCTTTTTTGCAGGTTTTTTTTGTAAATCTGTAATTGAAAATTTTGATAAGGAGCAAGATTGTAAAAATTCCTCAGCAACTATTTTTGATTCAAAATTCTTTGGAATAATTGCTTTGAATGATTTTCCATCAGTATTAAAAAATTGAGCAACTACTTTATAATGAGATTCAGCATTAAATTGCTGAATACTTCTTTCTTTTTCAACGATTAACCTAACAGCTACGGACTGAACCCTACCTGCAGATAAACCTCCTTTTACTTTTTTCCACAATACCGGTGATAATTCATACCCAACCAATCTATCCAGTACTCGTCTAGCTTGTTGAGCATTTACCATATTGTAATCAATATCTCTAGGATGGTCTACGGCTTTAAGAATTGCTTTTTTAGTAATTTCATGAAAAACAATACGTTTTGTATTTTTCTCCTCTAGGTTTAACTGCTCTTTTAAATGCCAAGCAATTGCCTCTCCTTCCCGATCTTCATCACTTGCCAACCAAACAGTATCTGCTTTTTTAGCTAAGGCTTTTAATTTTTTAACAACAGGTTTCTTATCCTCAGATATAATATATTTTGGACTAAAATCTCCATCAACATCTATCCCTAATTCTTTGGAAGGTAAATCTGCAATGTGACCGTAACTTGATTCTACTTGAAAATCTTTTCCTAAAAATTTCTCAATAGTTTTTGCCTTTGCCGGTGACTCTACAATTACTAAATTTTTTGCCATATGTGATATTTATTACACTTAAATCAACTTCAAGGTGAACTGATTTAGGTTTGCAAAAGTAGAGAGTTTTTTTTTATATTTTGATTTTTCTAATAAATCTACACAGATTTTAACAGGAATTTAGTTTAATTTTTTATGACAATATGTCATATTTTTTCTATTTTGGTTGTATCTTTGTAGCCAATTTACATGATGAAGCAGACTGAAAAAATAATAAACGAAAAGATTCAAGGCAAGGCCCTGTTTACCGAAAACAAAGCGGAAAACACAAAAAAACTCTTTATTGAAAGTTATGGGTGCCAAATGAACATGAATGATAGTGAGATTGTTGCATCAATTCTTGACAAAGAAGGCTATAATACCACTCAAGTATTAGAAGAAGCAGATTTAGTTTTAGTCAATACCTGCTCTATTAGAGAAAAAGCAGAAACTACAGTTAGAAGACGTTTGCAGAAGTATAATGCTGTGAAAAAAGTAAATCCAACCATGAAAGTTGGTGTTTTAGGATGCATGGCTGAACGTTTGAAAGAAAAGTTTTTAGAGGAAGAAAAAATTGTTGATTTAGTAGTTGGACCTGATGCATACAGAGACCTTCCAAATCTATTGGCTGAAGTAAACGAAGGAAGAGATGCTATAAATGTTATATTATCCAAAGATGAAACCTATGGAAATGTATCCCCTGTTCGATTAAATTCGAATGGAGTTTCTGCATTTGTATCCATTACAAGAGGTTGTGACAATATGTGTACATTTTGTGTGGTTCCATTTACACGAGGAAGAGAAAGAAGCCGAGATCCTAAAAGTATCGTTCTAGAGATTCAAGAAATGGTTGATAAAAACTTCAAAGAAATCACTTTACTTGGTCAAAATGTAGATAGTTATTTATGGTTCGGTGGGGGCTTAAAAAAAGATTTTAAAAAAGCTTCCGAAATTGCTCAAGCCACAGCTGTTGACTTCGCTCAACTTTTAGACATATGTGCCACAAAATTCCCAAAAACACGTTTTCGTTTTTCAACTTCCAATCCACAAGACATGAGTTTAGATGTAATCCATATTATGGCTAAACATAAAAATATTTGTAAATATATTCACCTACCTGTTCAAAGTGGAAGTAATAAAATGCTGAAAGCAATGAACAGACAGCATACCCGTGAGGAATATAAAGAATTAGTAGATCATATATTTAGAATTATTCCAGAAATATCACTTTCTCAAGATATGATTGTAGGTTTTTGTGGGGAAACAGAGGAGGACCACAAAGACACCCTAGATTTAATGAATTATGTAAAATACGACTTTGGTTTTATGTTTGCATATTCTGAAAGACCTGGAACCCTTGCCGCTAAAAAAATGCCAGATGATGTGCCTCATCACACAAAAAAAAGACGTCTTCAAGAAATCATTGACCTACAACAAGCCCACAGTCTTTTCAGGACTCAACAACATCTTGGTAAAGTTGAAGAGGTATTAATTGAGGGAACTTCTAAAAAAGACCCCAACCAATGGAAAGGGAGAAATACACAAAACACTGTTATTGTTTTTCCAAAAGAACAGTATCAAATAGGTGATTTTGTGAATGTAAAAGTTGAAGACTGTACCTCAGCAACCCTTAAAGGTATTGCAGTTGGTTATTCGGACAATAATTAAGCTAATATGGAAAACTTACAAACAGTAAAACAACGATTTGGAATTATTGGAAACGATGTTCAACTCACTAGAGCACTTGAAAAAGCGGTACGAGTTTCTCCTACAGACATTTCAGTACTAGTAACTGGTGAAAGTGGTGTTGGTAAAGAAAGTATTCCAAAAATAATTCATCAACTATCACATAGAAAACACGCCAAATACATTGCAGTAAATTGCGGGGCTATTCCAGAAGGAACAATTGACAGTGAACTTTTTGGTCACGAAAAAGGAGCGTTTACAGGCGCTACATCAGCTCGTAAAGGGTATTTTGAAGTAGCAGATGGTGGAACAATTTTTTTAGACGAAGTTGGAGAATTACCCCTGACAACTCAGGTTAGGTTGTTGCGTGTCCTAGAAAACGGTGAATTTATAAAGGTAGGAGCTTCTCAGGTTCAAAAAACTAATGTGAGAATTGTTGCTGCAACCAATTTAAATATGCTACAAGCTATTCAAAAGCAAAAATTTAGAGAAGACTTGTATTACAGACTCAGTACTATTGAGATTCATCTTCCATCATTAAGAGATCGAAAAGAAGACATTCATCTATTGTTTAGAAAGTTTGCCTCAGATTTTGCCCAAAAATATAGAATGCCAACCGTGAGATTAGATGACAAGGCAACTAGCCTTCTTTTAAACTATCGCTTTCCTGGAAATATTCGACAATTGCGAAATATTGCAGAACAAATATCTGTAGTTGAAGAAAAAAGATTGATTAGTGCTGATAAAATGATTCAGTACCTCCCTAATAACAAAGGAAATTTACCTGCACTGGTTGGAGGAAATTCCTCTACTGGTGATTTTTCAACAGAAAGGGACATCATGTACAAAGTTCTCTTTGACATGAGAAATGATATTAATGATTTAAAAAAATTAACATTGGATTTAATGCGTAGTGGAAACTCCGAAAAAGTTCAAGAAGAAAATCATCAGTTGATTGAAAAAATATATCAAGAAAAAGAACAAGATTCATATCAAGTAGAGGTTGTTAATCTACCTCAGCAAACATCCACTAAAAATACATTTGATTTTGCTGAAGATATTGAAGAATCTGAAAATCTATCGCTTCAAGAAAAAGAAGTTGAAATGATTAAAAAATCTTTAGAAAAAAATAATAACAAAAGAAAATTGGCAGCCAAAGAATTGGGTATTTCTGAACGAACGCTGTATAGAAAAATCAAACAATACGATTTATAATTATATTGTACATTTGAGCTACTTATGAAAAAAACAACTTATCTCTTATTACTCCTCACTTCTATCACACTCATATCTAGTTGTGGGATTTACAAATTTAATGGGGGATCTACAGGAGATGCAAAAACTATTCAAGTAGATTTTTTCCCAAATCAAGCTTCTTTAATTGAACCACAATTAAGTCAACGTTTTACGCAAGAGATGCAAGATTTATTTTTAAGACAAACAAATTTAGACCTCACAAATACTGGTGGAGATTTGCGTTTTGAAGGAGAAATCACAGGCTACAGAATTAATCCAATGAGTGCAACATCTCAACAAACTGCTGCACAAAATAGACTAACAATCACTGTAAATGTTCGTTTTTATAATCGATTAAAAGAAGAAGATGACTTTGAAAAACAGTTTTCTTTTTATTCAGATTTTGACGCTAATGCTCAATTAACTGGTGGTGTTTTAGATGGAGCTCTTGATGAAATTCTGGAACGAGTAATTCAAGATATTTTTAATGCATCATTAGGAAACTGGTAATGAATATTGAAATCTACAAAAATCTACTATCTGATCCAGACCTACTAAAAGATGAACAGATTTCTGAACTAAAAAACATCATCGGAGATTATCCTTATTTTCAATCTGCAAGGGCACTTTACTTAAAAGGCTTGAAAAATCAGGAGAGTTTTAAATACAATAACGAACTTAAAATTACAGCTGCCTTTACCTCAGACAGAAGTGTATTATTTGATTTTATAACCTCCAAATTATTCAAGAAAAACTTAAATATTCACAAGCAGATTAGCAAAAAAATAGCGCAACAAGATGTTTTTGACCACCTAGAAATTAGCTCAGGCATTGAACAAGAATTATCTATTGGAAAACCAATTCATTTTTCAAAAAATGAAACACATTCTTTCCAAGAATGGTTAAAAATTTCTACCCAAAAACCCATTTTAAGAAAAGAATCGACAACAAATACTAAAGATATCGACAAAGAATTTCTAATCAATCGTTTCATAGAAAACAACCCTAAGATTTCTTCTGTAAAAAAGGATGAGAAAACAATAATTTCTGTTTCGGAGAATAAAACCGATAATTTCTTGATGACAGAAACCTTGGCAAAAGTTTATCTTGAACAAAAAAAGTTTTCAAGTGCTATAAAAGCTTATGAGATTTTAAGCTTGAAATATCCAGAAAAAAGTGGTTTCTTTGCAGACCAAATTAAAAAAATCAAAACTTTACAAAATATAAAATCATGAGTTACAACCTATTTTTAGCTGTGATACTACTTGTTGCAGTTATTTTAATTTTAATAGTAATGGTTCAAAATCCGAAAGGTGGAGGTCTATCCTCCTCATTTGGTGGTGGTGGAGCACAATCTCTTGGAGGGGTTCAAAACACGAATAATTTCCTAGACAGAACAACTTGGACTCTTGCAATTGCAATGTTTGCTTTAATTTTACTGTCCAATTTTTCTATAGAAAGAAGTGGTTCGTCAGATATTAAATTAGACAATACTTTAGAAGACATTAGAACAACACCAAAAACTAATACTTCTTCATTGCCGTCCACTAATGACTCATTATAAGATTATTACACTTAAAAAAATGCCAACGAAATGACACGTTGGCATTTTTTTTTGAACTAAAATTCGAATTTAATAGCTAAATTGAAAAAATGGCAGTTCTTAGGAAGTGGCATAATTTCTGAACAATTTTACATAAATAAAAAATATATCAATGGGATTAAACATTCAACCTCTAGCAGATAGAGTTCTCGTAGAACCAGCTGCTGCAGAAACTAAAACTGCTTCTGGTATCATTATACCAGACAATGCAAAGGAAAAACCTCAAAAAGGAACTATTGTAGCTGTTGGAAATGGAAAAAAAGATGAGCCGTTAACAGTAAAAGTAGGAGATACTGTATTGTATGGAAAATACGGTGGAACTGAATTAAAACTTGAAGGAAAAGACTATTTAATGATGCGCGAAAGTGACATCTTAGCAATTGTATAATTTTTACAAAAAATAAATCAAAATGGCAAAAGATATAAAATTTGATAGTGATGCAAGAGATGGCCTTAAAAGAGGTGTAGATGCTCTCGCAAATGCAGTAAAAGTAACCTTAGGCCCAAAAGGTCGTAACGTAATTATTTCTAAATCATTTGGCTCTCCAACGGTTACCAAAGACGGTGTTTCTGTAGCTAAAGAAGTAGAGTTGGAAGATGAGTTAGAAAATATGGGGGCTCAAATGGTTAAAGAAGTAGCTTCAAAAACAAACGATTTAGCTGGAGACGGAACTACTACAGCTACTGTATTAGCACAAGCTATCGTTAAAGAAGGTATAAAAAATGTTGCTGCGGGTGCAAACCCAATGGATCTAAAAAGAGGAATTGATAAGGCTGTTCAAGCCATCATAATTGATTTAGAAAAACAAGCGCAAAAAGTTGGAAATTCCTCAGAAAAAATAAAACAGGTTGCAGCAATTTCAGCTAACAATGATAATACTATAGGAGATCTTATCGCTACAGCATTCGAAAAAGTAGGTAAAGAAGGTGTAATTACTGTTGAAGAAGCTAAGGGAATGGAGACTTATGTAGACGTTGTAGAAGGGATGCAGTTTGACCGAGGTTATTTATCTCCTTATTTTGTTACTGATGCAGATAAAATGATTGCTGATCTTGAAAACCCATACATTTTATTGTTTGATAAAAAGATTTCTAATTTAAATGAAATTCTACCAATATTAGAACCGGTGGCTCAATCAAGTAGACCCTTACTGATTATTGCCGAAGATGTTGATGGACAAGCCTTGGCTACTTTGGTTGTAAACAAGTTGAGAGGTGGTCTAAAAATTGCTGCTGTGAAAGCTCCTGGATTTGGAGATAGAAGAAAAGCGATGTTAGAAGATATTGCAATATTAACTGGTGGTACAGTAATTTCAGAAGAAAGAGGTTTTTCTCTAGAAAATGCAACTTTAGATCTTTTAGGTACTGCTGAAACAATTACCATAGATAAAGATAACTCTACAATTGTGAATGGAAATGGAGATGCCGAAGCAATAAAAGCTAGAGTTAATCAAATAAAAGCACAAATAGAAACTACTACATCTGATTATGATAAAGAAAAACTTCAAGAACGTTTAGCAAAACTAGCAGGTGGAGTTGCTGTTTTATATGTAGGAGCAGCCTCAGAAGTTGAAATGAAGGAAAAGAAAGACAGAGTTGATGATGCTCTTCATGCTACCAGAGCGGCAGTTGAAGAAGGAATTGTTGCTGGTGGAGGTGTTGCTTTAGTGAGAACTAAAAAGACACTTGAAAAAATAGTAACAGACAACTTAGATGAAACAACTGGTGTTCAAATTGTGAATAAAGCAATTGAAGCTCCTTTAAGAACCATTGTAGAAAATGCAGGTGGTGAAGGATCAGTGGTTATTAACAAAGTATTAGAAGGAAACAAAAATTTTGGATATGATGCAAAATCAGAAACCTATGTAGATATGTTAGAAGCTGGTATTATAGATCCAAAAAAAGTAACACGTGTTGCATTAGAAAATGCTGCTTCAGTTTCAGGTATGATTCTTACAACAGAATGTGCTTTGATAGACATTAAAGAAGAAGCTCCTGCTGGAGCTGGAATGCCTCCAATGGGAGGAGGAATGCCAGGAATGATGTAATAGTATCATCAGATAAGTAATAATAAATCCCAATCTATTTAGATTGGGATTTATTATTTTATTTCTTTAAAACAACCTTATAATTTGAGTAAAAGTAAGAGGCCCTTAAATAATCTATGGATCCATCTTTATTCAAAAAAACACTCTCTCTTTCTGCATTAAAAACAAATGGTGTTTCTTTATTAAAGTTTATATTTTGAATAAAACTTACTGTTGGAGAATGAAAAACTTTTGCTGCAACAATTAAATAGGTATTGGCATTAATAAAATAAGTCCATTGGTCTGGAGTATTCGTATTTTGATCTTCTTTATAAGAAACATCAACTACAAATGTTTTTTCATCATTTAAAATAGTGTCTTTTTTATACGAGAGCAATGCACCACTTTCCATTAAATTAAATGGTTGACTGATTACATAATACGCCGATTTAAAGGCGTTAGTTATTGATTTCATTTCATTGTTACTAATTGAAATTAAAGCATCTCCAACACGCTTGGTGTAAACATTTCCAATAATAGATATACTAGACTTATCTGTTCCAATTGTGGTTATTTTACCATTTATAAAATTACCTCCATAAAATGATTGATGTTGAGTGATTTCTTTTTCTTTCAACCCTTTCCGATTGTATAAAATTGTTTTCTTTGTAAAAGATAGTGTATCAACTTTTTGCCAAAACTCAAGACCACCATGAGCATCTATAGACTTTGAAAGTAATTGTTTTGCAGTTAGTTTTGTTTTCTGACAAGAAAATAAAAAACTAATAGCAATTATAAAAATTACTTTAAAAAAATCTTTACTCAATACTTCTAATTTTTATGAGATTCAACAACTTTCTTGTCTCTATATTTACAACATGCTGGATTACTATTGTAAGCATGGTCTTTAGCTTTAAAACCCTTAGTATCATGACCAACAGCAGCTACATTTTGTTGAATAATTTTTGTGCCAGTTTTATTTTCATCAATGATAAGTGAAAGTTGATGCGTTTTAAGATCCCATGATGCAAACTTCACACCTTTAGTTTTTAATGCAGCTTTTTCAATACGTTTTTTACACATCATACAAACGCCATCAACTTCAATAGCGACTTTAGTGTTCTTTTTTTTCTTTTGAGCTGATGCCGAAAACCCTATCAACAACAAGCAAAGAACAAGGATAATTTTTTTCATTATTAATTAATTTTAAATCGTAATCCACTGTATAACATTCTCCCAAAAATTGGCGCATAGATTATTGTTGAATCAAAGCTGTCGCCAAATGGGTCATCAGATGCTAAAATAGGATTTTTCTGTTTTAAATCTGTTAAATTCTCTACTCCAAAATACATTTCAAATTTTTCAGTGAAAACTTTAGTTATTTGAGTATTCAATAAACTATAAGAATTTGAATATTCTTCGAATTGGTATTCCAACGGATTAATTGACGTATCTGGTAATCTTTGTTCACCTATAAAATTATAAGTTAAATCAAATTTCCATTGTTTTATATTATCTATTTTTTTTGTTTCATATGAAATATTCGCAAATAAACGATGATTTGGTGTTAACGGTTTTGATAACTTACCTGATGTGTAATCTGTTTGAATATCGAAATATTTATAGGCTAAACGAAGATTTAAATTATCATTAATAAAGTAATTAATTTCTGTTTGAAAACTATTTGCATAACTTTCTCCATCCAAGTTATAAAAAGAAATTCTTTGCGGATTTTCCCAGTCTACTACAACTTGATTTTGAAAATGAGTTCTATAATAATCAAAAGTAATATCTCCTTTTCTATTAAATAAATTAAATCCCTGTAGGTATGACACTCCATAATTCCAAGCAACTTCTGGATCTAATCCATAGATTTTACCTCCTGAGGATTGAATATCAATCTCTCTACTACTTGCAAATAATTGTTGGTTTTCTGCAAATACATTTGCGCTTTTTCTACCTTGTCCAATCGAAGCCCTCAACACTCCCTTTTCCCAAGGAACATATCTAATATGTAATCTTGGTGTTATATAAGTTCCAAGTAAATTATGAGTATCTATTCTTAGGCCTGAAGTAAAACTAAAATTATCTGAATTATCGTAAGCATACTCAAAAAAACCTCCAAAAGAATTTTCATTTCTAGAGAAATTTATCAAATTTACAAACTCATTATAAGCATCATAAGTAAAATTTAATCCGGTAGTAAATTTATTTCTAGTATCACCAATTATAGAATTAAATAATAAATTAGAATACATACTTTGGTGTTGTATATTATATGTTTTTAACCCAAAATAAGAATCTTGATCATGGTTACTGTAGGAAAACTGAAATCCAAAACTTTGAAAAGGGAGTTGTGGAAAAACATATCCTAATTTTAAAGAAGAATCAAAACGTTTGGTGTCTATTTCACCACCCCATATCTCAGAACTCCCTTTATCTATAAGTGGATCAAAATTATTTTGGCCAGTTTGTTTAGAATCATCCATAAATCGGACATTAATAAAACTTACCCATCCTTTTTCTGCATCTAAATATTGCCAACGGTTCATAACATTAACTTGGCTAATTAGAGGATTATCTAGAAATCCATCCTTATTTCTGTCAAATTTTTTATTTCTATAATTTCCATGAATATATATTCCTGTTTGCCATTTGTCAGAAATTTTATGATTTAAATGTGAGTTCAGTTCATATCTACCTCCTAAAGAACCATACGCGTTTAGAAAGATTCTATTATCTGTTAGAGGTTTTACTAATTCCGCATTAATTTGACCTGAAATACTCTCGTAGCCATTAATGACACTCCCTGCACCTTTGGTGATTTGAATACTTTCAACCCATGTTCCAGGGGTAAACGTAAGCCCAAATACTTGACCAGCGCCACGTATTGATGGAATATTTTCTTGAGTAATAAGTAGATAAGGACTCTTTAAACCTAACATTTGAATTTGACGAGTCCCTGTTAATGCATCAGAAAAATTTACATCAATGGATGGGTTTGTTTCAAAACTCTCAGCTAAGTTGCAGCAAGCAGCCTTGAGAAGCTCTGCACTATTAACTGTAAAAACATTTTTTGTTTGAATAAAAGATCTTTGAGTAGCCTTCTTTTTACTTTTTAAGGTTACTTCTTCCAATTCATTCTCTAATGTTATAAAATGATGTATTGGCTTCAAATCACTAATCGTAAGTGTATCTGTTTTATAACCAACATAACTCACAACAAGTTTCTTGTAGTTTTTTTGATAAGGAATTTTAAACCAACCTTTTTCGTCAGTTGTTGCTCCTATAGAAGTATTTAACCAAAAAACATTTGCTCCGTAAACCCCTAAATTATCTTTGGGATTATTTTTATCCATAATCATTCCTGTTAATATTTCTTGAGAGAAAATGAATAATGGAAAAAATAAAAATAGGGTAAAAACTATAATTCTTTTCATTGTATTGTATTAATTTTAATAATAACTAGACGTATTATCATCTAAAAAGATGACTATAATGTGTTAATTATTAAAATTAAATTAAAAAAGTTTGATGTAAAATCTGAAAATCTTGACTAATATCAGGGGGAGAAAAATCTTTGTAATATTCAATTCTTAAGGTTTTTATTCTATTAAAACCATTATTATGATGAGTATTAAAAAAAAGATGTTGAAATGCTAAGTTATGAATGCTTAATGGTTTTTCTATGCTGTACAAGGAAGATTCAAAGCGTGTAACTTCATCTTTACAGCAATTATTCCCTTTTAGGATTGAAACATTGGAGTTTGTGTCAACTTTCTCCATACCACAATCATCGGCATTTCCAAAATAAGACACATCCATAACTTGATCACCACAGAAATGTTCATCTATGGCAAAAGAAATAGACGAAAACAGTACTATGCATGACAGAATAAATGCACTTATTTTTTTTCCTATTAAATTCATTGCACTACAAATTTACAATAGAAATATATTAAAAATATGTTAAACTAATTTTAGTTTTATTAAGAGCAAGATAGCATCGTATTAAATTACAAAAAATAGATATAAACATAAAGTTAGATACGTCACTAAAAATTTAAAAAAATATTTTAATTTTATGGTTTAAATTTTATTTGAATGAATAGTAGCAAGATTAAAGGCTTTGTAACTGATGTTATTGCATCAGCAAAAACTACTGGTGAAAAACAACAAGTTATTTGTGATTTTTTAAAGCGTGAAATACCCTATTATGACTGGGTGGGTTTCTATTTTAAAAATGGAGAAAAAAAGGAATTAAAATTAGCTGAATTTTCTGGAGAGCCAACAGAACACACTATTATACCTTTTGGAAAAGGTATTTGCGGTCAAGTAGCCATTACAAATGAAAATTTTGTTGTTCAAGATGTAAATGAACAAACTAATTATATTTCTTGCGGCTGGAAAGTTAAATCGGAAATTGTAATACCCATTATGGTAAGAGGTGAAAATATTGGTCAAATAGATATTGACTCACACACTTTAAATCCTTTTACTAATGCTGATGAAGAATTATTAGAATTTATATGTAATAATATAGCCTCTTTATATTAAAATACAACTTCATAGACAACAGGAATTTGGCCTACTGTCTTATAAACATAAAATCTTCAAATTCCCTAAAAAAAATTTATTCACAATTGTAGTATAAGTTTCTCTATTTCAAATAAGTTTCTATTGTTTTAGCAATTCACATTTAGTAGATTTGTGTGCTTAACAAAGCACACAAAATGAGCAACTTAAAAATTATCCAATCTGCATTAATTTCGGTATTTCACAAAAATGGTCTAAAGCCAATAGTTGAGGAACTGCATAAAAACAATGTTACTATATTTTCAACAGGAGGTACAGAAAACTTTATCAAAGAATTAGGAATCCCTGTTACACCTGTAGAAGATGTGACATCTTATCCCTCAATTTTAGGAGGTAGAGTAAAGACATTACATCCCAAAGTTTTTGGAGGCATCTTAAACAGACAAGATCATCAGGGAGATATTTCAGAGATGAAAGCATACGAAATTCCACAAATTGATCTTGTAATTGTTGATTTGTACCCTTTTGAAAAAACAGTAGCCTCTGGTGCGAGTGAACAAGAAATTGTTGAAAAAATAGACATTGGCGGTATTTCATTAATTAGAGCTTCTGCAAAGAACTTTAAGGATACATTTACCATATCCTCGATGAATCAATATGAGGAATTCTTATCCCTTTATAAAGCTAATAATGGTTCTTCATCATTAGCCGAAAGAAAAAAATTCGCTGCAAAATCATTTAATATTTCATCACATTATGATACGGCAATTTTTAATTATTTTAATGAAGATGAGATTGTTTATAAAGCAAGTGAAACTGTTTCTAAAACTTTACGTTATGGAGAGAACCCTCATCAAAAAGGGTATTTCTTTGGTGATCTAGAAGCAATGTTTGACAAGGTTCACGGAAAAGAGTTAAGCTATAATAATTTATTGGATGTTGATGCTGCAGTAAATTTAATGGGAGAGTTTATAGGTGAATTGCCAACATTCGCAATTTTAAAGCATAATAATGCATGTGGTTTTGCTCAAAGAGCAACTGTTTCTGAAGCATATATAGATGCCCTAGCTGGAGACCCTGTATCTGCTTTTGGAGGAGTTCTCATTTCAAATACTAAGATTGATAAAACTACTGCTATCGAAATTCATAAATTATTTTGTGAAGTAGTTATTGCACCTTCTTACGATGAGGAAGCATTAACGATTTTAAAAGGAAAGAAAAACCGTGTGCTGTTAATCCAAAAAAGTGTTGAACTTCCAAATCAAATTGTTAGAACTTCACTAAACGGGATCCTAGTTCAAGATAAAGACACCATAACCGACCGCTTAGAAGATTTATCATATGCTACAAACTGTAAACCTTCTGACAGCGAATTAGATGACCTTTTGTTTGCTTCAAAAATTTGTAAACACACAAAATCTAACACTATTGTACTGGTTAAAAATAAACAGTTGTATGCTAGTGGAACAGGTCAAACCAGTAGAGTAGATGCGTTAAATCAAGCCATAGAAAAGGCTAATAATTTTGGTTTTAATTTAGATGGAGCTTCCATGGCCAGCGATGCATTTTTCCCTTTTCCTGATTGTGTTGAAATTGCAAATAATGCAGGAATTAAAAATGTTATTCAACCTGGGGGATCTATAAAAGATCAGCTGAGTATTGATTATTGTAACCAAAATAATGTAGCAATGGTTATGACTGGAACCAGACATTTTAAACATTAAAATTCAAGTTGATAACTAGCTTATTTTTACTAGATTTGTAAATAGAGACACTTACATAGAAAATTATTCATACTTATGGGCTTTTTTGATTTCATGACTGAAGATATTGCCATCGACTTAGGAACGGCAAATACGCTTATTATTCACAATGGAAAAGTTGTGGTTGATAGTCCGTCCATAGTTGCAAGAGATCGTGTAAGTGGTAGAATTATAGCTACCGGTACGGAAGCTAATTTAATGCAAGGAAAAACGCATGAAAATATAAAAACTATTCGCCCACTAAAAGATGGAGTAATAGCTGATTTTCAAGCCTCTGAGGAAATGATTAAGGAGTTTGTAAAGAAAATTCCTGCCTTTCGAAAAAAGTTTTTCCCTCCTTCATTGAGGATGGTAATTTGTATTCCATCAGGAATTACTGAAGTTGAAAAAAGAGCTGTACAAGATTCCGCTAGACACATGAACGCCAAAGAAATATACTTAATATATGAACCAATGGCGGCGGCTATTGGTGTTGGAATTGATATTATGGAACCTAAAGGTAACATGATTATAGATATCGGAGGTGGAACTACTGAAATTGCAGTAGTAGCATTGGCTGGAATTGTATGTGATCAATCAGTAAAAGTTGCCGGTGACTTATTTACTAATGACATCATGTATTATATGCGAACTCAACATAATTTATATGTAGGAGAAAGAACCGCTGAAAAAGTAAAAATAAATATTGGTTCGGCAACAGAAGACCTTGACAATCCGCCAGAGGACATGCTGGTTCAAGGTAGAGATTTACTAAGCGGAAAACCAAAACAAGTTCAAATTTCACATAGAGAAATTGCAAAAGCTTTGGATAAATCAATTCTTAGAATTGAAGATGCTGTTATGGAAACATTGTCTAAGACACCCCCAGAATTAGCTGCCGATATATATAACACAGGAATATATTTAGCGGGTGGAGGCTCCATGCTTAGAGGTTTAGATAAACGACTCTCTAGAAAAACAGATTTGCCTGTTTATATTGCTGAAGACCCTTTAAGAGCAGTGGTAAGAGGTACAGGAATTGCTTTGAAAGAGCTAGATAAATATAAAAATGTCTTAATGAAATAATCAAAGACATCTCTACTTCTTATGCAACAACTCATTTATTTTATTCAGAAGTATCGATATTTTTTATTTTTCCTGTTTTTAGAGCTTATTGCATTTCAACTCATTATAAATAACCTTAATTTCCATAACAGTAAATTTATAAATTCTGCTAGCTCAATAACTGGAGATTTTTACAAGAAAACGAACTCAATCCGTGATTATTTTCAACTTGATATAGAAAACAAAGAACTGTTAAATGAAAATTTAATATTAAAAAATAAGCTCGAAAGATTATCTCAAAAAATTGATACTGTAGCTGTTACTAAAATTTTTGAAAAAACAAATGCTAGTCAAAGATACTCATACCTTCAAGGTAGAATAGAAAAAAATCAATTTCGCAATAATTATAATTTTTTAACCATTAATTTAGGTAAAAAAGATAGTATTACCCCTGAAATGGGAGTTATAAATAGTAAGGGAATTCTTGGCATTGTAGAAAATGTTCTTCATCGTTATTCAAGAGTTAGATCAATATTAAATAAGAGCAGTAAAATTAATGCGAAACTCAAAAATAGCAACTATTTTGGAACCTTAACTTGGGATGGTTTTGATTATAACATTACTCAATTATTAGATATTCCTAGACAGGCAAAACTGAAGGTGGGTGACACCATTATAACCGGGGGAATGTCTTCAATTTTTCCAGAAGGAATACCTATTGGGAGTATTGATACTATAGTCAATGGAGTAAGCATTAAAAGGGTTATAAATATTAAACTCTTTAATGACATGAGTAGCCTTAAAAATATTTATGTGGTTAAAGACTTTGATAAACAACAACTTATGAATCTTGAAAAAACCGAAAATGAATAAATTTCGTATTTTTTTGTGGATCACCATCATTCTCTTCCTCCAAATATTAGTGTTGAATAATATTAATTTTTCTCAACACATTAACCCATATCTATACATCTCTTTTATTTTCTTATTTCCATTAACTAAAAATCGGTTTATTTTTTTAACAGCTGCTTTTTTTTACGGTTTAATCTTAGATTTCTTTTCTGATACAGGCGGTATTCACACTGCATCACTAGTATTTGTTGCTTTTTTTCGTTTATACTTTATCAAACTTTTTTTTAGAAAAAATAACATAGACTATCTTCTTTTTGATCTTCATTCTGAAGCATTTGGGCAAGTGTTTAATTATGTGGTGACCATAACAATTATTCACCATTTTATATTATTTTCGTTAGATAACTTTAGTTTTAATAATATAAATATTGTGTTGTTAAATACTTTGTACTCGAGTATTTTTACCTTGGTTCTTTATTTTTTAGGGTCATATATTTTAAGAAAAAAACAACCGCGTTAATATGAAAAGGAGTTTTTTACTATACTTTCTAATCACTCTAATCGGATTCCTTTTTGTGGGAAGGTTGTTTCAATTACAAGTTATAAAAGGTAGCGATTATAACCCAGTAAAAACATCTGCTGTTAAAGTAAAATTTGACATGCCTGAGAGAGGTTATGTTTATGATAGAAATGGAGAATTACTAGTTGCCAATCAACTCTCATATGATGTAACTATAGTTCCAAATGAAGTAACTCCTCTAGATACATTAGAGTTTTGCTCTCTTTTAAAAATAAGCAAAGAAAACTTTATTAAGCGTTTTAAAAAAGCCGAAAATTATGCTCCTTGGTTAGAATCAGTTTTTTTAAAACAACTTGCTAAAGAGGATTTTGCTTACTTACAAGAAAAACTTCACAAATTTCAAGGATTTAATATTCAAAAAAGAGTGATAAGAAATTATCCTATAAAGTCTGCTGCAAATGTTTTAGGATATATTAGTGAAGTCAATGAACTTGTCGCAAAAAAAGACAATTACTATCAACAAGGAGAACTCATTGGTAAAGCTGGAATAGAGGCGCAGTATGAAAAAATATTGAGAGGAAAAAAAGGGAAAAAATATTTTCGAAGGGATCGATTCAATAAAATAAAAGGACCTTTTAAAAACGGTTTGTATGACTCTACAGCTGTTAATGGAAAAGATATCATGTTAACAATAGATAGTAAACTTCAGCAGTATGGAGAATATTTAATGAAAGGTAAACGTGGAGGTATTATAGCACTGGAACCCTCTAGTGGTGAAATTCTAGCTTTGGTAACTTCACCTAGCTACGACCCAAATATGATGGTAGGCCGTTTACGCTCACCTAACTCAGTAAAGCTAATTGGAGACAGTATTAACAAGCCAATGTATGATAGAGGACTTAAAGGAACTTACCCTCCAGGGTCGCCATTTAAATTGGTAAATGCACTCATTGGACTTCAAGAAAATGTGATTGATGAAAACACACACTTCGTATGTAATGGTGGTTATCGTTATGGGAATCGAAAAAATGAGTTTATGAAGTGTCATTGTGATATATACGGGAAACCCATTCAACTAAATTCAGCAATTTCAAAATCTTGCAATAGCTATTTCGCTAATACCTACAAGAGAATTATTGAAAAAAATAAAAATTCTAAAAGCGGAATGAATAACTGGAGTACACATGTTAAAAGTTTTGGATTAGGGAACTATTTAGGATATGACTTACCAGAGGGCGACAAGGGTTTGATACCTGATGGAGATTATTATAATAGAATGTATAGGTATAAGTGGAATGCATCCACAAATATCTCTAATGCTATTGGGCAAGGAGAAGTCTTAACAACACCTATTCAGTTAGCGAATGTAACCGCAGCAATTGCAAATAGAGGGTTTTTTTACACCCCTCATATAGTTAAAAAAATTAATAACCAAGCCATTACAGATTCATCATATACAATACCAAAACATACTACCATAGACAAAAAACACTTCGATCCAATCATCCAAGGAATGCACGAAGTTTTTAAAACAGGCACAGCTAGTTGGGTAAATATTGAAGGTGTTGATATTGTTGGAAAAACAGGTACTTCAGAAAATTTTATGAGGGTAGGAAGAAAAAAAATTAAATTACCAGATCATTCTATTTTAGTAGCTTTTGCTCCCAAAAACAATCCTAAAATTGCTGTTGCTGTATTTATTGAAAATGGAGGGTTTGGATCAACTGTTGCCGCTCCAATAACAAGCCTTATGATAGAAAAGTATCTAACAGGAATGATTAATAGAAAATGGATTGAAGAACGAATGTTAAAAACGGATTTAAGTCCAATATATGAGAGACAAACTATAGCAATAAAACAAATTGAGACAGGAACAAAATAATATTTTTTTTGGTATTGATTGGCTACTCGTACTTTTTTTCACACTACTGGTTGGCTTTGGTTGGATAAACATCTATGCCGCATCCTATACTGATGAAACTATTCAGGTTTTTGATTTTTCCTCAAAATATGGCAAACAACTTCTTTGGATATTATTTAGCATACCTCTCATCATCTTGATATTATTTATTAATGCTAAGTTTTATCAGCGTTTTTCTAGTATTTTTTTCATTCTTTCATTATTAACATTGATTGGACTATTTATTTTTGGAACAGAAATTAATGGTGCAAGATCTTGGTACCGTTTTGGAGGTGTTAGTTTACAACCCTCTGAGTTTGCAAAGACTTTTACTGCTTTAGCTTTAGCAAAATTAATGAGTGATAGAAAATATAATTTGAGCATATTAAAAAATCAAATAAAAGCATTTATTATAATTTTTTTACCTGCTTTGCTGATTGCACTTCATGATCCGGGTTCTGCCATTATATATTTAGCATTCTTTTTCGTTTTGAATAGAGAGGGATTAACCTTAGCCTATATTATTTTTGGAGCGCTTTCTATTGTATTATTTATTGCTACAATTATAGCAGGTGTTAAAGTTATTATGAGCTCATTATATATTCTTATTACCATATATAGTATTTATAGTATTTACAGAAATAAGCGTTTCTTAAAGTTTAATTGGTTGAAAGTTGTGGCGCTATATTTATTTTCTTCTTTTTTTATTCTTAGTGCAGATTATTCTTACAATAATATTTTAAAAAAACATCAAAGAGATCGTTTTGAGGTAATTCTAGGAAAAACTTCAGATACTAAACAAATTGGATACAATTCAGATCAATCCATACAAACTATTAGTTCAGGAAAATTTTGGGGAAAAGGTTTTCTTGAGGGAGACAAAACTCAAGGAAACTTTGTGCCTGCACAAGACACCGATTATATCTTCAGTGTTGTTGGAGAAGAATGGGGTTTTGTAGGGTCTAGTTTAGTGATATTTTTATTTATGGCGCTTCTTTATAGAATAATATATAGAGCAGAAAAACATGCCAATAAATTTGGCAGAATTTATGGTTATGGAGTAGCTTCTATATTGTTTTTTCATTTAATAGTAAATATTGGGATGGTAATTGGAGTTTTACCTACAGTTGGAATTCCATTACCATTTTTTAGCTACGGTGGCTCCTCATTATGGGGATTTACACTTTTACTCTTTATTTTCATAAAACTAGATGCTCAAAAAAGTTATGATTGGTAAAGCTGTTTAGAAATAAAAAAAACGCTCTGTAATTATACAGAGCGTTTTTTTTATTTTATATTTTTTGGAAACTATAACGTAGCTACTTGCTTTGTTAATTTTGATTTCAAATTAGCTGCTTTGTTTTTGTGTATGATATTATTCTTTGCTAGTTTATCTAACATTGAAACCACTTTTACTAACATGCCTTCAGCTTCCTTCTTGTCAGAAGATGCACGTAAATCTCTAACAGCATTACGTGTAGTTTTATGCTGATGCTTGTTACGTAATCTTTTTGATTCGTTACTTCTTATTCTTTTTAATGCTGACTTATGATTTGCCATTTCTTTAATGTTTTTTTTAATAAAACTTGTAGTCCGTACGGGAATCGAACCCGTGTTACCAGGATGAAAACCTGGCGTCCTAACCCCTAGACGAACGGACCAATTGCAATCTTACAGAAAATAGTCCTTTGATTGCGGATGCAAATATACAACGTTTTTAAAATTCTACAATATTTTTTTAAAAAATTTAATAGGCCTTTGCGAATAAGACTCTTCTCACTGATTTTCCTCCCGAAAAAACACAGAATCCAAGCTCTTCTTTAGCATCATTAGGGATGCATCGAATCGTTGCTTTCGTTATTTCTTTAATCCTATTTTCAGTTTCAATAGTCCCATCCCAATGCGCAGAAACAAATCCACCTTTGGTATTAATTATAGTTTTAAACTCATCAAAACTATTTACTTCTGTAATATGATTTTTCTGGTATGAGAGCGCTTTTGAAAATAAATTTTCTTGAATTTCCTCTAATAAATTTTCTATATAATTAATTAAATCATCCTGAAAAATGGTCTTTTTTTCTAGGGTATCTCTTCTAGCAACCTCCACTGTATTATTTTCTATATCACGATTACCTATGGCAATTCTTATAGGAACACCTTTAAGTTCGTATTCTGCAAACTTTGCTCCTGGTCTAAAAGTATCTCTGTCATCAAATTTGACTGAAATTCTTTTAGACTTTAAAGATTTTACGATAATTTCTACCTTTTCAGAAATCACAGCTAACTGATCTGCCCCTTTGTAAATAGGAACAATTGCTACCTGAATTGGCGCTAGTTTTGGAGGTAATACCAACCCTAAATCATCTGAATGAGTCATTATCAGTCCTCCAATTAATCGAGTAGATACCCCCCAGGAAGTAGCCCATACATATTCTTGTTTACCTTCTTTAGATGTATATTTTACATCAAAAGCTTTTGCGAAATTTTGACCTAAAAAATGAGATGTACCAGCTTGTAACGCTTTACCATCTTGCATCAAAGCTTCAATTGTATATGTATCTTCTGCACCTGCAAACCTTTCACTTTCAGACTTATAGCCTTTCACTACTGGCATTGCCATAAAATGCTCTGCAAATTCAGCATAGATTTTTTGCATTTGAACTGCTTCTGCTACTGCTTCAGTTTTAGTTGAATGTGCAGTATGCCCTTCTTGCCATAAAAACTCAGCTGTCCTCAAAAATAATCTAGTTCTCATTTCCCATCGAACAACATTAGCCCATTGATTAATTAATAACGGTAAATCTCTGTAAGACTGAATCCACCCTTTATAAGTGTTCCAAATAATAGCTTCAGAGGTAGGTCTAACGATTAGCTCCTCCTCTAACTTAGCTTCCGGGTCAACTCGAAGTTTACCCGTATGATCAGGATCATTTTGCAACCTGTAATGCGTAACTACGGCACATTCTTTAGCAAATCCCTCTGCATTTTTTTCTTCAGCTTCAAATAAACTTTTAGGAACAAATAGAGGGAAATAAGCATTCTGATGTCCTGACTCTTTGAACATTCTATCTAATTCTGCTTGCATGTTCTCCCATATTGCAAACCCATAAGGCTTAATTACCATGCAACCTCTTACTGCAGAATTTTCAGCTAAATCTGCTTTCTGTATAATTTCATTATACCATTTAGAATAGTCTTCTGCTCTTTTTGTTAACTTCTTACTCATAATCCAAACTTTGGCACAGATATTGTTTAATATAGATTGTTAAATTTATTGTAAATTTGATGTAATGTATAAATACAAAAGCAAAACTAAAGCATTTTAGGCACAGAGAACAAAAAAAAATGCTTTTTAGCTGCAAATTTTGTTTTTATCAACACTAAATAAGTTATTATGAAATTGAACTACCTTCACAAACTTAGTCAGTATCCTCTTTTATTTCTATTAGTACTTGTTTTAATCTCTTCATGTACTGTTTATCAAAATGTTCCTGATACTGATGGTATTTATTCTCCAGAAAAAAATAGAACAAAAATTATTGTAGATAGTAGCAAAGAATATCAAGAAAACGAAAATAAGTACTTTACAAAAGAACTTGAAAGAATTGACCTCATTAACGACACAGATATTCTTACTAACATTGAAACATACAGCTCAATTGAAGATACCACAAATAACGCTTCTGAGAGCACAAATCCTTACAACGTAAATAGTGTTTGGGGAAATTCAGATAGTGAACAAATAGTTATTAATCTTAACTTAAATAATGTTGGGTATGGATTTAATAATTATTGGAATTTTTACGACCCTTACAATACGTATGGCTATTTAAATCCATGGAATAGAAGAGCTTGGAGATTTGGATGGAGAGGCAGGTTTGGTGACCCTTCTTTTTTGCCAGGCTATGGATATTTCCAACTTCCGTATTTCAATCCTTTTTTCAACGGTATTTATGGATATGGTTATTTTAATTCAAGAAATTATTATGGGTATGGTTTCTTAGCCAACAGATATAGAAATTATAATTATGGTAGGAGAAATTATTCTTACACCACATTAAATTCAAGAAATTATTCAAACTCTAGAAGGATAAGTAACAGCAACAGAAGAGTAACCTTTACCAATAGAAGATCACAAAATACGGCCAGAGATGTTAATATAGACGATCTGGCAAGTAGATTAAGATTGGATAAAAGTAAAATCAAGGTTTACAGCCAAACAGAAAATGTTCCCGATGAAAGTAGACGATCTAGTAGAAATGTTAGAAAAACTTCTACAGTTCGTTCTGGTGGCTCATCCAAAAGATCTAGTTATAATTCAAATGCTTCCAGGTCTAGAAGTAATAGTTCATCAAGAATGAGAAGCAGTAATTTTTCCCGAGGGAGCAGCTCTTCTTCTAGTGGAGGCTCTTCTAGAGGTAGAAGTTCATCATCAAAAGGGATTTCAAAAAGAGGCGGTTAATATTTAATCTAAATTTATGAAAAAAATTATTTCTTTTGTGGTTTTTGCCGCACTCACAACTGCGTCTTATTCTCAGTCACTTGATTATCAAAATATAGCGACAATGTTTTCAAGAAACGATGGAAATGGCAGTGCTAGATTTGTTTCTATGGGCGGAGCTTTTGGAGCTGTGGGTGGAGATGTATCTTCAATGATCATAAATCCTGCTGGAATATCAGTTTTTAATGGTAATAATGCTGCAATAGCTTTTCAGATACGAAATACTAATACAGCAACAAGCTATTATGGAAATTCCTTAACAACTCAAGAAGATTACTTCAACATATCTAGTGCAGGAGCTGTATTTAATTTCGAAAATAACATTGATACTGATTGGTCTAAATTTACTTTTGGAGTTAACTTTAGAATTTCTACTGATTTTGAAAATAGATTTATCGCCAAAGGTAATAGTGGTTTTTCTTCATTTGATAGTTTCCCTCTTGATGAAAACGAAAACCCAACTGTATACAATATATCAGAAAGCCAGGAATTCTCTAACTTTTATAATGGTGAACTCTCAGAACTAAATTTTGTTTTCTCAGGAGTTTATTTAGAAAAACTTCATATTGGGGCTGGACTAAATTTTTATGATATTAATTTTAGTCAACAAATAGTTTTAAATGAAAATAATAATGACGGAAATGAAAACACATTGTCTGCAAAATTTTATCAAGAAAATTTTACAAATGGTGTTGGTTTCTCTATGAGTGCTGGCTTCATTTACAAACCAACTAATACCATTCGAATAGGTTTAAGTTATCAATCACCTTCATGGTTTACAGAACTTATAGAAAACACTAACATTATAAATAATGACGGTTTTTTTGGAGATACTGAAATTGAGGTAAGTAATAATGATGTAATTTATGATAATACTTTTGGCGGTAATTTACCCATACAAGAACTACTTTATAAATTAAAAACACCTGCTAAAATTACAGCAAGTACAGCAATTATTTTTGGAAAAAAGGGCTTGATTAGTTTAGATTACTCCTCTAAAAATTACAAGGGTTTATATTTGTCTGGTGATAATTTCTCAGAAGAGAATTTATTTTTTGACAATCAACTAAGAAGAGCTAATGCTATTCATATTGGAACAGAATGGAGAATTAATCAATTAAGTTTAAGAGGCGGATACCAATATGAAGAAAGTCCTTATTCAAATTCTGTTTTATTAGACAACCAAGAAAGTTTTTCACTTGGAATGGGGTATAATTTTGGATCTATCAAACTCAATCTAGCCTACAGAAAAAATAATAAAAACGAACAATACAACTTTTACCCACAATACAATCAGGTTGATCCAGCAAAATTAGACATTGACAACACTGTAATTACAATCGGCCTTTCTGTAAACATCTAAATAATTAAAGCAAAATTTTTGAAATAACCTTAATTTTTCAACTTCCAATTTTATTTATATTTAACATATCTATTCATTTTTTTGGACTAATTTTGCTCCTTATTTATTTATCCAATGAATGCACAACAAATAACAATTCAACCAACCAACAACCAAAACATTTTAAAGTTTGTAAGCAATCAAATTTTAATAAATGGAGGTAGTTATGAATTTAATAATATTGATGAAGCTAAAAATTCTCCCTTAGCTCAACAATTATTTTATTTGCCTTTCGTGAAAAAAATATTCATTACTGCAAATTTTATTGCAATTCAACGGTTTGATATTGTTGAATGGATTGATGTTCAAGAGGAAGTTAAAGAACAAATTGAAGCCTATTTCACTGCCGGAGGAATTGCTATTAAGGAAAATTTAGAGTCGAGAAAAAAAGCAGCGATTGAGGTGTATGCAGAAGCGACCCCAAATCCTGCTACTATGAAGTTTGGAACTAATAAGTCTTTGACAACTACAGATGTTGAATATAAAAACATAGAAGAAGCAAGTAAATCGTCTCCCTTGGCAAAAGCTTTATTTGGATTTCAATTTGTAAAAGAAGTATTTATCTCTGAGAACTATATATCCATCACTAAGTTTGATATTATTGAATGGAATGACGTTTATGCTGAAATTAGAAATTTTATAAGTTCCTATTTACAAGAAAATAAAACCATAATTAAAGAGCTTCCAAAATCAATTGAGAAAACAAACAAATCCTCAACGAAAGAATTTGATACTGGAGAATTAGAAGGAACTCCTGCCAAAATTATAGCTATTTTAGATGAATATATTCGTCCTGCAGTTGCATCAGACGGAGGTAATATTGCGTTTAAATCCTACGATGAAGACAGTAAAATTGTAAGTGTAATTTTACAGGGAGCCTGCAGTGGATGCCCTTCCTCCACCATTACTTTAAAAAACGGTATAGAAACCATGTTACAAGAAATGCTTCCTAACGAAATTAGTCAAGTAGTAGCGATTAACGGGTAATTTAATTTCAAGCGCGAATAGATAAAAAATAATGTCTAAAATAATTAAACCTTACAAAGACTCCAAGTTGGGCAAAAAAGAGCAAGTCGCTACAATGTTCAACAATATATCAAAGAACTATGACGACTTAAATAGAGTAATATCATTTGGAATAGATGTTAGTTGGAGGAAAAAAGTGGTAAAAATTATTTCAAAAAACAATCCTCAACAAATTCTAGATATTGCTACTGGAACCGGAGATTTAGCGCTAATGATGTCTGCACTTCAACCAAATAAAATTATTGGTTTAGATATTTCAGAGGGCATGTTAGCTGTAGGAAAAGAAAAAATAGCCAAAGCAAAATTAAACGATAAAATAGAAATGATTGTTGGCGATTCGGAGAATATGCCTTTTGAAGACAGTACTTTTGATGCTATTACTGTATCATTTGGGGTTCGGAATTTTGCTAACTTAGAAAAAGGATTGAGTGAAATAAGACGAGTTTTAAAGCCTGGTGGAACATTTGTTATTTTAGAAACTTCAAATCCAACAAAATTTCCTTTTAAACAAGGGTATAAATTTTACACTTCTTTTATTCTACCAATTATCGGCAAGTTGTTTTCTAAAGATAAAATAGCCTACTCTTATCTAAGTGAATCTGCAAATTATTTTCCTTTTGGCGAAACCTTCAACAATATTTTGAAAAATAATGGGTTTATTAATACAGAATATACCCCTGTTACATTTGGTGTAGCTACCATATACTCTGCTTCTAAATAATATGAAAAAAATAGTATTTTTTGTTGTTTGTTTTTTACTTGTACTTCCTGCGTCCTCTCAAATAAGAAGAAATGTAGATAACCTCCCAACTTTTGATGAGCCAAAAATTCATTATGGTTTTTATTTAGGGATAAATCAAAACGATTTTAAGGTTAATTATAGACCAAGTAATTTTCCAAATACGGTTATTGAAATAAAACCAACTTCAGGATTTAATGTTGGTTTAATTACAGATTTAAAAATTCATAAAAATATAAACTTACGTTTTGAACCCGGTTTAATGAGTAATTCAAAAACTATTTATTTTAATAATAGTTCATCATTACTTACAGAAAGAGATAGTGTTAGAGAAATTGGCTCCACCTATTTACACCTCCCATTAATTTTAAAATTTAGTACTGATAGATGGAATAACGTAAGACCCTATGTTTTAGCAGGTGTATCTTACGATCATAACTTCTCAAGTAATCAAGAAAATTCTGATGATAATTATAGTGGAGAATTTAGAATGAAAACTAAAAACTTTATGTATGAAGTTGGTTTTGGAGTAGATATTTATTTATCCTTTTTTAAGTTTTCACCATCAATTCGAGGTCTTTTTGCGATGAACAGAGAACTTATTGATGACAACAATAATGATAGCCCTTGGACATCTCCTATTAATTCATTTTCTACACGAGGAATTTTTATAAGTTTTGCTTTTGAATAAATTTATCTTCTAAACTCATTCAATAAAATAGCTGTAGCTGTGGCAACATTTAAACTTTCAACTTGCATGGAATCACCATATCTTGGAATTGATATTTTATTGCTAATTAATTGTTTTAACGTATCAGAAACACCATTAGCTTCATTACCCATAACCAAAACTGCTGAAGTAGGGAGTTTAGTTTCATGAATATTAACTCCGTTCATATCTGCTATATATATTGGAATAGAAACTGTTTTTAAATACTCAGGTAAATTAAGGTAGGAAGTAGATACCCGGGTTAAAGACCCCATACTGGCTTGAACCACCTTGGTATTGTAACAATCAACTGTTTCTTTAGAACAAATTAGTTGTTCAACACCAAACCAATCGCACAAACGAATTATAGTTCCTAAGTTTCCAGGATCATTAATAGTATCCAATGCAACAATTAAACCTGATGAATTCAACTTTTTTTCTGAAGGGATTTTAAATAGTGCTAGAACTTTATTTGGTGTTTTTAAACTGCTTATTTTTTTTAATTCTTGAGAAGACACTTGAATAAAACAATCTAAAGAGGAAAAGTCAGAATCTGTAGAAAACAAAATCTCCAACTCATAAGATGAGTTAAGAAACTCTTCAACTACTTTTACCCCTTCAGCAATAAATAATTGATGTTTTTGTCGATACTTTTTTTGAGATAAACTAGTAATTAGTTTTTGATGGTTATTAGATAGTCTCATTTAATAAATTAAAATTATTTTACTAAAATAGAATAATAAAAACTGAAGCTTGTGTTTTTATATGCAACTGAAAAAAAAATTATCTTAATAAAGAAATCAAAAGTAGTATTTTTGAGTTTATATTTTGGATGTAATTCATGAAAAAAATATTTATCTATTTTTTATTAATCTTATTTTTGTCAGCCTGTAGCTCGGTAAAGAGGGTAAATGATGCTAAATATTTATTGACTCAGAATACAATAATCATTAATGATAAAAAAAACACCAATACAGATTTAATTGAGTTATTGGTTCAAAAACCAAATAGTAAAACATTAGGGCTCCCACTATCATTATATTTTTATAATCTAGGAGACAACAAAAAGCCTGAAAAAGCCTCAGACTGGGGAAACCTTAAACCAAAAACCTATAATTTTATTAAAACTATTTTTTCTGAAAAGCAAAGTATCTCATTTGCAAATAGTATGATTCGTTTAAATAATTGGTTTTTAAAAAATGGTCAAGCTCCAATAACCATTGATGATATAAAAATAAAAAAAACAATTAGTAATCTTACTGCATACCATAAAAACAGAGGGTATTTTAGAGTAGAAGTAAGTTCTAACAAAAAACTATTAAAGAATAAGAAGGGGGAAATAGATTACATAATTAATACAGGTCGTCCAACATATTTAGATTCCATAAGAACAAAGATAAAATCTCCAGTATTAGACTCTTTATATCAATCAAAGAAAGCATTATCCTACTTGAAAAGTGGAGATCAATTCATAGAGAGTAATTTTATTAAAGAAGCCAAAAGAATTACTAATCTTTTTAGAAATAATGGTATTTATCACTTTACAGAAAATGATTTAGGCTATTACAATATAGATACAGCGAATACAAATAATTATAAAACAAATATTGATCTAGTAATTTTTGATAAAAAAAGAATTTTAAAAGCTAATGGTGATTATATTCTAAAACCCTATAAAATTCAAAAAATTAGAAAAGTTACTGTTTTTACAGATTATTCTTTTTCTCAAAAAGACAATCCTAACCTAGACTCTACTACCTACAAAGGAATTACTTTTCTTGCCCACAATAAAATAAAGTACAACCCAAAACTTTTATCAGAGTCTATATTTATTAAACCTGGCGAGGTTTATGCTGATTCTCTCAGGAACTTAACTAGAAAACATTTAAAATCATTAAGAAATTTTAAGGTAATTAATATTAAATATGAGCCAGTTGATAGTCTAAGTAATCAACTAGATGTATCTATTTTACTAACACCTTTAGATAAATTTAGTTTAGATTTAGAAACTGAACTCACGCATTCAAACATTAGAGATTTGGGTGTTTCAGCAAAATTCTCCATAGTAAATAGAAATATCTTTAAGGGAGCCGAAATTTTTAAACTTTCATTTTTGAGTTCATTTTTTAATGCTTCCCAAGATGCAAATAAAGAAGAACAATTTTTCAACTCATGGGAAATTGGAGCAGATATGTCTTTAGAAATTCCTCGATTTGTTGCGCCCTTTGGAATCAATAAATTAGTTCCAAAAAGAATGTCTCCAAGAACTGTGTTTTCATTAGGAACAAGTATTCAGCAGAATATTGGTCTTGATCGAGAAACCCTTACAGCATTGATGAGTTATAAATGGCAATACAATGCAAAAAAAACAATTCAATTGGATATTTTCAATACTCAATATGTTAGAAACTTAAGAATTGGGAATTACTTTGACATCTACAATTCCGAATATATTAAACTAAATTCTATTGCAAAAGAGTTTTATAACAACCCTGATTACAACTTAGAGAGACAGCAGGAAACTGTTTCATTTATGAGTACTGTTTTTAATGATCCTAATTTTTTAACTAACAATCCTGATTCTTATAGAAATAATTTGAATATTTTAGATCGATACAATATCATCACTTCAGATTTTTTAATTCCAACAATTGCATATTCATTTACCTACAATAACCAGAGTGACTTTAGAGATAATAATTTTTCTTTTTTTAAAATAAGAGTTGCAAACTCAGGAAATATAGGAGGATTATTGTCAAACAAAAAAAACAATAACAATAGAAAAACTATTTTTAATATTCCGTTAGCTCAGTATTTTAAAACTGATATTGAATATAAAAAGTTTTGGGAAATAGATAACTCCTCAGTAATTGGTTTTAGAAGCTTTATTGGAGCTATTTTACCTTACGATAATTCTGCAATACCTTTTACTAAAAGTTATTTTGCTGGAGGCTCAAATGACATAAGAGCGTGGCAAACCTATGACTTGGGCCCAGGAAATAGAAATTCTGGATTGGAATATAATATTGGAAGTCTGAAATTTTTAACTAGTGCAGAATATCGGTTTGATTTGTTTGGAAGTTTAAAGGGAGCCTTATTTGTTGATGCTGGAAATATATGGGATATTACAAATTCAATCTTTGCTGAAGATGAGGCAAAATTTAATGGGATTAATTCAGTGAAAGATATTGCTGTTGGATCTGGCTTTGGACTCAGGTATGATTTTAGTTTTTTAGTCTTTAGATTAGACCTTGGTTTTAAAATGCACGAACCCTATTTAGAAACAAATAAATGGTTTAGGAATTACAATTTTTCAAATGCTGTATATAACATTGGAATAAATTATCCGTTTTAAACTAATTCACTTTTTTTCCTACAACGATTTCGATGATTTTTAAGCTCATCGGCAATTAAATTTTCTACTAATAGCTATTTTTTGATTACTTTTGATGCCTTAAATTCAATCATTTAAAACAAATAAAATGAGTCACAATATTAAACCAGGAGTTGCTACTGGAGAAGAAGTTCAAGCTATTTTTAAACTTGCTAAAGAAAAAGCATTTGCTTTACCTGCTGTAAATGTTGTAGGTTCAAATACCATTAATGCAGTATTAGAAACAGCTAAAGAACTAAATGCTCCTGTAATTATTCAATTCTCAAATGGTGGGGCGCAGTTTAATGCTGGAAAGGGATTATCTAATGAGGATCAAAAAGCAGCGATAGCAGGAGGAGTAGCAGGTGCTAAACACATCCATTTATTAGCTGAGGCCTACGGAGTTCCTGTAATTTTACATACAGACCATTGTGCTAAAAAATTATTACCATGGATTGATGGTTTGTTAGAAGCAAGTGAAGAACATTTTGCCACTACTGGAAAACCTCTTTATAGCTCTCACATGATTGATTTATCCGAAGAGCCTATAGAAGAAAATATTGAAATTTGTAAAACCTATTTAGCACGAATGTCTAAAATGGGAATGACTTTAGAAATTGAATTAGGAATTACAGGAGGAGAAGAAGATGGAGTTGATAATTCTGATGTAGATGTATCTAAATTATACACACAACCAGAGGAAGTAGCCTATGCTTATGAGGAATTAATGAAGGTTAGCCCTCAATTTACAATTGCTGCAGCTTTTGGAAATGTTCATGGAGTTTATAAGCCTGGGAATGTAAAATTAACTCCAAAAATTCTAAAAAACTCACAAGAACATGTTTCTCAAAAATACAATCTTGCTCACAATACAATTGACTTTGTATTTCATGGAGGATCAGGTTCTACCCTAGAAGAAATTAGAGAGTCTATTGGCTATGGTGTTATTAAAATGAACATTGATACTGATTTACAATATGCATTTACAGAAGGGATTAGAGATTATATGCAAGGCAAAGCAGACTACCTAGCAAAGCAAATTGGAAACCCAGATGGTGCAGATCAACCTAATAAAAAATATTATGATCCAAGAAAATGGTTGCGCGAAGGAGAAGTTACTTTCAAAACTAGATTAAAGAAAGCTTTTGAAGATCTAAATAATGTAAATACATTATAGTTTAATAAAACTACAAATATGAAAGTCTGTTTAAATTTTTAAACAGACTTTCTTTTTTATTGGAAAGTTAAATATTAATCCATTAAATTTGTGAACTTGGTTTAAGTCAGTATTACTTAAATTAACAACACAAAACAGATGACTAACTAGTAGTATATGGCTTGGTTTAAAAGAAAAGAAAAAGGGATAAATACCCCTACAGAAGCAAAAAAAGACACACCAAAAGGCTTGTGGTATAAGACCCCTAGCGGTAAAATAATAGATACTGAAGAATTAAAACGCAATCTTTATGTAAGTCCTGAGGATGGATATCATGTTAGAATAGGAAGTAAAGAATACTTTGAACTACTATTTGATGATAATAAGTTCAAAGAATTAAACGCAAAAATTACGGCCAAAGATCCACTTAAGTTTGAAGACACAAAAAAATACCCGGATCGATTAAAAGCTGCACAAGAAAAAACTAAACTAAAAGATGCCGTAAGAACAGCCGTGGGTAAATCTTTAGGTAAAGAAATTGTAATAGCAGCTATGGATTTTTCATTTATTGGCGGATCTATGGGAAGTGTTGTTGGAGAAAAAATTGCAAGAGCGATAGAATATTCAATTCAAAACAAATTGCCGTTCTTAATGATTTCAAAATCTGGGGGAGCCAGAATGATGGAAGCCTCTTTATCTTTAATGCAATTGGTAAAAACTTCTGCTAAGCTTGCACAACTTGCCGAAGCAAAAATACCCTACATCTCTTTATGCACAGACCCAACAACAGGAGGAACTACTGCTTCATTTGCAATGCTAGGAGATATTAATATAGCTGAGCCTAATGCTTTAATTGCATTTGCTGGCCCCAGAGTTGTTAGAGATACTACTGGGAAAGATTTACCAGAGGGGTTTCAACGATCTGAATTTGTATTAGAACATGGATTTCTTGATGGAATCTATGAAAGAAAAAATTTAAAAAAGCAAATCAATCTTTACATAGACCTGATACAAAATCAGTCCATAAGAGTATAAAAAAGTCTTAATCTAAGGTAGCTTCCTCAACTTGCTCTATAGCAATAAGTTATCCCGCTTCTTCACCTTTATTTATCACTATAAAATTTATAGGTTAACATATAAAATAATTGTACATTTGCCAGATCAATGAAAAAATCATTGATGTACATAAAAATCATTTAAATAATATTGGCATGTATTTGACAAAAGAAGTAAAAGAAACAATCTTCGAAAAACACGGTAATAGTAAAACTAACACCGGTTCTGCCGAAGGACAAATTGCGTTATTTACGCACAGAATTAACCATTTAACAGGGCACTTAAAGCAAAATCGTAAAGATTTTAACACAGAGCGTTCTCTAGTAAAAATGGTTGGAAAGCGTAGAAGTCTTTTAGACTATTTAAAGAAAAAAGATATCACTAGATATCGTGCAATAATTAAAGAATTAGGAATTAGAAAATAATACCTATTCAAAAGAGGTAGCTTTAATGCTACCTCTTTTAATTTTTACTTCCATTGGATTAAAACAAACACACAACAACACACACAACAAGAAAAGTTTAATTAAGAAAGAATTATTAAAGTATGATTCCAAAAGTATTTAGAGAGGTCATAGACCTTGGAGATGGAAGAACCATCTCATTAGAAACCGGTAAACTAGCTAAACAAGCTCACGGTTCAGTTGTTGTTCAAATGGGAAAAGCAATGTTGTTATGTACAGTTGTATCTAACTACAAACAGAGCCCCGTAGATTTTTTACCATTAACCGTAGACTACAGAGAAAAATTTGCAGCTGCAGGGCGTTACCCTGGTGGTTTCTTCAAAAGAGAAGCTAGACCAAGTGACGGAGAGGTATTAACAATGCGTTTAGTAGACCGTGTTTTACGTCCACTATTCCCAAAAGATTATCATTCAGAAGTTCAAGTAATGATTCAATTAATGTCTCATGATGAAGATGTTATGCCAGATGCATTAGCAGGTTTAGCAGCATCAGCAGCGATACAGTTGAGTGATTTTCCTTTTGAATGTCCTATTTCGGAAGCACGTGTTGCAAGAGTAAATGGAGAATTTGTAATTAATCCAAGTAGAGCTCAATTAGCAGATTCAGATATAGATATGATGATTGGTGCCTCAGCTGACTCAGTAATGATGGTTGAAGGTGAAATGGATGAAATTTCAGAGGAAGAAATGGCAGATGCAATTAAATTTGCTCATGAGTCTATAAAAATTCAAATAGAAGCTCAGGTTCGTTTAGCAGAAGCTTTCGGAAAGAAAGAAGTTCGCGAATATACGACCGCTGAAGAGAATGAAGAATTAGCAAAAAAAGTACATGATTTAGCTTATGACAAATGTTATGCAGTAGCAAAACAAGGAACTTCTAAAGCTGAACGTGGAGCTGCATTTGCAGAAATCAAAGAAGAAATAAAAGCTTCTTTCACTGAAGAGGAAATGGAAGAATTTGGAGAATTAGTGTCCAAATACTACAGAAAAGCTGAAAAGGAAGCTGTAAGAGAATTAACGCTAGCTGAAGGAATTCGTCTAGATGGTCGTAAAACAGATGAGATTAGACCTATTTGGTCTGAAATAGATTATTTACCATCTGTTCATGGTTCTTCAATATTTACTAGAGGAGAAACTCAAGCACTTGCTACAGTTACTTTAGGGACATCAAGAGATGCTAATAAAATAGACATGCCGTCTTACGAAGGTGAAGAGAAATTTTATTTACACTATAACTTCCCTCCTTTTTGTACAGGTGAGGCAAGACCTTTAAGAGGTACTTCTAGAAGAGAAGTTGGTCATGGTAATTTAGCACAACGAGGTTTAAAAGGAATGATTCCAGATGATTGCCCTTATACTGTTAGAGTTGTATCCGAGGTTTTAGAATCTAATGGTTCATCTTCCATGGCTACAGTTTGTGCAGGAACAATGGCATTAATGGATGCAGGAGTTCAAATGACTAGACCTGTATCTGGAATCGCTATGGGATTAATTTCTGATGGTGATCGTTATGCAGTATTATCTGATATTCTTGGAGACGAGGATCACTTAGGTGATATGGATTTTAAAGTTACTGGAACTTCCGAAGGAATCACAGCATGTCAGATGGATATTAAGATTAAGGGATTACCTTATGAAATTTTAGTAAACGCACTAAAGCAAGCTCGTGATGGTCGTTTACACATTTTAGAAAAAATTACTGATACTATTGCTACAGCAAATGAAGAAGTAAAAGCACATGCTCCTAAAATGATAAACAGAAGGATTCCTAATGAATTAATTGGTGCTTTTATTGGACCAGGTGGGAAACACATTCAGGAATTACAGAAGGAAACTGAAACCACTATTGTAATTACAGAGGATGAAGTTACTGAAGAGGGTATCATCGAAATTTTAGGAACAAAACCTGAAGGTATTGAAGCTGTTATCGCTAGAATAGAATCGATGATGTTTAAACCTGAGAAAGGTTCTGTGTATGAAGTAAAAGTTATCAAAATTTTAGATTTTGGTGCTGTTGTTGAATATACTGAAGCTCCTGGTAATGAGGTTTTACTTCACGTAAGTGAGCTAGCTTGGGAACGTACAAATAATGTTACCGATGTGGTTAACATGGGAGATGTTTTAGAAGTTAAGTATTTTGGTTTAGATCCTAGAACAAGAAAAGAAAAAGTTTCTAGAAAAGCTATTTTACCAAAACCAGAAGGTTTTGTAGAAAGACCACCAAGAGATAATTCTCGTGGGCGGGATCAGAGAGGAAGTAGAGACAATCGCGGACGTGATAATCGTAGAGATGATAGAAGATCTCGAGACGATCGAAAACCTAAAGGAGACAACAAGAAAGAAGAATAAAATCTTTCTTTTTTATAAATTTAGAATCGCCAAAAATTTTTTTGGCGATTTTTTTGTTTACATACAACCGATATGCTTTAATTTAGTTTCTTTGTAAAATCAATATGAAAATACAACGTCTAACATATCTATCTCTGGGCTCTAACCAAGGAGATAAACTAAAAACTCTACAGAAAACAATAAATGATATTGCTGAAAGTATTGGTGCTATTCAAAATATATCATCTGTATATAAAACAAGTTCTTGGGGATATGAAGGAGAAGATTTTTATAATATATGTATCGGTGTTTCAACATACCTTCAACCTGAAAACTTACTAAAGAAACTCTTAGGTATAGAAAACAAATACGGAAGGGAGAGAAAAAAAACAAACGGTTATTCTGATAGAAAAATCGATATCGATATTTTATTATTTGATAACGAAATCATATTTTCAAAAGAAGTGACCATCCCCCATCCTAGAATGCTAGAGAGAAAATTCGTGCTGGTTCCTTTAGTTGAAATCGCAAAAAACACACTTCACCCTATAGAAAAAAAACAACTTGTTAGTTGTTTAAATAATTGCAGTGACGCTTCATTAATTGAAAAAATTTCAGCCAAGTTAATTAGACCTATTCCTCTAACCGAAAAATATAACTACATCGCTATTGAGGGTAATATAGGTGCTGGAAAAACCTCATTAGCAAAATTAATGAGTGATGAATTTAATGCTAAAGTTGTTCTAGAGCGCTTTGCAGATAACGCATTTCTTCCAAAATTCTATAACGACAAAGAACGATTTGCCTTCCCTTTAGAAATGAGTTTTTTAGCAGACAGGTATCAGCAGCTAATTGATGACTTAGCTCAATTTGATTTGTTTAAAAACCTAATTGTCTCTGATTACTATATTTTCAAATCATTAATTTTTGCACAAGTAACTTTACAGAAAGAGGAGTATACTTTGTACAGAAAAATTTTTGACATCATGTATAGAGAAATTTCAAAACCCGATTTATACATTTACTTATATCAAAACACAAATCGACTTTTAGACAATATTAAAAAAAGAGGTCGAGATTATGAACAAAACATAGAGGCAAGTTATTTACAAAAAATTCATGACGGCTATAGTGGCTTTATTAAAACGGAGCAACATCTTAACACATTAATTATTGATGTATCTGAATTAGATTTTGTGAATAATTACAAGGATTATAAACAAATTCTAAGCATAATAAATCTTCACGACTCCACAATCTCAACTTAATTTTTAAGGCGATAATAGGCTTATTTCTTTAACTCAAGTTTTTCTGCAAAATACTCGCAAAAATCTCTCATAGTTGATGACATTTTTTGATCATCTGTTGCACGTTCAAAACTTGAAGCCATGGAGACTAAAGTTTGATGAAAAAATTGCTTCATTTCGTCAACTGGCATATCTTTAGTCCAAAGATCCATTCGAAGAGTATCCTTTTTTTGGTGATCCCAAACAGATAACATAATTGCTTTTGACGATTCATCTTCAATGCCTCCGTCTTCAGCTGTCCAACTTATATTTTCAGGAATTTTATTTTCATCTAATTCAACAGTAAATTCAATTTTAGAAGTGTGTGCTACGGCCATTATTTTCTTGGTTTGTATTTTGAATTTTTAAAGATTTCTTCTCCATCTTTTATTAATAAATCTGACAAAGATACATTATTATTATCCATAAATGAACGGACAATTTGTAGCCCAATCCTTTGTCCTATACGTCCAGGAGAATTTTTATCTTCACTTAAATAAAATTTCGAAAAAGGAGCATCTTCTAAAAATCTTTTATTCAGTTTTGTATCTGTACTGTACAATAGGTTGTTTTCTATAAAGTATTTCCATATTTGTTCTTCATGTGTATTTGCCCAGTCATATTTTTGTTTCGTATATCCAATTCTTAATGCATCTGACTTTAATGGCAAATATAAATCTAAGAGATATAATTTTTTCCCTTCATGAATCATTTTTGCAAGAAAAGATCTATTTGTTAGTGGTTTAATTTGGGAATCTATAATAGCATTAGCAACATCAACAACAATTCTTTCTCGAACATTATTTTGCTTAATATAAGCAGGGTAATCACTATAAAATGGATGCTTATTTCCTAGATATACATCTAGAGAGATAAAGACTAAACGTTGATTATAAATAACCCTGTAATTGTAATCTATATTACTTAATCCCGTAATTATATTTGGCGAATTAAACTTTGGGTTATAATAGGTGATGTATTTAAATAATAATCTTAATTCTGTTTCAATGTCAGAAAATGAGGAATATAATTTTTGAGTTTCAGTATATAAATCTTGTTCATCTTTATCTTTAATTTTAGCCATCCAAATACTATCGGGAGTATTTTCAGGAAAAAATAAAGGATATTTCTTTTTAAGGTCTTCAAGATTTTCTCCTTTATGATTATAAAAATCTTGTTCAAATCGATTAATCATAAATTCCACCTCAATAGTTGAAGTATCAATATTATTTTTGACTTCTTTTTGACAAGAATTGAAAAATAGTAGAAGAAAGAAAAATAAGAAATAATTTCGCATATGCTTTGTATCTTAGCTTCGTGTTAAGAACGTCAAAAATACTAAAATAGTTTTCTATGCAAGTTGAAAAAGTTACTCAATATATTGTATCATGGTTAAAAGAGTATGCATCTAATGCAGGAGTTAGGGGATTTGTAATTGGTGTTTCGGGAGGTATAGATTCAGCTGTCACATCCACTTTATGTGCCAAAACTGGTTTCCCAACATTATGTTTAGAGATGCCTATTCATCAAGAAAAAAATCAAGTGAATAGAGCAGCCCGCCATATTTCCTCCCTTAAAGATCAATTTGAGAATGTTAGCTCAACCTGTGTGAATTTGACCTCTGTTTTTAATAGTTTAGTAGAAGCTATGCCAAAAGTAGATAACGAAGATGACCGCTTTATGAGTTTAGCTAATACTAGAGCTAGATTACGAATGACTAGCTTGTATTATTTTGCTGGTTTGGATAATTTGTTAGTTGCAGGAACAGGAAATAAGGTCGAAGATTTTGGTGTAGGATTTTATACAAAATATGGTGATGGTGGTGTAGATTTAAGTCCAATAGCAGATTTGATGAAATCTGAAGTATATGCTATTGCTAGTTTTTTAGAAATAAATAAAGAAATTCAACAAGCTCCTCCAACTGATGGCTTGTGGGGAGATGACCGAACAGATGAAGATCAGTTAGGTGCTAGTTATGACGAATTAGAATGGGCTATGAATACTGTAGAAATAGGTAAAGATATTAACGAGTTGCATGGAAGACAAAAAGAAGTATATCAAACCTATCTGAAGTTAAATAAGTCTAATCAGCACAAAATGAATCCAATACCTGTTTGTATGATTCCAAAAAAACTACAATAATTTAGCTGAGTTTAATATTTTTTTTGCTCTTAATAGTTTTCTACGTCTTTGACCTTTTGATATTTCTAAGGGTGTTAATATAACTAGAAAGAAGTATTTTATGAGGAGGCTTATTTTATTCATTAAGGGGTTATTTAAATTTAAAAAAACTTATACTTTATAAACTTAAAAAAAAGTAGTGAACTATTTTAAAATTTTATCTTAAATTTTTAAAAAATAAATTTCTAAACAACTCTCATTAACTTATTATATAATCGTTTTTTCAATTCAGTATAGTTTTGAATCATTTCTAAATCAATATTCTGAACAGCTTCTCCATCACTAGGATTGATAAGTTGTTGAATTTTTTTATCTATAAGAATTCTTCTTAAATTTAAGATAGCATCAGATACTAACTTTGATAACACCTCTACAGATTCAGTAACAAAAATATTTTTTCGCTTCCAGTCACTTAATGTGTATTTTTCGTCATCCATTAAAATTGAGGTTACAATTGAGGATATCTCAGTATTTGAATGGTTTATAAATGTTTCCATTTCAATCTTATCCTCTTGATTTAATTGATGAATCATTTCATAATAAATACTTTGGAAAATTTCATTTGAAAACTCTATTTCATCATCTTGAAGGTTTAAATATAGCTCTTTAGAAACCTGATTAGTATATTTTTCTTTTTCTAAATGAATCACTCCGTCTTCATCTTCAACTTCTACAAAATCGATAAAATCTGTTTCCTGATTTCCAAATAATAATAAAATTCTAATAATTTCTCTTTCCAAAATAAACAAAGAGTTTACCTCTTTTAATTGTTCAGTTTGCTTTTTAACAACCTCAAATGATTGTTTTTCTTTATGCTGATTTTTTTTAAAATCTTGAGCGTTTTTTGAAATTAATTGTGCTAATTCACTAAATAAAACACGTTCTGAGATCTCCATAATTCGAGAACATTCTTGCACATAAACTTCACGTTGAATGCTATCTGGAATTTTAGAAATACTAGTTACAATATCGCGAATTAAACCTGCCTTTTTTACAGGATCATTATTCGCGTCTTTCATTAAAAGTGATACTTTAAAATTGATAAAGTCTTGTGAAGATTCTTCTAGATACTCTCTCAAAGAAGCTTCAGAGTGTTTTTTCGCAAAACTATCTGGATCATCTCCATCAGGAAAAGTAACAACTTTTACATTCATTCCTTGCTCAAGTATTAAATCTATTCCTCTCAAAGAGGCTCTAATTCCCGCAGCATCTCCATCAAATAAAACAGTAATATTTTTAGTGAGCCTATGAACTAATCTAATCTGATCAGAAGTTAAGGCAGTTCCTGATGAGGCTACGACATTCTCTATTCCTGATTGATAGAAAGAAATGACATCTGTATACCCTTCTACCAAATAACAATTATCTTGTTTAGCAATCTCTTTTTTAGCTTGATAAATTCCATACAAAATTTTACTTTTATGATAGATATCACTTTCAGGAGAATTCACATATTTAGCAGTTTTTTTATCACTTGATAAGGTTCTTCCACCAAAACCTAAAATTCGCCCAGACATACTGTGAATAGGAAACATCACACGTCCTTTAAAACGATCAAATTGTTTATTTTCTCTAACAATAGTTACTCCTGTACTTGCCAAGTATTTTATGGCATACCCTTTTTTTAAGGCTTCACTTGTAAAAGAGTCCCAAGTGTCTAAGCAATAGCCTAAATCAAACTTTTTGATACTGTTTTCATTAAAACCTCTTTCCTTAAAATAGGAAAGACCTATTGCTTTTCCTTGAGTAGAATTTAATAAAATATCATGAAAATATTCTTTTGCAAAATTTGAAACTAAGAACATACTTTCCCGTTCATTCATCTGCTCCTTTTCTTGATCTGACTGAACAGTTTCTTCAATTTCTATATTGTATTTTTTAGCAAGAAACTTTATGGCCTCAGGATAAGAATAATGTTCATGTTCCATCAAGAAAGAGACTGCATTACCCCCTTTCCCTGTACTAAAATCTTTCCAAATTTGTTTTACTGGTGAAACCATGAAAGATGGAGACTTTTCGTCAGTAAAAGGACTTAATCCTTTAAAGTTACTTCCTGCTTTTTTTAATTGAACAAACTCACCGATTACCTCCTCTACACGGGCAGTTTCAAAAACTCGATCGATGGTACTTCTTGATATCATTTAAAATAGACTTGGAAAAGTTAAAACAAATATAGTAATTAGAAATTTTGAATGATTTGAAAATTAAAAAACCTCACTAATTTAATTAATGAGGTAAATGTATTGTTTGAAATCAAAAAATCAAGAGGCTGCTCTTAGTTTTTTTAGGGTTGTTTTTGTCATTTTTTCCTCTGCATAATCTTTCGTGACAATTAGTTGTTTTTCATCAGAACTAGGCAATTCAAACATAGCGTCTGTAAGAATGGCCTCACAAAGAGAACGCAATCCTCTTGCTCCTAGTTTATATTCAACTGCTTTTACAACTATATAATTTAAAGCACCTTCTTCAATTGTAAAATCTACATCATCCATTGAAAAGAGTTTTTCATATTGTTTAATAATTGAGTTCTTAGGTTCTGTTAAAATTGATCTTAAGATTTTTGCATCTAAAGGGTTCATATAACTTAAAACTGGTAACCGTCCAATAATTTCAGGGATTAATCCAAATGATTTCAGATCTGATGGAATGATATACTGAAGTAAGTTTTCCTCATCAATTTTATCCTCTTCTATTGATGCATTAAAACCAACCGCTTGCATATTTAACCTTTTACTGATCATTTTATCAATTCCAGAAAAGGCACCACCAGCAATAAATAAAATATCTTTTGTATTAATTTCTATAAATTTTTGTTCAGGATGTTTTCTTCCTCCCTTTGGAGCAACATTTACAACAGAGCCCTCTAATAATTTTAATAAGGCTTGTTGAACTCCTTCTCCAGATACGTCTCTTGTAATTGATGGGTTGTCTCCTTTCCTGGCAATTTTATCTATTTCGTCAATAAATACAATTCCTTTTTGTGCTTTTGCAACATCATAATCTGCAGCTTGCAACAATCTACTTAAGATACTCTCAACATCTTCACCTACATAACCAGCTTGGGTTAATACAGTGGCATCTACAATGGAAAAAGGAACGTTTAACATTTTAGCAATACTACGTGCTATTAACGTTTTTCCTGTTCCTGTTTCACCCACTAAAACAATATTACTTTTTTCAATCTCAACCTCATTTTCATCATTTACTTGTGTAAGTCTTTTGTAGTGGTTGTATACCGCAACTGACATCGCTTTTTTTGTTTCATCTTGTCCAATGACATATTGATCTAAAAAAGATTTAATTTCTAAGGGTTTCTTGAGAATAATTTCTTTTCCTGAACCACCTGTTGAAGCTTCTGAAATTTCTTCTTCAACTATACCATGCGCTTGTTCAATGCATTTATCACAAATATGTGCATCCATACCGGCAATTAATAAATCTGTTTCAGATTTTTTTCGCCCACAAAATGAACATTCTAAATTTTCTTCTTTTGCCATTACTATATTACTATTAAATTATAGCAGTTACTTTCTTTCCAAAACTTCGTCAATCATTCCATAAGCTTTTGCCTCTTCTGCCTTCATCCAATAATCACGATCAGAATCGTCATGTACTTTTTTTACCGTCTGTCCTGAATGCTTTGCTATTATTTGATACAATTCATCTTTCAATTTCATAATCTCACGTGCAGTAATCTCGATGTCTGAAGCCTGTCCTTGAGCCCCACCTAGTGGTTGGTGAATCATTACTCTAGAATGTGGAAGCGCTGAGCGTTTTCCTTTTTCTCCTGCACACATCAAAACTGCTCCCATGGAAGCTGCCATTCCTGTACAAATTGTTGCTACATCTGGTTTTATAAATTGCATAGTATCATAGATTCCTAAGCCTGCATATACACCACCACCAGGTGAATTAATGTATATTGAAATGTCTTTTGAAGAATCTACACTTTCTAAAAACAATAACTGAGCTTGGATAATATTTGCTACCTGGTCATTAATACCTGTTCCTAAAAAAATAATTCTATCCATCATTAAACGAGAAAAAACATCCATTGCAACAGCATTTAATTGGCGCTCTTCTATAATATTAGGAGTCATATTTGTGATTAACTGATTGTAATATGTGCTACTAATTCCTTGGTGCTTAGTTGCATATTTCTCGAATTCTCTTCCGTAATCCATTGATTTATTTTTTTAAATATTATACTTGTAAAGATAGTAACTATTCGTGAATAATTTTGAAACTCTATAAAGCAAAAAAAACTTCTCTAAAGAGAAGTTTTTCACTTTTATTTGAAAGTTAAAGATTATTTATAAACTTCTTTTACAAAGCCTTCATAATTTACTTTTTTTGTTTTAAACGTCATTTTCTCTTTATAAAAGGTCATTAACTTTTGGCTCATCAATTGATCTTGAAGTTTTTTTGCTTCTTCTTGATTTCCAAGAATCCTATTAGCAATGTCATCTAACTCTGCATCTTCAGGATTCATATTTCCAAACTGTGCCATCTGAGTTCTTATAAACCCTTTTGCATAGTCTTTTAATTCCTCGTAATCCAATTTAATATCATTTTCTTTTAATATTTTTTCTTGAATTAATTGATAACGTAACCCTTTTTCTGATTTATTATATTCTTCAGCCGCTTCTTCAGGTGTTAATTGTTTTTCTCCTGCAGTAGCTAACCACTTTTGTAAAAATTCTGAAGGTAAGTCAAAACTTGTGTTATCAATTAAAAATTCTGTAACTGAATTTAATAATTGTTGGTCTGCTTGTTGTAAAAATTGTTTTTCTGCATCCTCTTTAATCTTATTTCTTAACTCAGTTACTGATTTTACACTTCCGTCAGTAAATAATTTATCAAATAACTCTTGATCTAAGTCAGCTAATTCGATTTCAGTAGTTTCCTCAATTGTAAATAAAACCTTTATATTAAGGCCTTCAACTTCTTCATTTGAAAGACCAAGAGCTCCCATTAGTTTAGAATCATCAGAAAACAAGCTTTTAGTTTTTAACTCAATAACATCACCCACTTTAGAACCTACAAACTTTTTTAAATTTGTTTTTCCTTTTAAATCAGTTAAATTAATGGTAGACTTATTCTCAATCTCTTTTTCTTCATTAACAAAAGTTCCTGTAACATTTGTATTTTCATTGATGATGTCTACAGCAGACATTTTCCCATAACGTGATTGTAGATTTTCTACTTCTTTATCTATTAGAGAATCATCTGCATTAATAACGTATTGAGTTATTTTCTTTTTTGGAGTTAAATTAACTTCGAACTGAGGAACTAAACCTAGCTCAAACTCAAAAGAAAAATTCTTGGTATCCCAAGTAAAGTTTTCTTGACTTCTAGGAATAGGATTTCCTAAAATTTCTAATTTTTCTTCAGTAAGATATTTATTTAAAGAATCTTGTAAAAGCTTATTTACTTCATCAATCATTACTGATTTTTCGTACTGCTTTTTTATCATTCCCATAGGCACATGACCTTTTCTAAAACCAGGAATATCTGCTTTTTTTCTATAATCAACTAAAATCTTATCAACTTTTGGCTGATAATCGTCTGCGATTATATCTACTTTCACAACTGCATTTAATGCGTCAGTATTCTCTCTTGTAATATCCATTTTTGTGTATTCTTCTTAAAAAATTGAGTGCAAAACTACATCTTTTTCTTAATTCTTACAATGTTTAAATACTTGAATTTCAGCTGTCTCTTATTGAAGTGAATAATGGCTAACTACTTTTCATTTTCTTCAGTTGCTTTTCTTTCCAATTCTGCCTGAAATTCTTCCATAACTGGATTAACTGTACTTTCTGGAATGTCTGAAACTTTAATGTACATAAGCCCATCAACAGCATTATTGAATTTTGGATCTACATTAAAAGCAACCAATCTCGCATTTTGTTTCACATATTTTTTTATCAGTACGGGAATTCTAAGAGCTCCAGGTTCTATTTCATCTATTACTTTGTCAAATTTTTGCATATCTGCTTTAGCAGCATCAAAAACAAAATCTTTATCTGCATCTTTTAATTTAACTTTAAATTCTTTTTTAGGTTGAATATACTGAGCTATGTATGGATCATAGTAATGAGATTTCATGAATTCTATCATTAATGATTTTGAAAAATCAGAAAATTGATTGCTAATACTAACACCACCCATCAAATACTTATACTCAGGATACCTGAGGGTTATGTGTACAATACCTTTCCATAGTAAGAAAAGTGGCATCGGCTTTTGTTGATATTCTTTTATAATAAAAGCTCTACCCATTTCTATTGTGCGTTCCATCATGCCATGTAATTCTGGCTCTAAACGAAACAAGGTTTGAATATAAAAACCAGAAATCCCATATTTTTTATAAATATCTTTTCCAAGCCCCATTCTATAGGCCCCAACCAAAGCCTTGGATTGTCTATCCCAAAGGAATAAATGATGGTAATACTTATCAAATTTATCTATATCTATAGCCTTGTTTGTTCCTTCTCCAATATCTCTAAAAGTAATTTCTCTGAGTCTACCAATCTCGTGCAATAGATTCGGTATTTCTCTAGCCGATGCAAAAAATACTTCATAGTTTTTACTTTCTAAAAGCCTTTTCCCTTTTTTTCTTAATGAAATAACTTCTTTAATAAAACCTTGAGTACTTTTTTGAGATGCTATTTTTTTGGGAGGTATTGTAATTTTTAAATTTTGAGTTGAAAGAATATTTTGAGGAGTTTTTACAAAAGGATTTGCTAACATATATGTTTTCTTTCTCAAATATTCATAAAAAGAATTGATGTCATTGTATTCTAATTGATCTTTAACCGATATCGGTTTACCTATTCTAACCTTGATAACTCTATTTTTTTGAGTTAACAACTCTGAAGGTAATTTAGCTGTTCTAAGAGTATCATTAATTTTTGATAAAACATAAAAAAGCTTGCTGTTTTTAGCATGAAAATATATGGGAATTACCGGTACCTCTGCTTTTTTTATTAACTTAACAGCACCTAACTCCCAGGGTTTATCAACCATTAATTTTCCATCTCTGTAAGTTGAAACCTCTCCCGCAGGAAAAATTCCTAATGGACTTCCTTCTTTGATGTGTTGAAGTGAACTTTTTAAACCCATCAAACTAGATTTGGCATCCTTATGATTCTCAAAAGGATTTACAGGCATTACATAAGATTTTAAGGGTTCTATTCTATGTAATAGAAAATTTGCAATTATTTTATAGTCTGGCCTATGTTCAATTAATAATTTTAATAAAAGAATCCCATCGATTCCTCCTAAAGGATGATTTGAAACTGTAATAAAAGAGCCATTTTTAGGTATCCTTTTAAGATCCTCCTCAGGTATTTCAAACTCTATTTGAAATTCTTTTAGAATGCCATTTAAAAAAAGTAAATCTTTTTTGTCTTTATGTTTTTGATATATCTTGTTGACTTCAGAAATTCGTAGTAATCTCAATAAAATCCAACCTATGAAAGTTCCAATAAAACCAAACTTATCAGTTCCAATTACTTTGGCAATTTCTTTAGATGTAACTAACTCCATAAATTAAACTTCAGCTAAGCACAAACTTAACCAAAAAAATAAAATTCAAGACATTTAATTTTTTTGAATTATAACCTGTGCAGTGTTTTTATTTATTTGAGATAACAGTGAGGTTCCCAAATTGTAAATTTTACTGAGTGAATTTTCAGTAAAATGTCTAACTGTAAATAAATCAACATTTTTGACAAAAGATACATTATACAATACTTTCATTTCATTGAATAACTGATCAAAATGATTTAAGTTATTATCTAAACATACATAAAAACTAATTGCTGAATTTTGTATGAGATTAACTTTCAATTGGTATTTGTGAAAAAGTTTGAAAATTTCACTAATATTTTCTTCCACAATAAATGAGAAATCTAATGATGCTATTGAAACTAATACTTGATTTTTTTTGACTATATAACAAGGAATATGAGGAATCATCTCAGCTTTATTAGTAACTTTTGTTCCTTTAGAATTAAGATCTTTAAATGATCTTACAATTAATGGTATTTTTTTATTTTGAATAGGTTTGATTGTTTTAGGATGAATCACTGAAGCGCCATAAAAGGCCATTTCAATTGTTTCCTCGTAAGAAATTTGCTCTAGTAGTTGTGGATCTTCAAATTCTCTTGGGTCTGCATTCAAAACCCCTGGAACATCTTTCCAAATCGTGAGGCTTTCAGCATCTAAACAATATGCAAAAATCCCAGCAGTAAAGTCAGAACCTTCTCGTCCAAGAGTCGTTGTATTTCCATTTAAATCCCCTGCTATAAATCCTTGAACTATGGTTGTTATTGAGGTATCTATCTTAGTTTTAATGTGTTTTTCTGTTTCTACCCAATTAACTGATGCATCTCTAAAAACAGCATCTGTTATTACGAGTTCTCTAGCATCTCTCCAGCTATTAGATATCCCAACATCATTAAGATATTCACTAACTATTGTTGTAGATAATAGTTCTCCATAACAAACAATTTGATCATATAAATAATCATATTCTTTTGCTATATTTCTTGACAAGAAATGAGTCATTTCATCAAATAGTATGGTTACTTTTTGATGTATCTTATGTTCGTCTTGAAAAAGGTCATTAATAATTTTTGTGTGATAATTAATTATAAAATCTATAGATTCTATTAATTTTTCTTGATCATTATTAACATAAAAATTTACGATATTTTCGAATGTATTGGTCATTTTACCCATGGCAGAAATAACCACTAAACAGTTTGCTTCATCCTCTTGACTAAGAATACTAGCAACGTTTTTTATCGCTTCAGCGCTACCTATTGAAGCTCCACCAAATTTAAAAACCTTCATGTAAATTGTTTTGAATAAATTTTTCTAAATTTTCTTTATTCATTTGAACAACAGACCAATTATTCAAGTAGGTAGCTCCGGTACTTTTATAAAAATCAATAGCATTTGAATTCCAATCAATTACCTCCCATGCTACTCGATTAAAGTTGTGATCATATGCATATTTTAAAACTGCAGAATATAACGCCTTTCCTGCTCCTATCTTTTGTTTACTTTTTGTGACAATTAAATCTTCTAAATGTAAAGTTCTCCCTTTCCAGGTTGAGAATCGTTCATAAAATAATGCAATACCAATAATTATATTTTCTTGTTCAGCAACATAAACCCTAAACTTTGGTGGGTTAGAAAAACCATCCCGAATTAAATCATCAACAGTAATGTCTACTGCATCCGGTTCTTTTTCAAAAACTGCGAGTTCTGTAATTAAATTAAGCACCGATTTCATATCCTTCTTTTTCGCCAATCTTAGTGTAAAATTCATTTGATGTAATTTTTTTCAAAGATAGTTTTTTTGAAATCAGCTCAAAAAAAATGACTATTTAATACCTTATTAAGGTATTTGTTTAATATTATAAAAACATTTTTAAACCCTTAATAAAATGAGTTACGAAATCGTTGTAGTTGACTAAAAATTCAGCATCTTTGCATAAAATTAAAATCGTTTTCATGGCTAGTAAAAATCAAACCCTAGGTGAATTTATTATTGAAAATCAATCCTCCTTTAAATATTCTTCTGGAGAATTATCTAGACTCATTAACTCAATCCGTTTAGCAGCTAAAGTGGTAAATCATGAAGTGAACAAAGCTGGGCTTGTAGATATTATTGGTGCTGTAGGCGACACGAATATCCAAGGTGAGAATCAACAAAAACTTGATGTATATGCGAATGAAAAATTTATTCGAACACTTACCAACAGAAATATTGTTTGTGGAATAGCAAGCGAAGAAGAAGAAAATTTTATTACCATAAATAGTCAAGATGAAAATCATCAAAATAAATATATCGTTTTAATTGATCCTTTAGATGGCTCATCAAATATCGATGTAAATGTTTCAGTAGGAACTATCTTTTCTGTATACAGACGCGTTACCCCTGTAGGAACGCCTGTTCAATTGGAGGATTTTCTTCAAAAAGGCAGCCAACAAGTTGCCGCAGGTTATATTGTTTATGGAACATCTACTATGCTTGTGTATACTACTGGAGATGGCGTAAACGGGTTTACCTTGAATCCTGCAATAGGAAGTTATTATTTATCTCATCCTAATATTAAATTTCCTGAAAATGGAACTATCTATTCTGTTAATGAGGGAAATTATAACCACTTTCCACAAGGGATAAAAAACTACATAAAATATTGCCAAAAAGAAGAAGGAAATAGACCATACACAAGTAGATATATTGGGTCTTTAGTTTCAGATTTTCATAGAAATATGATAAAAGGAGGTATTTATATGTACCCTAAAAGCTCTAAAAGCTCAAATGGTAAACTCCGATTGTTATATGAATGCAATCCTATGGCATTTTTAGCTGAGCAAGCAAATGGAAAAGCTAGTAACGGTTTTACAAGAATTATGGATATAGAACCTACCGAACTTCATCAAAGAGTACCTTTTATATGTGGAAGTAAAAATATGGTCAATAAAGCTGAAGAATTTATGGTTACTGCTAAATAATATTTTCTTATAACGTTATCAATTATCAAAAAGTGAAGTGCTTGTTTGCATCAGTATTAATAATTAAATTTGTAAAAATTATTAATTAGTACAAACTTAAAATTAAAAATATGGCTTTTGAATTACCAGAATTGGGTTATGCATATGATGCACTAGAACCTAACATAGATGCAAGAACTATGGAAATACACCATAGTAAACATCACAACGGTTATACTACAAAATTAAACGGAGCTATTGCAGGATCTGATTTAGAGGGAAACTCTATAGAAGAAATCTTAGGAAATTTAGATATGAGCAATGGAGCTGTAAGAAATAATGGAGGAGGTTTTTACAATCATTCTTTATTTTGGTCTGTAATGAATCCAAACAATCCTGGAGAACTATCAGGAGACTTAAAAGATGCTATTATGGCTGAATTTGGTTCTTTTGAAGCTTTTAAGGATGCTTTTTCAAAAGCAGCAGCAACACAATTTGGGTCTGGTTGGGCTTGGTTATGTGTGCTTCCAGGAGGAAAAGTAGAGGTATGTTCTACACCAAACCAAGACAATCCATTAATGCCCGGAGTTACTTGTGGTGGAACACCAATTTTAGGAATTGATGTTTGGGAACATGCATACTATTTAAACTATCAAAACAGACGTCCAGATTATATTGAAGCTTTCTTTAATGTAATTAATTGGAACGAAGTTGCTAGCAGATATGCAGCTAATAAATAAATGATATCACCTTTTTAGGTACTCATCCACATTAAAATCTAAAAAAGCATCCAATTCGGATGCTTTTTTTTAGAATTGTTCTAAAACCTGAATACGTTCTTTAATCGGTGGATGTGTTGCAAAAATTCCATTAAAAAAAGTACTTAATAATTTTCGATCTTTCCTCTTTGTAGGGTGATCTATAAACATCTGGGCCACATCATCTCTTTTAACTGCTTCTATCCATGGATCTTTAGAAATCTTCTTTAATGCACTTGCCAAAGCTAAAGGATTCTTTGTCATCTCTGCAGCTCCAGCGTCTGCTAAATATTCTCTCTTTCTAGATAACGCAAAGCGAAAAAATGAAGATAAAATCATCCCTATAATTCCTAGCACCACAACTATTAAAACAATTGCTAGAGCACCACCTTCTTTTTTCCCTCGTCCTCTGCCAGCAAATCGAAGGCTTCGAAAAGCCATTTCGGTAATAAATGCAAAAATTCCTACAAAAATAATAGAGACAATTAGTAATCGAACATCACGATTAATAATATGAGTTAATTCGTGAGCAATTACAGCCTCTAACTCATCATCTTCTAATTTATTAATAATTCCCCTAGAGAATGTTACCGCAAATGTTTTATCACTTAATCCACTGGCAAAAGCGTTCAAAGAATCATCTTCAATAAGATGTATTTTTGGCATTTTAATCCCTTTTGAAATACAAAGGTTTTCTACCAGATTATATACTCTTTTATTTTCTTTTCTTTCTAGTGGTTTAGCACCTGTTGCTCTTCGAATCATCGAAGAATGTGAAAACCACGCAATTAAAAACCATACCAAAACTCCAATAAATATATAGGGGGCTGAATATAAAAAACTATTGTTAACTGTATCTATATTGAATGAAATTGTATCATTTTCCATAAATATATTAACAGCTAAAAAGAAAAGCCACACCAATCCCAGTAGTAGTGTAGGAAAAGAGATAAGCAGTAGAATAGATTTTCTATTATTACTACTTATTTGAGATTGTAACCCAATATATTTCATGAATTAAAAACTAACCTTGGGCGCTTTGTCAAGCACTTCTCTTTCTGTAGCACCAACATCAAACATTGATTCTTTCTTAAAAGAAAACATTCCAGCAATTATATTTGAAGGAAAAGTTTCAACAGCATTATTATACTCCTTTGTTGCAGAATTGAAAAATCTTCTAACGGCAGATAACTTATTTTCTACATCAGAAATTTCTTCTTGGAGTTGAGTGAAATTGGAACTTGCTTTCAAATCAGGATATGCTTCCACAGCAATATTCAAACCACTTAGTGCAGTAGAAAGTTGATGTTCAGCAGTTATTTTTTCATTAATAGTAGATGCATTTAGAGCTCCTGCTCTAGCAGCAGTAATATTGGTTAATACTTTTTCTTCATGATTCATATAACCTTTTACAGTATCTACTAATTGAGGAATTAAATCATGACGTTGTTTTAATTGTACATCGATATCTGCGAAAGCATTTTCTCTATTATTGCGAAGTTTTACAAGTCTATTGTAAAATGAAATAAGCATCAGTAGTACAAGTACTATGACTGCTATAATTGTAATTGTGGACATTAGCATAACAATTTTAGTTTTGATTTTCTCAAATATAATTGATTATTTGCTAAAAATCAACACACTTTTAATATGCTCTTTTTTTATTTCCCTCATAAAAGTTTATAAAAGCTTCATTTACCACTCTGTGACCACCATCTGTAGGATAATCTCCAGTAAAATACCAATCGCCTAGATTATCAGGACATGCTTTATGTAAATTATCAACTGATTGATAAATGACCTCAACTTCTGCATTGATATCTTTCGTTTTTAGCATTTGAGCAATTTTTTTAGATATTTGCTCTGAAGTAAATGGGCTATATATTTCTTTTACAAAATTAACAATTTCTGCATCCTCTTTTTCTCGTTGATCAATTGCTTTTTTATACACTGTATCTACTATGTGATATTGATTTGTTTCTTTCAATAATTCTATTGCTGCTTTAAAAGCAATAAAATCCTCTATTCTTGCCATATCAATTCCATAACAATCTGGATAACGAATCTGTGGAGCTGAAGATACCACCACTATTTTCTTAGGACTTAATCGGTCTAAAATCTTAATGATACTTTTCTTTAGAGTAGTTCCTCTAACTATACTATCATCAATAATAACGAGATTATCGGTTGGCTTAACAACTCCGTAAGTAACATCATACACGTGAGCTACTAAATCATCTCTACTACTATCATCTGCAATGAAAGTTCTCAATTTAGCATCTTTAATTGCTATTTTTTCAAAACGCGGTCTTTCCGATAAAATTTCAGTTACTCTCTTTGCTGATAGAGACTTTCCTCCTGATAATATTTTTGCAGTTTTTTGGTCATTTAAAAAATCCTCAGCAGCTTCAGTCATTCCATAAAAAGAGGTTTCTGCAGTATTTGGAATAAATGAAAAAACACTGTTAGAAATATCATTATCTATAGATTTCAATATTTGAGGAAAAACAAATTTTCCTAAATTTTTTCGTTCTTGATAAATATATGAGTCGCTTCCTCTTGAAAAATAAATACGTTCGAATGAGCATGATTTTTTTTCTCGAGCATTCAATACTTTTTTAACAGAGGTAACTCCATTCTTTTTAATTATGAGCGCATGACCTCTTTCTAATTCTTTAACATCATGAATTGCTACATTAAAAACTGTCTGAATTACTGGTCTTTCTGAGGCAACAACAACAACCTCATCATCTTCATAAAAATAAGTAGGCCTAATCCCATTTGGATCTCTTAATACAAAAGCATCTCCATGACCAACTAAGCCTGCCATAGCATAACCACCATCCCAGTTTTTTGAAGATCTTTTTAAGACATTTTGTAGATCTAAGTTTTCTTCAATAAATGGCGAAGCATCCTTTTTATTGAACCCTTTTTCTTTTGCTTCTATGTATAATTTAGAAACTTCCTCCTCTAAAAAATGACCTATTTTCTCTAATACTGTTACCGTGTCTGTAAACTCTTTTGGATGTTGTCCTAATTCAACTAGCTCTTCTAATAATTGCCTAGAATTAGTCATATTGAAATTTCCTGCAACGATTAAATTTTGATGCTTCCAGTTACTTTGACGAAGAAATGGGTGAACACTTTCAATACTGTTTTTTCCAAAGGTACCATAACGAACATGTCCAAGAAATAGATTCCCTAAGTATGGTAAATTTTCCTCTTGCCATGCAACATCATTTAATTTATTTTGATTTTTTTCTAAAACACCATTCAGACGCTCGTTAATTTGAGCAAATATATCTTGTATGGGTTGAGATTTATTAGACCTTACTCTGCTAATATACCTTGTTCCTGGAGCAACATTAAATTTCACACTAGCAAAACCAGCACCATCTTGACCTCTATTGTGCTGTTTCTCCATCAATAAATACATTTTGTTGATTCCGTAAAATGCAGAACCATATTTATCTTTGTAAAACTGTAATGGTTTCTTTAATCTTACTAAAGCAATTCCACATTCGTGTTTAATAGCGTCGCTCATAGTTTGGTCATTTATCTTTAGAAATAAAAAATCCGCGCAATCACGGAAATAATTTTATGCTAATTTAATTTCAAATTGTGTTAACTCTTTAAAAACTTTTAATCTATCTTGTACTTCATTCGCCTGCAAACTTTCCATTCGTTCTGTACCAAATTTCTCTACACAGAAGGACGCTAAGTTTGATCCATAAATAACAGCATTTTTCATATTCTCAAAAGAAATATCTTCTGTTTTTGCTAAATACCCAGAAAAGCCTCCTGCAAATGTATCTCCAGCTCCTGTAGGATCAAAAACCTCAGCTAAAGGTAATGCTGGAGCAAAAAACATTTTCCCTTCATTAAATAATAATGCTCCGTGTTCTCCTTTTTTAATAATTACAAATTTAGGCCCCATTTTATGTATTTTATTTGCCGCATTTACTAAAGAGTATTCACCGCTTAATTGACGAGCTTCCTCATCATTAATTGTAATTACATCAACTCTTTTTAAGACTGAATGTAAATCCTCTAAAGCTGCATCCATCCAAAAATTCATAGTATCTAAAATTACTAGTTTGGGTTTTTCATTTAGTTGATCTAATACAGAATTTTGAGTTAAAGGGTGTAAATTCCCCAACATAACAATAGCGGCATCTTTGAATGATGATGGCACTATTGGAGTAAAATCTGCTAGTACATTCAACTCAGTAACTAAGGTGTCTCTTGAGTTCATATCATTATGGTATTTTCCGCTCCAAAAAAAAGTTTTTCCACCTTCTACAATTTCAACACCCTCTGTATTAATTCCCCTTTGATTCATCATATCAAGATATGCTTGAGGAAAATCTCCACCAACTACAGAAACAACACCGGTCTGAACACCAAACTGGGCCGCAGCTAAACCAACAAAAGTTCCTGAACCTCCTAAAATTTTATCTGTTTTGCCAAACGGAGTTTCTATGGCATCAAATGCAACAGTTCCAACTGCTAATAATTTACTCATTTCTTATTTTTTTAGCGTAATTTTGTTTTACGCAATACAGTGATTTGTATGAGTTCAAAAATAAGTTTTAAAAATGACAATCAAAGAAATACAAGAAGAAATAATTGACGAGTTCAATCTATTTGATGATTGGATGGAGCGTTATGAATATCTTATAGAGTTAGGAAGATCACTTCCAATTATTGACCAACAATACAAACTTGATGAGAATATTATTAAAGGGTGTCAATCAAAAGTTTGGTTACACTCTGAGATGAATCATACTAAAATCGATTTTACGGCAGATAGTGATGCTATTTTAACTAAAGGTTTAGTTGCACTGTTGTTACGTGTCTTCTCAAACCAAACACCGGAAGATATCTTAAAGGCAGACACTCTTTTTATTGATGAAATTGGACTGAAAGAGCATTTGTCTCCAACTAGAGCAAATGGATTGGTTTCAATGCTCAAACAAATAAAACTATATGCAATAGCTCAACAAGCAAATACATCAAATTAATTATAACCTTAGTTAAGAAAATTTTTAAAATGACAGAGCAAGAAGTTCAAGAAATAGGTGACAAAATAGTAGGGGTGCTAAAAACCATTTATGACCCTGAAATACCTGTAGATATCTATGAGTTAGGATTAATTTATGATGTATTTGTTAACAACGAAAACAATGCAAAAATATTAATGACATTAACCTCTCCTAACTGCCCAGTTGCAGAGAGTCTTCCTCTAGAAATTGAGGATAAAGTGAAATCTTTGAAAGAAATAAATAATGCCGAAGTTGAAATTACTTTTGATCCTACTTGGACGCAAGAAATGATGAGTGATGAGGCAAAATTAGAGCTAGGAATGCTGTAAGGTAATATTAAGATTCGTTTTAAAATGTCTGAAGAAATTATAAACAAAGTTTCAAATAGTAAACTCATAACTATTGATCTAGAGGAATTATATCCTAAGGGAGAACGCGTACTTTTTGACATCAAAGATTGGTTATTTGATGAACTAATTTTAAAAGAAAAAGATTTTAGAGCACGTGTGAAAGGTCACGATTGGTCTCGCTATAATAACACCTATGTAGCACTCAATTGCTCTGTTGAAGCTATCATACCTTCATGGGCATACTTGTTGCTGTCATCAGAACTGGCATCTTATGCAAAAAAAATAGTAGTAGGTAATTTAGAGCTTCTCGAAACTAGCTTATTTCAAGATATAATTCAAAATTTAAATATTGACCCGTTTAAAGGGAGGCCAATTATTATTAAAGGTTGTGCAAAAAAACCAATACCTCCATCTGCTTTTTCAATGCTAATTCATAAAATACAGCCCATTGCAAAAACAATTATGTATGGCGAAGCTTGTTCTACAGTTCCACTTTTTAAGAAAAAAATATAAAACCCAATCCCTTAAAAACAAACTAATGAAAAGACTATTCATTATTTTCTTTTTGACTTCAATAAGTTTACATGCTCAAGTGCATAAAGATTCAGTTTATTCAATTGATTCTATAACAAAGATAGCGTTAACGAAAAAAATAAAATTGTTACAAACTAAACTTGACTCGATCATAAAAGATGAAAAAAAAGAAGAAGGAGAAAAACCTTGGTCGGTTAAGGGAAGGGTAAACTTCGTGTTTAATCAAACCTCTTTTTCAAACTGGCTTGCTGGGGGTGAGAATAACACTGCTGGTAATATTGGCGTTAATTACGATTTTAATTATAGAAATAAAAAATTGAAATGGGATAATAAAATCATATCAACTTACGGAATCACTCATGCAAAGAATCAAGGTTTTAGAAAGACAGATGATCGATTTGAATACAATTCAATTTTAGCATTGGAATCGATTGACAAATGGTATATTTCTTTTTTCTCAAACTTTATAACTCAGTTTTCAAGAGGTTTCGATTACTCTCAAGACACAAGACTAGAGGTTTCTTCAATTTTTTCTCCTGCATATTTTAGCTTTGGACCAGGAGTCCTTTGGCGAAAGAGTGAAAATATCCGAATTAATATAGCTCCTGCAACTTCAAGGTTTATTTTTGTTTCAAAACCTTTTTCAGGAATGTATGGGGTACCTGAGGGGAAAAGATCTGTTTATGGTATTGGATTAAACATGTCTGCCTATTTAAAATTCAACCTGATAGAAAATGTTTCCGTAGAAAATATTATTGCTTTATATTCAGATTATTCAGATAATCCTCAAAATATAGATGTAAATCATCAAGTGAACTTTGAAGTTGATGTAAATAAATATTTGTCTGTAAATCTTACGTTACATCTAAAATCTGATTCTAATGCGTCATCTAAGATTCAATTTAGACAACTTTTTGGCCTAGGTGTAAATTATACTTTTCATAAAATTTAAATTACATTTAAAATACCACAGTAAAAATAGCAACCATAAATAATCTCACTATTAAAAGTGCTTTGGTCTTAATTTTATAAATTAAATCAATCCTAAAAACTGAAATCGTTTCGAGTTTTCTTTTTTGATATCTTTACTCATAAAAATTGATTAATGACATTATTACTTGTTTACGCAACAGTCTCTATATTTTTCTCATTCCTTTGTTCTATTTTAGAGGCTGTATTATTAAGTGTTACTTCAACTCACATCAATCTTAAAAAGAAAGAGGGCTATAAATATGCTTCAATTTTAGAAAAACTAAAAAAAGACGTTGATAAACCTCTAATTGCAATTTTAACACTTAATACTATAGCTCATACAGTTGGAGCAATTTTAGTTGGTGTACAAGCGGAGCAACTTCCTTATAAAATAGAATTTTTAGGAATTAATATTGTTGGGATAGTATCAGCTATTATGACATTATTAATATTAGTTCTGTCTGAAATTATACCAAAAACTATTGGTGCATCATATTGGCAGCAACTCAGTAATTTCACAGCTAAAACATTATTAGTTTTAATATTTCCATTAAAATATACTGGTATTTTGTGGCTATTACAACTTACCACAAGCTTAATAGGAGGTAAAGGACACGGTAGCGTTTTGAGTCGAGAAGATTTTACAGCTATGACCGAGATCGCAGAAAAAGAGGGGGTTTTTCAAGCATCAGAAAGTACCGTTATCAAAAATCTATTGAATTTCAAAGAAGTAAGAGTTCGTGATATTATGACACCTCGAACTGTTTTAAAATCTGCTAATGAAGAACAATCCATTCAAGAGTTTTATAATGAACACCCACAATTACGTTTTTCTAGAATCCCTATGTATTCAGAAAATCCAGATAATATCACAGGGTATTTTCTTAAAGATCAATTATTAGAAGCTATTATTAAAGGACAGGGAGAACAGTCATTAAAAAACATTAAGCGTTCAATTTTAATAACAGAAAGAGATCTTCCAATTCCAAGCTTATTTGATAAATTAATTGATGAAAGAGAACACATTGCTTTGGTTGTAGATGAGTATGGGTCTGTAAGTGGCTTAGTAACTCAAGAAGACATGATCGAAACACTATTGGGTCTAGAAATTATGGATGAAAGTGACACTATTGAGGACCTGCAACTATTGGCTAGGAAAAGTTGGGAGCGCAGAGCAAAACGTTTAGGAATAATTGACGATTTATTAAATGAGGAGTAATTTATTCTTCCTTATATTCATAGTATAAGAAATCATTGTAAGGAAATCTTTGAATATGAATTTCTTTTACTTTTTCGTATGTAGTCTCTTTAAATGACTCCAAATTTTCTTTGTTTAATGCTGAAATAAAAATTGCCGCATTTTTTTCACCACTCATCCATGTTTTTTGCCAGTCTTCCAAAGAATAATGTTCAGCTGTTTTTTCAGTGACCAAATCGTCTTCATCTATTGTTGCGTGGGTATACGCATCTATTTTATTAAAAACCATCACTGTTGGCTTGTCTACACAATGAATTTCATCTAAAATAGTGTTAACAGAGGCTATATGATCTTCAAAATTAGGATGTGAAATATCTACCACATGAAGTAACAAGTCTGCTTCTCGCACTTCATCTAGTGTTGATTTAAAGGACTCCACTAACTGTGTAGGTAGTTTTCTTATAAAACCAACAGTATCTGTCATCAAAAAAGGAATGTTTTTTATCACCACTTTCCGTACTGTTGTGTCTAGCGTTGCAAATAATTTATTTTCAGCAAAAACATCACTTTTACTAATTACATTCATTAAGGTAGATTTACCGACATTGGTATAGCCTACAAGAGCAACACGAACCATTTTTCCTCGATTTTTCCGTTGAACAGCCATTTGCTTATCTATAGTGACCAGCTTTTTCTTTAACAAAGAAATTTTATCACGAATAATTCGTCGATCTGTTTCTATTTCAGTTTCCCCAGGGCCACGCATCCCTATACCTCCTTTTTGTTTATCTAAGTGAGTCCATAGTTTTGTTAAACGAGGTAATAAATATTGATGTTGAGCCAACTCTACCTGAGTCTTAGCAGAACTAGTTTGTGCTCTTTGTGCAAAAATGTCTAAGATAAGATTGGTTCTGTCTAAAATTTTACAATCGAGTATTTTTTCAATATTTCTTAATTGAGCTGGAGATAATTCATCATCAAAAATTGCTGTTCCTACAGCGTTGCTATTAATATAAGATCGAACCTCCTCAAGTTTACCAGCTCCTAAAAATGTTTTTGGATGAGGTTTTTCTAACTTTTGAACAAAACGTTTTACCGCAACTCCGCCTGCCGTATTTGTTAAAAATTCTAATTCATCTAGATACTCTTTTGATTTAGATTGGTCTTGTAATTGAGTAATTACTCCTATTAAAACTACTTTTTCTGAAATGGCTTCTCTCTGATCAATCATAGGCTACAAAGGTACTAAGAAACTAATTGAAAAGGTTTAAAAAAGTGGGTTTTGGTAGCATTGAAATCATTCTTCTTTTTTCATTTCACCTAGCAAGGTCTTATCATTAATAATATATTTTTTATACTTCCCATCTTTATATCTCCAATAAATAAAAATAGGCATAAAAATAAATGATAAATACATCACTCCTAATCCCATTACAATGGGGCCTTTAGAATGACTAATGTATTCTAAATAGCCTCCTAGAAGCATCCATAAAATAAAAATAATAAAGAGTATTTTTAGTACTAATTTCATAAATACAAAACTACAAAAAGTTCTATCTTTAAATAAACCTTTTTTAATATGAAAAATCTACCATTCATTATCATAATTTTATTAAGTATCTCTTGTCAATCCAAGCTGAAAAAAGAGACAAAATCAATAAAAAAAATTACAGTAGTTGCACATAGAGGAGCTTCGGGATATTTACCCGAACACACCTTGGCGTCTAAAGCAATGGCGCATACTATGAATGCAGATTATATTGAACAAGATTTAGTCTTAAGTAAAGATGACATTCCAATTGTAATTCACGATATATTACTAGATGATGTAACCAATGTTTTAGAAAAGTATCCTAACAGAAAAAGAGAAGATGGCAAATACTATGTGATTGATTTTACTTTTGAAGAACTTAAAAGCTTGGAGGTTACTGAACGGTTTGATTCAAAAACTGGACTTCAAATTTATCCTAATAGATTTCCTAAAGAAAAAAGTTCATTTCGATTACATTCTTTACAAGATGAAATAGAACTGATTCAAGGGCTTAATAAAAGTACTGGTAAACATATTGGAATATACCCAGAAATAAAAAATCCAGAATTTCATCACAAAAATGGAAAAGATATCTCAAAAATAGTTTTAGGGGTACTGACTAACTATGGGTACAATAGCAAGGAAGATAATTGTATTTTACAATGTTTTGATACAAAAGAATTAGAACGAATCAGAAAAAAATTAAATTCTGACTTATTTTTAGTTCAACTAATGGAATCTTCAGAACAGCAAAGTCAGCTACCTCACTTTGCCAGTTATGCAGATGGTATTGGGCCTTGGTATAAACAAGTAATTGCTAAAAAAATAAATAATGGTTTTTTAATAACTTCTTTAGTTGAAGAAGCTCATAAACTAGGATTGATTGTTCATCCTTATACCTTTAGAGAAGATAGTTTAGATGAATTTGATTCTTTTCAACAAATGATTGATGTTATTATACATAAGGCAGGAGCAGATGGGGGGTTTACAGATTTTCCTGACAGAATGAAGAAAATTTTAGAATCTAAAAACTAAATTTAATTCGATATTATTAATCGTAACGTTGTGCAACACTTAAGAAATCTGTTCCTAAATATTTTTCTCCTTTATTATAATACCAGGCACGTTTTTTTGGCATTTTAATTCCATTTACTATTTCTAAACCTGACAACAAAATAAATTCTCCATCATTTTTTTCTTCTTCATGATAAAACTGATAAATCTTCATTGCATAAGTAGAAGGGTCAAAGTAAAAATACCAAGTATCTTCACCTACTTCTTTTTTATAGGTGACTTTTAATACGAGGTAATCCTTTCCTTTAAACTTTTTTAGTGCTACTTTTTCATGAATTATAGTTCCAATATCTTTTAATTTCATTGGCAATCCATACAAATAGGTATAGTAATTTTGATACATTTTTGCACGTTCACAACTTAAATTATTGGTTATTTTTTCATCCTCTGTAGCGATGTGTCCATTAAAATTAATATTGCACTTTTGGCCCTCTAAGATATATTGATAAGAAGTTTTATCCTGAGCTGTAAATAACTCAAAATATTCATTTGGCAAATCAAGACTAATTGTGGAATGTCTGTCTGATTTAGTAGGGGTTTTCATTGTTACGTTGAAGGTTCCTGAGAATGTTGCCCAATTTCCATTGGGATCGTGATATTCAATGGCTTTTTCTAAAAGTTGTGAACCTGTCATTTCTTGCCCAAAGAATTGACTAGTTGAAAAAATAACAAACAATAGGAAAATACTTTTTTTCATTTTTTAATGTATAAAAAATCCCGCAGTTGCGGGATTAAATTTTTATTCTTGAATGTCTAATTTAATATTCAATTCTTTCAATTGCTCGTCATCTATGGAAGCCGGTGAATCTATCATCACATCTCTTCCCGAGTTATTTTTTGGAAAAGCAATAAAATCTCTAATGGTTTCTTGACCTCCTAAAATAGACACCAATCGATCCAATCCAAAAGCAATACCTCCATGTGGTGGAGCGCCATATTCAAAAGCATCCATTAAAAATCCAAACTGTGCTTTTGCCTCTTCATCAGAAAAACCAAGTTTCTTTAACATAATTGCCTGAATCTCTTTATCGTGTATCCTAATAGAACCTCCTCCTATTTCATTTCCGTTTAACACCAAATCATAGGCATTGGCTTTTACTTCACCTGGCTTGGAATCCAACAACTCTAGTTGACCAGGTTTTGGTGAGGTAAATGGGTGATGCATGGCATGATAATGACCCGTTTCTTCGTCCAATTCTAACAGAGGAAAATCTACTACCCATAATGGTGCAAACTCATCTGGATTTCGGAGCCCTAAACGTTCTGCCATTTCCATACGAAGTGCACTCAACTGAGCTCTTACTTTGTTTGTATCTCCAGATAAAACACAAATTAAATCACCTGATTTTGCTCCAGTTACTTCCGCCCAATTTTCTAAATCATTCTGATCGTAAAATTTATCTACTGAAGACTTATAACTTCCATCTTCATTGCATTTT